>Ga0075012_10000933_pt1 | contig 30542 bp, 23 predicted proteins | sample All_14_2_FD_71474 | JGI IMG/M metagenome (GOLD analysis project Ga0075012, IMG submission 71474) | Freshwater microbial communities in response to fracking from Pennsylvania, USA - Allegheny Zone_MetaG_DW_15 | ecosystem: Environmental > Aquatic > Deep subsurface > Groundwater > Drilled...
CGATCCGCCTCGAAAAGCCGCTGCCCCTGCCCGGGCCGCAGCGCGAGCACGAAGCGCTGGCGAAGCTCAAGGCCATCGCCGCGAAGAACGTGCTGCAGAAGTCGCTGATCGGCATGGGCTACTACGGCACGCTGCTGCCGAAGGTGATCCTGCGCAACGTCCTCGAGAACCCCGGCTGGTACACCGCCTACACGCCCTACCAGGCCGAGATCGCGCAGGGCCGGCTCGAAGCGCTGCTCAACTACCAGCAGATGGTGATCGACCTCACCGGCATGGAGCTCGCCAACGCCTCGCTCCTCGATGAGGCGACGGCGGCGGCCGAGGCGATGACCATGGCGCGGCGCATCAGCAAGTCGAAGTCGAACGCCTTCTTCGTCGACGCCGGCTGCTTCCCGCAGACCATCGACGTGGTGAAGACGCGCGCCGCGCTGTTCGGCTACGAGCTGGTGATCGCGCCGGCCGCCGCGGCCGCGGAGCACGACGTCTTCGGCGCCCTGCTCCAATACCCGGCGCAGGACGGCGAATGCACCGACCTGACGGCGACCATCGCCGCGCTGAAGGCCAAGGGCGCGGTCACGGCCATCGCCTCCGACCTGATGGCGCTGGTGCTGCTGAAGTCGCCGGGCGCCATGGGCGCCGACGTCGCCCTCGGTTCGTCGCAGCGCTTCGGCGTGCCGATGGGCTTCGGCGGCCCGCATGCCGCCTTCTTCGCCTGCAAGGACGAGCACAAGCGCTCGGTGCCCGGCCGCATCATCGGCGTCTCGGTGGACAGCCGCGGCAAGCGCGCGCTGCGCATGGCGCTGCAGACGCGCGAGCAGCACATCCGCCGCGAGAAGGCCAACTCGAACATCTGCACCTCGCAGGTGCTGCTGGCGAACATGGCCGGCATGTACGCCGTCTATCACGGCCCGCAGGGCCTGCGCACCATCGCCGGCCGCATCCACCGCCTGGCCTGCATCCTCGCCGAAGGCCTCAAGGCCGCCGGCACCAAGGTGCTGACGCAGCGTTTCTTCGACACCATCCACGTCGAGACCAAGGCCGACGTGCCCGGCTTCAACCTGCGCGTCGTTTCCGACACCGTGCGCGGCATCTCGCTCGACGAGACGACCACGCGCGCCGACGTCGCCGCGCTGCTGAAGGCGATCACCGGCAAGGACGCCGACCTCGCCGCACTAGACGCCAAGGCCGCCGCCAGCAGCCCGCTCGCCGGCCTGCTGCGCGAAGACGCCATCCTCGCGCACCCGGTGTTCAACCAGCACCACAGCGAGCACGAGATGCTGCGCTACCTCAAGAAGCTGCAGAACCGCGACCTGGCGATGGACCACGCCATGATCTCGCTCGGCTCCTGCACCATGAAGCTCAACGCCACGAGCGAGATGATCCCGATCACCTGGCCGGAGTTCGCCGACATGCACCCGTTCGCGCCCGTCGAGCAGGCGGCCGGCTGCCTTGAGATGATCGCCTCGCTGACCGAGTACCTGAAGGCGGTCACCGGCTTCGACGCCATCTGCATGCAGCCGAACTCGGGCGCGCAGGGCGAGTACGCCGGCCTCGTCACCATCCGTCGCTACCAGGCGGCGCAGGGCCAGGGCCATCGGGACGTCTGCCTGATCCCGAAGTCGGCGCACGGCACCAACCCGGCCACCGCGCACATGTGCGGCCTAACGGTCGTCGTCGTCGAGTGCGACGACAGCGGCAACGTCGACGTGCCCGACCTCCACGCCAAGATCGCCGCGCACAAGGACAAGCTCTCCTGCCTGATGCTCACCTACCCGTCGACGCACGGCGTCTTCGAGGAGGCGGTCAAGGACATCTGCGCCGCCGTGCATGCGGCCGGCGGCCAGGTCTACATGGACGGCGCCAACCTCAACGCGCAGGTCGGCCTGACCTCGCCGGCCGCGATCGGCGCCGACGTCAGCCACATGAACCTGCACAAGACCTTCGCCATCCCGCACGGCGGCGGCGGACCGGGCATGGGCCCGATCGGCCTCCGAGCGCACCTCGCGCCCTACGCGCCGAACCATGCGGTGCAGCCAATCCCCGGCCCCAACGCCGGCCAGGGGGCGGTATCCGCCGCGCCCTACGGCTCGGCGGCGATCCTGCCGATCTCGTGGATGTACATCGCCATGCTCGGCGGCGAAGGCCTGACCCAGGCGACCAAGGTCGCAATCCTCAACGCCAACTACGTCGCCGCGCGCCTGAAGGAGCACTACCCGGTGCTCTACGTCGGCACCCAGGGCCGCGTCGCCCACGAATGCATCCTCGACGTGCGCGCGATCAAGGCGGCGACCGGCGTCGCCGAGATCGACATCGCCAAGCGCCTGATGGACTACGGCTTCCACGCGCCGACGGTGAGCTTCCCGGTCGCCGGCACGCTGATGGTCGAGCCGACCGAGTCGGAATCCAAGGCCGAACTCGACCGCTTCTGCGCCGCGATGATCGCGATCCGCGACGAGATCCGCAAGGTCGAGCAAGGCGCCTGGCCGGCCGAGGACAACCCGGTCAAGCGCGCGCCGCACACGCAGGCGGACCTTGCCGAAGCCGAATGGAACCGCCCCTATTCGCGCCAGGAAGCCTGCTTCCCGCTGCCGTGGGTGGCAGAGAACAAGTTCTGGCCGTCGGTCAATCGCATCGACGACGTCTACGGCGACCGCAACCTGTTCTGTTCCTGCCCGCCGGTGGAGAGCTACCAATGAGGGCGGCGCTCGCGCTGAGCGCACTGCTGCTGGCCGCCGCGCTGCCGGCGGCGGCGCAGGGCGTGCCGGAGAAACTGCTCAAGGGCTGCGCCGACTGCCACGGCATGAACGGCGTCGCCGTGAAGCCGGACGTGCCACATGTCGACGCGCAGAAGCCGCAGTACCTCGTCGACTCGATGAGAGCGTTCGTCAATGGCTCGCGCAAGACGGCGGTGGCCGAGCACGCCAGCCTGACCGACGAGCAGGCGACGGCGCTGGCAACGCACTACTCCGCCCAGCCGGTTGCGCGGCCGAAGGGCCAAGCGGATGCGGCGCTGTTCGCGGCGGGCGAGACGGTCTATCACAACCGCTGCGCCGACTGCCACTTCGAGAACGGCCGCGCCGCCGACAAGGACGCGCCGCTGATGGCGGCGCAGAACCTGAACTACCTGCTGGCGCAGACGCTGGCCTTCCGCAAGGGCACGCGCAAGTTTCCGTTCATGATGGACGACGCCTATCGCGGCCTGAGCGACGCCGACCTCACGGCAGTCGTGCACTTCTTCCACGGCCAGGACCCGGCTCTGCCGCCGGAAACCGGCAAGCGCCGCCGGCGGAGATAGCTCAGGCCGTCGTTTCGCCGAGGCGCCTCCGGGCGCTGTGGCGGCGTTCCTGTTCCCTCTCGGTGTCCGCCATGCTCTGGCGCACGAATTCGATGTGATCGCGCGCGGCGCTCGCCGCCGCCTCCGGCTTGTGCTCGCGGATCGCGTGCCAGATCGCGTGGTGCTGCGATTGCAACTGCGCCCATCGCGGCGGTCGGGCATGCAGGTGTTCCAGGTTGCGCGAGATGTGGCCGTGGATCACGCGCAGCAGGCTCGCCGTCAGGTGGCCGATCAGGACGTTGTGGGCAGCCTCGGCGATCGCCTGGTGGAAGGCAACATCGGTGTCGATGCAGGCGGCCAGGTCGTTGCTCGCATAAACCTCATCCAGCGCCGCGACGGCGGCATCGAGCCGTTCGATGTCGGCGTCGGTCGCCCGCTCGGCGGCGAGCGCCGCCGCCTGCGCTTCGAGCATGTGGCGGAATTCGAGCAAGTCACTCTGCAGCGTGGGGTGGCCGTCGAGCATGTCCTGCCACGGATCGACGAAAGGCGCCTCGAGGCGGTCGGTGACGGTGGTGCCGCCGCCGTGCCGCGTCGTCAGCATTCCCTTTGAAACCAGCTTCTGGATCGCCTCGCGCAGCGACGGGCGCGAGACGCCCAGTTCGACGGCGAGGTCGCGCTCTGCAGGGAGGCGATCGCCCGGCTTCAGCGAGCCTTCGAGGATGCGCGACTCGAGCTCGGTAGCGACGGTATCGGCGATGCGTGCGGCGGGACGGCGTTGCGGCATGGCATTTCTTCTTTTGGTATGACCACTTGGATGATATTAACCGCCTCCGCCTTCGTCAACACGCTGGTCGTTGACAAAGGCCGTTTTATGGGCCTATAGTCCGCTCCGCGATTGGTAATACCACTTTACCTGTCGTTAATAAGACTACGAGGAGAGTGGAGCATGGGGTCCGACGCCCAACACCCGCGGCGCTATCCGGCGAAACCTGCCGACGCCTATTTCTTTGCCACCTGCCTCGTCGATCAGTTCGCGCCCGAAGCCGGCCTCGACGCCATCCGCCTGATCGAGCGCGAAGGCATCGCCATCCACTTTCCCGAAGAACAGACCTGCTGCGGCCAGCCCGCCTACACCAGCGGCTATCCCGACGAGGCCCGCGCCGTCGCCCGCCGCCAGATCGAACTCTTCACGCAGCCCTGGCCCGTCGTCGTGCCCTCGGGCTCCTGTGCGGCGATGATGCGCCACCACTACCCGAAGCTGTTCGCCGGCGACCCTGTGCTGGAGCGCCAAGCCGTCGAACTCGCCGAACGCGTCTTCGAGCTCACCGAATTCCTCGTCCATGTCGTCGGCTTCGCCCGCGCCGATTCCGGCGAGCCCTGCATGATCGCGCTGCATACCTCCTGTCACGCACGCCGCGAAATGGGCGTGCACGAGACCAGCGCCGCCCTGCTCGACGGCCTCGCCGCGGTAAAGGTCGCGCAGCAGGCGCGCGCCGAGGAATGCTGCGGCTTCGGCGGCACCTTCGCCGTGCGCCACGCCGACATCTCCGCCGCCATCGTCAGCGACAAGGTCACCAGCCTCAAGGAAAGCGGCGCCCAGCGCGTCGTCAGCGCCGACTGCGGCTGCCTGTTCAACATCCTCGGCCGCGCCGAGCGCCTGGACCAGGAAGCCGGCCGCAGCTCGCCGAGCCTGCCCGGCGAGCACATCGCGAGCTTTCTCTGGCGCCGCACTGGGGGAACGGCATGAGCAGTAAGCAGGGGCCCCGCGAAGCGGGGATGCGCACGTCCGCGATTACCGTTCGGCGCCGACGCGACGCCGATTGGAGTCCTCAGGCGGCTCGGAGGCGCCCGGTATGAGCGCCCGTGACGCCATCCTCGCGCGCCTGCAGCTGGCGCCGGCAGGGGCCCCGGCGACCCTGCCCGATCTTTCCGGCTGGCGCGGCATCGACGAACCGGCCGCCGCACGCACCGCGCGCTTCCGCGCCAACATGGAGGCCGCGCATGCCGAAGTCCACGACTGCGACGAGCAGAACTGGCCCGAACTGCTGCTGGCCATCGCCGCCGCCAAGGGCCTGCGCACCCTGCTGTTCGCGCCGCAGACGAAGCACGGCATCCGGCTCGCGGCCTGCGCGTCGCAAGCGCCGCACCTGGTTCCGTACGACCGCCCGGCCGCCGCCTGGAAGCCCGAATTCTTCGACGGCATCGACGCCGGCTTCACGGCCGCGAAAAGCGCCGTCGCCGCCACCGGCAGCCTGATCCTCTGGCCGGATACGCGCGAGCCGCGCCTGATCTCGCTGGTGCCGCCGGTGCATTTCGTGCTGCTGGACGCCGCCGCCATCCACGCCGACCTCGTCGCCGCGATGCGTGCCGAGCGCTGGGCCGACGGCATGCCGACCAACGCGCTGGTGATCTCCGGCCCGTCGAAGACCGCCGACATCCAGCAGACGCTGGCCTACGGCGCCCACGGCCCGCGCGAACTCGTCGTGCTGCTGTGCCGCCGTGGGAGTGCCTCCGCATGAGCCAGCCGATCAACTTCCACCCCGCCGCCGGATTCGCCGACCGCGCTCGCGCCGCCGTCGACGACGCGCACCTGCGCAAGAGCTTCCGCGGCGCCATGGACTTCCTGCAGGCCAAGCGGCGCACCCAGTTTCCGGACGCGGCCGAGCTCGCATCCTTGCGCGACCTCGGCGCCGCGATCCGCCGCCATGCGCTCGCCAACCTGCCCAACCTGCTCGAACGGCTCGAAAGCAAGCTGACCGCGAACGGCATCCGCGTGCACTGGGCCGAGACGCCCGCCGACGCCAACGCCATCGTGCTCGACATCGCGCGCCGCCACGACGCGCAGCGCATGGTCAAGGGCAAGTCGATGGTCAGCGAGGAGATCGGCCTCAACCACGCGCTCGAAGCCGCCGGCATCGAAGCGCTCGAAACCGACATGGGCGAGTACATCGTCCAGCTCGCCGGCGAGGCGCCGTCGCACATCATCATGCCGGCGATCCACAAGACCAAGCAGCAGATCGCCGAGCTCTTCGCCGAGAAAGTTCCCGGCGTCGCCTACACGGAGAACGTCGACGAACTGATCCGCATCGGCCGCGAGGTGCTGCGCAAGAAGTTCGCCGCGGCCGACATCGGCCTCTCGGGCGTCAATTTCGCCGTCGCCGAGACCGGCACGCTGTTCCTGGTCGAGAACGAAGGCAACGGCCGCATGTGCACCACCGTGCCCAAGGTGCATGTCGCCATCACCGGCATCGAAAAGGTCGTAGCCAAGCTCGAGCACGTCGCCGTGCTGAACACGCTGCTGCCGCGCTCGGCCACCGGCCAGGCGGTCGAGACCTACCAGAACTTCATCAGCGGACCGCGCAAGGCCGACGAGTTGGACGGCCCCGACGAGGTGCACCTGATCCTGCTCGACAACGGCCGCACCCAGGCCTACGCCGACGTGCAGTTGCGCCAGACGCTGCAATGCATACGCTGCGGCGCCTGCATGAACCACTGTCCCGTCTATGCGCGCATCGGCGGCCATGCCTACGGCACCACCTATCCGGGCCCGATCGGCGCGATCCTGTCGCCGCACCTGCTCGGGCTCGGCGACACGCATGCGCTGGCCACGGCCTCGACGCTCTGCGGCGCCTGCGTCGAGGTCTGCCCGGTGAAGATTCCCATCACCGACATCCTGATCCGCCTGCGCAGCGAGGCGCAGAGCGACCGGGCGAGCCGCCTGCGCGGCGCCGGACAGGCGCGCAAGCCGCTGCTGTCCGCCGTCTGGAGTGCATGGGCCTTCATGTACGCGCACCCGGCCGTCTATCGCCTCGGCTCGTGGCTGATGAGCCGCTTCCGCGCGCTGACGCCGACGAACCAGGGCGCCTGGACGCGCAGCCGCACGCCGCTGAAGCCGGCGCCGAAGCGCCTGCGCGACCTGCTCGCCGAGCGCGGAGAACGCCAGTGACAACGAGCGAAAGCAAAGTTGCGGCGCAGGCTAACCTGAGCAAAGCGAAGGTTAAGGGCGGCAGCCCGGCCGGAGGCAACCGTCTCGCCGCCGACCTGCGCCGCCGCCTGCCGGCCGCGCGCGTCGTCACCGACCCGCTGCGCCGCCTGGCGTGGGGCACCGACGCGAGCTTCTACCGGCTGGTGCCCGAGGTCGTCGCCGTGATAGAGGACGAGGACGACTTCCGCCACGTGCTCGACGCCGCGCGCGCCGCCGGCCGTCCGGTCACCGTGCGCGCCGCCGGCACCAGCCTCTCGGGACAGGCGATCACCGACGGCGTGCTGGCGCTGATCGGAGAAGGCTTCGCGACCTGCGAGATCGCCGCCGACGCGACGGCCGCGCGCCTCGGCCCCGGCATGATCGGCGGCGAGGTCAATCGCCGGCTGGCGCCGCATGGCCGCAAGATCGGCCCAGACCCGGCCTCGATCGACGCCTGCAAGATCGGCGGCATCGCCGCCAACAACGCCAGCGGCATGTGCTGCGGCACGGCGCAGAACAGCTACCGCACGCTGCTCGGCCTGCGCGTCGTGCTCGCCGACGGCAGCGTGCTCGACACCGAGGACGTGAAGAGCATCGCCGCCTTCCGCGCCCACCACGTCGAGCTGCTCGACGCGCTGGGCGCGCTCGGCCGCGCGACGCGTGCCGACGCGGCGCTGTCCGAGCGCATCCGGCGCAAGTACCGCATCAAGAACACCACCGGCTACAGCCTCAACGCGCTGGTCGACTACACCGACCCGATCGACATCCTCGCCCACCTGATGATCGGCTCGGAGGGCACGCTCGGCTTCATCTCGCGCATCACCTACCTCACGGTCGCCGACGATCCCTGCAAGGCGAGCGCGCTGGTGTTCTTCCCCGACATCGCCGCCGCCTGCGAGGCGGTGATCCGTCTCAAGCCGCGCCCCGTCGCCGCCGTCGAACTGCTCGATCGCGCCGCGCTGCGCTCGGTGCAGGACAAGCCCGGGCTGCCGCCGCTAATCCGCACGCTCGGCGCGGACGCCGCCGCGCTGCTGGTCGAGGTGCGCGCCGGGGACGCCGCGACGCTGCAAGCGCGCATCGGCACCGCGCTCGCCGCCTTCGACGGCGTCGCCACGCTCGAAGCGCCGGCGTTCGCCACCGACGCCGCGACCTGCGCCATGTACTGGAACGTGCGCAAAGGTACTTTCCCCTCGGTCGGCGCCATGCGCCGCGCCGGCACCACGGTGATCATCGAGGACGTCGCCTTTCCCATCGAATCGCTGGCCGCGGCAACGCTCGACCTGCAGGCGTTGCTGCGCCGTCACGGCTATGCCGAGGCGATCATCTTCGGCCACGCGCTCGAAGGCAACCTGCACTTCGTGTTCACCCAGGACTTCGGCGACGCCGCCGAGGTCGAGCGCTACCGCCGCCTGATGGACGACGTCTGCGCGCTCGTCGTCGGCAAGTACGATGGCTCACTGAAGGCCGAGCACGGTACCGGTCGCAACATGGCGCCCTTCGTCGAACTCGAATGGGGCCGCGAGGCGACGGCGCTGATGCGGCGCATCAAGACGCTGTTCGATCCCGAGAACATCCTCAATCCCGGCGTCGTCATCAACGACGATCCCGAAGCCCACCTGCGCCACCTGAAGCCACTCCCGGCCGCAGAAGACCTCGTCGACCGCTGCATCGAATGCGGCTTCTGCGAGCCGCAGTGCCCGTCGCACGGCCTGACGCTGAGCCCGCGCCAGCGCATCGTCGGCTGGCGCGAGCTGTCGCGGCGCGCGGCCGCCGGTGAAGCTGCCGGCCAGGTCGGCGACGACTATGCGTATTTCGGCCTCGACACCTGCGCCGGCTGCGGCCTGTGCTCGACCGCCTGCCCCGTCGGCATCGACACCGGCGAACTGACGCGCCGGCTGCGCGGCCGCCGTCACAACGAACTCGCGCGCCGCGTCGGCGCCCTGAGCGGCGAACGCTTCGGCGCCGTCGCCACGCTGTCGCGCCTCGGACTCCGCGCCGGGCACGCGCTCGCCGCCGTGACCGGCGACGACCTGCTGACGAAGCTTTCCCGCAGTGCCTGGAAGCGCGGCATGCCGCGCGCCGGCAGCGGCCCGGTGCTGCGCATGGGTGCCGGCGATCCGGTCGTCTATTTCCCGACCTGCGGCGGCCGCATCTTCGGTCCCGCCCGCGCCGGAGAACCGCAGGTCGGCGACGTCGTCACGACCGTGCTGGCGCGCGCCGGCTACGCACCGATACTGCCACCCGGCTACGATAATCTCTGCTGCGGCCAGATGCTGGCGAGCAAGGGCATGGCGGCGGAAGCCGACGCCACGGCGGCCCGCCTCGAAGCGGCGCTCATCGCCGCCAGCGACAACGGCCGCCACCCGGTGGTGATGGACGCCAGCCCCTGCGCGCTGCGCATGAAGCAGCGCCTCGCCGGCCGCGTCACGGTGCTCGACTTTCACGAATTCGCCCACGACGCGCTGCTGCCGCGCCTGCGCCTGAAGCGCCGGACCAAACCGGTGGCGCTGCACGTCAATTGCAGCGTGCGCCGGCAAGGCGACGCCGCCAGGCTGCGCGCGCTCGTCGCCGCCTGCGCCGAGAACATCGTCGAGCCGGAAGGCGTCGGCTGCTGCGGCTTCGGCGGCGACCGCGGCTTCGTCGTGCCCGAGCTCAACGCCCATGCCCTGCGCCGGCTCGACCTGCCCGCCGAGTGCACGCAGGGCGTCTCCACGAACCGCACCTGCGAGATCGGTCTGAGCGCCGAGACCGGCCGCGAGTATCGCTCGGTCGCCTATCTGCTGGAGGAATGCAGCCGGGAGGAAGACGCCATGGGCTGCTGATCCCGTTCATCGCCGCAAGCTCGCGCGCAGCGCGATGAGACATCGAGCGCCCTCGCCAACGAAGGGCGGAACACAGGAGGAGAGATTCATGAAAGCTTTCATGGGGTTGGCCCGCGGCATCGACGGGTTGACGGTAAAACTGGGCACCGTCGTGCCCTGGCTGGTGCTGTTCGCGGTGCTGGTCAGCGCCATCAACGCCATCGTGCGCAAGGCGTTCGACATCAGCTCGAACGCGTTTCTCGAAATGCAGTGGTACATGTTCGGCGCCGTGTTCCTGCTCTGCTCCGGCTACACGCTGCTGCGCCAGGAGCACGTGCGCATCGACGTCGTCTACGGCCGCTTCTCGCGCCGCACGCAGGTGTGGATCGACATCTTCGGCACGGTGTTCTTCCTGCTGCCAATGTGCGCGCTGCTGCTCTGGTTTTCGTGGCCGTTCTTCCTCAGTTCGTTCAATTCCGGCGAGATATCGTCGAACGCCGGCGGCCTCGTCGTCTGGCCGGCGAAGTTCCTGCTCCCGCTCGGCTTCACGGTACTGACCATCCAGGGCATCTCCGAGCTGATCAAGCGCATCGCCTTCCTCAAGGGGCTGGCGCCCGATCCCGGCGAAAAGCCGCAGGACAAGACGGCCGAGGTCGAACTGGCCGAGGCGATCAAGGCGCACATGATTTCCGCCGAAGCCGTCGACATGGTCGCCGGCGCGCACCGCATGATCGAGGACGAGCCGACCCCGGCCGACGCCGCGAAGAAGGGAGGCACGCAATGACCGCCTTCCTCGCCGCCAACATGGCGCCGATCATCTTCGCCTCGCTGGTGATCTTCCTGCTGCTCGGCTACCCGGTCGCCTTCTCGCTGGCCGCCAACGGCATCGTCTTCGGCCTGCTCGGCATCCAGCTCGGCCTGCTGCCGCCTGAACTCTTCGGCACCCTGCCCGAGCGCGTGTTCGGTGTCATGAACAACGAGACGCTGCTGGCGATCCCCTTCTTCACCTTCATGGGCCTGATTCTCGAGCGCTCGGGCATGGCCGAGGACCTGCTGGAGACCATCGGCCAGCTGTTCGGCCCGATCCGCGGCGGCCTCGCCTACGCGGTGATCTTCGTCGGCGCCATGCTGGCGGCGACCACCGGCGTCGTCGCCGCCTCGGTGATCTCGATGGGCCTGATCTCGCTGCCGATCATGATGCGCTACGGCTACGACCGGCGCCTCGCCTCCGGCGTCATCGCCGCCTCGGGCACGCTGGCGCAGATCATCCCGCCCTCGCTGGTGCTGATCATCATGGCCGACCAACTCGGCAAGTCGGTCGGCGACATGTACAAGGGCGCCTTCCTGCCCGGCTTCGTGCTGACCGCCCTCTATCTCGGCTACGTGGTGCTGGTGACGCTGGTCAGGCCGCAATGGGCGCCTGCCCTGCCGCCGGCAGCGCGCACCATCAAGGAGGACGACGGCTCGGCCGGCCTGCGCTCGCTTGGCATCCTGACCGTGCTGTCGACGGCGGCGGCGATCGCCTTCGCCAAGGTCTTCAAGGCCGAAGCGCCGACCGACGAGACCCTCGTCGTCGCCATGTCGGTCGGCATCGGCATCGCCTTCGCCCTGGCGGTGCTCAACAAGCTGCTGCGCCTGGGCCTGCTCTCGCGCATGGCGGAACGCGTGACCTTCGTGCTGATTCCGCCGCTCGCCCTGATCTTCCTCGTCCTCGGCACCATCTTCCTCGGCGTCGCGACGCCGACCGAGGGCGGCGCCATGGGAGCGCTCGGCGCGCTGGTCATGGCGACGGCACGCAAGCGCCTGAGCCTCAAGCTGATGCGCCAGGCGATGGATTCGACGGCGAAGCTGACCACCTTCGTCGTCTTCATCCTCGTCGGCGCGCGCGTGTTCTCGCTGACCTTCTACGGCGTCAACGGCCACGTCTGGGTCGAGCACCTGCTGTCCGACCTGCCGGGCGGCCAGATCGGCTTCCTGGTCATCGTCAACATCCTGATCTTCGTGCTGGCCTTCTTCCTCGACTTCTTCGAGCTGGCCTTCATCGTCGTGCCGCTGCTCGGCCCGGTCGCCGACAAGCTCGGCATCGACCTGATCTGGTTCGGCGTGCTGCTGGCAGTGAACATGCAGACCTCGTTCATGCACCCGCCCTTCGGCTTCGCGCTTTTCTACCTGCGCTCGGTGGCGCCGCCGAAGGTCAAGACCACGGAGATCTACTGGGGCGCGGTGCCCTTCGTCGTCATCCAGATGATCATGGTCGGCATCGTCATCGTCTTCCCCGAACTCGTCACCTCGGGGCTCGACAAGCAGGCGGTCGTGGACATCGACAAGGTCGAGATCGTCGTCCCCGACGCGGGCGGCGAGAAGCTCGATTTCGGCGGACCGCCCGGCGCGCCGGCCGATCCGCAGGCCGCCGAAGACCAATCCCTGGAGAAGCTGTTCAAGGACGCGAAGTAGTCAACAACCGGCGCGGTTCCGCCGCGCCATTCAATCCCGCAAGGGAATCATGGAGAGAGGAGAAACAAAGATGGAACGTCGCAAATTCCTGCAACAGGCCGGCATCGCCGGCATCCTGGCCGCCGGCGCCGCTCCCGCGGTGCGCGCGCAGACGCCAGAGATCAAATGGCGCCTGGCGTCGAGCTTCCCTAAGAGCCTCGACACCATCTACGGTGCCGCCGAGACGATGGCCAAGCGCGTCGCCGCCGCCACCAACGGCAAGTTCCAGATCCAGGTCTTCGCCGCCGGCGAGATCGTTCCCGGCCCCGGCGTGCTCGACGCCGTCAAGGACGGCAACGTGCAGATGGGCCATACGGCCTCGTTCTACTTCGTCGGCAAGGATCCGACGTTCGCCTTCGACACCTCGATGCCCTTCGGCCTCAACAGCCGCCAGCAGAACGCCTGGATGTACGAAGGCGGGGGCCTGCCGCTGATGCGCGAGTTCTTCAAGGAGTACAACGTCGTCAACCTGCCCTGCGGCAACACCGGCGCGCAGATGGGCGGCTGGTACCGCAAGGAGATCAAGACCGTCGAGGACCTCAAGGGCCTCAAGTTCCGCGTCGGCGGCTTCGCCGGTCAGGTGCTCTCCAAGCTCGGCGTCGTGCCGCAGCAGATTCCCGCCGGCGACATCTACCCGGCACTGGAAAAGGGCACCATCGACGCCGCCGAATGGATCGGTCCCTACGACGACGAGAAGCTCGGCTTCAACAAGGTCGCCAAGCACTACTACTACCCGGCGTGGTGGGAAGGCAGCACGCAGCTCTCCGCCTACGTGAACATCGCCGAGTGGAACAAGCTGCCGAAGGAATACCAGGCGATCCTCGAAGACGCCTGCGCCTATGCGCATGCGGACACCCAGGCCAAGTACGACACCAAGAACCCGGCCGCGCTCAAGCGCCTGATCGGCAGCGGCACCAAGTTGCTGCCCTTCCCCAACGAGGTGCTCGTCGCCTGCTACAAGGCCGCCTTCGAGCTCTACGAGGAAACCGCCGCCAAGAACCCGAAGTTCAAGAAGGTGTACCAGCAGTGGCTGAAGTTCCGCGACGAGCAGATCGCCTGGTTCGGCGTCGCCGAGGACCGCTTCGACAGCTTCATCAACGCCGCCCACAAGTCGGCGCCGAAGCGCTGACGTCACCGCGGAGCCCTGCCCTGCGGGGCTCCGCGATTTCCGCAGACCGGGCATAGACCCGGAACGTCCGGGGGAGACCATGAGCACGCTCTACGAATCGGTCGAGAAGCTGTTCTGGAACAGCCTGACCAAGAAGCTGTGCAGCTTCCTGCTGCTGTTCGTCATCGACCTCGCCTACCTGGGCATCTACCAGGACCAGAAGCGCGGCATCGCCGCGGCGCTGGCCGAAGGCCGCGTCGCGCCCGAGATCGCGCAGCGCATCGACGCCTCGCTCGAAGGCGGCTTCGTCGCCATGGTGGTGCTGACGCTGTTCGCGCTGGCGTGGAACGTCGGCCAGATCCTGTTCCTGCGCCACCTGATCGTGCGCCCGGTGCGCATCGTCACCAGGACCTTCGACGAGATCGCCGCCGGCGAAGGCGATTTCTCGCGCGATCTGCCGCTGCTGACCCACGACGAATTTCGCGACATGGCGGCGAGCTACAACCGCTTCGCCGACAAGATGCGCCAGATCATCGGCGAGGTGCGCAAGGCCAGCGTCTCGATCGCGCGCGACGCCGTGCGCGTCAAGACGCGCCTCGACGACACCGTCGCCAGCGCGCGCCGCCAGGGCGAGATCACCGAGCACGTATTCACCGCCAGCACCGAGGCGACGCGCGCCATCGACGAGGTCTCGCGCAGTACGCAGGTGATTTCCGACTCGACCAGCGTCAACCTCGAGAACGCGCGCGTCTCGCTGCAGGAGATGCAGGAGATCGCGGCGCGCATCAACGGCGTCGGCGAAAAGGTGCTGCGCTTCAACCACACAGTCGACGATCTCTCGCGCCGCTCCGAGGCCGTGAACCAGTTCGCCGTGCTGATCCGCGAGGTGGCCGACCAGACCAACCTGCTGGCGCTCAACGCCGCCATCGAGGCGGCGCGCGCCGGCGAGGCCGGGCGCGGCTTCGCCGTCGTCGCCGACGAAGTGCGCAAGCTCGCCGAGCGCGTCAATACCGCGACCGCCGAAATCACCGGCAACATCGCCGCCATGCTGACCCAGGTCGGCAGCACGCGCGCCGAGAACAACGAGATCAACGCCGACGTCCAGCACACGCGCGCGGTCGTCGGCCGCTCGGCCGTCCAGTTCCAGGCCATGGTCGGCGACTTCAAGCGCACCGGCGAACAACTGCTGCACATCGCCGCCGGGATGGAGGAACTGTCGGTCACCAACGGCCAGGTGCACGACAACGTGAACCTGATCCACGACCTCTCCGGCGACGTCGCGCAGCACATGGAGGATTCCGAGAAGCGCACCGCGGGGCTGTCCGAGTCGACCGAGGCCGTGCAGGAACTGATCTCGCGCTTCAAGATCGGCCGCGGCGCCTTCGACCACGTCGTCGACCGCACACGCGCCTTCCGCGACAACTTGCGGCCGCGCTCGAGAAGATGGCGGCCGAGGGCGTCAACGTCTTCGACCGCAACTACCAGCCGGTCGGCAAGACCAAGCCGCAGAAATTCCGCCTCGCCTGGGGCGACGAGTACACACGCCGCTGCCAGACGTTGCTCGAAGAGTGCCTGGCCGCGATTCCCGGCTGCGCCTATGCCGTCGGCGTCAACAGCGACGGCTACCTGTCGGCGCACAACCTGAAGTTCTCGAAGCCGCTGACCGGCGACGATGCTGCCGACCTCCTCGGCAACCGCACCTGCCGCAAGTTCGAGAACCCGGGCGAGCTGCGTGCGGCGAAGAACGAGCAACCGCTGCTGCTGCGCACCTACCTGCGCGACACCGGCGAGATCCTCTGCGACATTGCCATGCCGATCCGCATCCGCGGCCAGCTCTGGGGCAACGTGCGCGTCGGCATGAGCGCCGACGCGCTGCTGGCGAGCTGAAGAATCAGCCGAAGCGGATCAGCAGGTCCTTCGGGCTGACGGCCATGCCGGGTGCGGCATGGACCTCGGCGACGGTGCCGTCGCGGTCGGAACGCACGACGGTTTCCATCTTCATCGCCTCGATCGATACCAGCGGGTCGCCGCGGCGCACCTTCTGGCCGGCCTTGACCGACACGGTGACGACGCTGCCGGGCATCGGCGCGCCGACGTGGTCGGCGTTGCCCTCCTCCGCCTTCGGCCGCGAGCGCAGGCCGCCGCCGCCGCCGGCCTTGGCGACGCGCAGGTGGCGCGGCTGGCCGTTGAGCTCGAAGAACAGCTTCTTGCCTTCGCCTTCGTCGTCGACGATGTCGGCCGTGCCCTGCAGGCGGATCACCAGCGACTTGCCCGGATCGATATCGACCGAGATCTCCTCGCCGGGGTGGAGGCCGTTGAAGAACACCGGCGTCGGCAGCAGGTCGACGTGGCCGTAGTGGCTCTGGTGGGCGGCGAACTCGGCGAACACCTTCGGGTACATCAGGTAGGACGCGAGGTCGTTGTCGTTCAGGTGGCGGCCGACGACCTTCTCGGCCTTGGCGCGCTCGGCCTCGAGGTCGACGGGCGGCAGGTCCTTGCCGGGACGGTCGGCGAGCGGCGCCTTGCCCTGCAGGATCTTGTTCGACAAGGCCTTCGGGAAACCTTCCGGCGGACGGCCGAGCTCACCCTTGAACAGGGAGACGACCGACTCGGGGAAAGCGATTTCGCGCGCGGGGTCCTCGACCTCCTCCGGCGTCAGGTCGTTGGCGACCATGAAGATCGCCATGTCGCCGACGACCTTGGAGGTCGGCGTGACCTTGACGATGTCGCCGAACAGGCGGTTCACGTCGGCATAGGCGCGCGAGATCTCCGGCCAGCGGTGCTCGAGGCCCATGCCGCGGGCCTGCTCGCGCAGGTTGGTGTATTGGCCGCCGGGCATTTCGTGGTGATAGACGTCGGAAGTGCCGCTACGAATGTCGGCCTCGAAGGGCGCGTAGAAGCGGCGCACGCCTTCCCAGTAGTCGGACAGCTCGCGCATGGCGTCGGTGTCGACGTCGGGCGCGCGCTCGGTGCCGGCGAGCGCGTCGGCGATCGAGGTCAGGTTCGGCTGCGAGGTGAGGCCGGAGAGCGCATCGAGCGCGCCGTCGACGGCGTCGATACCGGCTTCGACGGCGGCCAGCACCGAGGCCGCGGCGATGCCCGAGGTGTCATGGGTATGGAAGTGGATCGGCAGGCCGGTCTCGTCGCGCAGCGCCTTGACCAGCGTGCGGATGGCGCGCGGGCGGCAGACGCCGGCCATGTCCTTGATGCCGAGGATGTGCGCGCCGGCCTTCTCCAGCTGCTTGGCCATGTCGACGTAGTACTTGAGGTCGAACTTCGGCCGGCTGGTATCAAAGATGTCGCCGGTGTAGCAGATCGCGCCTTCGCAGACGCCGCCGGACTCGATGACGGCGTCCATCGCCACGCGCATGTTGTCGACCCAGTTCAGCGAATCGAAGACGCGGAAGATGTCCATGCCGGCTTCGGCCGCCTGGCGCACGAAGAACTTGACGACGTTGTCCGGATAGTTGGCGTAGCCGACGGCGTTCGCCGAGCGCAGCAACATCTGGAACGGCACGTTCGGCACGCGCTCGCGCAGGTCGGCCAGACGCTGCCACGGGTCTTCCTTGAGGAAGCGCATGGCGACGTCGAAGGTGGCGCCGCCCCAGCATTCCATCGACAGCAGGTTGGGCAGCATGCGTGCGTAGTACGGCGCGATGTCGATCATGTCGCGGCTGCGCATGCGGGTGGCGAACAGCGATTGGTGCGCGTCGCGCATGCTGGTGTCGGTCAGCATCACCTGCGGGTTGTCGCGCAGCCACTTCGAGAAGCCGGCGGGGCCGAGCGCCTTCAGGCGGTTGCGCGTGCCTTCGGGGATCGGGCCGTGGCCTGCGCCGCGCTTCGGCTTCATCGCCGGCGCCAGTTGGTGCTCGGGCTTCTTGCGGCCCTTCATCTCCGGGTTGCCGTTGACCGCCACTTCGCCGATGAAGCGCAGCAGGCGCGTGGCACGGTCGCGGCGCACCGGGAAGCGGAACAGCTCCGGGGTGTCGTCGATGAAGCGCGTGATGCATTCGCCCTTCTGGAACTGCGGATGGCGGATGACGTTCTCAAGGAACTGCAGGTTCGTCGAGATGCCGCGGATGCGGAACTCGCGCAGCGCGCGATCCATGCGGCCGATGGCCTCGGCCGGGTCGTGGCCCCAGGCGGTGACCTTGACCAGCAGCGAATCGAAGAACGGCGTGATGATGGCGCCGCTGTAGGCGGTGCCGCCGTCGAGGCGCACGCCGAAGCCGGCGGCGCTGCGGTAGGCGGTGATGCGGCCGTAGTCGGGCGTGAAGTTCTTTTCCGGGTCTTCCGTCGTCACGCGGCATTGCAGCGCGTGGCCGTGCAGGCGCACGTCCTGCTGCGCCGGGATGCCGTAGTCGGGGTCGCCGATCTTCGCGCCCTGGCTGACGTTGATCTGCGCCTTGACGACGTCGACGCCGGTCACTTCCTCGGTCACGGTGTGCTCGACCTGGACGCGCGGATTGACCTCGATGAAGTAGAACTCGCCGTTGTCGGCGTCCATCAGGAACTCGACCGTGCCGGCGTGCGTGTAGCCGACCTTGCGGCAGAGCTTGAGCGCCGACTCGCACAGCGCGCCGCGGCGCATGTCATCGAGATACGGCGCCGGGGCGCGCTCGACCACCTTCTGGTTGCGGCGCTGCACCGAGCAGTCGCGCTCGAACAGGTGGATCAGGTTGCCGTGCGTGTCGCCGAGCACCTGCACTTCGACGTGGCGCGCGCGGCGCACCAGCTTCTCGAGGTAGACCTCGCCGTTGCCGAAGGCCGCCAGCGCTTCGCGCTTGCCGGCTGCCACCTGCTCGTCGAGCTGGGCTTCGGATTCGATGGCGCGCATGCCGCGGCCGCCGCCGCCCCAACTCGCCTTGAGCATCAGCGGATAGCCGACTTCCTTCGCCATGCGGCGAACCTCGGCCATGTCGTCGGGCAGCGCGCCGGTGGCGGGCACCACGGGCACGCCGGCCGCCATCGCCGCCTGTCGCGCCGCAACCTTGTTGCCGAGCGTGCGCATCACCTCCGGCTGCGGACCGATGAACACGATGCCCTCGCGCGCACAGGCTTCGGCGAACTCGGGGTTCTCGGACAGGAAGCCGTAGCCCGGGTGGATGGCGTCGACCTTCGCCTCTTTCGCCACGCGCAGGATGTCCTCGATGTCGAGGTAGGCGGCGATCGGCTTCTTGCCTTCGCCGACGAGGTAGCTCTCGTCGGCCTTGAAGCGGTGCAGCGCGAAACGGTCTTCGTTGGCATAGATGCCGACGGTGCGGATGCCCATCTCGCTGGCGGCGCGCATCACGCGGATGGCGATCTCGCTGCGGTTGGCGACGAGCAGGCTACGGATTTTCTTCACGACAAGCTCCTTGGTGCGGCGCCGCAAGGCTGCTGCACGCACGAAATCATCTGGAATTGGAATTGCGGAGACGGGATTCGCCGGGATGCCCGCACGCTTGTGGCGGCGTGGCCGAATCCGGCCGGCGATATCCCCAATGGGATAGGGCGGATTGTATCCAACAAGCTGAGGGAATACAGAGGCTTGAGACGATATTTTTGCAGTGCAGCGCGCGGCGGCGGCCGATTCGGTGAAAATGCGGTCTTTCCTACGGAATCCTCCCCATGAACGACGCCTACCTGATCCTGACCGTCATCGGCGACGACCGCCCCGGCCTCGTCGGCGAACTCGCCGCCGCCATCAGCGCCCATCAGGGCAACTGGCTCGAATCGTCGATGTCGCGCCTGGCGGGCAAGTTCGCCGGCATCGTCAAGGTCGCGGTTCCGGCGGCCGGCGTCGAGGAACTCAGGAAGTCGCTTTCCAGCCTCGCGGGCCTCAAGGTGACAGCCGAGGCGTCGGGCGATGCTGCCGAGGCCAAGGGCCGCCGACTCAAGCTTTCCCTCGTCGGGCACGACCGCATCGGCATCGTGCGCGAGGTCTCGCAAGTGCTGGCGCGCCACGCGGTCAATGTAGAGGAACTGGAAACGCGGACGTCGAGCGCGCCGATGTCGGCCACCCTGCTGTTCCACGCCGAGGCCGAACTGCTGGCCGGCCCCGAGCTCGACGCACGCGCCCTGACGGGCGACCTCGAGCAGATTTCCAACGACCTGATGGTCGACATCACGCTGGACGAAACCATCCGCGTCTGACGCGACTCCGAGCGTCATGGGTCGCGTCGTCGAAGTCCGCATGCCGAAGTATCCCGAGTGCTGGGAGACTTGCGGCAGTTGCGCCAACGGCCAGGTGTTCGTGCTCGACGTGCTCGTCAAGCCGGGCGACGTCGTGCGCTTCGACGACAGCCTGATCACGCTGGAGACCGGCAAGGTCTCGCTGGACATCCCGAGCCCGCAGGCGGGGACCGTCGTCGAGGTGTTCGTCAGCGAAGGCGCCGAACTCGCCGAGGGCGAGTTGATTGCGACCGTTGCTGTGGACTGAGCGGAGCGAGGCCGGCGACGGGGGACACGGAGCGCAGCGGAGCCCCCCGGCGGCCCGAGCGCCCACCGCGTCAAAGACGGGAACGCTTTTGACGCAAACCTAAATCGTCAGCGTGCGCTTGAACGCTTCCGCCTCATGACGGGCGCTGCGCGCCTCCTCGCGTGGAATGCGCGTCATCAACACGACCCAGCGCCGCCGGTCGCGGCCGACGAGGACGGGCAGGCTCAGCGTGTGCGCGTTTCCGGCCTCGGTGCCGTCGACGACCACCGTACCGAGCGGATCGATGGTCACCTTCACCTCGTCGAGGCGCAGGCTGGACTGCGGCGCCTCGAGCCAGCCGATCAGCGCGTCGAGCACGTGGGCCGGCTCCATGGCGGCGACCGACTCGCGCAGCCGCTGCTCCAGTTCCAGGCGACGCTGCTCATGGGCCGCGATCTCCGCCTCGCTGCCGAAGTGGCTCAGCGCCCGCTCCTGCTCCCACTCGCTGCGCAAGTCTTCGCGTTCCGCGCGCTGCGCCTGCAGCCGTGCGGCGAAGCTGCGCACGAGGCTGTCGAAGGCGGCATCGCGCAGGCGCAGGCGCGTCAGATCGAGTTCGGGGCTCGGCTCGTGCAGCGTGTGGTCGGCGAAATAGAGCAGGCGGCGCGGAACGTCGACCTGGATCATGTCGCCCTTCAACGCCGGGCTGAGCACCATCTTCTCGCGCCGGCGCATGCCGATCAGGGCGTAGACCGCCTCGGCGCCATCGGCCTCGGCACTGGTGCAGAAGCGCGCCAGCTCGGCGCTGGACCCGAGCATGCGGCCGATGTCGGCCGGCGTCGCGAAGATGGCGTGCACGAGCGGGTCGCTGCCGAAGGTCTGGGCGTTGATCTCGACCGGCCCCGGGATGGTCTCGACGAGGTCGCGGCAGTAGTCGAGCGCCTTGCCGACGACCGGCGCCAGCTTGCGCTCATGGCTGCCGACCAGCGCCATGCGCGGATCGGCGACCTGCACGGCATGCGCGACGGCGAGACGCGTCGTCTCGTCGGCCGATGCCGACGACAGCCGCATGCGCAGGTTGGCGAAGACTCCCATGCCGCAAGCTTACCCGAATCGATTGCGAAGCCGCCCTGGTGCCCCGGAGCGGTCCGGAAACCTGTTCTCGGGTAAGCTTGCGGCCTTTTCTGCAACGCAAGAACCGAACATGGCTCAATACGTAATGTCGATGCTCCGCGTGAGCAAGATCGTTCCCCCGAAGCGCCAGATCATCAAGGACATCTCGCTTTCGTTCTTCCCCGGTGCCAAGATCGGCCTGCTCGGCCTCAACGGCTCGGGCAAGTCCACCGTGCTCAGGATCATGGCCGGCGCCGACAAGGAATACGACGGCGAAGTGCAGTGGCAGCCGAACATGAAGATCGGCTACCTGGCGCAGGAGCCGCAGCTCGACGCCGAGAAGACCGTCAAGGAAGAGGTCGAGTCGGGCCTCGGCGAACTCATGGTAGCGAAGCAGAAGCTCGACGAGATCTACGCCGCCTACGCCGACGAGAACGCCGATTTCGACAAGCTGGCCGAGGAGCAGGCCAATTACGAGGCGATCATCGCCACGGCCGGCGCCGACGTCGAGACGCAGATGGAAATCGCCGCCGACGCCCTGCGCCTGCCGCCCTGGGACGCCGTCATCAAGAACCTCTCCGGCGGAGAGAAGCGCCGCGTCGCGCTCTGCAAGCTGCTGCTGTCCAAGCCCGACATGCTGCTGCTCGACGAGCCGACCAACCACCTTGACGCCGAATCGGTCGAATGGCTGGAGCAATTCCTGGTGCGCTTCCCCGGCACCGTCGTCGCCGTCACCCACGACCGCTACTTCCTCGACAACGCCGCCGAGTGGATCCTCGAACTCGACCGCGGCCACGGCATCCCGTGGAAGGGCAACTACTCGAGCTGGCTGGAACAGAAGGAAGCGCGCCTCGAGCAGGAGCAGAAGCAGATCGACGCCCACATGAAGGCGATGAAGCAGGAACTCGAATGGGTACGCCAGAATCCGAAGGCGCGCCAGGCCAAGAGCAAGTCGCGCCTCGCCCGCTTCGAGGAAATGTCGAGCGTCGAGTACCAGAAGCGCAACGAAACCCAGGAAATCTTCATTCCGCTCGGCGACCGCCTCGGCAACGAGGTCATCGAGTTCAAGGACGTCTCCAAGGCCTTCGGCGAGCGCCTGCTGATCGACAAGCTGTCGTTCAAGGTGCCGCCGGGCGCCATCGTCGGCATCATCGGCCCCAACGGCGCCGGCAAGTCGACGCTGTTCCGCATGATCCAGGGCATCGAGAAGCCCGATTCGGGCGAGATCGTCATCGGCCCGACGGCGAAGATCGCCTCGGTCGACCAGTCGCGTGAAGGCCTGGCCAACGACAAGACGGTGTTCGAGGCCGTCTCGGGCGGCGCCGACATCCTGACCGTCGGCAAGTTCGAGATGCCGAGCCGTGCCTATCTCGGCCGCTTTAACTTCAAGGGCGCCGACCAGGGCAAGATCGTCGGCAACCTCTCCGGCGGCGAACGCGGCCGCCTGCACCTGGCGACGACGCTGATCCAGGGCGGCAACGTGCTGTTGCTCGACGAACCGTCCAACGACCTCGACGTCGAGACGCTGCGCGCGCTGGAAGACGCCCTGCTCGAGTTCGCCGGCTGCGTGCTGGTGATCTCCCACGACCGCTGGTTCCTCGACCGCATCGCCACCCACATCCTCGCTTGCGAAGGCGAGTCGCAATGGAACTTCTTCGCCGGCAACTACCAGGAATACGAGGAAGACAAGAGGAAGCGCCTCGGCGAAGAAGGCGCAAAGCCGAAGCGCATCCGCTACAAGCCGATAACCCGCTGACGCAAAAAGAAAAAGCCCGCGCAAGCGGGCTTTTCGGGGTTGGGGCCGGGGGCTTGCCCGGTCCTTTTCTATTCTTAGTGTTCGGTGGCCTTGAGGCTGGCTTCGAAAACGGCGCGGGCGCTTTCCGGGAATTCGAAGGTTTCGAAGGCCCTGGCGATCTGGGCCTGGTCATGGCCGGCGGTCGAATCGCCGAAGCAGATGCCCAGCTGGCGGCCATTGGCGGCGAGGGTCTTGAAAGCGAACTTCCAGCGGTGCGACTCGGCAAGGCGCTCGCGCAGCTCGGCTTCGTTGGTGATCTGGATTCCGGCGCGCTTCAGCAGCTCGAGGAATTCGTCGTAGGATTCTTGGCAGGAACTGCCCATTTTTCGTCTCCGTCCCGATGCGGCGGTCGTCCGCCTTGTGGAGGAAAAACGCGCGAGTTTCCGCAAGGTTGACGCAGGTTTCGAAAGAATTTTCCCGACCCGATCGTATGACTTCTGACCGACTGGAACTGCTGGCCCCTGCAAAAAGCCGGGAATCCGGCATCGAAGCCGTCCGCCATGGCGCCGACGCCGTGTATGTCGGCGGGCCGGCCTTCGGCGCCCGGGCGTCGGCCGGCAATACGGTCGCGGACATCGCCGCGCTGGCGGACTACGCCCATCGCTACGGCGCCCGGGTGCTCGTCGCCTTGAACACCATCCTGCGCGACGACGAACTGGAGGATGCCCGGCGCATCGCCTGGCAGGTCTGGGAGGCCGGCGCCGACGCCCTGATCGTCCAGGACATGGGCCTGCTCGAGCTCGACCTGCCGCCGATACAGCTCCATGCCAGCACCCAGACCGACAACCGGACGCTGGAGAAAGTGCGCTTCCTCGAACAGGTCGGCTTCTCGCAGATCGTGCTGGCGCGCGAACTGACGCTGGCGGAGATCCGCCATATTGCGGCGCACACCCAGGCGACGCTCGAATTCTTCATCCATGGCGCGCTCTGCGTCAGCTACAGCGGCCAGTGTTACATCAGCCACGCCCACACCGGCCGGAGCGCCAACCGCGGCGAATGCTCCCAGGCCTGCCGGCTGCCCTACACGCTGGCGGACGCCGACGGCCAGGTGCTGGCCCAGGACCGGCACCTGCTTTCCCTGAAGGACAACGACCAGACGGCCAACCTCCGGGCCTTGGCCGAAGCCGGCATCCGCTCGTTCAAGATCGAGGGCCGGCTCAAGGACCTTTCCTATGTCAAGAACGTCACCGCCTGGTATCGCCAGCGGCTCGACGAAATCAAGGAAGGCCGGCCGGAATGGCGTGCCGCGTCGTCCGGCCGCTGCACCTACAGCTTCGCCCCCCAGCCCGACAAAACCTTCAACCGCGGCGCCACCGACTATTTCGTCAACGACCGCCAGGCCGACATCGCCGCCTTCGACACGCCGAAGTTCGCCGGCGCGCCGTTCGGCAAGGTCACGCGCATCGGGCCGAACTGGTTCGAAACCGACGCCCGGGAAGCGCTCAACAACGGCGACGGCCTTTCATGGTTCGACGAGGCGCAGGAACTGGCCGGCGTCCGCGTCAATCGCGTCGAAGGCAGGCGTGCGTTCGCCCTCGGCGATCTTCCGCCGGACCTGAAGCCCGGCACCCTGCTCTACCGCAACCGCGACCAGGCCTTCGAGCGCCTGCTCGAGAAGCCCTCGGCCGAGCGCCGCATCGGCGTGCGCCTGCGGCTGGCCGAGACGCCCGACGGCTTCGCCCTGATCGCCACCGATGAAGACGGCCACGCGGCGACTGCCGCCGTCACGCACGAGAAGCAGCCGGCGAAGTCACCGGAACGCGCCGAGTCCGCGCTGAGGGATGCCCTCGCCAAGCTCGGCAACACGATCTTTGCCGCCGACGAGGTCGTCGTCGACCTGAGCCAGCCATGGTTCCTGCCAGCGTCCGCCATCAACGGCCTGCGCCGGGAAGCGATCGAACGCCTCGAAGCGGCGCGCCTCGCCGCGTACCAGCGTCCGCCGCGCGCCGCGCCCGCCCAACCGCCGGCGCCCTTCCCGCAAGGCGAACTGAGCTACCTCGGCAACGTCTTCAACACGAAGGCGCGCGCGTTCTACGCCCGCCACGGCGTCAGCGTCATCGACGATGCCTACGAGTGCAACCAGGAAAGCGGTGCCGTTTCGCTGATGATCACGCGCCATTGCCTGCGCTACAGCTTCAACCTTTGCCCCAAGCAGGTGAAGGGCATCCGCCCCGACCCGATGACGCTGATGAACGGCAAGGAAAGGCTGACGCTGACCTTCGACTGCAAGCGCTGTGAAATGCATGTGGTCGGCAAGCCGCGCAAGCACCGCAGCATCCCGATCGTCGCCGCTCAGTAGTGCGGGGGAATTTCTTCCCTCAGGCTGCGCTGCTCGCCGGGGCTGGCGGCCTGCGCCTGCTCGCGCAGTTCGCGCACTTCGCGCAGCAGGCGGTCGATCTGCTGCTGCTGGCGATAGACGGTGCGGTTGAGGCCGTCGAGCTGGTCTTCGGCAAAGCTCAGCTTGACTTCGAGTTCGGCAATTCTGGATTCCATGCGGGGATTGTAAGTCGGCGCGGCTAGAATGCCCCATGTCCGACACCCCACTGCTCCGTTCGCTCGACGCCGCCTGGCAGGCGCGCATTCCCCTGATGGATCGGCTCGCCGCCAAAGATACCGACTGCTGGCGGCTGTTCCACGGCAGCGTCGAAGGCGCCCCCGGCCTGACGGTCGACCGCTACGGCGACCTGGTGCTGGTGCAGAGCTTCCACCAGCCGCTGGCGCCTGCCGACCTCGAAGCGCTTTCCGCCTTCTACGCCGGCCTCCTGCCCGGGCTCGACCTCGTCTACAACGACCGCAGCCAGGCCAACTCGCGCGTCACCAACGAACTGAGCGCAGATGCGCAAGCGGTCGCAGCGAAGCCGCGCATCGTGCGCGAACTCGGCGTGCGCTACCGCATCCAGGCGCGCCACGCCGGCCAGGACCCGTGGCTGTTCCTCGACCTGCGCGCCGGGCGCCGCCGCGTGATGCAGGAGGCGGCGGGCAAGTCGCTGCTCAACCTGTTCGCCTACACCTGCGGCGTCGGCATCGCCGCCGCGAAGGCCGGCGCGCAATACGTGGTCAACGTCGATTTCGCCGAGTCGAGCCTGGAAATAGGCAAGGAGAACGCGCAGCTCAACGAGCTGGCGCACCGTCCGCGCTTCGTGAAGAGCGACGCCTTCGCCGCCATGCGCCAGTACGCAGGGATCGGCCAGCCGACGATGGTGCGCGGAAAGCGCATGCCGGCTTTCCCTAAACTGGAGCCGCGGCAGTTCGACATCGTCTTCCTCGACCCGCCGCGCTACGCCAAGAGCCTGTTCGGCGTCGTCGACCTGGTCAACGACTACCCGGCTCTCTTCAAGCCGGCCCTGCTGTGCACGGCCGAGGGTGGCACGCTGGTCTGCTGCAACAACGTCGCCGCCGTCGCGCGCGAGCCCTGGCTCGACCAGCTCCAGCGCAGTGCGCGCAAGGCCGGACGCGCGATCCGCGAGATCGAGTGGATACCGCCTGAAGAGGACTTCCCGAGCAGCGACGGCCAACCGCCGCTGAAGATCGCGCTGCTGCGCGTCTAGGGCGAATGCCCTATTCGTCGGCTTCGTCTTCTGGCTCGGGCTCGGGCGCGGCTGCCCGCGCCGCCGCCTGTGCCAGCATCTCGGCGCGACTCTGCGGCGATTCGAGGCTGATGCGGCCGAGCGCGCCGCTGCGGTAGTCGGTCAGCAGCACGATCGACGCCTTCTCGAAGTCGAGTTCGCCGCCGCTGTTCCTGCGGATGCAGCCGCGCTTCCGCGCCACGCCCTCGATGACGCCGACGGCATCCAGCTCCGCGGGCTTGATGCCGTAGCGCGCCGCCAATCCCTGCGGATAGCGCTCGCGCAGCAGGCCGGCGAGGAACACCGCGACTTCCTCGTCGATGACGGCGTTGGTGCCGATGGCGTGGCTGGCGGCGAGCATGAAGCCGTCGCTGTCGTGCGCGATCTTCGGCCACATCATGCCCGGCGTGTCGACGAGCGTCTGGCGCGGGCCGATGTCGTAGCGCTGCTGGCTCTTGGTGACGGCCGGCTCGTCGCCCACGGCGGCGATCCGCCGCTTGACGAGCGCGTTCATCAGCGTCGACTTGCCGACGTTCGGGATGCCCATGATCATCATGCGCAGCGGCTTGACGTTGTCGTTGCGGTGCGGCGCCAGCTTCTGGCACAGCCCCGGCAGGCGCGCGGCGTCGCCCGGCTTCTTGCAGGAGATCGCCACCGCCTTGACGCCCGGCTGGCGGTCGTAGAAGTCGAGCCAGGCCTGCGTCACCTTGGGATCGGCGAGGTCGGCCTTGTTGAGCACCTTGAGGCATGGGCGCTGCCGATGCAGGCGCAGGTCGCGGATCATCGGATTGCTGCTGGCCTCCGGCAGGCGCGCGTCGAGCACCTCGATGACGACGTCGGTCGTCGCCATCGTCTCGGCGGCCTTCTTGCGCGCCGAGGTCATGTGACCGGGGAACCACTGGATGGACATTTGTGCGCCTAGCGAATCGGGGGCGCCATTATCGCAGCTATCGCCGCTGCGACTTGCGACCGGGTCCGGGATCGTCGATTGCCGCAATGCGTGCGTCCAGCCCCGAGGGAGACAGCAAATGAACTCCCTTGCACGATGTCTTGTTGCCGTCGCCATCATCGTCCTGCATCCCTGCCAGGTTCGGGCACAAGCCCATCAGCAGGAATTCGGACGCTACCTGCTTTACAGCAAGGTGATGACCAGTTCTCCGGTTCCGCAAGCCGGCAGCGGTGCGGAGCGCGGCATCCCGCGCACCGGCAACCATGGCGTTCTGACCGTGACCGTCATGGAAAAGGGCCCGTCGCTGAGAAGCGTGCCCGCCAAAGTGCGGGCGTACGCGATTGGCGTCGCTGGTCTCAAGCGCCCGATCGACATGAGGGAGACCAAGGCCGGCGACTGGGTTTCCTACCGGGGAAAGTTCAGCTTCGCTCCGCGCGAAGTCCTGCGCTTCGAGATCGTCGCCGAACCGGAGGGCAGCGGCGAAACTCTCGACATGCGCTATCGCGAACGTTTGGAGGCGGACCGGCAGGCACCGTAGGAGGTCGTCAACGCGAGAACGACGCCAGCGGCCATCAGGCGATGGAGGAGTCAGAATGCTCGAAGGAAACTGGGAAACCGTCGTCCGTACCGGCCTGCTTGGCGTAGCGGCATATGTCGCGATGGTTGTCGTCTTGCGCATCTCTGGAAAGCGCACGCTCTCGAAATGGAACTCCTTCGACCTGGTGGTCACTGTGGCGCTGGGGTCGAGCCTGTCCACGGTCATCCTGTCCAACTCCACTTCCCTTTCCCAGGGAGTCACCACCTTCATCGTCCTTGTCCTGCTGCAACTGGCAATAACCTGGTTATCGGTGCGCTACGCCGCGGTGCAGCGCATCGTCAAGGCGACACCCAGCTTGCTCCTCTACAAGGGCCAGTTGCAGGAAGAGACGCTCCGCAGGGAGCGAGTGACCGAGTCGGAAGTGCGTGCTGCCCTGCGTGCCAAGGGGATACCGGATATCGAGCGCGTCGGTGCGCTCATCCTCGAGACGGACGGCAGCTTTAGCGTCATCAGCGATCTCGGTGCGGAGAGGAATTCCACGCTGGTCGACGTCGAGGGCATTCACGGCCGGCAGCCTTGACCCTCCGGTGTACCGGTCGCAGCGTCACGGCACCAGGAGCACGCTGGTGCTGGCGTGGTCCAGAACGTTCCGCGTCACACTCCCCAGCAGGCGCTCTCCGAGCGCGCTGCCGCTGTGGCGCCCGACGACGATCAAGTCGGCCTTCATCTGCCGTGCCTCGTCGAGGATCGCAACGTCGGGATGGCCGTAGCGCAGCAACGTCCGCATCCGCGCGGTTACGGGTGAGGGAAGGCCCGCACGCAGTTCGTCCATGCGCCGCTCGGCCGCCTCGCGCTCCTGTTCTCGATACCGATCGATGGTGTCGACCGAAGGCTCCGCCAGCCGCATGCGGCTCTCGAGCGGCAATGAGTAGGCATGCAGGAGGACGAGAGCGGCGTCCGGAAACCATGCAGCGGCGAGACTCGTCGCGCGGTGCGCGTTGTCCGAGAAATCGACGGCGACGAGTATGCTCGAGTAGTCGGCCGGGACCGGATCGCACACTGTCAATAGCGGCGCGTTGACGCCCTGGGCAACCCTCAGGGCGGTGCTGCCCAGAAAGGGGGCCGCGTTCTCCCCGTGCCTGCCGAGGGCGAGCAGACGGGCGTCCAACTCCCGCGTGAAGGCGGCGATCTGCTCCGCAGGTTTTCCCAGCCGCATTTCGGGCTGCACGGCGATGCCCTGGCGCCGTTCGATGTCCTCGGCGAGTTCCGACAGGCGTCGGCGTGCGGCGACGATGACGGGCTCTGCAGCCCCCCAGGCGGCAGGTGTGAAGACGTTTCTGGCCGCCGTCCAGGCACTGTCATCCAGGACGTGCAGCAGCCGCAGCCCACATCCCCATTGTTTCGCAAGCGCGGCCGCCTGCGAGACGGCGAGGTCCGACGCCTGGGAGAGGTCAGTCGCGGCGAGGACGGTTTCGTTCATGTCGGAGACGTCGGCACCATGCCCGGACGACGGCTTGGATTCATTGCTGTCCTTTTCGTGGGGAAACGAACGCGGAACTTCGGGCAATCGGCATTCCGCCGCTCATCGGCGGAGCGATCGATCATGGCCGCTTCGGCGCCTCGCCCAGGAGAACGACGGTATGGGGATAGGGTATGTCGATCCCGGCACGGTCGAGGGCGAGCTTGATTCCGGTCGCGACGCGATCAGCGACGCGGAGCACGTTCGCCTGCTCGGCCTGGGCCCAGAAGTAGACGTTGAAATTGACGGCCGAGGGCGCCAACTCGACCACGTGCACCAGCGGCTGCGGTTCGGCGAGGACGCCCTCCGTTTGCCTGAGTAACCGCGCGATCACCGCCCGCGCCGCCTCGAGGTCGCAGCCGTAGCCGACGCCGACGCTGAAGCGGATGCGGCGCACGCCGTAGGCGGTCCGGACGAGGATCGTGCTCGTATAGACGTCGCTGTTGGGAACGACCACGCGCTCGCCATCGTAGGTCCTCAGTATGGTCGAGCGGACGTTGATGCTCTCGACGGTGCCTTCGTGCTCCTTGGTGCGGATCTGGTCGCCGACCTGGAACGGCCGCCGCCAGAGAATGAAGACGCCGGCCAGCCAGTTCTGCAGGATGTCCTTGAAGGCGAAGCCGATCGCCACCGAGGTGATCCCCAGGCCGGCCAGCAGGTCGCCGGGCCGGAAGGTTGGGAAGATCACCACCGCTGCCAGGAGCAGGCCGAGGATGACGAAGGCCCAGACGGCGAGTCCGCCCAGCAACTCGGCCAGCAGGGAATCGAGCTGCGTCTTCGCCCCGGCCAGGCGCAGCAGGCGCCGGACGATGCGGCCGACTATGTACGAGAGCAGCAGCAGTACGGCGCCGATCAGGAGGTAGGGCGCACGGGCGACCAGCTTCTCGCCCATGAGCGCCAGCGACTGCCAGAAGATCGAGTGTTCCGTATGGACCTCTGCGAGCTTTACCGCGACCGACGCGCGAGCGGCTCCTCGCAAAGGAGATTCTCGGCGGGTGTTCGGCACGCGCGGACGGTACTTGCGG
>Ga0075012_10000936_pt1 | contig 30522 bp, 31 predicted proteins | sample All_14_2_FD_71474 | JGI IMG/M metagenome (GOLD analysis project Ga0075012, IMG submission 71474) | Freshwater microbial communities in response to fracking from Pennsylvania, USA - Allegheny Zone_MetaG_DW_15 | ecosystem: Environmental > Aquatic > Deep subsurface > Groundwater > Drilled...
GTCCAAAACTGCGCAAACCCCGCCCCCAATGCCAAAACCGCCGCCATCACCAACCGGCGAGTATCCGGTTCAAAGCTCAAAAACGACTGCCGCAACTGGTCAGAAAAACTCCGCTTCCTCGTCTGCTGAGGCGCACTCCGCATCGCCAGCCGAATGTAGTCCAGCGGCGCCCCCGTAGCTTCCGAAACCGCAATCAGCGCATCATCATCCAGCTCCCCGCCCGACTGCTCTCGAAGCCGTGAAGCAAGCATGATCATCTGCTGGATGTCTTCTTCGGTCAAAGTGCCATCCGACGCCCGCGAAACCTCTTCACGCAAATCAGGTTCTATCTCAAAGTCGTCGCTACTCACGCTCTGCCCAATTCTACTGCCTAGCCGAACATGCGTTGCACTTTCAGGGCTACTTAAATGTTCTCGTCACGCCAATCCATCGCCGTATGCAAAATCCGCACAATTTCAATTCCCCCCTCAACCTCCCGATAAAAAAGCCGATGTCCATGCGACATCCTCTTACTAGAAAACCTTGCCACTGACATGCTTATCAGAGGATTACCATCTAATTTATGACCTTGAACGGCACCATCCGCAATTTCTTGACAACTCTGGATTAAGAAGTCCAGATACTTTTCTGCTTGAGTCTTTCTCCAACGCTCCCGAGTCATCGCATAGGCAAAGCTGAGGTCCTCATCAGCCAAGGGAAGATAGTGAACTAAGCGATCTCTTCTTCCGCCAGCACCTTCTTCCACGCCACATATCTCCTTCGGGCGTTCTCGCGCACCTGTTCCACGGTCATCCTTCGACCGTCAGCTCCACTTTTGAGTCCCAACTCAACGGCTCGCATCTCGTCTTCAGTGGGAGTATAAGGGCCAAGTTTGCTCTGATCTTCTAACTCCTCATGCATGATAAATCTCCATCTATTCTACGACAAATTCGCAAACAACCACGATCAATCCTTGTAAGGATCAAACACTTCCTTGCCCGCCATCGCAACCCCCACCGGACTCAAACGATGCAAAATCCGCACCGTCCCATCGTGATCAGCCAAAACCTCATCCAGCCTCTTGTAACATTGCGGAGCCTCATCGACATCCGCCCCGCGCAACTCAACCTTCGCCTTCTTAACCCAACTATCCATGTTCGCCCGCGTAACCACCCCTTCCACCCCTTTCTTCTTATTCCCCTTCGCTTTCGTCCGGCTCATCACCCGACCCGCACCATGCACCGTCGAATACAAAGTCTGCGCCGACCGTTCGCTCTCCAGGCCCTCCAAAATTACCGAAGGCTCCGCCATCGTCGCCCCCACAAAACCACGCTGACCCGGAAACGCCGGAGTCGCACCTTTCCGCACAACCCAAAGATCATCGCCGTCATGCTTTTCGCGCCACGCAAAGTTATGATGGTTATGAATCTCATCCAATACCTTCGCCCCCAAAATCTTCGCCACCCGACCACAAACCCAATCCCGGCCCGCATAAGCATAGCGACCCGCCATCTCCATGCACGCAATGTATTCCTGACCAAGCTCGGAACCCTGATGCAACCAAGTAATGTGGTGCTTCTCGTTCCCAATTCGCTTCGCCTGATCCATATAATAAGTCGCAATCCCGTGCCCCAATCCACGCGACCCAAAGTGAACGCCCACCCAAACCCGATCCTTTTCGTCAATCATCACATTGACATAGTGATTCCCACTCCCAACCGTTCCCAACTGAGCCCGAGCCTTATCTTTCAAAGACTTCAACACCGAATTCTCACTCCAAAGCGGATCATCAAACAGCGCATGATCCACCTCCTCCTCATTCGTCCGGCCAACCCCAAAACTAATCTTCCGAAACACGTCATCCATAATCGTCCGAATCTTCTGCCGAACATCTTCCGCCCGCGCATCCGTCAAAATCGCCTTGTTCCCACACGCAATGTCATAACCCACTCCCGAAGGCGAAATCAACTCATGATAAGCCACCACCCCACCAATCGGAACACCGTAACCCAAATGGTGATCCCCCATCAAAGCCACTTTGTACGCCCCTGTCTCACGCGCATTCTTAATCTGGGCAAAGGCACCTTCATCCACCGCACCAAAAACCGGAATATCTTCAATTATCTTCATGATTCCCTCACTATACGCGACGCCGCACTCACAATTTAGTTCTCCACCAACCCCCAGCCCATCATACAAAGCAGCCCAACTCCATTCCCCAATTCGGAACCTATCATAAAAAAAGTGCTAGCTGCTAGGCAATGTTCAGTCGCAGGCTATTATCGGAATTGTTTTATGATAGTATGCGAGGCTCCCTCGATCTCTACTGTCAGCTTCAGTTCTTTCTCAACTGTTGCAATCCCGGATACTTGAATATTCAAGCCCGCACAGGGTGCACTTTTACCGTGAATATTCGTATCGTTAAGTTGCAATATGGAGTTCCGAGGACTCCTATATCCATCGGGTGTAGATACAATTTTTTGTCCAGCATAGGCATCAATTGATTTCAGGCACTGTACTTCAGGAGGAATATTCATAGTACTTAAATAGGGCGGCACACGCTTGACAAAAATTAGTACCAACAATCCAGTTACAAAAAAGCTAATAATTGCTACTAGAGACATCGCGCATTTATTCATTGCTTTTTCTTTCTTCGTGCAGGCTTGGAGCGGTTCCCTTCATTAAATCCACGAAAACCTAAAGTCACTCCGAGAAGTACCGCTGCTCGCAATCACAATCTCATTCCCAAACTCATCATTCTCCGAACTGCTAATACTATTTTAAAAAAATGCCTGTGCCAAAGCCACGATAACTCAGAGTACACCAACCCCCGCCAAAATCAACCCGAAAACTCCCCAAACCTCCCGAAATCTCCCGCCTAACCAAGACAAAAAAAGACTCGGCGGGAAAAAAATCCCGCCGAGTCTTAGAATCCAGTCCAAATACCGACTAGTTACCGCAACCAGTTGGCGGCGGCGGCGGACCATCCGTTTGTCTCGGAATAAATATCGACGCCGGGAAAGTCGCCGTCAAGCCCGGAATAAGCGATGGCAAAGGCAACAAACAAGCATTACCTGTTACTGCGTAATTCTCATTTTGGTACTTAATCGCCGCAAAATACGCCGCCGGAACCGATGCTGGCTTCAATCGCATGAACGTGGCATTGTTCGCCACCGTACCAGTGAACCGACCCGTACTATCCGAAAGCGCCGCACCAACAACGTTTCCGCCATTATCAACAAATTCTAGCTGAACATTCGGCACACCTGTCGAAGTGTTGTTCCCCAAAAGCCGACCCGAAACTTGCGTTCCCGTATTCGGCTTAACCCGAACATCCTGGTTCAAGGTCTTCGGCTGACCAACCACCGTAGCCGTTGCCGCCACGTTCACATAGCCCGGCGGTTGACTCACAATGTTCAAAACACCAGTCCCCGAAATCGTCACCGCAGTTCCACTTCCCGATCCCGTAAGCGTAAAGTTACTCGCTGTCAGTTGAGTTCGAGTTCCAAACTGATCATAGTTCACATACTGAACAACCAGCGTATCGCCAACCGAAGCATTCAAAGGGTCAACTTTGTTGCCGTTCTTCAAAAACTCAAGATACTGACCAGCCGCCGGAGCCGAACCCGTGCCACCACCACCGCCGCCTGTCGTCGAAGCGCCACCGCCTCCACCACCGCAACCAAGCACCACAACAAGGGCAACAAATGCCGCCAACCATTTAATAACTGTGTTTGAATTCTTCACGCTACTTCCTATTTCTCCGATCCAAAATCTGCCCGAAAAGTGTTCGGGATCAACTCCGCAAGCGAGAACGATTCTCGATTCCCTGCATCATTGACGAGCCAAACCGTAACCCGTTCCGGCTCATCCGTAAACTCCGCCAAAGTCTGCCGACACATCCCGCAAGGCGTGCCACCATCTCGAGTTGCAACCGCAACCTCAACAATCTTTCGGCAACCCGAAGAAACCATCTGGCCAATTGCCACTCGCTCGGCACACATGCAAAGCCCAAAGCTAACATTCTCAACATTACAACCGGTGTAAGTCTTCCCGTCTGCTCCGCGCACTGCTGCACCCACTGAATAGACGCTATACGGCGCATAAGCGTTCGCTCGCACCGCGCGCGCCGACTCAATAAGGGCATCAACTAATTCCACGTATCCCTATTGTAGCCGAGCAATTGTCGCACCCTGACCACCATCATCCGCATTCGCTTCTTCAAACGAAACCACTTGGGAATGCCGCCGAAGCATATCGTGCGTCAACTTACGCAAAACGCCCGTCCCCTTGCCATGAATAATTCTCACTTCGTCGACCCCCGCAACAATCGCATCATCCAAAAATCGATCCAAAGTCTCCTCCGCTTCTTCCGCCCGCATCTGGCGCAAATGGAGCTCTCGTCGCATCTTCACCGCTTTTTCCAGTCGCATCCGCGTCGCCATCTTTGAACCCGCCGAACGCTTTTTCTCAACCTGCTTCACGGGTGCCTCAAGCGGAACCAAATCCTTTACATCCATATCCAGCCGCAACGCTCCTGCCTGAACCGCCACCTTCCCCGATCTCGGATCATCCAACAAAATCCCCGTCATGTTCAAACTGCGCACCTTCACCTTCACCCCTTTCCGCAGTGAAATCCCCCGATCATCCTCTTGCTCAACTGGCTTAACCTCCCGGCTCAGCTCTGCCCCCGCTTCATTCAAAGATCGCAAACGATTCCGAGCTTCATCAATCGCCCCTTGCGATCGATCCTTCTTCACCAATTCAAAAACCTGCTCTGCTTCAATCCGAATCTGCCGCAGCAATTCGTTCAACTCGTTACTCGCCCGCTCCCCAACCCGCCGACGCGCTGCCTCTGCCTGCTCAATCTTTCGCTCCGCTTCCTCTTCAACCTTCTTCAACCGGGCCGCCAACTTATCCGCTTCACTCTGCGCCCTTTGCGCCCTTCGTTGAGCATGCTCAAGCTGCTCCAGCATCTTCCCAATGTCGCGCTCCTGATCCGAAAACCCTTGTTCCGCCGCCTCAATCACATCCTTCGGCACGCCATAGCGAGAAGCAATTTTCAAAGCATGGCTACTCCCCGGCGTCCCCGCCAAAAACCGATAAGTCGGTGCCAGCGATTTCAAATCAAATTCCATACTCGCATTGACAAGCTTGGGATGGTCACTCGCAAACATCTTCAACTCCCCATAGTGAGTACTCGCCATTACCACCGCGCCTCGATCCAAGAACGCATTCAAAAGCGCCGATGCAAGTGCCGCCCCTTCATCCGGATCCGTGCCTGCCCCAACTTCATCAATCAAAACCAACGCTCCCGATCTCAACTGGCCGAGCGCATAAGCAATGTTCTTGATATGCCCGCTAAACGTCGAAAGGCTTTGCTCCAGCGATTGCTCATCCCCAATATCCGCCCAAATCTGGCTAACAATCCCTACTTCCGCAACCTGTGCCGGAACCATCATCCCACTCTGCGCCATCGCCACGAAAAGCCCGACCGTCTTCATCGCGATCGTCTTCCCCCCGGTATTGGGGCCAGTAATCAATATGCTCGGTTCGCCCAATCCTAATTTAAGCGAAAGCGGCACCGCTTTCTCACGCTCCAGCAAAGGATGCCGACCCTTCGATATCTTGATTCCTTCGCCCGACACAAGCTCAACCAAGCACCCGTCTTGCAAAACTCCCAATCTAACAATTGCAAAAACCAAGTCAAACTGCGCCCCCGTTTCCAGCGCAATCCCAATCTCCTGGCTGTGCATCCCGACCTCCGCCGAAAGCTCTTTCAAGATCCGCTTAATCTCGGTTTGCTCGGCAATCTCCGCTTGCCGTAGCTGATTCCCAAGCTCCACAACCGCCTCAGGCTCAACATAAATCGTCGATCCACTTGCGCTCGAATCATGAACAATTCCCCGAACTTTTCCCTTGTGCTCGGCTTTAAGCGGGATCACATATCGACCATTCCTCTGCGTAAAAACCGTGTCACTCAAATATTCCCGGCTCGGACCCGTCGTATAGCTATGGATTTTCTCTAATATCCGCTTATTGGCTTTCGCTTTATTCGACCGCGCAATCGCAAGTGCCGGACTCGCCTCATCCAACATCTCTCCATCCAAATCAAAACATCGATCAAGCTTCGCCCCAATCCAGCCCACATCCGGAATCATCTCTGCCCTCATTCGCAAAACCGGAATCTCGCCCCCGTAACCCAAAACCGCCTTCCGCGCCGCATCCACCACCCTCACACTTTGCCCAATCTTCGCCAACGTGGTGCCCTCCAAAACCGCCCCTTTACTCGCCAGTTTTGCCGGCTCACCCACATCATAAAGCCCCCTCAATCCCGGCAAACCCGTATCATACATCCGCAATACATCAGACGTCATTGCCTGTTTTGCTGCAACATCGTCGCGGTTATGAGATGGCAAAAGTTCCGACGCAAGCATGCCCCCCAATGCCGATTCGCATTGAGAGACGAGTTGCTCCCGAACCCGATCCCACTCCAATACGCGCAATGCATGCGTCATGCAACCATTTTGACACCGTGAGTCAAAACACAACCCGACAAACCCACTTCCAAATCTTCGCCACCTCAAACAACAAATCGTCACGCCAACAAAACCCCCATCCCCCAAACACGTCAAAATAACCACATGATCGCCGCCCTTGCCCTCCTTGCCGCCGCCCAAACCGTCAGCATCCACCCAACCGATGACATCTGGGTCTACCACTTCGCCGCCGACCAAACCAGCGACCCATTCCTCCGATGCTGGGGCTCCGAAGGCAAAGCCGTCGGCGATGAAGGAATCGGCGATGCCGGTTCATGGTCCGTCATGAAATTCGACGTGAGCAAACTCCCCGAAGGCAAACTCACTTCCGCTGAGCTCAGCCTCTACTTCGTCCCAAATCCCAACATCGACGAAGAAATGGGCAAAAAATTCCCCCTCGAAATCCGCCAAGTCACCTCAAAGTTTGAAGAAGAAAACTACAAACACGACGACAGCGAAAGCATCCGGCCAAAAACCGGCAAAGAATTTCTCCTCGCCTCCGGACCCATCGTCATGTACGATAACGCAAGCGGCCCAAGCAAAATCACGATCAAACTCTCCGCTGAAGACGGCAAATTCATAACCTATCTCAAAGAAGCCCGCGCTTCCCAAACCAAAGAACTCGCCTTCGCAATCACCAGTGGCCTCACTCCCGATGAAGCCGGCGAAAGCTTGATCTACAAGTGGTACAGCACCAACAGTGAAAAAGGCACCAAGCCCACACTAACCCTTAACTTTGAATAGTAACAAGAGTAAGTTGGGTGATTGCAGATCGCAATCACCCAACTTACCTCAAATCAGTCCTGAACTTCTTCTTTCTGTTCCATTTGCTTGATTTGCTCTTCGACTGATTGAGCTGCTGATTTCCTGGTCACTCGATTCACCAACCGACCAAGCCGATCCGAAAATTCGTCAAAGATCAGGTACGAGCAAGGAATAACCAATAGGGTCAAAACCGTCGAGAGCAATGTCCCTCCGATAATCGTAATCCCAATCGTCTCCCGGAACTCCGAACCACGACCAATCGCCAACGCAACCGGCAACATCCCCGCGATCAACGCAATCGTCGTCATCATAATCGGCCGAATCCGAGTTCCCCCCGATTCAACCAACGCCTCAAAACGATCAACCCCGCGCTCCCGCAATGTGTTCGCATAGTCCACCAGCAAGATCGCGTTCTTACCAACAAGACCAACCAAAGCGATAATCCCGATGAACCCGACGATGTTCAACGATTTATCCGTCAAAACCAGCGCGAGCAACGCTCCAACCATCGCCTGAGGTTGCGCCAACTGAATGATGAACGGATACAGCAAGTTGTTAAAGAGCGAAGCCAGAATCATGTAAACCAAGACTAGACCAAGCCCCAAAGCGCCAAGAAGATAAACCATTTCTCGGGATTGAGCATCCGCCTGACCAAGCGCCCGAACTGAAACACCTTCCGGCAACATCTTCTCTTTGGCAATCCATGCGTCAATTTCGCCCTGAACCGTTCCCGCCGCAAAACCTGGTAGCAGTTCTGCATTGATCTGAATCACTTCTTCTCGGTCACGTCGTTCAATTTTGTCAAGGCTCTTACCTCGTTCAATCGTCGCAACTTCATCAAGGAAAATCGGATTCCCCTCTCTGAAGGTGATCGGCACCGTGCTCAAAAGCTCAGGATTATTCCGGTCTTCCAGATCAAGCATCACGCGGATGTCATATTCCTGACCATCGACCCGGAACTTCGCCGTGTCATCGCCTTCATAGAGGGCCCGAAGGGTGCCCCCCAAATCCTGGACACTCACATTTGCCGCCGCCATACGCGGACGATCCGGCACCGCTCGGAGCTCAGGCTTACCCGGCTTACTGCTCATCTCCGGAGAAATAACCCCTTCAATCGCCCCTGCCGCAAGTCCATCACGAATCTTCGTCGCCGTCTGTTGCAAGAGCACGCGATCTGTAGATTTCAAAGCGAGCTGAATTGCTGCCCCGAAACCAAAACCACCCGCCGCCGTAATATTCACCTTCGCCCCCGGAACTCGACCCACTTCCTGAATCAAGTCCGATACCACCGAAGAAGCCGTTACGTTCATCGGCCGCATCGCGTGCTCATGCTTCACCCACGGCATCATCTTGTCGAGCAAAGCTTCCTTTTCCCGCAAGGTCGCCGAGATCTGCGCATATTGAGTACCGCTCGCACCTGAACCAAATCCTCCACCGCTTTGTTGACCGAGCCGAGTAACCGTGAACTCAACCTGCGGGTGATTCATAACAATCTTCTCAATCTCCGCGACGGTTTCTTCAGTTTTCGCCAAAGAAGTCCCCGCTGGCAATTCAACATTAAGCTGAACCTGACCACCATCACTCGAAGGCGCAAATTCAAACTTAAAGACCGCTTCCTTTTTCCAGGCTCCAAAAGCATGACCAACTAAGGCACTAGCGGGAAAGATTGCCGCGAACAGAATTCCGAAGACAACTAATCTACTTCCAACGAGCTTGGATCTGAAGTTGAGGAAAAATGCCGTTACAAAGCCGACAAGAACTGCCCCCACCAAACCCATTTGAATAATCGATTTCGGAAGATCCTCCATCACAACGTCAGTCTTAGAGACGGTCGCCAGAATGAATGTTAAGGCAAGTCCAACTACAGCAAAGATTGGAATCAAGATGCGGGATTTCTTTTTTGCAAAGAGCCCAGCTCTGTGCCAGTAGTTGACGGCATAGATTGCAAGCGTAAGTGCGATTACAAATCCAATCATGCGACTTACCATTTGGGATTGCAACGCCGCCGCCGGAGTCGGAGCAAAGCCCCCGCCGATAAACGTGAACGTCGCAACCAAAATCGCAAATCCGCCCCCAAAGAAGTACCACTTGTTATTCAAACTCACACGAAGAATCTTGCGATAGCCATCCGCAAATCGTTCAAATCCGTGTTCAAACCACTTCGCAAATCGACCTTCCGGCTCTTCCCAGTTCTCGCCCTGTCGATACCAGCGCGCCGCCAGCATCGGCGTGACCGTAAACGAAACGAAAAGCGAGAACATAACCGCAATCGCGTATCCAATCCCGAGTGGTCTAAAGAACTGACCAACGATCCCGCCCATAAAGCCAACCGGCAAGAAGACAACAACGTCTGCCATCGTAATCGCAATCGCCGCCAACCCAATTTCCGCTCGACCATTTATCGCCGCCTCAACCGGGCTCTCACCCATCTTTAAGTGACGATAAACGTTTTCGATAACAACAATCGAGTCATCAACCAAAACCCCGATCGCCAAACTCAAAGCCAGCATCGACATGTTGTTGATCGTAAACCCAAAGATCCAAAGCGCAATGAGCGTGGCGAACAAACAAACCGGAATCGCAATACTAACAATCAGCGTCCCCCGGAAGTTGTGCAAGAACATCCAAATAACGACACCGACCAAGAAAATTCCGAAGAAAATCGCAATATTCAAGTCAAGCAGACTTTCTTCAATCGTCTTCGAAGTATCCAACGTAGTCGTAAATTCAACGCCGTACTGATTTCCCAACTGCTCCAGCAAGCTAATATTCTCGCCTTGGGCATTTTTATAAAGATCACTCGGTCGGGCAATCGCTTTACTAATTTCAACCGCGTTACCTTGCTTCGCCTTCTGAATAATCATAACAACGGAATCTGCGCCATCAACTCGGCTGATTTCCCGTCGTTCCTTATTCGCATCAATAACGCTTGCGATATCACCCAATCGAATCTGCTTGCTCGGCCCTTGCTGCTGAGGATCAGTGATCGTCAAATAAAGGTCAGCTAGTGCTTCAACGGATTCAAATTCACCCAAAACCCGAACCGTAAATTCTTCATCGCCGCTCAAAAGCCGACCTGCCGGAACGTTCAACGCCCCTGCAATCACCGCTCGCTGAACGTCCGCCACTCCAATTCCGTATCGGAGCAATGCATCACGCTTCAGTTGAACCTGAATCTCGCGCTCTTCACCCCCAATAACCGAAACCGCCGCAACGCCTTTTGTTCGAGCAAGACGATCCTTCAAAACGTTGTCGGCAAGGTCGCGCAACTGACGGTTGCTCAAACCTTTACTGTTCAACGAAAGCGTAATAACCGGATCACTCCCCGTGTCTAGCTTGTCAACCACCGGACGCAACGAATCCTGCGGTAACTCACCCAAAATCGCATCAACTTTCGACCGGACGTCATTGACCCCCACGTCCATGTTGCTTCCAATTTCAAAGTTGACAACAACAATCGAAACCCCTTCCTGGCTCGAAGAAGTAACTTCTCGAACGTTTGCAATGCCCGTAACCGCATCTTCAACCTTCTTACTGATCAAAGAGTTGATTTCATCCGGACCTGCCCCGGGATAAGCCGTGGAGACCGTGACAACCCCAAAGTTAACGTCCGGGTTTAGCTCAACCCGCATGCTTTGATAGGCGATCAAACCCATCATTACCGCCGCGACCATCAACATCAAAATGAAGACCGGTCGCGTAATCGCTGTTTTAGTTAAACCCATCCGTTAATTGCCCTTATTCGCCTTCTTTCTCTTCCGTAGGCTCTGCCGATTCTGCCGGAGCCGTTCCATCGTCAACTTTCACCGGTGCACCATCGAACAATGTCGATTGGCCCTTCTTCACGATCTGATCACCCGGCTCCAAACCATCAATGACCGCAACTTCGCCATCCGTGCGAACCAGCGTCACCTTCTTTTTCTTCGCGACCATCTGCGTTTTGCCGTCTTTCGTCTCCGAAACAACCACATAAACGCTCGTCGCCTCGCCGTCCCGGATCAGAACGTTGTTCGCCACAACATAAACATCTTCGATCGTGCCCAGCTTCAATTCGCCTCGAACAAACATGCCCGGCTTAATCTTTCCGGCCGCTTCGTCAATCGAAACCCGAACCGTATATAGCCGACCCAAATTGCTCGCAAGTGGACTCACCGAAACAACTTTTCCCGAAAGCATCACATCGCCCAGTGCCTGAACCGTCGCTTCAACGCCCATTCCCGGAACAACCTCAGAAATCTCCTTCTCCGGCACTTCTGCCTCAAAGAAAATCCCGCCTGTGCCAATCAATCTGGCAACCGCAACCCCCGGCGAAACCAAAGTTCCAACCTGGAGCGGATTCCCGCTGACTTTCCCGCTCATCGGGGCTCGAATCGTCAAATCTTCAACCGCAATCTGAGCCAGCCGAACCGCATCTTGAGCTGCATTCAACTGCGCCCGCGCCGAATCAACTCGGTCACGCGCCGAAGGATCAAGCTTCTGATTCGCTTTATCCAGCTTCAACTGCTCTTCAGCTTGCTTGACCGCTTCTCGAGCCTGCTCAATGTCCTCGGGCCGAGTCGCCTCGAGCACCAAGTTGTACTGCTCAACCGAACTGGTGTAAGCCGTCTGCGCATTATCAAATCGGTTCTGATCAATTTCCAATTGCGCGGTCGAAATCGCTCCTTCCCGCTCCAACCGTCGTGATCGTTCCAAAGTCTTTCGAGCAAGTTCCAAGTCGCTCTTCGTTCGGTCAACATTCGCCTTCGCTTGGGCTTTCTCTTCACTGCGAGAACCGTTCAAAGCTTTCTGCAAAGCCGATTTCGCTTGACGAACTCTTGCTTCACTCGACCTCACCGCTGCCGCCGTTCGATCCGGAGCAACTGTTGCATCGCGCTGTGCTTGTCGCAAGGAAGCCGCCGCCGCCGCCTGATTCGCCATTGCCTGGCTAACCCGCGTCTGAGCTTCCCGACCTTCCTGAACCGCAATTACCTGACCCGCCGACACAATCGAGCCATCCTTCACATAAACTGCCGAAAGTCGCCCCGGTGCCTTCACCGAGACCTGAACATCATCATCCGTAACGACCTGACCCGTCAGAGCCAGCATTTTGGGAACATTGGATGCGTTCACACTCATCACTTCAACCGCAGTGGATTGATCAGTAACAATTTCTGCCACCTTTTTGGCTTGCTCTTGGCTCGCCCGGTTAACACATCCCGTGACCGTCAACCCGGCGACCACAACCAAACTCATTACCCAGATTCCTTTCATTTGCCTTCCTCTTTTACCGGTGCCGGAGTCGGTTCCGGCAAGTTCGTCAAATCGTCAATCCCGACCGCTTTCTGCAACGCCGCATAAGCCGCCCGCAACTGATAAGCCGCAATCACTTCTGCCGCTTGCGCCGAAGTCAAATCCGCCTGCCCAATCGTCACATCAAGCAAAATCCCAACTTGCTCGTCGTATCTCAACTGCGCCAGTCGCAAAGATTCTTCCGCCAGAATGCGGTTCTGCTTCGCTGTTTCATAGCTCGCCACCGCCGTCTCAAATTGCGTAATCGCCGCTCTTACTTCAAACGCCACTGCCAGCTGCAGTTGTTGCAACAAAATCTTTCCGCGTTCTTCTTGTTCCCGCGCTCGTTGCGTATTCGCTTTAATCGCCCCGCCCGTAACAATCGGCACGCTAATCGTTGCACTCGCCGAAGTGGATCGATCTGGCTGACCAAAACCCGGATCGATAATCTCCGAGTGACCCGCCTGCAAATTCATCGTAGGCAATGCTGCTCGTTGTTCAGCTTCGCGATTCTTCGTCAATGCTTCAATCGAAGTCTCGGCCTGCTTCACTTCCGGTCGATTCAAAAGCGATCCTCGAACATAAGCCATCGCTTCATCCAATTCCGGATTCACTTCCGGCAACGCCACCGGTTCAAAATCTGTCTCCACCGGACGAGCCAACAAATTATTCAAATCTTGTTTCGCAAGCCGATAATTCCCAACCGCTTGAATCAAGTCCTGCTCCGACTTCTTCAAGTCCGATTCCAACCTCAAAACATCAAATCGCGGAATCGCGCGCTCATCAAACCGAATCTTCGCCAGTCGCAAACGCTCACGAGCCGAAGCAACCGTATTCTCTTGAACCGTCACCAACTCTTTCGCTTGCAGAACCGCCAAATACTTCGCCTTAACCAAACCCCGAAGGTCATTCAAAGCCGCCAACTTCGCATATTCGCTCACCCGAACATTGATCCGAGCCGCATCTGCTCGCAGTGTATAAACCCGGGAAATGTCAATAATCTGCTGAACTGCCAAATTAATCGTGCTCGTCGTGTTTGCGCCGCTCTGACCAAATCCGCTCGTATTGCGAGCTTCACTCCATTGCGTTTGCCCTGAAACCGTTGCCCCCGGCCCAAGTTGCGCCCGCACAATCGAAGCATTCGCCTTCGCCGCCGAAATATCGCTTTCCGCCAATCGAATCGAAAAAGCGTTCTGCTCTGCAATCGCCAACGCTTCTTCCAATGTCATCGTCGGTGCCGCCTGACCCTGCACCGCTACCATCACTGCCAAATAGAGTCCAACCATTTACTTCTCTTCCTCGCTCCCTTCGTCCTCGAAAATCCTCGCTTCCGCTTTTGCTAACTTCGATTTAATTTCTTCCAAAAATTCGTTCATTTCCCCAAACGAGCAAACAATAAGCCCCGGATGAACCGGATCGCGCATCACCAACAACTTATCCCCCGGCTGAATCCCCAATTCCGCCCGCGCCTCTGCCGGAATCACAATTTGTCCCCGTTCTCCCACTGTTACGGAGCCGTAAAAACACTGATCAAAATCAATTCCCATGTCAATTCTCCCAATTATACTAATCATACTTTTCATACATAGGGCTAAAAGTGGATTCATTTAACAAATATTGCAAAATATTTCTACATGAATGCCAGAATTGTGAACCTCGTAATCTTTACAGGTATCGTGCACGCCGCCGTTGCTCAGGATCACAAAATCCCCGACCAAATACTCCCGATCCAAAACACCCGAGGAATCAACCAAGCCTATCTCAGACCCCTTCCATTCGGCCCCATCCTCAAACCAGGCACAGCCCAAAACGACTGGCAACTCCTCATCCAAAACGAATTCCGCAACTACGCCATCCTCCGTGAAGACGGAGAAACCTGGCGACTCCGCTTCACTCACCGCCTCGCGACCGACCAAGGCGAGTGGCTCGTCTCCCTGCCCATCATCAATAGAGGCGGCGGCGTCCTCGACCCCTTCATCGACTGGTGGCACCAAAACATCGCCAACCACTTTTCCGCTGGCCGCGAAATAACCCCTTACGGTCGTCACCGTTTTCGCCTCCACGATGGATCAGAAATTGAATCCGGTACCGGCATTGGCGACCTCACACTCGGATACTCATTCCGAATCCCCGGCGAACCCCAAATCTCCCTCAAACTTCCTACCGGCAACCCAAACCACCTATTCGGCAGCGGCGGAATTGATCTCGCCCTCAGCGCAAATCAAACCTGGAAACTCGCCCCCCGTTACAACTTCACTGCCCAGGCAAGCCTCATCTACCAATCGCAAAGCACACTGTGGAACCAAACTCACAACTGGGTTCCCACCTACAATCTCGCTCTTGCATACAGCCCAAAACTGTCCCAAACCTGGATTCTTCAAGTCACATCCGAAGGCTCCCCTGTCCAAAACGGCGAAACCTATCTCGACCAAACCAATCGAATCGTCTCCCTCGGATATTCTCAAAGCACTAAAAACGGAACCTGGACATACTGGATCAGCGAAGACGGCGACATTGGCTGGTTCAACATGAACCGCGCCATCAATGTCGGAGCCGATTTCGCCATTGGCATCCGATACTCACAAAAGAGATAGCTCGTATAACAATAAACAAAAAAAGGGTGAGAATCTGAGATTCTCACCCTTTCCTGATTCAATGAACTAATTTATTCCGATGAATCGTTCTTCGAACCTTTATCGCCGCGATCATTTCGGTCACCGCGATCGCCTCGATCTCCACGGTCGCCTCGATCATCACCCATCGAACGTCGTCGCGGACCAGTATCTACTGCTTCGCTCACAACAAACGGCAACAGAGCCATTTCGCGTGCGCTCTTAATTGCATTCGAAATCATTCGCTGTTGCTTCGCCGTGTTACCGGTTTGGCGTGAAGGCAAAATCTTGCCTCGTTCGCTCACAAATTTCAACAACATCGCCGTGTCTTTATAATCAACATGGTCAATCTTGTTCAGAGTAAGGAAACTCACTTTGCGACGGCGACGGGGTCGGGTGCGACCATCATTGCGGCCCTCCGACATATCCACGGACATCTTATCCGTGGCGCCATCAAAATTTTCTTGATCTACTTCGCTCATTCGACGTACCTGGTTCCCAACAAGGAAACGAACAACAATTATGCCACAGCCCCCGCCAATTCAACCAATAAGGTCCCCTGAACGCCGGGTCCCTGCCCAACCCCCGCATTATTGCACCCGCAAAAACTCCCGATTTCCCGCCCCAACCCCCCAACCTCGCAATAAAACAAGGGTTCATTCTGGCAGCTAAGGGAATACAACATACAACTCCCCTGCAGTGAACGGGGAGCAGCCAGAAAGCCCAAAAGAGTCACCGGAGATGCCCTCCTCCAGGTGGCAGAGCAACCCTCCAGCCCAGGGGCCGGTTTCACCACCGGCCCTTTAATTTTTTAACTAAGGTGCAACTTCAAGCCACTGATCCCAAGTCGAATCCTCGGCAAACTTCATTCGAATGTAATCACTTCGATACGCCGCAAACGAACCGTTACTTGAAAAATCAATCGAAATGCCATGGCTGTTCGGTGATTGCGCATTACTGTATTCATAGCGCACCGCATTATTGATCGCCGCCCGAACTGCCGCCGCCTTCACTTGAATCGAACCCGGAATCGTATTATCTGCCTCCAATCGCAAACAAACGTCATAAAGGTCGCGATAAACCCGGCTCGGCCCCGGAGAATAACTCTGCGCCGAATTCCGAATCGACTGGATCTGCGCCGCAATCAAGAGATTGTTTGAACTCAAATCATTCGCCAGCGATGATATCGCCGTCACCACCGCATCGAGTCTCGAAGACTCAATCACGCTCTGCGTAATCTTGCGAAATTCATAAAGTCCTCCCGGTGCTGCCTGCTCCTGCATTCCTTGAACAAACGCACTCGCCAAAACATCTGTCGGCGCATCCGGGTTGTCCCTAAAATTATCAAAGATCAAATGGTACGGATAGCCTTCGCCCGGAGGGCTTTCTTCACTACCCACCACATAATCCGCAAAATCCTTCACCTCGTATGCAACCTCCATCATCTGCATCAAGCTCGCATCCCAAGCCAATATGTCAAAGTGCTGGCCTGCAAACGCCGCATCGGTTTCCCAACTCTTAATGGAAGTTCCGTACTGATCGTCATAACTAAAAGCGCGAGTCGATTCATCATCCGCTGACCGCTTCCAACCGTTTCCGTGATTCCATAAAATAATGCAGTATCGATCTGCCGGGTAATTCTCCTTGCCCCATTCAATAAAGTCTTTCAACGTCTCCGTACTTCCCATATCCAGCGCATTTCCGCTGGAATCGCGAAGGTTATTCTGCACTAGCTCACTTGCAATCGCCGAAGTCGTATCGGGCTTCACCAAATACCGCCGCACACCATCAAAGCTAGACCCCCCAAACGCACTCTTACTTTGTTTCCACTGAACAACAAATCGAACATTCGGGTTCGAAGCAACCTGCTCCATCTGGTTCACATTCAGCGTACTATATGAATAAAGGTCATTCGCCGCATTCAGATAAACCAATACCGTCCACTTCGTTTGCTGGGTAACCCGAGGGGTCACTTCAACCGGAACACTTTGCGTCAAGGTCGTACTCGCCGAATTAACCCTCACCGTTCCATTCCCCACCGTCTGAGCCGTGAACTGACCCAAAGCACTCGAAATCGTCCCCACCCCACCCGTAACCGTCCAACTTAAATCATTCGTCGGCAAAAACACCGCCTGATTCCCATTCTTAGGCGTCGCGACAAACTGCACGATCGATTCTTCTTGCACCGAAACCGAACTCGGCACAACCGCGATCTCACTTGCCGGAGTTCCGTATTGAGTCGAAACTGAAACCGTCGCCGAAGCTGGTGCGGAAGCGCAAAGGTCAACAACCTGATTAGAAACTCCTAAAACTGTCCCCGTTGCATTCGCGGCTCCATAAATCGTCACTTTAAGCAAATGCGTCCCTGCCGTGACATTACTCATCTGCAAGTTGCTCGAAACTTGCCCCGAGCGATTAACCGAATCTGACCGCACAGTGAAACCGTCTGCGTCAATAATTTGAATCAACTGGCTCGCACTCGTCGGCGCGCTTCCCCAAAATGTCGAGTAGTTAATATTCCCCAAGTCGGTTGACACGGAGCAAGCTCCCGGTGCCCGACCCGTTGTCCCGGTTGAGCTTCCTCCGCCTCCACCCCCGCCGCATCCCAACATGACCCCCAGGCCACTCGAAACCAGCAGGAAAACCCCCGCATTCAACCAAGAAAATGACTTCACCTCTTAGCTGACGTCTCAAAACCGGGATAAGTTCTGGAAATGACTTCAAATCCACTAGAGTTCGGGCCCCGCCGGACCAACAATCACTGTTAAGAGAGCAAACGTGGATTCCCTAGTCGGTCACCTTATTCATTGGCGAAACCTAACGCCCGATTCCCCCGAAGAATCCAAACTTCGAGAGGCACTTTTTCACCGAATCCAACAACTCGAAACGTCCGAACGCGAAGCGATCGTTCTCAAACGAATCGGAACGGCTTTCAAACTTCATCAAACCGTTCAACCATCCGCTCTCCACGCCGCCCATTCAATTCGTGGTGCGCTTAACCTCCTCGCCGTCCGAGTCTGGGTGAACAAAAACGGCAAACTCACCTCCATCGCCACCGCCCAAGAACGCCCCGGTCGCGGCAACATACCGCTCACTTCCGCTCCCGAACACGTCACCCACATCGCGACATGGGAAATCTGGGACACATGCTTCCGGGCCCTCCTCCCCCTTCAAGTCGCTGCTGAAAAGCTCGGTTATCTCGAACTCTTTGCCCCCCTTGAAATCGAATCGTTCTTAACCGAACGAGACCTCCACCAAACCATCGCTGAGCAACTCTCCCTCGTGATTGAATCAGCGCTCCTCTTCGAACACACCGAAACAATGGCCACCACCGATCCTCTCACGGGTCTGTGCAACCACCGCACCCTCCAAGATTTTCTCGCCGACCAATGCGAAGATGTTCGCAAACATCGTCACAAAGTCGGCGTCGTCATGGTTGATGTCGATCATTTCCGGCACTTCAACGAAACCTACGGGCACGATGCCGGGGACGACGTTCTCCGCCGAGTTGGCCGCGCACTTCAACGAGCAGTGGGAGAAAAGGGGATGGCAGCCCGCTACGGTGGCGAAGAATTCACCCTCATCCTTCCCGGGGCCGATGAGCAAACAACTGAAATCATTAGTCTCTCTGCTCTCGATCACATTCGTAAAGTCGTATTCGTTGCCCCCGACGGAACTCAAAAGCCCATCACCGCTTCCCTCGGATACGCCACAGCCCCAATCGACGGATTGCATCCCCAAAAGGTTCTAAAAATTGCCGATCTCGCCCTTTATGCCAGCAAGCATAACGGACGCAATCAAGTGTGTGGCCCCGATCGCATCCCCAAGGAGAGTCAGTTCGCCGCCTAACTCCTAGGCGATTCGGCCCAAAATCCTTCCAACCGACCCGAACTCAACCAATTTCCTTGCTACCACTCAACATCTCCTGCCATAATTTCTGTTCGCGACTTCACGTCTGAGGCAAGTTGGCCTCGGAGGAATTGGATCATGTACGCAATTGTCAAAACGGGTGGAAAACAGTATAAAGCTGAAAAGGATGAGATGATCATCGTTGAAAAGCTTGAAGGCGAAGCCGGCGATGCCGTCGAGCTGAGCGAAATCGTTATGGTTTGTGATGGTGAGAAAGTCACCATCGGCAGCCCCTTGGTTAAAGGCGCAAAGGTGACAGCCACCATCGTCCGACAAGGCAAAGCCAAAAAAATTAACGGATTCAACTATAAGGCCAAGAAAAATCAGCGCAAGCGCTGGGGCCACCGACAACCACAAACCACTCTTCGGATCACCGAAGTCGCAGGGGGCAAATAGTCAATGGCACATAAGAAAGGTCAGGGTTCATCCAAAAACGGTCGCGATTCAAATTCCAACCGCCTCGGCGTAAAAATCTACGGCGGACAAATTGTTAAGCCGGGCATGATCATCGTTCGACAACGCGGAACCAAATTCCACAAAGGCGTCAATGTTGGCATCGGCAACGATCACACCATCTTCGCTCTTATTGACGGTCACGTCAAGTTCGAAGGCCCCAAAGACAAGCGCCGAATCAGCGTCTACGCCGAAGAAGCATCAGCTTAGGTTCAAAGCTTCAAACAGCCTGTCAAATATCTGACAGGCTGTTTTTTTTGTTTCCGAAAGGTAAAATCATCCTAAGTGAGCAAGCTCTCTGCCAACAAGAACATCAATACACAAGCCAAGCAGTCCAAGAATGTCGCTAAATCTGTGGTGTCCAGTTCAGCTTGCGAAGGAATCTATGTAAAGCGAAATGCTAAGACGGGTCGGTACTCATTGCGCCCCGCACCAAAGCCTGTAAAGGGCTGAAGTTTCCTACAAACGATTGCCGCAAAGCTGCAAAGTAAGTTTCTTTACCTTCTAATCCATTTTCATCAAATTTCCAATCAAGCAGTCCATTGCCAGCTTGCAATGACATCAAATCAGCCAGCCAACGTGAAAGTCGTCCGTTGCCTTCGCGAAACGGGTGAAGTAGAAGCAACTCTCCATGAACCACAGATATTCGCTCAATAAGATCACCTTCACTGACACCCTCGCATGGTGTCAATGACAAAAGTAAAGATTCAAAATGGCGACAGGACGTTTCCAAATATTCAACAGGGGCAAAAAGTGTGCCTGCCTTGCTAATATTAACCGTCCGCAATTCTCCGGCAAAGTCGTATATTGAACCCAACCACATGGCGTGCATCCGCTTAATTTCCTGCATGCTAAACTGCGTCGTAGTCTCATATTCGTCAAAACTCCACCTATAGGCCGTGTCCAATGCTTGAGTTTCAACTAGCCCAATCTCATGTTGATCAATTATTCCTAACTTATTCTTCAGAACAAGCCCATTTGATCCCGATTGAAAATCGTCGTCACTTTCTCCACCCGTTGAATATCGATCCATTTCTACTCTATTTTATGAAAAGTGCTAAACAATCCCGCTCCTCAGCAAATCCTTCAACACCAACAACCCAACCACCCGACCGTCCGCCACAACCGGCATCTCGCCAATCTTCTTCGGATAATTCTGGAACGCCTCCAAAGCATCAATCGCCAACAACCCCGGCTCGCAAACCGGTCCTCCCGAACTCATCAAATCCTTAGCCGACCCCGAAGTCACCGAATGCCCCTCAACAATCCAACGCCGCAGGTCACCGTCCGAAACAAACCCCAGAAGTTCACCCGCCGAACCCACAACACACGCTCCCCCAGCCCCTGCTGTCGTAATCGACCGCATCACATCAACAAGCGAAGTATCAACCCCCACTATCGCCAAATCCTCCCGCTGACGCATCACATCCTGAACTGTCAGCAAAAGTCGTTTACCCAAAGCCCCCGCCGGGTGGAACTTCGCAAAATCCTCACTCCCAAACCGCCGCTCCTCCATAACCGCCACCGCTAACGCATCGCTCATCGCCAGCATCAAAGTCGTCGAAGTCGTTGGTGCAAGATTATTCGGACATGCTTCCTTCTCCACCCCAACATTCAAAACCAAATCCGCCGCCCGCGCCGCCGAACTCTCTGGACGCCCCGTCATCACCGCACTTTTCGCCCCAATCGCGCGAAAACTCGGGAAGAGACGAACAACTTCGTCCGTCTCGCCCGAATACGTATAAGCCAGAACAACATCGTGCTCCGTCACCATCCCCAAATCACCATGCACCGCTTCTGCCGCATGCAAAAAGAACGAAGGCGTCCCGGTCGACGCAAAAGTTGCCGCCGCCTTCGCCGCAATATGACCACTTTTCCCGATCCCACAAGTCACAAGCCGGCCCCGACAACCCAAAATCCACTCCAACATCAGGGCATATTCGCGTTCAACCAAAGCTGATTTCGCCAGCAAGGCTTCCGCTTCTTCCCGCAAAACCCTCGATATCGCCTCACTCATCTATCGACCTGTCCTTCCCTGCATCGTGCGCTTCCCAAAAAGCGATCCCACCCATTCAACCGCCGCAATTGTCGTGTTCGAACCAATATCCTCCATCGGATTCACTTCCACAAGGTCAAGCCCCAGCAACTCATACGGCGAATTCCCCGACATCAACATTTCAAAAAGCAGTTCCGCCAAAAGATGCCCTTCCCGATAAGTCAGTCCCCCCCGAACCGCCGTCCCCGTCCCCGGAGCCAAAACCGGATCAAGCGAATCAACATCAAAACTCACCCAAACTTTCTTCGCGCCAATCCGTCGCAACCAAGCATCAATCTCCTGCAATACCGCCGGAATCCCAAGATGGTCAACGTCATGCATCGTCCAAGCCGTCTCCATCCCAAGCTCCGAATAATGAGCAATCTCCCCCGAATCCACATCCCGCAATCCCAGCCACCCCACATGATCAATCTGTAATCCAGGTTTCGGCACAATCTCATCCAAAATCCGATTCCAAAATCCCGGAGCCTCGGCATCGCGTGATCCAGACCCCGTCTCTTTTCTTATTAATGCCGCTACCGGCATCCCATGAAAATTCCCCGATGAACTGCTCGATGGCGTATTCAAATCCATATGGGCGTCAATCCAAAGCACCGCCGTATCCGCAGACCCCGCTGCCCGCAATGCCCCTGAAACCGAACCCATCGAGAGACTATGATCCCCACCCAAAACCACCGGAATCGCACCTCGATTTACGCTCCCCTCAATCGCCTGAGAAAGTGCCGCATAAGCCTCTAACGCCAACCCCATTTTCTCGGTGTAACTTCCTGGCAGCTCATCCTCAAGCTCAACAACATCACCCATGGCAACGGTTTCAAACCCCAGTTCTCCAATCGTCCGCCGAATCTGTTTCAGCCGCAGAGCCCCTGGGCCCAATCGCGCCCCATGAATCCGCCCGCATAAATCAAACGGAGCCCCCCAAATCTCAACCGTCCTCTGCTCTGAGTTCACCGCCATATTCTACTTGGACTCAAAGCACCCAAATCATCCGCTTGTAAACTTGACCCAATGTCCAACCGCGTCGGAGTCTTGGCTATCCAAGGCAGCTTCAGCAAACATATCGAATCCCTCACAAGGTGTGGACATCCAGAAAATCAAATTGCCGAAGTTCGAACTCCCGAGGATCTCTCGCAAGTCAACCGCCTCATCATTCCGGGCGGCGAATCAACAACGGTCGGGCTTCTTATGCAACATGTCGGGCTTGACAAATCAATAAGCGATCGCGCTAATCAAGGTATGCCCATCTGGGGAACGTGTATGGGAATGATAATGCTCGCCGCAGAAATCGAAGGCAAAACCCAATTTTCCCTCAACCTGCTCGATATCACGGTTCGACGAAATGCTTTTGGTGCCCAAGTTCACAGCTTCGAAACTAAACTGTCAATTAACGGACTCTCAGAACCGATTGATGCGGTGTTCATCCGCGCTCCCATCGTAACTCGAACCGGATCCAATGTAGACGTCCTTGCCCGATATCAGGAACACATCGTCGCTGTCCAACAAAACAAAATCCTCGGCACTAGCTTCCACCCCGAGCTCACCAGCGATACTCAATTACACAAACACTTTCTCACTCTTTAAAAAAATAGTGCCCGGCTCCGAGGGCGCAGAGACCGGGCTTTTGGGTTTTGGGAGAAGAAAATCGTCTTTGTTAATTCTTTTGACTCCAACCCGCAATCCTTGTTCCAAGGTCCCGGTTGCAATTAAATCCCCTGAAGATTATAAGTCACACGCTCTGTAGTTCCAAACATTGTTCGATCAACTACCGGTAATCCCGAAAGCCCGCCCCATCCACCATCCCAAACCTTGCCCGATCCAAATTCCATATCCCCCCAATACAGAACCAACTCCTGACCAATTCCCAAAACCAAAAATCGGCGCAAAGTCTCCGCCCCCCCTTCAACCAAGACTCCCCGAACCCCCTGTTCAAACAGATAGGCGAGTATCCCATCCACACTCAAATCCTGATCGCCAAATCGATTCAACCAAATTGTCTCCGCCGAATCATCAAACACTCGCTCTGAACCCGTCAGTCGCTTCCAAGGATCAACGACAATTCGAACCGGCTGATTCACCACCCCGGGAATTCGAGCCGTCAAAAGGGGATTATCCAGCAAAACCGTTCCCCGGCCAACCATGACACTGCCCCGTTCTGCACGCAATCGGTGCGAATCGAGTCTCGCCTCCTCCGAACTAATCCACTGACTCGTTCCATCCTCCCGAGCCAAAAACCCATCCCGCGTGACTGCCGCCTTCAAAGTCACAAACGGTCGCTGATGCTCGACCGCAAACAAAAACTGCCGATTAACGTCTCTTGCTTCTTGTTCCAAAACCCCCGAAGTAACGTCAATTCCTTCCCCACACAAATATTCCGAACCCCCTTGCGCTTTTTCGTTCGGATCATAAATCGAAAAAACCACCCGACTCACACCCGCTTCTGCTAATGCGACCGAACAGGGACCCGTTCGACCAGTGTGATTACACGGCTCCAAAGTGACATAGGCTGTCGCTCCTTTTGCTGATGCGCACGACGCCAACGCAACAATTTCCGCGTGTGGCCCACCTGCGTGGTCATGAAAGCCTTCGCCAACGATCACCCCATCTCGAGCCAGAACGCATCCGACTCGCGGATTTGGGGCTGGAAATCCCCCTCGGGCCAGCTCGACCGCCCTCGCCATAAACTGGGCGTCAAGTTCGGGGGACATCGCCCTCTTCCGGCCAATCCTCGGGCTTCGTTACCAAATCTTCTGGGAATCCATCGCTCGAATCGCGCTGATCTTTCATCGAAAAGTCAGGCTCTTCGTGATCACGCAGACTTCCTTCAACAAACGACTTCATATTCCGCTCGGCTTCTTCCTTTAAACTCTTTGTTGTCTGTCGCAAAACCACCATCGCACAAATAATCGCCGCCACCGCAACCAAGGCGATAACGATAATATAGCTACCAAATAGAAGAGCATATTCTGCAAGTTCGCGTTTCGTTGCGCTTCCTTCTGGTCTGCGCGTCAGCAAGACTGGCACTCCAAGTAGAAGGGCCACGCCGAAAATCATCAGGCCAGTCGTAAAAGTCTTTAAGCGCATTCCGCCCTCAATGCCGCGATTCCTTCCTTAAATGAAGGTGCCCGCATCAAATAACTACCTGTAACAAAATCTGTTGCCCCCGCTCGAAAAAGTTTCTGAATTGTCGTCGGGTCAACTCCCCCATCCACCTGGATCGGCAAAGCCGGTCTCATTGCGCGAATCGCCTTAACCTTGCCCAAACAAGACTCAATAAACTTCTGCCCCCCCCAACCAGGATTCACTGTCATCACTAATGCCAAATCCATGACATCAAAAAGCGGCTCCAAATCCAAAACCGGTGTTCCTGGGTTGATCGCAACCCCTGCCTTGATTCCCCGATCTCGCAAACTTTGGCACAATCGATGAGCATGCGGTGCAACTTCCGCATGGAAAATCACCCGCTTGCACCCTGCCTCAACAAAAGCATCAATATGCAGTTCGGGCGTCAAAGTCATCAAGTGAGCTTCTACCGGTACTTTCACATGCTGACAAAGACTTTTCGCCAAATCTGCGCCGAAAGTAATTGGTGGCACAAACTGACCATCCATCACGTCCAAATGAATCCAGTCCGCGCCCGCGGCTTCCATCTTCATCACCGGATTCAAAAAGTCAGCGGGATCGCAACTCAATATAGAAGGGCAAATTCTCATGACTCCCTACTACTCTTCTTCCTCTTTCGCCGGCTTTTCGTTCAGTTGCTTCACCAGGTCTCCATCAAAGAAGATTCTTATCAAGAGTTCATCGCCCACCCATCGAACTCGCTCATCAATCTCCTGCCCCGGAACCATCAGCTCTTCAAAGAGCGTCTTCGTGCCCTGATCGTCTGTCACATCAATCCGTACCAAAACATCTTCCTTGCCTATGGTCGTCGGAATCGTCATCTTCACCCGATTCGTATGCCAGTCTGCGTTACGCGTACTACCAACGCGCTTGTCGCCATTGCTCACCTTGAGCCTAATCTTGGTAAACCGTTCCACCTTCTTCCGTGCTTCCGGAATCTGAGAAACAATTAGTCCCTCTTCCAGTTCCCTATCTCGAACCAGATCAATATCCGTATCATTAATCGGCAAATTCAGCGACTCCGCCAACTTACGCGCAGCTTCAACTGTTAGCCCTCTAAAATCAGGCACGGGCACAAACTTTGAACCCCGGCTAACAATCGCCTCAACCCGCATCCCTTCCCGAATCTCTGCCGACGGAGCCGGGTCGGTTTCAATAATCTCCCCTTCCGCGTGCGTTTCGCTCGGGTCTCGCCGAACTTCCCTGAGTTTCAACCCAAGTTTTTTGAGATCCGCCCTTGCCTCTTCAACTTGCTTGCCCACCAAGTTCGGAGTAACGAGTGTCTTCGGTTTTTGAGTATTGAGAAATATCCAACCTCCAACAAATATCATACACATTGCCGTGACGAGATAAAAAAGCCAGGCCAACCAAACCGGAATGCCATCGCTCTTCTCTTGTCGTTTCTTGGTTTTCTCTTTTTTCTTCTTTTCTGTCACTTCATCAACCGGTTCGCCATCCACCGCATTCAATGCTGGGGCAACATCATGATCATCTACTGTACTAACCGCGCCCTGAATTGGCCACGTAATTTTTCGCCCAAAGCGCAGGGCATCCTGAACCGCTGTCAAATCATTCAAGAGCGATTGCGCCGACCCATATCGCTTCAACGGATTTTTATCCATGCACTTCTTGATAATCTCATCAAGGGCCATCGGCACCGTTGCCGCAACCATTCTCAGCGAAGGATAAGGCTCACTCGCATGCTTAGCCGCGATCGCTGATGGATTATCACCATAAAACGGAACACGCCCCACCAAAACCTGCCACAGCAAAACTCCAATCGAATAGATATCGCTCTGCGCACTCGGCATATCCCCAGCCGAAACTTCCGGAGCCAAATAAGGCGCCATCTGAGAGTGCACCGCTACCGCCAAATTCTGATCTTGACTATAGGCACGCCACATCCCCGGCAACAACAGCTTTGCCCCATCGTTACTCGTAGAAAGCACTGTCCGCGGCGAAATATCTCCATGAACAATCTCTGATCCGTGGAGAGCCTTCAATCCCTCACAGAGATCTATCGCCATCGCAACAGCTGCCGGAACACTCAAACTTGAAAGTCGTTTCAATCGGCTATCCAAAACCGATCCTGGACTGTATTGAGACACAAGATAAAAGCCGTTATTCTCCTGGTGGGCATTCATCAATCGCTCAACTCCCGGATGATTGACTGATTTCAATTTGAGAATCAATCCGTGCACTTGTCTCGAGAAATTTTCAGATCGAGGCTCACTACTCGAAATTCCCCGAACAAAAAACTGCTTGCTTGCCGAGCTATCTTCTGCCCGAAACAAATCAAAAACCGAATCCGATCCAAGCTCCTCAACTAACTTATACTGCCCACCAACGACCTGTCCAATCACGAAACATCCTCCTCACTCTCAATTTCCTTGTTTGGAATAAAAGCCAAAACAACGATGGCGATAAAAAGCACGAGTGACAGCATTGGAACCGGTGAAGCCGCGAGTCGAGCAGCATAACCTGGAGCATCCTGTCCAAAATAAGCCGACACTGATGCCAGATAGCCGCCCGTCAATAAAACGCCCGTCACACCTGCCACGACTAACCTGATCAGTTCCATAGGTCTGCCAAAATCTCTTTGACCCGAATCGGATCAATTCCGTGCTCTAGTTTACACTCGCCCGGTACTTTCACCAGACTCATGCTCAGCCCTTGCCCGATATTCTTTTTATCCCCCATCATGCAGTCAATCAATTGATCCAAATCCACCTGATTCTTCGGACAAATCGGGAGTTCATACTGTTCGAACACTTCTGCCACCGCCGATGGTTCCAGGTCACTGAGTCCAAGCGACTGAGCAATCGCCGTTTCCGCAACCATTCCAATCGCAATCGCTTGACCATGCAACAAATCTTGGTACCCATCCAATGCTTCAAGCGCATGCCCAACTGTATGCCCATAGTTCAATATCGCCCGTACGCCGCTTCGTTCCTCAAAGTCCGCTTCCACAACATCTCTTTTGATCTCAATACACCGCTGAATCACGGAAGCCAAATCATCCGATTCGACCGACAACCTTCTCGCCTTAAGTTGATTGAGGAGCTCAATATCCCATATCCATCCGTACTTGATAACCTCCGCCATCCCATTGGTAAATTGCTCCTTGGGCAAAGTCGCTAATGTGCCAATCGCAACCTGTACTGATTGAGGGTTCTTAAAAGCCCCAAGCAAGTTTTTTCCTTGAGGAAGATCAATCCCAACCTTTCCTCCTACCGAACTATCAACCATCGCCAGAAGAGAGGTGGGTACTTGAACAAAATTAACTCCGCGATGAACTGTTGCCGCCACAAATCCTGCTAAATCCCCCACGACACCCCCTCCTATACCAAAAACTGCCCCATTCCTCCTCAAACCTCTCGAAACAACCTGATCCACAACCACCTCGTAATTCGCAAATGACTTACTGGCCTCACCGGCTGGTATGACAACTGTCTTACCCGCCGACTGTAAAATCTCCGGATAACAAGCAACGAGATTGGTGTCAGTAATAATGACGTCGTTCTTTTCGACAAGTGCAAGCGCCTCATTCAAAGTCGAAAATTTGACTTCATAGCTCGATTCCGGGGCCGAATTCTTGACCCAAATCATGCCTTTAGCACCTCAAAAATCTTGTTCGCAACATAGTCAATCGGCCGTTCATCGATCACAATTCTCAAGTCCGCTTTCTCGTAAAGGGGTCGCCGAAACTCATAAAGCTCTTTCAACTTCTCCGTCCAATTCTCTGTTTGCAACAACGGTCGCTTCCGATTAGACACTTCAAGTCTCTGAGTCAACAGTTCAAGCGGAACATCCAAAAAGACAACTCGCCCCAGTCTCTTAAATTGAACCCAGTTTTCATCTCTCAGTACGATCCCTCCACCTGTTGCCAGAACTCGAGGTTGCGGCTCCAACGATTCAAGCACCGAAGTCTCGTGTGCCCGGAAAGCAACTTCACCATACAGTTTGAACAATTGTGGAATCTGTCTGCCCAATCGATGCTCTAGCATCATATCTGTATCTTGAAAGGGATACTCAAGCAAGTCAGCAAGGGCACGGCCAACCGTGCTCTTTCCACTGCCCATCATCCCGACCAAGATCACTCCAGAATCCATCACTTACCTTCATATAAAAAGACAGCGGCAACCAAAAGGCTACCGCTGTCTGCGTTGTACAGCTACGAACGAGTCTACGGAATTCCGAGGCCCGGCGTACCTTCGTCAACAATCTTCGGAGTTACGAAGACGATCAACTCGGTTGAACTTTGTGTCGTTGTTTTCTTTCGGAACAATTGACCAATGACCGGCAAGTCACTGAGAAGCGGAATTCGTTGTTGTGTAAACGAATCTTGCTTAGCCGTCAACCCACCAAGAGCAACCGTTTCGCCATCTTTCACCCGAATCGCAACGCTCAAAGTTTGGAACGATGTTTCAGGGAATGACTGACCATCCGGACTGGTTCGGAAACCAGTGATGTTCGTGATGTTCGGGTTCAACGTCATCGTAATGGTGTTGTCACCATTGATACGAGGTCGAACCGCCAAGTTCGAGAACAAGTTGATCGGAATCGGAGTCGTGGTCGTATTTGTCGTACCACCCGCCGTAACGATGTTGTTCGTAACAAATACGAATGTTGTCGTACCAGCTGAGACCGAAGCCGACTGGTTATTCATGGTTCGAATAACGGGAGCCGTTACAACACGACCATTGTTATCTGAAAGCAAGGTGCGCAAACGCATCGAAACGTTTCCAGTCGCGTAGTTCAAGAAGACCGGGTCAGCTGAACTTGCAAATCGACCTGGAGCAACACCAGCGAACACTCCGCCACGCTCGTAGTTCCAGTCAATTCCAAAGCTCTTGTCAATGTTGCGAGTCGTCGTAACAAACTCAACTTTAACCGTGACCTGCTTCGGTGCTTTATCGATTCGAGAAAGGATGTCAAGCAATTCTTGATATGCCTGGCTCGTGCCACGGAAAATCAATTCATTCGTCGCTGGATTGTATGTCAAATCTTGAGTGCCAGCTGGCAACAAACCTTGACCACCAGCATTGGCTCCTGCAACACTTGCGCCACCCCCAGCTTGACCGCCGCCACCAGCACCACCACCGCCAGGCTGACCGCCACCACCGCCAGGTTGACCAGCGCCTCCGCCACCAAGGTTACTTCCACCGCCGCCGCCACGCTGATTAGACCCGCCACCGGGCAACGTCAGGCCAGAACTATTACTGCCGTTGTCCTGCCCAACAAACTCTCTTGTTGTTGCATCCAAGCGATTCTGGTTTATAAACTCACTTGGTGAACCAAACACAGAGCCAGAACTCATGACCTGAGGAACTGACAATTGCTTTAGATCATTCATTTCCTTGTAATCACGATCAGGATCACCAACGCGACCGTCAATCAAAAGTTCAAGCACAGATCGTGGATCAGCCTGCTGAATTTTGATCTCTCGGAAGATAACCTTGTCCGGCTCAATTGCTGCAGATGTCGCCTGAGGATCGCGCTTAGCACCAAACTTAATGACATAAACGCCATCTTCGCTTCGCTCGGCATATCCCCCAGCCGCTTGGCAAAGGTACATAATCGCCTTTTCAGCTGTCACGTCATCGAGAGACAAATTGATCTTCGCAAATTGGTTCTCGCCCGGCACCAAGACAAATTGAAGACCCGTTTGTTGCGAAAGGAGTCGAGTTGCTGTCAGCAAGTCTGCATCTTTCAAGTAAAGATCAACTTTCGTCTGAAGGGCACTTTGTTGCGCCATTGACAATGCTGACACTGCCGCAAGGCTCGCTACCAGAATCGATTTCTTAACCCAGTTCATTTT
>Ga0075012_10000937_pt1 | contig 30521 bp, 39 predicted proteins | sample All_14_2_FD_71474 | JGI IMG/M metagenome (GOLD analysis project Ga0075012, IMG submission 71474) | Freshwater microbial communities in response to fracking from Pennsylvania, USA - Allegheny Zone_MetaG_DW_15 | ecosystem: Environmental > Aquatic > Deep subsurface > Groundwater > Drilled...
GTGCTCACCGAGACGTGCTCCCACTGCTCTGGCTCCGGATACTCGGCGGGAGGAATCCCAGAACTGATCACTGCCAGAACGACGCCACGACGTTTGACCATGAACAGACCGCGGAGTTCTCCGTACTCGGTCTGCCACTCGCCTTCTGTGACACGGGAGCGTTCGATGTCTTGGAGTGGGGCGGTTCTCATTGTTGGGTCTCTCTGCTTTGCGAATCGACACCATGCACACATGGCTGGCAGATTGCAACCAGATCTCTGAGTGGCTCAGACGGAATCCTATCCCTCTTGGTATGGTAAACGTCGGACGTCTCACATCTTTTTCCGCACTTCGAGCATCCTCGAACCGATCCCAAAAGTCTCTCGGCTTTCGCGATGAATCGATCAGAATTTCTGTATTCTCGGTAGATATCGTTGTCTGTGTAGTTCAGGTTGCTTGACCTCTGGGCCACAGCCGGAAACATGGCGCGGAACTCTTTGTCGGAATCGGCCAACTTCTGCTTTCCGTGTACCGACGCATGGCAATTTCCGCAAAGCACAAGCAGGTGCCGAAGTGGCTCATTCCCGAGCTTCTCGTACGTTCGGTGATGAACCTGAAGATCCGTGTCCGTGCTGCAGAGACCACACCTATACCCCGCGGCCCTCAACGCTCGTAGTCTTTTTTTGTTCCACTCCGACGATCTGATGTACTCTTGGTAATCCACAGGTTCGGGTTTTTTCCTCTTCTTTCGGTTCCCGAGTCTGGTGCGGTTGATCGGATCTTGTGGCCCAGCGGGAAACTCGGCTTTGATGACTCCATGCGATATCTTGTAGAGCGTCTCGACAGCTTCCGCGAGCGTCCATCCATCCCGGAGAACTAAAAGCGGCCATCCGCGTCCATAGCCGATGATCTTTCCAGTCAGAGGAGCCAGAAGCATACTCCACGACCAAGCGTGAACCTTAAACTTCGGATTCCCAAACCGCTGAGACCTGCCGTATCTCCTGAGAACGAAACCGCCAGAGACGGCCAATTCCCTCAGCGCGCGGAACTCAGGATCAGTTTCATGCTCATACTCGCGATACACACAGAAGAACAACACGCTACACCTCCTTTGAACACATACAAGTACAGGTGTTTTTGGTGGCTATACCAAAAAATCACCATTTCCGTGTGCCTCTGCTTTGGCAGAGACTCACAGCATTGGACTTGCTCATGTCTTACGGCGGCATGGATTCGTTGGTCGTTGCTCAGGTCTACAAAGCAGGGGCACACACTTGGTTTTCAGGTTGGAAAGAGCCAAGTATTCGTAAGACCTTCACAAACTCTCGTGGCACGGTGGATTAGACCGTTCGTTTTGCATCATGGAGGGTTTGGCTACCCTCCCAGCCAGACCATACCGGCGGTATTCCCAGGCCGGTACCGTTTATCCTGCTCAGAACAGGCGTAGTGAGAAACCGTTAAACTGCCAGCAATTGGACGATGCTGTCATCACGACATGCTCGCCAGTGGCTATCACGGTTTTTTAACTCCTGCGAGGCGTGGGATCATCCATCCGCCGAGGAGAATGCATCTGTCCGAGAAGCATCCCCTCAGTCCGTTCAGGGTGTGCGGGCTACGCAGCTTTCACCACGCAGCCCGCACGTGCTTCCCGGACTACAGGTAATCTATCGACACGTCAATTAATTGCAACACCTACCGCACGACACCAGTCGACTTCCCACGCACTTCAACCATCCTGAGCCTCTCGAAGTCAATACGCATCCTGCACTTGCAGAATTTGCAGAAAATTGTGGTTCTGGCCTCAGATTCCGGTTCGATTTCGGTCGAACCGCAGGATGGGCACGACCAATCCATCTTCGGTTTGCTTCTCAAAAGTGTCCTCGCGGGCAGTGGCATTGAGTGTTGGCAATTATCGTGAAGAAGCGGGCCGTCCCCGAGCACGAGCATCCCAGTTCATGGCAGTGTGGGATGTCCGGGTCGTAGGAGGGGCACAGTTCGCAGTGGTTGATCAGCAGGTCCGTGACCGTGGTGTGGTGCCGGGCCTCTCTGGGGTCTTCGACCGTCCCGATCGCGGCCTCGGCGATTTCAAATGGACTGCTCATGTGGCCCCCACTTCGGTCCGTCCGGATGCGGGCATGATTCCCTGGCCCACGCCAGCTTGTTCATGAACGTGCTGCTGTTACAGGCGCAGCCACAGACCGAGCAGTGATTGTTCTGGAACTTCTCGCAGCCCTGGCAGATCGCCAGACGAGCTTCGATCACCCCGGGTGGACTCTGGGGCATCCCGGCGGCGACGTGCTTTGTAGCGGCCTTGGCGAACGTCACTGCCTTTTGGAGGAGAGTTGGTTTTTCTGCAGATCTTTTTTTCTGGACAACAGTTTCTTTTGGATCTACGATTATTTTTCCTGTGTACCAGGGCATATCTTTCACCTTCTCGTCGAGCCCACGAGAAAGCTGCTCGCGGACCTCCGGCTTGAACCCAAGCCATTTCGATCTGTACTTTGCGACCATTGCGTTGTTCAGTGGCTCTCCTGACTCAGAGACGCCCATCACCCACTCGCGGATACTTGGCATGCGATACCTTTCAAAACTCGTAGTGTTTTTCTTGACTCTGGTGGCGGTCGCTTTTCTTGCCGAACGACCATCTAAGCCAGGTTTTGATCGAAATGGCCTTCCTCATGGAGATTTCGCGGAGTCACGAGAAGATGGAACACTGTTCTGTGTGACCACGTTTTCGCATGGATCTTGGACGCAGAAGAAGATTTTTGACGAGAACGGAAACGTCGTCGAGCATATTACGCAGTAGCCGTTAGCGTTCCCCATCCGAATGTTGCGCCTCCGCAGCATGACTGGATCAGGCTTTGAAAGAAGAGTGGGATCGGTGTTTGTGTCGCCAGAAATGGGTCACAATCGCCTGCAATTGGATCAGTGACACCCAGAGTACCACCGAGCGGCGAGATGTAGTCCACGCTTATCACAAACCCTGGGCCAGTTCCAGTTTCGCATTGAACGGTGACCGACATCAGCAGTCCACAGATCGAGACGCTACCCTCCCACCGGCTTCTCGCCGCCTCCCATGTGACAGTCGTTGTGAAGTCGGCACAACCGGAGCCGCTTAGCGAAACCGTCAATGCGCTGGAAACACCATCCGGGCAGCAGTCGGTAATGATCCCTGGCTCTGGCTCCGGCGGTTCAAACAGGCAGCAGCAGCCACCGCCATACCCAAAGCTGATGATCGGGTTCGAGCACAGGCAGTCGAAGTCCGCGTCCTGCGTGCTGCAGATCCAAGGACCGCCGTCAATCTGACAACAAGTTGCGACCTTCCAGATCTCCCCGTCACACCAAGTTGTGACCACGAGGATGACGGTCACGGTTTCTTCGTCGATCACGCAGGAGCCGCTGAATGTCTCCTGGAACGCTCCGCACGGCGCTGTGATTGCCGAGTCGTCCGAGAGCGTCGTGATCGCCTGACGCGGCAGTATTCTTTTGAACGTGACTGGCGTTGACCCGCACTGGAACGTCAGATTCGAGGCGAAGTCCCAGCCTGGATCGCAGCAGGCGCATTGCTGCTCCTTCGTCTCGCATGGGTTCGTCGGCCGCACAGAAAGAGCGGGAACCACGCAGATACTGGATGGCGGTGTGACCTTCCAGCCTTCTGGGTTCGTGGTCCCCAATAGCCTCATGGTGTTCTTGCCGAGACAGTTCCACTCGTCGGAGTAGTAGATGATGCTGAACCCGAGGCCCGTGAACTGGAGCGTCGTTCGGGAACCAGCAACGGTCAGCGTCCACCACGCTTTGGCGAGCTCGAAGGACGCTGTGCTCCCCAAAGCCATGAACCCAGAGAGTTCGTTGAGGAACTCGCACTCGCCCTGGGAATGCACCCCATCAACGGTAAGGTTCCCGTAGGTTGTGCTGACTGTGGTTTGTCCGCAAGTCTTGCACTGCCATTGGGATCTGGCAGAACTGACGCTCTCCTGTGGCCCCCACCTCTCCTTGACGGAATTAGCATCTACCAGTTTCGGATAGGCGTCGAACCGTGGATCTTGATCGCAGTCACAACCGAACAGGCGTACGGAATCCCCGGTGTGAAAATTCTGGCCTGGCTCCAGAGATCCGTTGAGGTGTCGCCAGCGTTCGATCACGCTCTGGGAATCTGCGACTAACTCACCGGTGAAGTCCTCTCCGGAGCGAGCCGTCCACTGGCATGCCGCATCCCCGAACAGGCAGTCCCGAGTGAGCCTCATTGTCCGCGGAGCGATGATCTTCAGGTTCTGATACTGAAGCAGATTCCTGTAGTCTGTGACCGGGTCTGGTCCGGCGACAACCGCACACCCGAAATCGACGAGGTAGAACGTCGGGCTCCCGTCTGGGCACTGATCGCAGCAAGTGTGCTCAAGAATGAAATCCTCGTCAGCCTCCTCTGGCTCCTCAATCTGGAACGCTACGTCAACGGTCAGCGGGGCACTGCTACCATCCGGCCGCGTGAACGTCAGGCTGAACCTGGGTGCGCAAGAAGCGAGCGCGACGTCAGTGTAGGTGACGTCCTCTGGCGATGCCCCCGATACCTGCCTGCGGAGCACCCATGACTCTCCATCGCAGGTCAGTGTGACGGCGAGCGTTACTCCACCTCCGAGCGAGAACGGCGGGCTTGCGTCCCACACTGAACCGCCATCCGTTCTCCGATTGATTTCGTAGAGAGTGGAGTCCCCGGCGAACAGGACGACCATCTTCGGTGCCATCGGAGTGCTGGGGCAGCACGGGACCGCTGCATCCTCATCCGGGTAGCACGCCTTGTTGAGTGGGTAGTCCTTAACCTCGTTCAGACAATCGCATCCGCATCGGCTACGAGAGAGCTGCATTAGAGATTTCCGCCGCAATGAACATTGACAATCCGGAGGATGTTGTCCTGTTTGCTGACAACCGCATCCACCAACGAACCATAGGGAACTACCATGTCAGAGTCCGAGGCAATAGCCCCGCAGGTGAAGTCAAGCACCTTGAACTGCTCAGAGTCGTAGGTGTAACCACCCGGATACCCCAAGTTTATCTCGGCGGTCTCCCCGGCCATCGCCCCCTTGGTTGCCTTCGCGCCGAAGAAGTTGTAGCACCCGCCATTGACAGCCTGGAATAGACCAGCTCGATACCGCACGTTGATCGTCATCCCTGGGAGCACGAAACCCGCGGTGTTCTGGTCGAACCGGACGGCGACAATCGCTCTGTGTGATGGCGTCCCAGGTAGATAGTCCGGTCCGTTCAGTGCGTACTCCGGAAGGCATTTCGCCCATGAGTACGGTGCTTTGATCGCAGAGGATGCGCCAACACCAACGGCCTTCCCAGACACCCAGAACGACTTAACCACCATCCTGACATCGGCATACGGCGAAAGTTGCCGGACCATGATCCGCGTGTCTTCGGGCTCAGGAATCCTCAAGACCTCGAACCCAAAACCAGTTCTGGACATGCCCCACTTCCCGGGGTACGGCCCAACGTGGTAGGGAAACCCCTCTGTGGCGAGTTCAATGGAAGCTCTCGGGAATCGATCATCAGAGATCGTCGTGTCCTCGGATGGTCTCCACCGGGCCCACGCAGGCCCATCAAACGCGAACGTGCAGCGCCCCCATCGCCCGGGGGCGACGGCCGACTTCCCGTTGATCGCGAACAGTCGCTCGTAGCGACCACCATATTCGTCTGGTTTTGACGGATCGTTCCCGACGTCCTTCGGATCGTACTTGTTGGCGACCAGCCTCAGGCGCTCCAGTTCGGTCGTCGGAACCTGCTTGTCCAGCGGGATGCAGAACACACCGTAGCCCGGGATGTCCTCGCCAGATGCGTTGTAGAAGCTCAGCCACCGTTCGGAATTCGTCGTGTGGAGAGTTGTCATAGCCCGCCGTCCCTCTCCGATTTGTTGACTGCCCGCTGAATCCTGCGAAGGTCCAGACCCTTGTACGTGGCACGCTGGCGTTGTTTGGGGGATGCCGCCAAGTACGGAATGGTCTCGAAGTTGTTCGACGCGATCGTCTGGCTCTCTTTCTCGGTGTTCACCCGCCAGTGAATCTGGCGGATCACACCGTTCGTCGTCAGATTCTGGATCGATCTGTAGACGAACTTCGAGCCATTCGAGAATGTAAATCGGCTGGCAACCCCCAGGAGGATCGCCCGGGCCTGCTCGTCCACGGACGCCGCGTTACTCGTCGATCCGTCTGGCGTTGGTGGTTCGGTCGTCCGCGTCCAGGTCACTTTGTGGCGACGGTTCAGTTCTGGGATATCGACTCGGAACTGATTCTGCCCTCCACCAGAAGACAGGTTGTGAGTCACGACGTCCCTGACGACCTGACCATTCGCGTTCTCCAGGCGGAAAGTAACCCGCAGGTAGAGCGTAGCCGGCAAGATCTCGAACGATGGACTGTACTTGAAGACGCGGCGACTGAACGTGACGATCCCGGTCTTGGAGTCGATCCTGAACTCCCCGTCATAGGTGGTCCCCGGGCCGCTATTGTCGTCGAGCGGGGGGTCCGCCGTGATCACAAACTGACCGAACACTTCAGCAGGGGCGGCGACCAGACGGCCAGACTCGTCCGTGTAGACGTCCAGAGTCGACTGTCCGATAGGGAGACACTGCCCGATCGACGTGATTTCCCCGTCGTACCCAGTGATCTCAAGGGTTCCATTCGCAAACGAAACGATCTGGTAGGTCCGATACAGACTTTTCCTGGCACAGGCTTGAGCAATTGGGTTCTCCTCCAGCCACTGGAAGTGCTCGATGTCGGTTTCCACCGCGAAACCGTCAGGTGGCTTGTAACTGAGATTGGCCAGAGACTTGTACTTGTAGTCGACGTCGAGACCAATCGCCTCCAGCTTGAAGATGCTCTCGAACACAGTTGGGTCGCAGCGCCCGATCAACTCGTCAGGTGGCTGCGGAGGGTCGATCGTCTGGCTGGCCCACTGCGTATCATCACTGGGCCCGGCTGGATCTCCGGTTCCGAGCCTCACCAGTCCAACGGTGTTGTCCGTATTCAGACTGATGTCACATCCGCGATCCTTAGCCAGCAGGTAGAGCTCGATCGCCGCCTTCGAGTATTGCCAGTCGATCTCCGGATAACCGTCATTCGGGATCGCGGCAACATCGAACTCGTTCTCACCCATCGCCTGAAACAGGAGCGTGGCGAGCTGTTGCGGTGTTCTCTGGGTGGCAGGATCAATCGATCCGTCCGGAGTCCGCACGTTGTACCGTCCAGAGATCAGTCGGTATTCCCACTGCCAGCGACGATCCTGGAGGATGATCGTTTCGTAGAACCCGGCTTTCGAGTTCCGCGTGCTGGTGGACTGATCGACGAGGCAGTCGCGGAACTTGATGAAGGCATCACCATGCCGTAGTTCCAGGTCAACCCGATTCGGGATTGGCTCGGTTTGCGGCAGGTAGTAGACCATCGAGCGGGAGGGGAATGGGCCGAGCCCGCGGAAGGCATCGGCCGATACAGGTCGGCCGATGCCAGTGCAGTTGACTTCGCAGACCCCCATGTGACTACACCCGAATGAGAGTCACCGTCCCCGGGCCAGCCAACTGGGTGATTGCCGAGAAGGTGATATTGCCGTGATAGCGGACCGTGCAGCCCGGGAACAGAACCAGCGTGGACACAGTACGCGGCCGGCGATCCTTCGTGAAGTCAACCACCCCGTAGGCGTTGAGCGTTCCGATCGTACCGGATGAGTTCGGATAGACCGTTCCGTAGGCATTGAGCGTCGTGATCGCGCCAGTGCCCTCGGTCGTCAACGTGGCACCAGCCAGTACGTTTCCCGTTGTGAACGCACAGAGGGCCTTGGCGATGCCCCCAGCCATGTCCAGCGTGGTCAGGGTGACGTTCCTGCCAATCAGGACATTGACGTCCGAAGACTGCGTACTGTCGTAGCCGATTCGCAACGTGGTGATTGTCGCGGAGTCCGCCTCGAACGGGGCGACGGCAACCGTTCCCTTGCCGATCTCCAGCGTGGCGATCGCCGACCCCTTGATGTAGACGACGTACCTGCCGGTGAGTTCTGGGCTCCCGTCGCACCAGATGTACGGGGAGATGGCTGCGCCGCCAATATCGAACAGGGCTCGCTGGCCGCTGTACTCAATCTTGACGAGATCTGGATCGATCCGCAGGTAGTAGGCAAGACCGTTCGCAAACTGACCGATCTTCGACTTGCACCCCTTCTCCACCCGGAAGTCCGCCAGTGCGACGGCCGACTGGTTCAAACCATATAGGATGTCGACGGTTCCAACCCCGATGATCACATCGTTCGTGGCCACTGGGATTGCATTGAGCTGCCAGTTGGCTGCTGTCGAGTAGTCGTTGTTCCCGACGTTGGCCGTGGTGTTCCCGGTCGTGCTCCAGGTTCCCGTGCCGGTCGCGGCCACGGAGAACGGGACGCCAGCGGTATCCGCCGTAAGCGTCAATACAGCACCAGTGTTCTGGGCCGTGATTGGAGTGATCAGCGGGTCCGTGGATGCGTTCCACGCGGCAACGAGCGCTTCGGCGAGCTGGGTTGCCGTGAGCGTCCCATTGGCCGTCGTGCTGATGACGGCCGTAGTCCCATCATCGGCGGTCACAGTCAGGATGAAGGTGTGCGTGTTGGTATTGGACGCGACCGTCCCCTGCCAGACCTGCGCCACGCCAGTGTTGCTCGGATGCCGCCAGTTGTTATCAGCCATCGTGCTACTCCAAAGCGGACATCTTACGCGATCAGTGCCGCAGATTCATGGATATACCGCCAGCGAGCCCCGATCGCGATCGTCCCGTTGGCATAGGGGATTCCGCTGACAGACGTTTCCTCTCGCATCTCCTGATGCTCCAGTAACGGCCAGAGAGAACCAGGATACGACGGCTGGAAGTTCAGGCCGAGTGCGAAACCAGACTGAATAGCATAGAGCGATGTGAACCGCTCGATCTGCTGCGGCTGCTTGGCACCGTTCAGGCTCCCGGCGAGAACCCAACGCGGCCCGCCTGTCCCCTTGAACGTGACTTGCTGCGTGCATTGCAGGAGGTTGTCAGCTCCGTCCGCGAGGGCCTCGGCGTCCACGACGATCCGGTATGACCGGCGATTCACGTACTCGGTTCCACTCCCCCAGACGCCAGGCTGGCGGTTCAACCATGAGAAGTTTCTTACCCGCGTTCCTGTCAGCGTCGAACTGGACAGGAGAGCGTGGTGCGTCACCCCACCGTTGTCGAACAGGAACTTCAAGTCCTGCCCCTGGATCTTGTACGCCTCGTACAGGACGGACATCTTCGAGGTGAGGTCTGACTGACTGGTCCCAACGAGAACGCCGTCGATCACCCAGTTGTGGAAGATCTTGAATGGCAGTCCACGGGGAGACAGGCTCATTGTCCTGCTGATGTTGAACGTGTTTTCGTTCTCAGCATGCGAGTAGGAGCCGTAGGTCAACCTCAAAATCCGCCCTCCTCGGAAAGGGACATGAGGTTCGCCTCGTTCGCCACGGCGTCGTCAGCGTAGAACGCCTGCTGCATGGCAAGCTGCTGGAGCCTTGGCCGGATCTCCTCGGACAGCCGCTGCGGAAGCTGCTCATCACCGAGAACCGTGATGTTGAACTCGGCCTTCATCCCGGGAGTTCCCTCACCGAGTGGCTGCGAGTCGTAACGCCCAGAGTTGTCGTTCGGATCACGACTGCGTTCGTAGGCCGCTCGCTGAATGGGTGCCATTCCGAACTGACGAGGAGCGATCTCAGGCCACTTCACTTCTTCCAGTGGGGCGGGAGGATCTTCTTCCTCGGGGGAAGGCTCTGGCGAGGGTGACGATTGAAAGGGAGTAAGATCGTCACCCTCGCGCAGAACCGAGCTATTTGCATCCTGCGTTGGCCCGCCAGAGTCGTCGTCGCCAAGATCGAACTGGCCTGAAGCCGGCGTTTCAGGCTGGGAGATCCTCTCCGGAGGAGGCTGAGGGCTCGTCTTCAATGACGCCTCATCGACTTCCGCCGCATCCTCGTCTTTTGTTGCGGGCTCTTGGCTAGATTCGCTACTGTCTGGCACCAACATATCCGGTTCTGAAGCCGGTGCAAGTGGAGGGGTCTCGGAATTTTCCGTACCCTCAGTCTCATCCAGCAGCTTGTCCAGGTCGAAGTCTTCCACTCAACTTACCCTGTGCGTCTCGCATCGCTTTACGAATGATCGCCGCATTCCTCTGGACTAGCGGATCGCTCGGGAACAACCCGACAGCATCACATCGTACAAAGTGTTCGAGTGCAAGGCGATTATACTCGGACAGCGACTTCTGGTTTTGCGGGGTTCCCTTCGGGCAACCACCAGGAAGCTCGCAGGGAAGCTCCTGATCCTCTGGACGTCGCTGGTTCTTTCCGTTTCGCTTGCAGATTCGGCCTGTCGTCTGATCGTACCACCAGATCTTGCATGCGCCGCAGTCTCGCGTGGCCACCTCTGGATGCAGAATCCGAAGTGCGGTTCCCTGGTAGAGATTGAGAGCAGACTCAAGCTCCCAGCGTGGAGACTGGAACGGTGGGGTGTCTTGGCCCGTCACCAGTCTCCACAACGCCGGGATCAACTCGGGCGTTCCACCCTCATGGATTACGGACTCCAGTTCAGAGTCACAGGCCATGATCTGGCCGAGGGCGGCAGATCTGATCACCTCCTTTCCCGCTGTTCCTGAAAGCCATTTGGCCTCCTTTGCTGCTGAGCGAATGTCGTGATTCAGCATCGGACGGTACAGGAGACGAAGTTCCTTTCCACCAAGGGAGATCGATCCATTCAGCGTGTAGCCATCACGCAGGTGTTGTGTGGGTGACGACGATTGCGGCAGTGTTGGCATTTCGATTGATTCGGTAGTAGAGCGGGGCGCGGATCTCAACCTTGCCGAGAATATCCGGCATTCGCTGGACGGGCCGCAGAGCCGTCATCGCCCAGCTACTGCTCATGGTTCCGCGGGTGAATGCCAGTGTTCCAGCAAAGCTGCTCACGTCGGCGTCGACAACCGGAACCTTGACCAGCGGAGAGTTCGTTGAGTCGTACGGAACGCTCGTGGCTAGATACGATTGGATGTTCGTCGGGCAGAGATCCGTGGGCAGGAAGCTGTTGTTGTACTGCTGGGCGACGTTGAAATCGCAGGCGAGCACGAACTGATTGAACTGCCGTTCCACGGAGTTCAGAGTCATTGTCCCGCGGGAGAACGGGATCGGAGCATCCGTCTTCCGGGAACTGGCGGAGAACGATCCCGCGTTCCCCTCCGTTGGCCGAGTCTTGCCGATCAGATCCAGCAGCAGTCGGATCGGCGCGGACCCGCGAGCACCCTGCAATCGCCATCGTCCGATCACGCAGTTCGTGAAGGTGTGGACCTTGGTCACATAGTCCACGATGAACGGGAACGACGGGATCGATTGGGCCAGGGTGAAGGTGTCAGTCGGGCTCTGAGGCAGCCCCATCAGCGGGAGCAGGACGTCAAGCTCCTCGGGCGTCGGCTCCAGAGTGATCCGGTGGCCGATCCGCATGATCCCCAGATCCCACCGCTCGTCGTACGACTGCAGGTCTCCGGTGATCGCGTCAGTTGAACCATCCATCAACTCCTGGACCACGAGGCTCCGCATGTTGATGAACGGGAACGACTGGCCATTCAACGCAATCTGGGATGCAGCACCCTGGACGCAAGTCATTGCAGACCCCTCGGTTCCCGAGAGAGGAAGGTGCAGACGACGCCGATCTGGAACTGCTTGTGAATCACAAACTTACCACGATCTGGAGCGAACGTCTGCTGGGCATATCCGATATAGACCTGCCCTTGATCCCCTGTGATCGTACCCTCGAAATCCTGATTCTGGAATGCCCGGCAAATCAGTTCGCACCACTTCGTGTAGGTCCGCAGGTTTGTTTGGCGAACTCGATCCCCGTCATCCCGGGCCACAACCTGTAGGAGAACTGGGTACGTCGCGTCGTCCATCGCGTTCGTGCCGGCCTGCGGAGGTCGACTCCCGAACGTCTCTGCCGGAGTCACGAGGATTCCCGGAAAGATCTCCTGGCTGTCAGCCTCGTTCCCGGGCTGCTGCAGTTTCCCGTTATTGCGGAGCTTCCTGATGACAATCGCGTCCGACTTGATCTTCATGACGACGTCGCCGGGCTGCTGTTGGAAGTCGATCTTCCGCAACCTCTCAACCGTCTTCTCAAGGATCTGCCAGAGAATGGAATCGGCCATAGTTCTACAGGTTTACGTTCGGGTAGATCATGGAGAGGTACGGATTGAACAGCGGATCGCCCAGACCCCACAGATCGACAGGTTCTGTAATCGTACTGTCAGCCTCTCGCGCCTGGCGGAGCTTTGCCCGGGCGTCGTTAATGGCCATCCCAAGCTGCTTGTCGTCGCTCGCAGAGAACTGCAAGTACCGCGAGAAGGATTCCGCCCGCAGCCACGGCAGCATGGCAGAAGTTTCGATATCGAGAGGGTCGTCGAGGGAAAAGTAGACCCCAGAGTAGGCAACGTCGGCGGCGGTCCATAATTCAATCACCGTGTCAGAGGTTCTGGATCGGACGAACGAGGCGAATGCGGCGGGGTTCTCGCCATCTGGCCCTGTTGGTTCGACAAGCATCCCGGGATCGCCGCAGAGACGAACCAAGCACCCTTCGATCCCAGTTGGCCACACAGCGTCCGTCAGTGTCAGAGTGGTCCCACCACTGGAGATCGATACCGTTCCCATCTTGAACGGAGACGGAAGCACCCAATTCCGCGGATGAGCGTCGTACGACATGGTCACGACTGTTGCTGCCGCCGGGGGTGGGAACAGCCGCATCACCCTGCGGCCCATGTTCTTCAAGCCGCTCGCGCCGACCGTCGTGTACCACTGCACGATCCCAGGACTCGTGGCACCGATGAATGGCGTTGGACTGGCGCTGGCGTCGATCGGCATGAGCTGCCGCTGGTTGGCGGAGTTCACAACCCGGTGGATTGTCCCTGAGTTCAGCGGGATCAGGTAGTCCTGCTGGAACAACTGGTAGGACGTCCCAGCCGCTAGATCTTCACCTGGGTTCATGTCCGTATCGAGAATCAATGTCGTTGAGTCAACCCGTCTCGCGACGAGGTGGTTCACGCTACTGATCCTAACCCATCCGGATTCCGCCCACGCTGGCCACGTTCCACTGGTCAGTGTCAGCGTGCGAGTCGCCTGCGTGTACTCGACAGAGCCAGTTGAGTACGGGGCGTTCGTGACGAACTGAAACTGCCGGCGGAGATACTTCCAGTCGTGGCACTTCGGGATGTCTCGGTACGCATCGCGGCAAGCCGTGCGGAGCAACCGGAGGTTCCGGTCGCCTTGCGGCTCGCATCGGTCCTGCACGGACTGCAGGAGGTCGCCGCGAGTGTAGAGATCCTCAAGTGCCACTATTTGCTCTCCACCAGCAGGCACATCGTTCCGGACTTTGCGTTGCCAGCGTTCGCCACAACGAGAGTGTGTGGGCCCGCGGCTGGCGGATGGATCGTCGTCCCGGAGACAACGATGTTCGCGATCTCCGTCGTCGTCGTATCTCGGTTGACGCCGAGACCCTGCAGAACGTCGAGACCAAACTCATTCAGGATCGTGACATCGTAGTCATCAGTCGGCCCGTCAACCGGGTCCGTGATCAGAGCCAGGATCTTTCCGTTGATCCCGAACGCTGGCTGAGCATTCACATTCCCGGACGCATCGCTCGTCCATGCGATGTCGTACCGGTGGATGTAGTTCTCCGGTGAGAGGATACCGTTCTTGTTGTGCAAGATCGTCGCTGTTCCGGCCATTGCCGAGACTCCTTGAATGACCGGAACTCACTACCCGGTGACTGCGATGATTACGGAGCGTTGGTCAGTGCCGCACTGATCACAAGCCGGCCATTCGGCATGAGCAGAGCGAGGTACGCAGCCTCGGTCCCGGTATCGGTCCACGTCAGGTCGATGTCACCGTCCGCTTCGCTGATCAGAACCCACGCCTTCTTGGCGACGAGTGCGAGCAGAGCGCCGTCCGTGCCGATCGCGATGCCAGTCGATCCTCCGGTGGCCGCAAAAGCATCGCCATTGGCATCCAGGAGGAGCACGGCGAGGACGGCAGCACGAGTCGCCAAGTCGACGCCATTCTCGTCCTTGAGCTGAATCGTGATCGCCCGGACGTTGGTGTTCTCAGCACCAACCGTGATCGTTGCGTCAGCCAGACGGCTCCGGTAGACGTTCAGGATGTTGGCGATCTCAACGCCGGCCTGCTCGTTTCCGAGTGCGGTCCGAAGTCTCTCTGCCGTGTGAGCCGTAAGCGTTGCCATGTGTGGTTCCTAGACCTTCTGACCGTGGGTTTCGATGATCTGCTCTCTGAGTTCTTGGGTCGGAACCCGCTTCAACTCAGGGTTTTCCTTCCGCATCGCCTGAACGCCGCGCTCAACGATATCCGGTGCGAGTCTGTGTTTTGGCCTCGGAGGTTCGATTGGCTCACGGGATTTTACATTAACCACTCCCTCGCAGCCAGTCCCTCTCTTCTCAGCCAATTTCCGGATGTAGCCGACGCCGTCCTTGTGGCTGACGAACGCCTCTGGATCGCCGCGGAAGCGGGCCAGGCCCGGCATGTAGGCGTCATTCGGGTTCGGGGTGTATCCGTGACGCTTTGCCGCCTTGACCAGATCCTTCAGGTCCATCGGATTGTGCGTGTCTCCCAGCCGCTTCATGCCGTTCATGAACGTGGAGTCGGTCATCCCCCGGGGTGCCTGCCGCATGGCGAACATCTCGGCCATTCGCGTCGTGCAGCCATTCAAGATCGAATCGCAGTAGATCTTCATGGCTTGCTCGCCGGCCCGGAACACCTCATCCGGGATCATGACTTCTACGACTGGAGATTCCATCGCATCACCTCTTGGCCGCTGGTTTTGGAGTCGGCTTGTTAGCCTGCTGCTGTTTGATCTGGGTTGTGGCCCGTGCCGTCTGGGCCTTGATCTGAGTATCCGACAGCTTCACCAGATTGTCGATTGCCGCCGACTCGCTGGCAAGCTGGATCTCTTGCTCTTTCGCCGCCATGTCGATCTGCGCCTGCTCCTGGGCCGCGGCATGATCATCGAATGAGAACTCAAGCTGCTGCTGTGCATTCTGGACAGCGAGCTCCGCTTGTGCGGCGGTGGCCTCTGCTTCGCGAGCCTGCGCCTCCATCATCGCCTTTTGCTCTGGAGGAACACTCTCTTCCGGTGGCTGTGGAGGAGGGATCATCACTCCGGACAGATCGATCTCGTTCGTTTCTCCGAGCATCTCGATGTACTGGTTGACTGGCTCGTAGTTGAGAGTGGTCTGTGCGTACCGCTCCAGGATCGGGAGCACCGTCTGGTTCATCAACTGGACCGCATTCTGCATGTGCTGCTTGTCGGGCCGCTGCATATCGGCGACCTCGACGTGGCACTTCAGATCCAGAAGATAGAGGTCTGGGTCAGCATTGGTGATCAGCGCCTCCCACGCGATTGCCCCGGCAGTCCCCAGGATCGGCTCTACATCGGAGCCCTCAAGCGTCCAGCCAGACAGGCACTTCTCGACGTCTCCTGCTTCACGCAGGAAGTCTCCGCACTTCTTCCGCATGTACTCTGGACGGATTGACGACCGCTCATCCTTCGACTGAGTTGTCATCGCCGAGCGATCTTGAGTCGGGCTCGCTCCGTAAACGTGAGGAACCAGGCCGGTCCGCTTGTCGATCAGTTCCATGAGCATGTTGATCGCTGTGATCGTCGTGTCAGCGATGTCCGGTCGCTGAATGAAACTGATCACATCGGCGACGGACTTCGCAATGTCACCCTTGATCTTGATGATCGCCGGGGATTGTGCGGACCCGAGCTTTGCTTCGAGATCAGACTCGGCTTCCTTGAGAACGCCAATGATCTCTTGGGCGCTCGTGTACCCGCGGGTGACGAGCGCGGACACGAGGACGTTGAGTGCCACCAGCTCGCCGAGGCACATCGCCAGTGGGGGAAGTGGCCACGCTGATCTCGGAACTTGATAGAAGTCGAGCAGTGCGATCGGGAACTTGCCTGCCCTCCAGCAGGGGAATGGCCACTCGAAACGCTGCCCAACCTCCTGGTCGGACAGATTGATTAGAGAGTTCGGGGCAGCATTGAGCGGGTAGTGGACTGCTGGGCAAATTGCGAGATAGCAGAACTTCCCGGTCAGCTTCTCAAGTTTGTCTTGGATTGGTGACGAGTAGTGGTGCATCCCCAGCCCGCGACGACTGAAGACTTCGTACCACACAACCATGTCCGCACAGTTCCTGTCGCCTTCGGCAGGATGGACGATCGTCTGCTTGGAACCGTTCCAGTCGGCGCTGTTGACGGTCGCCGCGGATCTCAGGCTTCCGGACGGAAGATCAAACCGCTTCTCAAGTTCCCGGTACATCGTGACATTGCGGATGGCAATCCACGAAGAGTCGGTGAGGTTGGGATCTTCGGCATCCGGGTCGGTGAAGAGGTGATCAACCGAACGGTGGACCATCGCAGTCATCTTGCGATCAGAGCCGGGGATGGTGTATGGGCGGGCCACGAGCATGCCGCGCCCCTTGACCATTGCCTCCATCGTGGAGAGCTCAGCGTGAGCCCCTCCACCGCCCCCCGGCATTTCCTCCTGCATGTAGTTGAGGATCGACTCGAACAACTGCATGCGGGCTTGGTTCTGTACCTGACGGACTTGCTCGTCCTGAGCCATCTGCTGGGCCATCTGCTCGTCGATGACACCAGCCGCTACAAGCTCCATTGGGTCGACGGACTGACGCATGAAGTCGTTCGAGAGCATCGAACGCTTTGGGTTTTTCCAGAAGACCTGCGGACCCATCTGAGCGACGAACTCGAAAGCCTTGGCAATCCAGACCTGGAACTTCGGAGCGGCAATCCCCTTGCCAACGTACTTGTTCAGGAACTCCGCGTTCCAGAAGTTCATGGCCGTGCCGGCATAGAACGTCTGGCACTGGTCGGCCACGACCTTCCAGGGAGCCCTGGCCTTTTCGGCGAGATCGATCTGGCTTGACCAGTAGTTCACGCACCCGTGAAGAAGTCCGATGGCGTTGGCCTCCCCGGAGGGAGGCACGTTCATCGTCACGTTTTCTCTGGTCTGCAAGGCCATTCGTCACCCTCTCAAACGGTCGCCGCCGGGACTTGCTGGGCGTCGTGAAGTGCCTTGTCGGGGATGCCCTGGTACTCGCCGCGAATCTGCTGGATCATCTGCATGGTAACCAGAGGGCGTTGCTTTTTCAGGTAGCTCGCGATCTGTGCGTCCGTGCTACCATCCTTCATGTACCCGCGGATCTTGGATGCCGTGTCGTCCAGAAGGTAGGTCTCCAGATCCTTCATCGCCCGAGCGATCTCGGCTAGCAGCAGCGGGTTTGATCTCAGGACGACGTCGACCGGGATCGTCGTCCAATACCCGAATTGGTCCCTCTTTCGGTTGTCATCCTTGAACCAGGGATCAGAGTAGTGACGAATCAGCTCGGCTGGGTAAGCATTGCCATCCTTGGGCATCACGAGCAGGTGGCACATTCCGAGCTGGTGAATGTGCTTCACGATCGCCGGCTTGGCCTCTGGAGTTCCCTTGAAGTACCAAACGGTCATGCCGAGGTACGTGGGAGGGACGAAGGTCTTGACGACGGGGGCGGCTGTCTCAGTCATTGATCGCACCTTTGATAATCACGACACGGCTCCAGGACCACACCGAAATACTCCACCAGCCGCGTTCTTCTCGTCTTCCAGCTTCTTGATGTAGGCAAGGATCTGAGAATGAACGGGGCTCGCATTGGGAGGGAGCTCGGGTTGTGGGCTCCACGCTGGATCTTTCGCTGCAAAATACTCCAAACAGATCAGCAAGTCGATAGTCTGACGCTCAGCATCATCCTCAAGGACTACCTTCGTGACACGATCCACCTTCCTCCGGCACCGCTTTATCTGCGCCATCAGTTGAGGGCAGTTACGCTCAATGATCATGAGCCGCGGCAGTCCAGCGGCCCCATCGGGCATCAGCATGGACGTCAGCGCTTGGGTCCGGGAGAGCTTATTGTCGGAGCCATACCAGAACCCATCGCCAGTCTGGCGGCTCAGCAGTCCATACCTCCGGAAAGCCTCGCTGTATCGGTCCATGACCGTCTGCGTGAACCCGAGCGGAGTCTGCCGTGCAGCATGTCCGTCAACAATGTGGGCCTCGAACCAGTAGTCCTGCAGCTTCGTCTTGGCCAACTTCGCCAGCCCGAACGAATCCATTCTCCCCGGGTAGATCTCTTGGAATGGGACAACGTAGTTACCGAGGTTTGGTGGTGTAACCGCCACTGCGAGCATGGCGGGGTGATTAGTCCCTGGGTCAAGAACTAGGTACTTTGCCCAGTCCAGCGGTGGCCTCATCCCGTTTGCTCGGAGGGCGTCCACGACCGCACTGCTCGGGGTCTTGTCGTTGATGACGTGCTGCTTCTCGTTGTACCACGGGTACTTCAGGATCTTGTCGAAGTGGTGCTTGCCCTCGTCGCGAGTGGCTTTTTCCTCCTCGGAGAGACCGCTCATTGCGATCTCGTAGCCCTTCTTGGAGATGTGGGGATTGTCCCGCTGCTTCAGCGTGAACAGGACTGCCGATGGCTCTGGGCTCTCCAGTTGGCCAAGGCACTCGTCGTACAAATTCGAGAACGCGAAGTTCGCACCCATCTCTGGGTAGGCTGACCAGAAGATCGTCCCCTCGGTCGACGCAAGACGCTGCTGCCAGTCCGCGAAATACTCGGGGTTCTCAATGTTTTCGTCGACCCAGATCTGGTGGACGGCATCACCCTGCTTCAGGTTTCCCGAGCTCGGATACCCGTGGAGATTCCCCCTGTTGTTCGTCATCTCCATGTAGCATTTCATCGTCCGCCAGGAGTATTCCTCAATCTCCCACTTCGGGATCAGCGGCGGCGCGTCTCGCCAATTGTCCTTATGCTCCTGGTCGTACGGGTTCTCAGGATCGACACACCGCCACTCCTTCGTGTCCTTGTCCCGAATGATCGAGAACAGCCCCGGCCAGAACAGCTTCTTCTCGATCGTGTCCGTCAGGTGGGTCCAGTCGAGTCCGATCACCCATCCGCTCACATGCGACTTCTTTTCGCGTGGCGTGCGGAACTCAACCTGAGACCCGTCCAGCATCGTCACCGGCATGTTCCGGAGGAACGATGCCATCCGGACTGCCGACAAAACAGTCTTGCCACTGTTGTGGTGAAAAACCCCGCTGAGCAGGTAGTTCGCAGCGTTCGCAACTGTGATGTCCCAGATGGGTTCAATCACATCTGACTGCTTCCGCTTGATGATTCCGACGCGAGAGCCATCTGCCGAAACAAGGGACATCCCGTCCCTGAATGCTTCGTGTAGAGATCTCCACCCAAAGACATCCGTCAAGACTCTGTGGTCCTCAGTGGCTCGAAACTTTTCGCCATTGGATAGCCGCCACTCTGAAAACTTCCCTTTCCCTTTGATGAATGGCGGAGACGACACGAACTTGTCGACAGATCCGTCGAACGGGCTTCTCCCGAAAACCCAGAATGAATTGTCGCCAATCTGATCCAGCCTTCTACTGACGCCAGAAACGGCATCTTGTATGACCTGATCTCCGGGAAGACACCTGTTGCCGCCCGTGATAAGCTGCTTGTGTGCCGTGCATCGCAGGACTGGTTCCTGCTGCTTTGTTGGCCGGAACATGGCGAGACCATCCAGCTTCCTGCTGTGGATCTCTGCCGCGGCCTTCAGGCCGTCCTGGAGTGGAGTGTTGCCGAGTAGCTTTGACTTAGCGGCCATTACTAAACCCCCAGCAGGTCACCAGCCTCTGTCATCACCTGCATTCGCATGGACGACAGGACTTCTTCGAGGAACTCTCGATCTTGCATTAGCATCTCCTTGGCGACAGGCTTCAGGAGGACCACAAGATCGTCGTGTTCAAGCCCAGACAGATCGAGAGTCTTGGCCGCAGAGAGCGTCTCGACCTCCTGAATCATCTTCACGACGGCCATGATCATCTGGATCTTGAGGTGGCCTTTGTAGCCAGGCGTCTGGTTGATGACACCGTCAAGTCCACGCTGGTTGAGGCCGAACGTGTGGTCGATCTGCTCGGCGAGCAAAGTCCCGACGGCCTCCTCTCGCGTGTCGACATTCAGCGTTTTCCGCAGCTTGTCGAGGGCGACCTGCAGAACGCCGTTGGTGGACACCGTCGAAATGCCCATCTTCTTTTCGTTGTTGAGCTGTCCTAGGTGTGCAGCGATCTCCAATGTCGAGTTGGCGGCGCGGGTGATGGCACTCGTCTTGCGGCCGGCATCGTGGATGGCCTGGGCCATCTCGACGTGATACGGGCAGAACCGCTTATTCTTGTGCTTTTCCGTGAGTCGGTATTCGAGTCCGCACAGACAGCGGTATCTCCCGTTGCCGCATGGAGTTTCCATGTACTTCTGGATCAGGTCTTCATTGATCGCCACGCCAGCATCTCCATCTCGCATCAAAACGAAACCGCCCGGTGAATCCTATTGTGGACACCGGGCGGTTGTCGAGCAAGACGATCAGTCGGCAATCAGGTTTACGCCGTTTGGCGACCCGGGTGGACCCAGACGTTGAACGCCAGTCCGTCCGTTGCGGCCACGGCTTCCATGGCGCTGCCGACGACAGAGTTGAGCTGGACCAGAGCGGCCGTGGTGTCCGCTGGGGCAGCAACCTGCTTGCGAACCTTGCCGGTTCCCGAGCCAATCGTGATGACCGCTTCACCCTGGGCAATCGTGCTGTTGCCGTCGCTGATGGCCTTTGCCGGACCTTCGGTCACGATCCAGCAGTAGGAACCGTCCGGAACAGTACGCTCCAGCATCGGGCTGACGACGCCAGCACACTTGTTTCCGGTGTCGGCCAGTTCGACGCCAAGCCCGTAGTACGTGGACTTGTAGGTCACTGCCTGATTCTTCGAGAGAGCAGCACCCTCACGGTTCTTCACCCAGCGAGCACGAACGCGGGAAGCGCTCAGGAGCGTGTAGGTGTTCCCGGACTTGCTCTCGTGCTTGAAGTCCTTCTCCTGCCCGAGCAGGTGATCCAACGTCCCGGTCGTTGCGATGTCCGCCAGACCAAACTCGGCGATTTGACGATCCGCCATGTTACTACTCCAAAACAGATTGATTCAGAAGGCACACAGCGGGGGTGGCCGCACACACGGCCACCCCCTATCTGGCGGATTAGGCGGTCCAATCGCCGATGTAGGCCAGGAACTTGGGATTCAGCCGCATGTTCAGGTACGACAGAACCCGGAACAGGTAGGCGTTGTTGACCATCGCAAACTCATCCTGAGTCTGCAGCAGCTTGGGTCCGACGTGGAACAACTCGATGTTGTTGTAGTTCATCACGTACGTGCGGCCGGCGGGACAGTTAACATCGCTGTTGACCATCGCGCCTTCCCAGTTGTAGACCTCATGGAAGCCCAGTCGCATGGCCGGTGAGGTCGGCATCATGGCCCGCTGCTGCGGAGAGGTCGAGTTCTGGAAGGCGGAGAAGTGATCACCGGACATGCAGAACAGATTCGTCACTTCGTCGTCGCCGGTCAGGGACCGGAGGGCGAGGTTCGTGAACGACAGGATCTCCGCGACGTTCTGACGGAAGCCAGCCACGCCAGTGCCCCAGTTGGTGCAGTTGGTGTTGATGAACTTCGGAGCCAGGTAGTCGTACTCGGAACTCCCGATGCCGTACGGCCAGTCGTTGGCGAGGGTCGCGTTCGGACGGCTGGCCGCGGCGAGATCCGTGCTCCACGTACCGCCCTGATCTCCGAGGTCCGTGTCCTTGCCCCCGTACGAACCGTTGGGACTGGCCACCTTGTCGGTCGTGGCACAGGTGTTGTACCCCAGCGGCGTGTTGAGGCCGGCGATGTCAGTTCCAGTCCCCGACTTGTAGAACTGCTTGCCGAGATCGTGCTGCATGGACTGGGTCAGTCGCTTGTACTGATCCATGTACAGATTGATCCGCTGGCCCGGTGACTCGCGGTTGATCTGATCCTGCATGTGCCCGATGGACGAAGTGGTTTCGCGGGCGGCGATACCAACCTGCAGTTCCAGGTAACCGTCGTGCGGGGTGAAGACGGATTCGGTGCCGTCGCCAGAGCCCCGGACTGCCGGCTCCTTGCAATACACGAGCCAGCGGGTCGTCCACGCGCCAGCGTTGGCGATGATCCGGCCCTGGTTCTGCAGCAGCGCCATCCACAGGCGTCGGCGCAGAGTCAGGTCACTGGCATCCTTCAGGAAGGTGTCGACGGTCGTTTTCAGGGACAGGTCTGATGGCGTAATGGCCATAGTCGCCTCTCGGGATCAGAAGACTAGGATGACCGGACACCATTCATCCGCCCCGGTCAGGCGGATCAGTTTCAGGGGAGCAAGCCTTGAGCGCGGGACTGTTCGATCGCCCGCTGCATGGCATCATCCAGCGATCTCGATGGGCCAGCGGGGTACTGGGCGTTCTGCGCCAGAGCACTTCCGATGTTCCCAGTGCCGGTTCCGCCGCCCATGTTGTCGGCGAGACCTGCGTTTGCGTGCTGCAAAGCCTGCTGCTGCAGTGCGTTGCGGAATCCGTAAGTCTGAGCCGGTTGCTGCTGATACTGCCCGTTCTGTGCAGCCTGCATTGCCATGCCCACTGGAGTCTGCGGCTGGAAGCGGATCATCGGTCGCGCCATCTGCTGGGCCTGCTCCCACTGGTTGGCCTTGTAGTAGGCAAACGCCTCGCGATCGGCGGCGCTCATTGCGCCCTCGGGGATCGTCTTCAGGGCCTCGGCGAACACGTTTCCCTTGGGTGTCATCTGGCGAATGTTGGGGTTCCCCGGGTCAACCGCGGTGAGATCCGGATACTGGAAGACGGCATTCTCAAGCTGCTGCTGAGCGGCCATCTGCTGGTACTGGCTGATCTGCTGCTGGAGCGGAGCGAGACGCTTATCGATCTCCTGCTGCAGGATCGGGGAGATCACGGACGCCGGATCTTCGTAGAACTGCCGACTGAACTGGCGACTCTCCTCGACCCACCGGTTCAGGCTTTCCGCGTCACGGGCGAAGTTCGGGTGAACGGCCTCATACACGCCATGCTCGGTCATCTTGCAGCGGGTCAGCCAGTTCTGGTCGAACTTCCGGCCAGCCGGGTTCATCTCGCCATGCGCCGGAGCGTTCTGGGGGATCGCCTGCGTGGGGACCGCTGCCTGAACTGGCTGCTGAGTAACCTGGGGTTGCGGCTGCTGTTGCTGTGAACGCAGAGCCTGAAGCTCTTGGTTCTCAACGGCCATCTGGGCGATCGCAGCGGCCAGGTCGTCATCGCTCTGCGTGGAGAGCTCGAACCCCTTGCCACGCAGGAACTCGACCATCGCGGTCGAAACCGCTGGTTGGGCCGCAGCATTCGGATCAGCTTGCTGCTGCGCCGGGTCGGCAGGAACACCGGATGATGGATGCGAAGCACCATCCGGCAAAGCAGACGGCGCGCGGCTCGCTGCCTGCCCGTTACCAAAACCGCCAGGCGCAGCAGCAATTCCGCTGTTCATATCGGGCGCAACTCCATTACCCATCGCTGGATTGGAGACGCCTCCCATGTAGTTCGTATCGACTTGACTCATTGTTTCTTTCCTTGCCGCGACAGGAGGACGGCTCACATCTGCCGTCAGACTGATCTATCGAAGTCTGTAGTCGCGACACAATTCGCGAAAGACTCCTCTTGTGTTTTGCTGCCAACCTGCGGAAACTGCTGTCACGCCGGTTGTGCATGTGACTCAGGTTAAGAATTGGTGACGAATGGAAACTAAAAAGTGGATCACGCCCAAAGCGGTGTGCGACATGTTCGACCCGAAGCCCTCTGAGGATTCGGTTCGCAAGTGGATGCGTGATGGGCTGGTGATCGGATCGACGACGATCAAGATCAAGTGCCATCGCGTCGGAAAGCGGTGGTACACGACGGCAGACGACGTGAATAAGTTTCAGGCCGAGTGCGAGACCGCAAACGTCAAGCAGAACGAAGGGGTCCGTCCATGATTCAGCCAACAACGGAAGCTGTGTTACAGCTCGCTCAGCGTGTATTCGAATCCCGCGCATGCGGATTCGATATGGAGGCTGTCATCGTGGCGATCATCGACATGATCGACGCCCGCAAATCTTATCTCCCAGAGGATCTCGCACTCATCAAGGCTTACGCCAGGTCGTGCGGAATCGAGGTGGCGTAATAATGGAATCCATCATCGGTGCCGCGATTGTTCTTGTGTCTTTTTCGGTCGGCTGGATTCTCGCAACGATTACGTCCTTGAAAGGGAAGTAATGAAGTTCTCAGTTGAAACCAAGCGGTTTCGCGAAGTCGTGATCGAGGCGGCGAAGTTCATCTCGACGCGGACCACTGACGACAAGTTCTACTGCCTTCGGGTGGACGTCTATACCAACTACCTGAAGGTGTGCTGCTGCCGTCCCGGCGAGATGGCCTACTACAAATGCGTTGATGGCGTCGTTCTCATGGATGGTTCAACCGGGTTCTTCCTGGTTGACTGCCGAAAGCTGGCTGCCACGCTGATGCCGATCAATCCAGCCGGCCTTCTGATTATGAACTCGAATGATCGCGGACTGAAGATCAGCCACGAGCGTGCGACGTTCGAGATGACAAGCCCTAGGAACGTGCCGCAGGATTACAACCCGATAGACTCGTTCGTCGTGGGTGATCGCGACCTCGGCTACGTTCTGCCGACGCCGTGGCTCCGCACCGCCCTCTACTCTGCGGCCGAGTGTGCGGACCAGAGGAATCATCTTGCTGCGATCCGCGGCGTCAACATCCAGTACGACCAAAACAAGCAGGAGTTCCGGCTGTTCGGAACGGACACCTGCCGAGTCGGGATGTCGATCTCCTCGGTCCGACCGAATCCGGCGATGGAGAAGCCTGTCGGACTGCACAAGGCGATCTACGTCAGCGCCGCTGGGACGATCTCCGACTGCCTTGAGCCCGGGAAAGAGACGATGGTTGCCTTCTGCTCCAGCGGAGTGATGTTCACTCAGGGACTCATGCAGATCTTCGCGACCGGTATTCCGACGTTCAACCAAGACCTGCTCGCGATGTTCTCTCGTCCGGTAGTTGATCAGCTTCGGAATGTAACGGTTCCGTCAGCGGATTTCGCCGGCCTGATCCGCAAGGGACTGACCGTTGCTGGCAGCCAAGTCGTTTCGATCTGCGTTCGGCATGGCGAGATCGGAATCTCTGCCATTCAGAAGGAGGCAGGTGCCGAAATGACCTCGAAGATCAACGTGCCGTATCTCGCCGAGCCGCGACCAGACGTCATCTTCAACGGTCGGCAGCTACTCCGCATCTGCGAATTTGCGAACGATCGCGATATCGTTTGGCATGGAACGAAACCGGGCGACGCGCAGATCTTCTCGGTCAATGGCACCGAACTGCGCTACGCCGTCATGCCGCTGGAGCCAGCGGCCAAGTAGAAGGGAATCTGACATGCTGGTTCTGTCTAGGTTGATTGGTGAGAGCATATTCATTGGAGATCACACCAAGATCACGATCGTTGACGTCCGTGGAGAGAAGGTCAGGCTAGGTGTCGAGGCGGACACAAACATTCCAGTCCATCGCCAAGAGGTGTATGAGGCGATTAAGCGAGGTAGAAAAGAACATGACGGCGATACGCAGAGCGAATAATTTCAAAAATCTCACAGGGCTCGTGTTCTATCGTGTTACCGTCCTCGGGATCGCAAACGAGAAAAGTAAACACGGAAACATGAGATACAGGTGCGTTTGTAAATGCGGAACACAATTCACAACAAACGGATCTTCCCTGTCTCGCGGACTTACAAAGAGTTGCGGTTGCTTGGTTCTCGATAGGTCATCAGAAGTTCATTTTCGGCATGGAAAGTCAAGAACGAGCATACACAATATATGGATCATCCATGATCGCACGATGCAAGTACGCTTCACAACAGAACTATAAATACTACGGAGGCCGAGGGATATCTGTCTGTGACAGGTGGCTTGTGTTCGAGAATTTCCTGGAAGACATGGGCGACAGGCCATCGAGTGATCACTCTATAGACAGAATCAACAGTGACGGAAATTACGAACCAACGAACTGTCGATGGGCCACACGAACCATGCAGTCGACAAACAAGACAAACACAAGGATGGCCACGAAAGATGGTGTAACAAAGCCGTGCGCAGAATGGGACCGTGAGTATGGACTATATCCAGGAACTGTCGGACGTCGAATAAGTTTTGGATGGTCCGAAGAAAAGGCAATTGTGACGCCTTCCAGGAAAAAACAAAAGAAACAACACCGGACATGAGATTTTCGGATCAACAAGCATTCCGCATAGAATGCCAGAGATGTTTTGATAATCTATTCCTTCCGTGCATCCCGGACCGTTGGACCGAGGTCGTCGAGATCGTAGATCGGCTCTACACCCACCGCGGGATCTGTCCTCGCTGCTCGTTAGAAAAGAATGGGCAGAATCCAGATGCCGAGCCAGAGTTTGTGCCGTTCGTCGAGACTGGAAAACCGCCATGCTGCGGGAACTGCAGGTGGTTCGGAGTGCTGGGCGAGGACAGCCTTCCGGACTACGCCAAGTGCATGCTCCCGCGAGTTGTGCGACACGCTGACAAGTATCACATTCGGCACACTGCGACCGAAGGATCTAAGTGCGGAGACTTCTGGAGCACATGAATAAGGGGCCACGCATCATGCAGTTCACTTGGAGAGAAGTTCCTGGGCCTGTCACGACACACCACCTGATCCACGACCTGTGGTACGGGTCGATCATGAGGAATGGATCGGAGTTCACCGCCCGCGTGAGCAGGAGCGGGAACCCTCCGATCCGCGCGAGCGTCGACTCGAAGACCCAGGAACTCGCGATGCTCGGCGTCGAGGCGATCATCGAGGGTGTCGAAGAGGCGTTGTGTCCGTGCGAGTCACAGGAGTTCGGGCCGATTCCGGCCGACGTGCAGGCCAGGGTTGACGAAGCGTTTGGCGTGAAAGGGGAACGACTATGAGCAAGATGATTCTTCCAGAGAAGGATGGATTCTGGTTCAAGGCTTGCGTTGGACCACTCGGATACAGAGTGGTCGAAGTTCGTCGGAACTCTGACGGTGTTCTGCGGTTCTGGAATCTTGATGAGTGGACTGCAGTGATCGACGTGTCCGGATCTTGGCTCCGTCCGTGCCCGTCTCCATTGGCAATCGATCAGGCTGAGAAAGCGATCGAGGATACGATCGAAACCGACAATCTCGCGTTCGCAGAACTCCGGAGCGCCGGCATCGAGTGCGATCCGGTGATCACGAATGGTTTGGCTGAGGCACTGGCGGCACTACGGGGAAACCAATGACTCCGGAGGAGCGGCGCAATGCGATCGCCGCCACACAGATCCGCTGGGCAATCCGGCGCGACATGCCAGAGATCATGAACATCGAAATGCTGTCGTGGCAGTTCCCGATGGCCGAGGAAGAGATCCTCTCTCTGCTCAGGAATCGATCCTGCATCGGCATGGTCGCCGAGCGGAAAGAGCAGATCATCGCCTTCATGATCTACGAACTGATGGGAGGCAGGCTCTGGCTGCACAGGCTGGCTGTACATCCTGATTTCCGGAGGATCGGGGTCGGAACGATGATGATCGCGAAGCTGGAGTCGAAGCTCGCCCAGCAGAGACGTAGCGAACTTTTCATGGAGGTCAGCGAGGACAACTTCGCGGCCCATGTGTTCCTGCGAGCACTCGGGGTCGAGGCCAACGGAGTTCTTCGCGGCGCATACGGCGGGAGGGACGCCTACCAGTTTTCACTGTTTGCCGAAAGGGCTATGGATGAGTGCGAAACGAAAGAACTGGATTGAGGTGGACGGCAGTCGCTACCGGGTTGTCGAGTCCCTGGGGTTCAGTCACGACGCTGGTGCGTACGCCAAGATCGTCTCGACACCAACTGGAGAGCGGGTGGCTATCAAGCGTGCCGGATCTTTCGTCTGGCACTTCAACACGGTTGAGAATCGACTTGGGGGTGTGAAATGAAACACGTCAAGATCAAAGCTCGCTACAGGTTCACTGGCGGCATTTCCTACGAGAAGCTGCCAAAGACTCTCGTCAAGAGGGTCAATGACTTCACATCGAAGTTCGATCGCCACATTCACTACCCGAGAAGGTCGAGCTTCCTGGAGCAGATCAGGCAGATGGCAATCGACGCGAACGCAGAGTTCCAGTGGCTGTCGCGAAACTTGTCATACAATGGGAACGTGGAGATCGGTGTCTATCCTGATGCTGATCTCCCGCAGATTGGCGGGATTCACTGGGCTCATGACGTGCTGTTTTACAGCCAGATCTACGGGCGCTGCGGCCTGATCGCTGCGATTTACCCGAGCACTGACCGCTGGGCAATCTCCCGCCTGATTCACTGGCACTGCAGCGCGAACAACTGGAACGCCGCCACAACCCCAACTGCTTTCGAGTACGCCGGATTCGAGAGAAAGCGAATGGATCGTAGCAGCACAGCAAACTGGTGGGTTCTCTCAGACCGCGGGATGCGAATGTTCCGAAAGACTCACAGGGAAATCGCCGCTTTCCAGTCATCCAGCGGGAATGAATATAATGGCAGGATCGATTAAGTCGGTGATCCGCGAGCACGACCTGGAATTGCGGAGTGCTCCGATGATCCCTGGGTACGAGCAGTACGCCGGCCACAGGTTTGTGTGCCGCGGGTTGAATCCGCAGAAGACGTACCGGTTCTCGGTGTTCGGCTCGTCGCAGCGAGAGGCCGTTAGCCGGTGGCTGGGATTCAGAAGCAATGTAAGTGGGGTGTCGGAATGACAAAAGACGAGTTCCTGATCCGCGTCAGCAATCTGTTCGACTTGGCGGTTGATCCGCGATCGTCCACGATCTTCAACCCGAACGACCTCGATACCAGGGCGTATTGGTGCTGGGAGATCGTCAACAACATCTCGTCCTATCCGAGTAATCTCCACGGGTTCATGGTCGCACTGGCGGAAGGCCGAACTCTGTGGCGTGGCAACAAGATTGCCAAGAGCGTTGTTCGCGACGAAGATCCGGCCGGATTGTCTCTGACAAAGCCTGCTGGCGCTGAGTCCGAGCCAGAGTACGAGCCGTGGTCGTGGGACAGCAGGTGCAAGATCCCGGACACTGTCGTCGCCAAGAAGACGGGGCACATCTACATCGTTGTGTCGATTGCAGTTAATCGTGTGACGCTCAAGGCTCCCAACTGGCTGGAGTCGTCGCACACGTACGACGCACTCCTCCACGGATTTCTTACTCCGGATGGCCGCCCATGTGGAATGGAGGTATCGCAGTGACCACCGAGTGTTGCAAGTTCTGCGGGGCTGATGTGTGGTATGTCAAAGACGGCGACGGCGCGTTTGAGTGCCGAACCACTCTTGACTACTCGTGGCGCAGCATCGAGTGCAAGGTTGCGACCTGCGCCCGCTACGAAGCCCTCTTCCCGATCGCGCCGTGGTCCACTGAGCCGATAACGGCGGGTGTCTGCGAGCGCCTGGGGATGATTCCAGACAATCTCTACTACGACCACGATGACGGCGTTTCTGCGTTCCTCGGAAACAATGCGGCCATCATTATTGGGGAGCCAGGAATAATAACAGCCGGCCAGCTCTCCTGTCTTATCGCGGCCCGCAAAGGAGCAGCACAGTGACCACCGACGAACTTCTGCAGGCGATCGCGAAGCACATTCTGGAGGGCCGTCCGATTGAGTGCGACATCTCCCGCGACGACGAAAAGAGCCGGATGACGATCCCGGTCGAGCAGTTCACGGACCCGCCGTGCTACAGCCGCCGCTGGTGGCGGAAGGTTCTGGACCGCGAGATCACCGTGGAGTTCACGGACAACATGCGGAAGAACCTGGGGCTGATCGAGCACTTCGCGGCTGGCGGGGCTGTGGAGTACGAATTGGCCAGCAACGGGTGGATTCAATGGGATCTTCCGGAGTTTCGTTGTGCTCCGCGATACTGGAGGGCTACGCGCTAATGCAGCCACATTACCCCGGTTACTGGTGGTTCCGGTTCGACAGCGGCCGAGAGGTTCCGCTGGAGGTGAAGGTCGACGAGGACGGCGTGCTCTACGAGGTGTCTGCCGACATCCCTGTGGAGTCGCTGGGCGGCGGTCAGTGGGTCAGCCGGGTGGCGTCGAGCCGCGAGTTTGCGGCGCACGTGGACGCTGTGAAGGTGCTGGTGCATGCGCTGGAGGACTATGCGTACTGCAGGTGTCCGGCCAGGGTGTGTGGTTGCGAATGCCCTGACGAGCCAGACCACAGCACGGCGCGGGATGCGATTGACGAGGCGGTTCGGATTTTAGGGGAGGTGGGATGACTCTAGATCAGTTCCGCGAGGCGACCAAGGATATTCCTGGGGACGCCGAGATGGTGGTCTACGAGGACTACTTTGGCGAGGGCGTGGCAGTCAGGTCTGTCACTGCCCGCGACGCCGAGGCGTGGTTTGACGAAATCCCCCACCGCCGAACCCGAAGGTTCTGCGTTGTGGTTTCAACTTACGATTAACCGCCAACAGCCCCGCCCCTGCGGGGCATTTTCCTTTCACGCACTGTACAATAC
>Ga0075012_10000940_pt1 | contig 30498 bp, 17 predicted proteins | sample All_14_2_FD_71474 | JGI IMG/M metagenome (GOLD analysis project Ga0075012, IMG submission 71474) | Freshwater microbial communities in response to fracking from Pennsylvania, USA - Allegheny Zone_MetaG_DW_15 | ecosystem: Environmental > Aquatic > Deep subsurface > Groundwater > Drilled...
CTGCCTTTGGGCGCGTCGCCGCTGCGGTAGCGCACCGTGTAGCCGATGTCCGTCAGGCCGGGGTCGTAGTTCTGCTGCTGCTGGCGCTTCTTGACCTCGCCTTCGGAGGCGTTGAAAACGTTGTACTCCTCTTTGGAAAGCCCGACGTCGCTGGAATTGATCTTGTTGATCCACATCAGCAGCGGCACGGCTATAATGATGTAGACCGGGGTGAGGTATACCCAGATCTTCCAGTTGGATTTGTTCTCTTCGTCAGCCATAGTCATAATATAACACCGAAAAGGCGGCTAGTCAACAGCGCTTAGGAGGCCCCTTGCCTTAATCCGCCATCATTTGTATTATAACGATATCCATAACCGGGGGGGCGGCCGGCTAGTCTGTATGGTAAACTTTATAGTAACACTACTCTCCAACCTGGCGCAGCTTTTTTTGCTGCTGACCGGCCTGTTTTATCTTTTTTTGAGTTTCAGGGGGTTCGGGCGCCTGCCCGCGCCCGCGCGCGCCGCCTCCAAGCGGCGCTTTGCGCTGCTGCTGCCCGCCCATGACGAGGAGGGGGTGGTGGGCCTGGCCGTGCAGAGCCTCGCCGGCCTGAAATACCCGCGGGAACTTTTCGACATCTACGTGGTGGCGGACCACTGCAAGGACGGCACGGCCGCCGCGGCCGCCGCCGCCGGCGCGATCGTGCTGGACCACTCCGGCCCGGGGCGCAAGCCGGGCAAGGGCCGGGCGCTGAAGTGGGCCACTGAACGGATCTTCGAGGCCGGCGCCTACGACGCTTTCTGCTATTTCGACGCCGACAGCCTGGCGCACCCGCTCTTCCTGGAGGCCATGAACGACAGGCTGGCGGCCGGCGCCGCCGCCGCGCAGGGCATGCAGCTGGCCAAGAACACCGGCAATTTGCTCGCGAAGATCCTCGCCGGCGGGCATATCGTTTCCAACAGGTTCTTCCAGCTGCCCAAGCAGGCGCTTGGGCTCTCGGCCACGCTGCACGGCAAGGGCATGTGCTTCACCGCCGCGGTGGCGCGCAAGTTCGCCTGGGACGAGACCTGCCTGACCGAGGACCTGGAGATGCAGATGCGGCTGATCCGCCACGGCGTGCGCATAGAGTGGGAGAGCCGCGCGCTGGTTTACGACGAGGAGCCGGAAACCCTCTCCCAGTACCTGTGCCGCACCATCCGCTGGACCCGCGGCTCGCTGGACACCGCCCGCCGCCACCTGCCCGCCGTGACGGCGCGGGCGCTGCGCCTGCGCGACCCTCGCGCCTTCGAGGGCGCGCTGTATTCGGCCCAGACCTACCGGTTCGCCATTGCCGGCTGCGCCGCCGGCCTGCTCTGGCTGAGCCGGGACTCGTTCAATATCGTGCTTTGGGCCTACGCCGCGCTGCCCGGCGTGGAGCACGCGATGAAAATTCTTTCGCTGGTGCCGCTGCTGCTGTACCCGGCCACGGCGCTGCTGCTCGAACGCGCGCGCCCGGACCTGGCCGCGGCTTATTTCCTGCAGCCGGCGCTGGGCCTGCTGCGCCTGCCCGTTTTCGTGGCGGGCGTGCTGCGCGGCACCGATTTCTGGGGCCGCACCGAGCATACCAGCCGGGTGGCCATAGCCGATTTGGTTGACTAGAGTTCACGCTCCGGAGGAGAACGAGATGCATATGAGAAAACTGATCATTTCCGCCCTGCTGCTGCTGCCCGCCGCGGCTTACAGCCAGGGACTGAGCAAGACCGACCTGGAAGCCATGCCCGGCCTCGGCGAGCCCAAGGGCGAAGCCGTGCAGCGGCCGGACGCCAGGAAGATAATGTCCGAGCTCTCGGCCGCGCTGCGGCTCAGTTCCAAGCAGGAGGACCGCATAGGCGCCGCGGTGAGGAAGAAGACCGCCGAGTTCGAGAAACTCATGCGGGAATACGACAAGAACGCCGCCGAGGAAAAGAAGTGGCGCTTCAAGATGAACGAGAACCGCTACGAGATGCTCAAGATAAACAAGGACATGCCCGACCTGGTGCGCGAGTTCCTCGACGACGAGCAGCGCGAGGCCTACGACGCCATGCTCGAGTCCGCGAATAAACCAGCCGCAGAAGCCGTTGAGGCCGCCGTGCCCCAGAAGCCCGCCAGGAAAAAAGTGCTGGTCAAGCGCAAGAAGGGCGCCGCCGCCGTGGCACCCGCCTCCGAGGAAGACGCCGGCCAGGTGATGGTGGACAAAGAAGCGCCCCGCCCGCCCGCCAAGAAAAAGCGCGTGCTGAAGAAGCGGCCCGCCCCGGCTCCGGCTCCCGAGCCCGAACCTGAGTCTGGTCCCGCGTCTCCCGGTGAGCCCGAGGCTGAAGCGCCGATCGAAGATTACGGCGAGGAAGCCGGTTCCTACCCGTAAATTTGACCAGGATTTGAGCATTTTCTGACTTTTTACGCGGCTGTGACCGCGTAAAATATAAGATGAAAAAACACCCTGAAACCAGCACCGCCGCCCTGCCGGCCCCGTCGCGCCCCGGCATCACGCTGGTGGAACTTATGGTGGCCATGGTCATCATGTCCGTGGGCGTGCTGGGCATGGTGGGAGGCTTCAAGTATTTCAACGTGGGCGTACAGTCGGCCAAAACCCGCTCGCTGGCTAACAACATAGCCCAGGAGCGGGTGGAATACCTTAAGAACCGCTCCTATTACAGGGTGCTGGTGACCACCCAGACGGTGCCCGCCGACACGAACTTCACCCCCCCGATGATCTACGACCATGCCCCTAACGGCGAAGAGGTGGTGAACGTCGGCGGCCTCAACTTCACCCGCCGGGTGCTCATCCGCAAGGTCAACGAGAATGCCGGCGGAGACCTGACCTACCTGAACTGGAACGACCCCGACACCGGCCTCAAGGAGATCAAGGTCATCGTGGCCTGGTACGAGCGCGGGGAATGGCGCAAACTGGAAGTGACCAACCTGCGCGAAAATCCCGCCCGGATCAACAAAACATCCATCATCAAGGGTTACGTGCGGGACCCGCTGAATGCGCCGGTGGAGGGCGCGGTGGTGCGCGCGCAGGAGCGGCCCTCCATGTACGGCGAGACGAACGCGGCGGGTTATTACAATTTTTCCATAGAGGCCGGCAGCTACACGCTGCTGGCCGTCAAGGACGGCTGGTTCCCGGGCACGCTGCCGCAGTTCAGCCTGGCCGCCGGCGAGACCTCGCCCGACGAGAATTTTACCCTGACGCAGATGTCCAGCGGCACCGTGATCGGCAAGGCTTATGTCCGGGACCACCTGGTGATCAGCCAGGTAGTAGGAGGCACGGTCACCGCGTCCGGCGACACCGAATGGGTGGAAGTGTACAACCCCACCACCTGGACCTGGACCATGGCCACCGGCCTGGGTACCGGCGCCAACGAGCTGGTGCGTTTAGCCTATAAAGAGTCGGCGGCTACCCTGTTCCTCCCGGATGTCGATTACCGAGCCGTCAGCCTGGCCCCGAACGCCTATTTCATCTTCGCCAATACCGGCACTATCCTGGCGGCAGGCCTGACACTACAGGCCGACGCCGTTTACGACATCGATTCCAACTGGGCCAACCAGGACGACGTCATCGTCACCGGCAGCCCCAGCCCGGCCGGGTATGTGGCGCTTCTCGGGGGGGCGGCTTTGACCGAATACGACACGGTGGGCTGGGACGCCACCGGCAACGGCATCGGCGGCAAGCAGCTGGCCGAAAAATACGAAGACGAGGCCATCGAGCAGTCCATCGGTTTCGAGCCCGGCGAGGCCTATACCCGCAAGACCACCTCCGCCGGCGTGACGCCCGGCCAGGGCCGCTGCTACGATTCCAACGACAACAATGAAGACTTCTCCGGCGCCAAGCCTTTCTCCAGCCTGCCGCATAACTCGGCCCAGTCCGAGGTCTGCAATTCCGGCACCCCCGCGGCCGGCGCGCTGGTGTTCGCCGACGACGGCCTGTCCACTCCGGTAGCCGCCGATTCTGACGGTAAATTCAACCTGACCAATGTCGCCACCGGCACCTGGACGGTCTTCGCCTCCACCGGCCTGGCCTACTCCAGCGTGACCGTAAGCGGTGGAACCCTCAACAGCTTCGTGGTCAACGCCGGGAATATCTGGCTGTCCACCGAGACGACCTACGGCTATGTCACCGGCATCGTGCGCAACACGGCCGGCACGGCCCTGCCCGGCATCAAGATGTTCTCGGCCGGCAGCGAGCAGGTCAATACCAATTCCTCCGGCAGGTACACGCTGCCGGTGGCTACGGGCGTGATAACGGTGGTGGCCAACTACGTGAGCCAGAGCCCCAGTTACGTGGAACTCTCCTCCATGGGCGTCAGCGTGGAGCTGGGCGAGGTGGCGCAGGGCGTGGACTTCACCCTTTATTACGGCGGCAGGATCAGCGGCCGGATCACTACCAACGGCGTGGACCCGCTGCCCGGCATCCCGGTGGTGGGCATCAAGGACGACGTGGAGCAGGGCAACGGTATCAGCGACGACGAGGGGTATTTTACGATCTCGGGCTCGGGCATTTCCACCGGCACCTACGTGGTGGTGCCGCAACTGGAAACCGGCGAGGCCTCGTTGCCGTCGAGCACCACGGTCACCGTGGCCGCGGGCGCCACCGCCTTCTCTTCGACGTTCAGCGTGACGGGCGCTTTCGGCTATGTCACCGGGAGCGTCACCAACGGGGCGGGCAAACCCATAGCCACCGGCGTGCTGGTCTACGTGACTACTGCCACGCTGGGCGCCGGCGCCTATCCTCCGGACATCACCCCGGCACTGCGCGCCGGTATCGGCGTCTATTACGCCGCTTCCAGCAACGCCCTCGGCAATTACAATATCCCGGTAAAGGGCGGCTATACCTACAATGTTTACGCCTGGCATACCACCTGGAGCGGCTCTACGCCCACTACCACGCCAAAGCAGGCCCTTGGGGTGGCGGTAACCCCGGGACAGACGGTGGTCAGGAATTTCAGCTGGTGATATTATGAAAGGCCTCAAGCTAAAGAACGGCTACACGCTGATGGAGATGATGCTGGTCGTCGCCATCATGGGCGTGCTGATCCTCGCCGCCCCGCGCACCTTCATCAAGACCTACCAGTTCGTGCAGCTGCTGACGGCCAGGGTGGAGATACAGAAGAACGCCCGCGGCGCGCTGGCCAACATCAACCGCGACCTGCGCCAGGCCCTTGGCCACACCATAGAGGTGTACGAACTTCCCGGCCAGCCCCCGCATTCCCTCATCAAATTCAAGAAATATGATTCTTCCGGAGGGCAGGCCTGGGTGTTCTACTACCAGCAGGGAACCCAGCTTTACCAGGCGGCCGGCGACGCGAGCGGCAACATTCTCACGGGCAAGCTGATAGCCAACAATCTGCGCTACATCGCTTTCACCTACCCGCGCACCGACGACGACGGGATCATCTCTATCTCCATCACCTTCGAGAAAGCCACCTACGAGGGCGGCACCAAGGCGCTGCAGATGGCCGTGGAAAAAGTCAGGATAATGAACTGATATGAAAAAATATTTCCCTCCCCGGCGCTCCGGGCAGATGGCCATCTCGATGGTCATAAGTATTTTGCTGTTTCTGCTGTTGATGTTCCCGGTGATGGACCTGTTCGTGCAGAACGAGGGACGGTGGTCGGTGAAAGAAAAGAAGTCCACTACCGCTTTCCACCTGGCGGAGGCCGGCGTGGACAGGGCGCGCTGGAAGCTGCTCGAGAGCGACGACATGTGGATCATGACCGGCACCGGGACCATCGCCGGCTATAACTTCGACCAGGTCTACGCCGCCGAAAGCGGCGGCACCTACGCCATCAAAATCACTTCCCATCCTACCGACGCCGACATGCGCGTGGTGGAATCCGTGGGCAAGGACCGGACCGGGGCGCAGCTGCGCCGCATAAAGGCCGTGCTGCGCAACGACAACGCGGCCGACTTCGCCACCCGCGCCGCAAACATGGTCTCTAATACGGGCGGCAACGACCATATAGAATGGGGGCCGGTCATCTCCGGCAATTCCATAGACGCCACCGGCCGCACCTTTCCGCGCTATTTCAGCGCCGGCCACGTGACGCCGCAGGACGGCGGCTCCACCTCGGCCTCCACCGACAACGTCTACTGGTGGTCCTATTACGAGATCCCGAAGTTCCCCAAGATCAAGTTCTCCACCTACCTGAGCTCGGCGCAGGCCAGCGACTTGGCCTTGGGCGGGGCTCCCAACGGCTGCGGCAACGGCAATTCCTCCACCTACTACCATGTCGGCGACGCCGAGTTCAAAGGCTGCCACGATACCAGCGGCCGCACTTACTATATTACCGGCGACGTAACCTTCAAATCCGGCGGCGGTAACTTCATCCGCGGCACCATAATAATGCTCGGCAACTTCATCATTTCCGGCAACGGCGGCGCTGACGGGAATTATGACGCCAAGTTGCCGCCGGAAGCCTGGAAGGAGTACGGCCACAACGCGACTACCTGGGCCCATTATAAGGTTTTCGACCCGGGCGGCCCCGCCTCGTACGCGGATGCCGTGAGCGCCAACTATGTGGCCAACAACGTGGAATATGAGCTGGATGACGTGCTGATACACGGCTTCGCCTATACCGGAGGCAACCAGGGGCTGCAGGGCGGAGGCAACTGCAACCTTAACGGAGTGCTGCTGAGCAACCAGGACGCCACCATGGGTACCTCCTCGATGGCCATCTACTACGACGATGGCGTGGCCAAAGACATCCTGATCCAGGGCGTCAACATCAAGCTGCATTCCTGGTACGAGGTAAAAGCCGAGTGGCCGTCAGGCCTGTAGCGGCGCCGGCCTCCCTGGGACTGGCCATAGGCGGCTTCGGGCTGAGGTTCAAATCGGACTCAGCGGGTATCATTTCCGTTTTGAGGGGCAGGTACGGCCGTTTTGCCTCCCGCACGGTCCGCGGCATGAAGTTCAGCGTACGGGCGGCGTCCGGCAGTGAGTCCCCCTTCAAGCCGGCGGTTATTTTTAAAGACGACAGGTTGGAGTTGAGGCGGGGGGACTTTTCAGCCGCCCTGGACCTGCGCTCCGGGACCGGAGAACTTTCTGCCGCCCCCTACGAGCAATGCCTTGACGCTTTCCTGCGCTCACTGTTGAGTTCTCTGTTGCCGCGCGCGGGAGGCTTTATGCTGCATAGCGCCGGGATAGTGAAAAAGGGGAAGGCTTACCTCTTCCTTGGCAAGTCCGGCGCGGGCAAATCCACCCTCGCTAAACTTGCGGCCGGGGCTGGGCTGGAGGTGATCAGCGATGAGATCAATTTGCTGCGCCGGGAGGGCGGCCGCTACAGGGCGTACGGTTCGCCTTTTTGGGGCGAAATGCGCTGCGAGGGCCGGCCGGGTAACTGGCCGCTGGGCGGTATATACCTGCTGGGGAAAGCACCGCGCAACAGCACGGCGGCCTGCGGCGGCGGCGAGGCCCTCCGGAGCCTGCTGCGCTGCCAGCTGAACTTCGAAAAAGGGCCCGATACCGCGGGCCTGCTGCTCGGCAACGCGGCTCGCCTGCTGGCCGGCGCCAGGTTCGGCCGGCTGAAATTTTCAAAAAGTGACGCCTCTTTTCTGGACCTGATATGAAATTTAAAACCCGCAAAGACCTGGCCTGGCGGCGCATAGCAGGCGAGATCTTTATAGTGGACGCCGCCGGCTCACGGATGCACGAACTAAACGGCGCCGCGGCCCTGGTCTGGGAGGGCCTGGCCGCCGGCAGAGATGAGGCGGCTGTGGCCGCCGCCCTGGCCGCCGAATACGATATCACCGCCGGCGCCGCGGCCGCTGACGCCGCTGTTTTTATAGAGGAGCTGCTGGCCGCCGGCCTGCTGGCCAAAGCGGAGAAATGAATATGAAGAAGAAAAAAACCTACGAGAAGCCCGTGATGAAAACCGAGAAGATCTTCGAGACCGCGGCCTTGGCCTGCGGCAAATGCATCACCGGCCCCATCAGCCAGCTGGCCTGCAAATCCCTGAAGAAATTTTCCTGATGAAGGTTTTCAGGTTGGAAGGTTCCAGCATGATGCCCCTGTTCCGCCCGGGACAGGCCGTGGCCGTGGGCCCGGAACGGCCCCGCCCGGGGGATTGCGCCGTTTATGTTTACGGCGGGCGAAATTTGCTGCACCGGGTGGCCGGGGTTTCCCATGGGGGCGCCGTGTTCGTGGACGACGCCGGGCGGCTGGAGCCGCACTATGTTTCCTGGGCCGAAGTGCGGGGCACGGTGCTGGACGGCGGCCTCCTGGCGGCGGGCCTGCCGGGCCTGTGCTACGCCCGTCTGCGCCGGGCCTTGTACGCCGCGAACCCTTTCAACTGATGCCGGACTGCCTGCCTTCCGCGCGCCTCAACGCGCTCACGCTTGAAAATAATATTCCCGTTTCCGTTACTATAGAACTTACCCGCCGCTGCCCGCTGCGCTGCCGCCACTGCTACCTGCCGGAAACCGCCGGCCGCGCCCGCCCCGGCCGGGAACTTTCCTCCGCCCAATGGGGGAAGGTACTGGGCCAGCTGGCCCGCGCCGGGGGGCTCTACCTTGTTTTCACCGGGGGCGAGCCGCTGCTGCGTCCCGACCTGCCCCGGCTTTGCCGCCTGGCGAAAGCCCTGAACTTCGACGTGCGGGTCTTCTCTTCGGGGCACGGCCTTAACGCCGCCCTGGCCGCGGAGCTGAAGGCCGCCGGCGTCTCCGCCTTCGAGATCAGTTTTTACGGCGGGCCGGCCCTGCACGACTCGGTAACCGGCCGGGCCGGCTCTTTTGCCGCCAGCCTGGCCTCGGCGCGGTTATTGCGGAAGAGCGGCCTGGCCGTAAAGATGAAGGTGCCGCTGATGACGCTGAACGCGGGCCGGGCCGGCTGGCTGCGGCGCCTGGCTGCAAGAGAAGGTTTTGGGATCTCGTTCGATCCTGTGATAGCTCCCGCCAACGACGGGGGAAAGGGGGCTCTCGCCTACCGGCTTTCCGGGCCGCGCCTGGCAAGGGCGCTGCGTGTCGCCGCTGCGGCTCCGGCGCGGGAGGAAAAAGCTGACGCGCCGCCGGAACCCAGGGCGCCTTATTTTATGTGCGGCGCCGGGCACAATGTCTGCGCGGTGGATCCGGCCGGCAACCTTTACCCTTGCCTGCAGCTGCCGGTAAAACTCGGTAATTTGACCCGCCGCACATTCGCCTCCCTATGGAGGGACGGCGCCTGGCTTAAGAAATGGCGCAGGGCCGGTATTAAAGACCTGAAGGCTTGCGCCGCCTGTTCCGATCTCGAGTTCTGCAGCCGCTGCCCGGGTATAAGTTTCCTGGAGAAGGGGGATGTTTATGCCCCGAATCAGCCCGCCTGCGAGCTGGCGGCGGCCCTGCGAAAAAGCCAGGGAGAGTAAGGAGATTTACCTATTGACTGCTTTAATAGGACTGGTATACTATGATTATAATTAGCGGCAGGCTTTGCGGTGCCGCTTTTTTTGCCTGGTGCCATTGGATAAGAAGTGTCCAATGGCTGTTGGTCGCTGTGAAAATTAGCGCGGATAAGAATGTTTCAGTCAGCATGGTATACATATGAGAATGAACCGCACTCTCGCTTACGGGCTGGCCTGCCTGCATTATCTGGGTCAGAACGGCGGCAGCCGCTGGAACCAGGTGGCGGATATTTCTCGCTTTCAGGGCCTCCCCGCGCCATACTGCAATAAGGTGCTGCAGGCCCTGGTGCACGCCGGCTTTGTAGAGTCGCAGAAAGGGCGCGGCTACCGCCTGAACAAGGACCTGGACAGCATCAGCGTCTGGCAGCTGATGGAGGCCTTTACCGTCAATGGCGCGCCCAAGGCCGGTAAGGCGGAGGTGCCTAACAAACTTTATGAGACGCTGCGCGCGGAGGTGAACCACTGGCTGGTGGGGCTGACCGTGCAGGACATCGTGGAGATGATGAAGGAAGAAGAGCGCAAGAAAGGCTGCGCCCGCGGCGGTCACAGTTGCGGTGGCGGCACCGCCGAGGAGTAGGGCCAGAGAGAAACTATGATATCCCGGGGAGAAGGTTATAACGAAGGGGGCAAGCGCGGCGCCTGGCTGGGGCTGCTGCTGGCGGTCCTGCTTTTCCCGGCCGGGCGGGCTGCGGCCCAGGCTACCACGGTTTACCTGGGCGACACGGTCTCCTCTGTAAACCCCGAAGGCGACGACGAGCGCCGCCTCAACAGGCTGCGCGGTCCGGCCACGGTATCCTACATCAAGGCCACCATGGCCGGCCCGGTCACGCCGCCCAGCGCCGCCGCCCAACTGACCAAGGTCTCCGGCGGCACGGCTGCGGTCTGGTATTCGGACCCCCTCGACGAGGTGACGATCAGCGGTAACGTTACCTTCAACCTCTGGGGGCTGTCAAGTTCGAAGTTCGCCAACGCCGGCCTGGCGGCCGAGCTGCTGCGCGCCAGCGCCTCCGGAGTCATACAGTCTGTCATAGCTTCCGTGGTCGCGCCGGCTTCCGAACTGGGTACCGCCGCGGCGGTCCGCAACTGGATCCGCACGCCCGCTCCTACCTCGCTGGCCAACGGCGAGCGCCTCGCCCTGCGTATCTATATCGACGACGCCGGCGGCACCATGACCGCCGGCAGGACCGTGACGGTGACACTGGACGGCCCCACCGCCGGCGCCAGCGGCGACAGTTGGTTCAGCACTGCCGAGAGCCTGGCCCCGGCCCGCCCCGCGATCGGCTCGGTGACCGGCCTGGCGCAGACGGGGTTCTCCGCTTCGTGGACGCTGGTGGAGGGCGCCACCGGCTACACGCTGGCCGTTTCCCCCAACTCCGGCGCTTCCCCGTCGCCCATCGCCGCCTCGGTGGACTCCCCCGACAGCCCTGGCACGTTCTCCGGCCTCACCTCCAACACGACCTATTATCCTTTCGTGCGCACCAACGGCCCCGGCGCCTCCAGTTCCTGGGAGGCCTTCCCGGTGCAGGTAACCCCGGCCTACGCCCCGTCATTCACGGACTTCGTGAATATCTCCTCGTATACAGCCAGGTTCAACTGGGCGGCTAACGGTAACCACGCCGCTACGCTGTACCACGTGGTCATGTCCACGGCGGCCGACCCGCTGTCGCCTTTCGGCGCGCCGGTCACCTCATCCTTTACCTACAACACTTTCCTCTCCTCCTCCGGACTGATGGCCAACACGGCCTACTCCTTCCGCGTGGCGGCCATAAACCACGGCGGAATCTATACGGATTACACGGCCATAGCCTCTACCTACACGCTCACGGCCCCCATAGCGGCCGGCGTTTTCTCGGATGTCTCGGAGACCGGCGCCGCGGCTTCCTGGTCTAACGGCGGCAACCCGCCGGGTACGCTGTACCGCCTGCTCGTCTCCACCGCTACGGACCCGCTCTCGCCCGGCGGGGCCGCGGTCAGCCAGCACGAGACCTATAACCTCTTCTTCGCTACCGCGGGGCTGGCGGCCAACACCACCTATTATTTCCGCGCGGCCGGCGTGAACGGCGCCGGGGTGGACGGCGCCTATTACTCCGCCGTATCCACGGCCACGCTGGCGCTGGCGCCGGCCTTCTCCGCCTTCAGCGAGGAGACTTTTTCCTCCATGCGCTTCGCCTGGGCCGACGGCGGAAATCCGCCGGGCACGCTGTACCGCGTGCTGTCGTCCACGGCGCCCGACCCGCTGTCGCCCGCGGGGGCGGCCGTAGTTTCTTCTAATACCTATAACCTTTCCCTCTCCTCCGCAGGGCTGACTCCCGATACCCGCTATTATTTCCGCGCCGCGGCGGTGAACCGCAACGGGATAGCCACGGCTTATACCGCTCCGCAGGACCGCGCCACCCTGCTGCGTTATGACCCCGCCTTGCCGGCTTTCGCCGCGGCGGCCGAGGATTCCCTCTCCTTCTCCTTCTCGGCCAACGGCAACACCTACCCGGGCACGCAGTTCAGGGTGCTCTACTCCACCGCTCCGGACCCCCTGCTCCCTGACGGCGCGGCTGTGGCCTCTTCCGATACCTACAATAACTCGCTCAACGCCCAGAACCTTGCTCCCAATACCACCTATTATTTCAGGGCCGCCGGCGTCAGCAAGGACGGTGTGCAGACCGGTTACAGCGCCGCGGCCGGCACTTCCACGCTGGCCGCCGTGCCCTCCGGGCTGTTCTTCCCGGAGACCACGGACGAAAGGGTGCGGCTGCAATGGGAGGATACCAACGGCCCCGGCACGCTGTACCGGGTGCTGGTCTCCACGGCTGCCGACCCGCTGGCCCCGGCCGGCGCGGCGGTGACGAGTTCCGACACCTATAACCTTTACCTTTCTACCGAGGGGCTGACCTTCAGCACCGGATATTCCTTCAGGGCGCGGGCCGAGAACAATAACGGCCTCGTCACGGCCTGGTCCCCGATAGCGTCCACCACTACGCTGACCCCGGGCTCGCTGCCGGCCCCTCTGACCGGCGCGCTGACGCCGCATGTCTCCTCGGTAACGGCCTCCTGGTCTCTGGTGTCCGGCGCCACCGGCTATACGCTGGCCGCCTCGCTTTACGCCGACGATCCGCCTGCGGACATCTTCGCCTTCACCACCGTCGGCGCCCTGACCTCCGCCCAGTTGCCGGGCCTGGCCGCGGACACGGTCTACCACCTGTTCGTGCGCGCCAACGGCCCCGGCGTGGCCAGCTCATGGAACAAGTACTCTCCGGCCGCCACGCTGCTGCAGTACGCCCCGCTGGCAGGCCCCTTCTCCTCGGTGACGGAAAATTCGGCGGCCCTCGGCTGGTCCGGAGGCGGCAACCCGCCAGGCACGCTGTACCGCGTGCTGAGTTCCACCGCGCCGGACCCGCTGGCTCCCGGCGGGGCGGCGGTGGTTTCCTCCGACACCTATAACCTTTCGCTCTCTTCTTCCGGCCTGCCGGCCAACACGGCGCATTATTTCAGGATAGCCGGCGTCAATAAGGACGGCGCGCTGACGGGCTGGACCGCCGTTAAGGGCACCTCCACTCTGGCCGCCCTGCCGGTCTTCTCCGGCTTCTCCGGCGCCGGCACCGGCGCCATGACCTTCTCCTGGGACGCGAACTCCAACCCGGCGGGCACGCTGTACCGCGTGCTTTCCTCGAAAGCCCCGAACCCGCTGGATCCCGGCGGCTACCCGGTGGCCTCCTCGGATACCTACAATCTCGCGCTTTCTACTTCCGGCCTGACGCCGAACACCAGTTATTATTTCAGGGCGGCGGCCGTCAACAACGACGGGGTGCTGAGCGCCTTCTCGGCAGCGCAGGTGAATCCCACCCTGCCGGAGGACACCGCTTTCCCCGGCTTCGGCACGGTGACGGACGCCTCCATAGACTTCATGTGGTCCGGCGGCAGCAACCCGCCCGACACCCTGTACCGCGTGCTGGTCTCGCCGGCGCCGGACCCGCTGAATCCCGGCGCTGAGCCCGTGACCTCCTCCGATACCTACAATGTCTACCTTAGTTCCTCCGGCCTGTCGGTCGACAAGGATTACTTCTTCGTCGCCGCCGTGCTCGGCCGCGACGGCCAGCCCGGCGCCTGGACCTCCCCCGAACATAGCCGCACCCTGGCGCGGCAGCCGGTCTTCTCCGGCTTCGGGAGCGTCTCGGCGGCCTCCATTGAGGCGCTCTGGGCGGACAACGGCAATCCGCCCGGCACACTGTACAGGGTCGCTGTTTCCCCCGCGCCGGACCCGCTGAACCCCGGCGTCGAGCCGGCTACGCTGCTGGATTCCTACGGCCTCTCCGTAAGTAGCGCCGGCCTGGCCGCCGATACCACCTATTACTTCAGGGTCGCGGCCGTTAACGGCGACGGCGTGGAGACAGCCTATACGGCGGCCGCCGCCACCGCCACGCTGGTGGCCTACCCGCCGCTGTTCTCCGGCTTCAGCGACATGCAGACCGACGCCATACGCGTGCTCTGGGGCTCCAACGGCAATGCCGACGGCACGCTGTACCGCGTGGCAGTCTCCACCGCTCCCGACCCGCTGGCGCCGGGCGGCGCCAGGGTGACCTACGAGGATACCTACGAGCTGTCGCTGGCCACCGCCGGCCTGGTCACCAACACGCTTTATTATTTCCGCCTCGCCGCCGTGAACAAGAACGGCATAGCCACGGACTACACCGCCGCGCAGTCTGAACGCACGCTGCAGGTGGTGACCAAGCTGTACCTGCTGGACACGGCCTCCACCGCCAACCCGGTCAGTGACACCGGAGAGGAGCGCCGGCTTTCCCCGTCGCGCGGTGCGGCCTCGGTCACCTATACAAAGACCACCCTCACAGGGCCTGTGACGCCGCCTACCAGCGCCACGCAGATCTCCAAGACGGCGGGCAGCCTGGTGCAGACCTGGTATTCCATTCCGCTCGACGCCGTGACGATAGTCAGCAGCATCACCTTCAACCTGCGCGCCAGGGAGAGCGCCACGCAGGCCAACGCTACGGTGACCGGAGTGCTATACCGCACCGACTCTTCAGGTGTGATCGTCTCCACCGTGGCCTCGGCGCTGCTCTCCCGCGCTGAACTCACTACCGCCGACTCGGCCCAGACCTGGACCGTACAGCCGACCCAGACCACGCTCAATAACGGAGACCGGCTGGCCCTGCGCCTCTATATAGATGACGGCAACGCCGTCACCATGGCCAGCGGCAGGAGCGTATACGTTACGATAGGCGGCCCCACGGCCAACGCCGCGGGGGATTCGTGGATACAGATACTCGAGGAGTTGAAGCCGGCCAGGCCGGCATCGCTTTCCGTCACCGGCGTCACCGCAGGCCAGATCTCGGCCTCCTGGCCGCTGGTCGGCGAGACCACCGGCTATACCCTGATAGCCTCCGAGGACCCGTCCGGCTCGCCGGTCTATTCCTCCAGCGAGACGCTGGCCCTGGCCGCCACCCTTTCCGTGCCCACACTGGCCCCTAACACCACCTATTACCTGTCGGTGCGCGGCAATTCCACCTGGGGCGCCAGTGCCTGGCAGGTGCACGGCGGCACGGCCACGCTGCTGGCTTTCGCCCCGGCCGCCTCGGGTTTCCAGGACGTGGCCCCCGGCTCCATGCTGTTCGACTGGACCGCCAACGGCAACGCCGATCCCGGCACGCTGTACCGGGTGGTGAGTTCCACCGCTCCGGACCCGCTGGCGCCGGGCGGCGCGGTTGTGGCCAGTTCCCTTACCTATAACACCTTCCTGAGTTCGGCGGGGCTCAGGGCCGATGCTACCTACTATTACAGGGTGGCTGGCCTGAACCACAACGGCGTGCCCACGGCCTACACCGCGGCGTCCGCCACCGCTACGCTGCTGGCCTACCCGCCGGCCTTTTCTTCGTTCAGCGGCGCCGCCGTGACCTCGCTTCAATTCAACTGGTCTGCGAACGGCAACGCGGCCGGCACGCTTTACCGGGTGGTAAGCTCTACCGCCGCCGACCCGCTGTCCCCCGGCGGCGCGCTGGCGGTCAGCTCGCTGACCTACAACACATCCCTTAGCACCGCCGGCCTGGCGGCCAACACCACCTATTATTTCCGCGTGGCAGGCGTGAATAAGAACGGGATTTTAACAGCCTACACCGCCGCCGCGGGCGCCGCCACGCTGGCCTACGCCCCGGCCTTCGATTCTTTCACCGGGGCCTCCGCCGGCGCGCTGTCCCTGGCTTGGACTTCGGGCGGCAACCCGGCCGCCACCTTGTACCGGGTGCTCTCCTCCACGGCCCCTGACCCGGCCAGCCCCGGCGGGGCTTTGGTGGCCTCGTCGGACACCTATAACCTCTCGCTGTCGTCCGCGGGTCTAGCTGCGGACACCACTTACTATTTCCGGATGGCCGCCCTCAACCGCGGCGGCGTGCCCAGCGCCTATACGGCGGCGGCCGGCACGGCCACGCTGCTGGGCTACGCGCCGGCCTTCTCTGATTTCTCGAGCGTCGAGTCTGCCGCTTTGCGGTTCAACTTCTCCGCCAACGGCAACGAGCCCGGCACGCTTTACCGGGTGGTCAGCTCCACGGCGCCGGACCCGCTGGCGCCTGGCGGCGCGGTGGCCGTCAGCTCGCTGACTTACAATACCAGCCTGAGCACGGCCGGCCTGGCCGCCGACACCACTTATTATTTCCGGGTGGCCGGCGTGAACAAGAACGGTGTGGAGACGGCCTATACGGCGGCGGCAGGCACGGCCACCCTGCTGGCTTTCCCGCCGCTCCCGGCCGGTTTCACCGGTGTGGCGGAAACGGCCCTGCAGTTCAATTTCACGCCCAACGGCAACGCTTACCCCGGCACGCTGTACCGGGTGCTCTCGTCCACGGCGCCGGACCCGCTGGCCTCCGGCGGCGCGGCGGTAGTCTCTTCCGACACTTATAACCTCTCGCTGGCGCAGACCGCGCTGGCCGCCGACACCACCTATTACTACAGGGCGGCCGGCATGAACAAGAACGGCGTGCTGACGGCCTGGACCGCCGCGGCCGCCACCTCCACGCTGGCCAATGTCCCGTCCGGGTTCTACGCCACCGGCGTCACCGAGGATTTTATGCAGGTCAACTGGTCCGCCGCCGGCAACCGCGAATCGGGCACGCTCTACCGGGTGCTGGCCTCCACTGCGGCCGACCCGCTCTCCCCGTCAGGGGCGGCGGTAACCTCTTCGGACACTTATAACCTGTTCCTGAGCACTCCGGGCCTGGTCCCGAGCACCGCGTATTATTTCAGGGCCGCCGCCATCAATAATAGCGGTGTGCGCACGGCCTGGAGCGACCCGCCGTTCAGCGCCATGACGCTGTCCCCGGGCTCCATCGGCAGCCCCGCTTTCGGAGAGATAACGGGCGTGCATGTCAGCTCGCTGGCCGCCACCTGGGCGCTGGTACCCACGGCCACCGGCTACACGCTGGCGGCCTCCCTGTACCCGGATAATCCGCCGATCTCTATCGCCGCTTCCAGCACCACGCTGGCGGGAGACAACGACGCCTATGTCTACGGCCTGGCCGCCGATACGGTCTACTACCTCTTCGCCCGGGCCAACAAGCAGTACGTTTCCGGCGATTGGTTCGCTTTCCCGGCCAAGGCCACGCTGCTGGCGGCCCCGCCGGCTTTCGTTTCTTTCTCCGGAGTGGAGTCGACTTCGGCGCAGTTCAACTACGCGGCCAACGGCAACGCCGCCGGCACGCTGTACCGCGTGCTGGTCTCCACGGGTCCCGATCCGCTGGCGCCGGGCGCGGCGGCTTTCAGTTCCTCCGATACCTACAATGTCGCGCTGACCACGGCGGGGCTGTCGGCCGATACCACCTATTACTTCAGCGCCGCCGGCGTGAACAAGGACGGCGTGTTTACGGCTTACACCGCCGTGCAGGCCACGGCCACCCCGGCCAACATGCCCGTCTTCACCGCCTTCACCGGAGTCGCCGAGGCCGCGCTGACCTTCAACTGGTCCCATAACGGCAACCGCAATCCCGGCACGCGCTACCGGGTGCTCGTATCCACTGCGGCCGACCCGGCCAACCCAGGAACGGCGCTGGTCAGCAGCTCCGAGACCTACAACCTTTACCTGACCACCTCCGGTCTGGCGGCCGACACTACTTACTACTTCAGGGCCGCGGCCCTGGGTGTCAACGGGCTCGCCACCGCCTACTCCGCCGCCGCCGGCACGGCCACGCTGGTAGCCTACCCGCCGGTATTCTCCGGCTTCACCGGGATCGGTACCGGCGTCATACAGGCCAACTGGTCCGCCAACGGCAACAGGAACCCCGGCACGCGCTACCGGGTGCTGGTCTCCACGTCGGCTGACCCCCTGGCCCCCGCCGGGGCCGTTGTGACCAGCTCCGAAACTTACAACCTTTACCTCAGCAGCTCCGGGCTGACGCCCAACGCCACCCGCTATTTCGCGGTTACCGCCGTCAACCAGAACGGCGTGCTGACCGACTGGACGGCCTCCGCCGGTACGGCCACGCTGGCCGCGCTGCCGCTGACCGCGGTGTCCACGTTCAGCGGCGTGACCTCCGCAGGCTTTACCGCCGCCTGGAGCGCCGCCGCCAACCCGGCCGGCACCGTGTACCAGGTGCAGGTGTCCACGGCCCAGGATTTCAATCCCGGCGCCGCCGGCCAGACCGCCTCCACGGCCCCGGCCGACGGCTACTCCTATGCCTTCGGCGGCCTGCTTTCCAACCGGGACTACTATTTCCGGGTACGGGCGCTGAACCATAACGGCGTTTACAGCGGTTACGCTGAACTGGGCTCCACGCGTACGCTGGGCCTCTCGGCGCCGGTGCCGCTGCCGGTGACGCAGGTCTCCAACAATTCGATAACGGCCTCATGGAACCTGGTGGCCGGGGCCACCGGCTATACCCTGGCCGCTTCGGTGAACTCCGGCGTGTCGCCTTCGCCCGTCTACGCCTCCAGCGTCACGGCGGCGACCAGCGCGACGCTGCTGAACCCCGCGCTGGCCCTGAATACTACCTATTACCTGTTCGTAAAGGCCGGAGGGCCCGGCGACGAGAGCCCCTGGGCCGTCTACCCGGCCACCTCCACGCTGGCCAACAGCCCGCAGGCCGCCGGCAGCCCGTTCAGCGCCGTGACCGATAACGGTTTTGTTCTGGCCTGGCTGGCCAATTCCAACCCGCTGGGGACCACCAGGTACACAGTACAGGTTTCCACAGCCATAAACTTCAACACCGGCGTCACCGACCAGGTGATATTGGCCACGGCCCCTGCCTCCGGGCCGGCCGCCACTTTCAGCGGCCTGAGCAGCAACACCTATTATTACGCCAGAGTGAGGGCCGAGCACAATAACGGCAACTCCACCGATTGGGTCAGCCTCGGTGTGGTAAAGACGCTGATCCTGGCCACGCTGCACGCGGCCGGCGACGGCGTGCTGTTCTACGGCCAGACCGGCAACAGCCTGCCGCAATTCCGAGACTATATCAGCGCCGCCAACTCCTTCAGCGCGGTCAGAGAGACCCTCACCGGCGCGGCCGGCAAGTTGTACACCATCAGGACCAATCCGCTGACCACCAAGCAGGAGGCCGTGGCGGCCTATGTCAGCAACGGCACGCTGCGCGTGCTGTGCACCGACGGCGCCAACTGGTACGAGGAATGGACGCAGACCGTGGGCGGCACCGACGCCACGCGGCGTTTCGACATAGCCTTCGAGACCAACAGCGGCGATGTGATGGTGCTCTATTCCCGCAACGTCTCCGGCACTAACGAACTGGGCTGGCGCGCCAAGCCCGGTTCGGCCGGCTGCGGCGCGGCCAGCTGGTCGGCCGCGCAGACGCTGGACCCGGCGCGCACCTCGGGCACGGTGCACTGGGTAAAGATGGCTTCCGACCGAAGGGCCGACCAGGGCAATATCGCCGCCATCTGGGCGGACGCTAACTCCGACCTGTCGGCCATGGTCTGGAACGGCACGGCTTGGGAGAACGAGCCGGCGGCCGCGCTGGAGACCTCACTGGAGGTAGTGAGCGCGGCGCAGGACGTGGAGAGCTTCGCCGTGGAGACGGAGTCCGTTTCCGGCGACATCATGGCGGTCTGGGGCCACTCGGCCGGCGCCGACGGCGTCAACGGCGTGCGCTACATGACCGCGGCCTGGACCGGCGGCACTCCGGAGCATACCTGGGGCAGCGTGACGGCCGCGCCGACCTTCCTCGACGACGCCACCAACCTGGACCTGGCGGCCAACCCGGCCGGCAACGAGATGGTCTTCGCCTCCATAGGCAACGCCGGCTCCGACCTGCAGGCCGGCTACTGGAGCGGCTCGGCCTGGACCAATACGGCCAACCTGGATACTACGGCGCAGACGCCGCTGGCCGGTACCAGGCTGGTGGCCGCGGCCTGGATGAACTCCGGCGCCACTACGCGCAGCGTGATCACCTATAACGACGCCGCCGTCACCAACCTGGGCTGGTATGTCGGCAACGGAGGCACGTTCACGGCGCAGACGGACTTCACCCCCTCGCCGGTCTTTGCCAACCCGCAGCGCTATTACGACCTAGAGCAGGACCCCGTGAACAGGGACCGCCTGGTATTCACCCTGGCCGACGCCAACGCCGACCTCTTCGCCAAGCGGCTGGTCATGACCTCCGTCCCCGCTTTCACCTGGACCAACGCGGAGGGAGGGGCCGCGCTGGAACCCAACCTGGGCTCGGCGCTCTCCGGCGGCTATTCTTTCGTGTTCTGGCCGGCCCCGCCCACCACTACCCTGGAGCAGAGCGCCTACCGGTTCTTCGCCAACGCCGACTCTACAGACGTGGGCGCGCCGTTGGCGGCGCAGGATGCGCTGGCCTCCCTGCCGGCGTCCGGCGCCCAGTTCCGGCTGAGGGCCCTGGTGACTATTGGCCAGGTGGACCTGCCGGTATCGGGCCAGAGCTTCAACCTGCAGTTCGCCGGCCAGGGCGACGGCACCTGCGAGGCGCCCGCCAACGGGACGCCCGCCGCCTGGACGGACGTGACCGCGCTGACGGCGGTAGCGTACGCCAGTAATACGCCCGCCGACAGGGCCGCCCTCACTCCCAACGCCGGCGACCCGATGTACGGCGTGCAGGCCAATATCAACCAGGTCTACGCCGAGTCCAACGGTTTCGCCAACTCCGTGGCCGGCATCGCCCGCAACCGCAGCGGCATGTGGGACCTGGCGCTCAGGGACAACGGCATGCTGCCGGGCGCGGTCTATTGTCTGCGCCTGGTGCGCAGCGACGGGACGCCGTTGGAGGCATACACCGCCTACCCGCGGGTGGTCTCGCCTTCCACGCTTTACCTCAACGAGGTCTACCCCTCGGGCGCCTCCGCCTCGGCCGACTGGGTGGAGCTCTATAACAATTCACAGAGCACGGTGCCGCTTACCGGCTGGAAGGTGGAGTACGTAGAGAATACCATCGCCCTGGGCGGCTCCGCCAGCACGCTCTGGACCGGCCAGGCCGGCCAGTATGTTAACGCGATGTCCACCTTCCTCGTCAGCGGCCTGGCGCTGGACCTGAACTCCGCCCAGAGCTACCACGTGCGCCTGCTCGACGCCTCCGGCGGCCTGACGGACCGCGTGCAGTGGCCCGGCCCCGGCGCGCTGTCGCCCGGGCAGTCCTTCGCGCGCGTCAGCGACGGCCACCCCGACTACTTCGAAATAGACCCTACCCCGACGCCGGGTTACTTCAACTCGGTGTCCACCGACCCGTACACCATAAACGAGGTGGCCTACGGCGCTCTCCTCTCCGAGTTCGTGGAACTCTACAGCTCCGCCACTTTCTCCACGGTCACGCTGCGGGGCTACGCCCTGCGCAACGCCGCCTCTTCCGCGGCCGGCCTGGTGTTCAGGTTCAACAGGAAGCTCTACCCGCGGGACTATACCGCGCTGGACGGCTCCTCGCTGAGCTCGGACGCGCTGGCCTACGCCGCCGTGTTCGGCGCGGCCGGCCTGGCCGAAGGCGGCGACTTCCTGGCGCTGGAGAACTCCAGCGGTTCCACGGTGAACCAGGTCACCTGGCAGTCCGGCTCCGCCTACTCGCGCTATAATTACAGCGGTCAGCTGACGCCTTACGCCAACCCGGCCCCGGCCGGCGTCCCCGGCTCCATAGCCCGCGGCCCCGCCGAGGGCGCGCACAGCGGCGTGGATTCCGCCGACTTCTCCGCGGCCGCTGCTCCCACGCTGGCCTCGCGCAACAACAATGCCGGCCTGGCCGCGGCCAATACGCTCTCTTATCCCGCCCCGGCCGCCAGCCCGCGCTACCTGTCGCGCAATTTCCCGCTGCGCCTGGCGCTAGGGGAAAATTCCTCCGCCGGCACCGGCAATAACATAGTGCTGTCCCGCTCCGGCGGCGCGGCCGACCCGGGCTCCCCGCATATTTACCGCCTGCCTGACATCGGCTTCGACCTCGCCTCGCTGGCGCAGCAGACAACGGAGCAGTTCGGCCTGCAGTTCTACGACCAGGACGGCCAGGCCCCGGTCTCCGGCGCCTATTATAAATTCATACTGAACTCCGGCAACGGCCCGTCCTCCGCGCCGCAGGTGCTCATCGCCTCGGTGGCCTACGACGCCTCCGTGCACTCCGCCTCGGCCGCCGGTCCCGCCGCCGCCACCCTGGTCAACGACAACAGCCGCGCCTCGGCCCTGCGCGTGGACCTGTCCAACAACTCGCCTGCCGGTTTCAACGGGGTGGAGATAGCCACCGTGGCCTTCAAGCTGTTCAGGGAAGACCTGGTTACGCCGCTGACCACCGCCGAGGCCAGGGCGCTGTTCGACGCCGTGCTGCTGGTGGCCGATTCCACTTCCACCGGCCTGTCCGGCACCTACGAGCCGGCCATCGACGTGGCCACGGCCGCCTGGACGCCCATGGCCGCCATCACGCTGGACAGCGCGGGCCTCTCCACGCTGACCGTGACCGCCGCCGGGCTGGACGCCTCCTTCGTCTCGGCCGGTTCCACCCGCCCGTTCTATATAGTCTTCGTGACCACGCAGAACGCCTCCTCCAAGACGCCCTCCACCTTCAGGGTGCGCCTGTCTCCGGCTGCCGGTCTGCATGTGCGCGACGCCTCCGGCCTGCTCGGCCAGGACTTCACGCCGGGCGCGCAGGTGGACACGGCCTCGTTCACCGTCATAGCGCCGGCCCTGCCGCCGCCGGCCACCGACTGGCCTTATGTCTCCGCGTCCTCCTCCCCGATAACGGGCGCTATAACCTCCTACAGCGCCTCATTACTGCCGCAGGCCAGGATCTACCTGCCGGTCACCGACGGCACGCTGGTGGCGGTCAGCACTACCGGAGCCCCTCTCTGGACCTTTGTCACTTCCCCGCTGACCGGGCTCGCGGTCAGTCCCTCGGAACCGCAGGAGGAAGGCGGCTCGGTCCACCTTTATTTCACCGGAGAGAACGGGGATGTCTACAAGGTGCGCGACGACGGCGGTTCCGTCGCGCAGGAGTGGAAGACCCCGCTGGGCGCCAGGGCGGTGTCGATCGTCAATACCGCGGCCAGGCTCTACATCCCGACCGAGGACAGCAGGGTGCACTGCCTCAATCGGTCCGACGGCCAGCCCTGCTCCGGCTGGACCTTCTCGTCCGCCGTGACGGCGCCGCCCGCCGGCACTCCCTCGGTGGATGAGCGGGCGACCGTGGCCACCGCCTGGATAGGTCTGGAGGACGGCAAACTGGTGAGCCTTAAGACCGGGGACGGCACGTCCAACAACACCTTCGTCACCGGCGGGTCGGTCAAGTCCTCGCCTTACTTCGACGCCTACGTGGCCAGCCCGGACAACGCGCTTTATATCACTTCCACCGGCGGCACGATCTACGCGATAAACTCCGGCAATATGACCAGGATGAGCGGCTGGAACGATTACGACGCCGGGGCGCCGATCTATTCCTCGCCTTTCCTCTGGACGCTGGGCGGCACCAAGTACGTATTCTTCGGGGCTGATAACGGGAAGCTTTACAAGCTCAACGCCGGCACCGGGGGGGAACCGGTCTGGTACTTCCAGGCCGGGGGAGCCATACGCACTTTAACGTTAGTGGTGCCGGCCGGCTTCGTCTGTCTGCCGCCGGTCGGGCTCGACGATCCCGTTTGCCTGGCTGAGGGCGAGGATTATGTCTATTTCGGCAGCGACGACGGCAGGATCTACGGCGTCAACGCCAATACCGGGCAGCTGCGCACCGGCTGGCCCGTGACTACCGGCGGGCCTGTGCGGGCCGACCCGGTGTTCGATGCGGAGTCCCTGACCATCTCGGTGGGTTCCGCCGACGGCAGGCTGTACACGATCTACGTGGGGCCGTAACGCCCACGGGCGGTTAGCGGGAGAAAGTATATGAACAGAGAGAAGGCCGCGGTCGAAAGGAAAGGGGCGCTCCGGAAATTTCCGGGGCAGCTGCCGCTTTCCGTCCTGGCGCTCTGCCTGCTGGCGCTCCCGGCGCCCGCCGCCGACTGGCCCGTGTTCATGGGCAACGAGGGCCGAACCGGCCACGCCCTGGAGCAGGCCGCGCCCCCGCTGGCCAAGGTCTGGGAGTTCGCGGCGCCAGGCGGCACCGTGTCCGGCCCGGTGATCTACGACGGCAGGGTCTATTTCGGCACGCGCGGGAACAAACTCTACGCCCTGGACGCCGCCACGGGCGCGCTGCTCTGGGAGCGGCTGACGGCGGGCTGGGTGGACGCTTCGCCGGCCGTCTCCGGCGGCGCCGTGTACGCCGCCTGCCGGGGCGGCCGCCTCTACGCCGTGGACAGGCTGACAGGCGCCCCCCTGTGGATAGCCGACCTGGGTGCGGCTTCGGCCTCGTCGCCGCTGGTGCGCGGCGGGCGGGTATACGTGGGCACGGGCGCGCCTGAAAACAAATTAAAGGTTTACGACGCGGCTACCGGCGCCCCGCTGGGCTCCTTCCAGGCCGCCCAGCCGGTGGACTCCGCCCCGGCTACGGACGGCACCTATGTCTATTTCGGCTCCAACGACGGCAATATTCACGCCCTCGGAGCCCTGACGCTGGCCCCGCGCTGGGCCGCCTATCCCACGCTGGGCTCCTTCGGCATGAACGCCGTGGCGGTTTCCAGCGGCTCCCTGTACGCGCTGCCCGGCCGCGACGAGAAAAGGGCGCTCCTGCTCTCGCTGGCCGACTGGTCGCAGCAGGCCGCTTCTCCGGCGCTGACCAAGACCGGGCCCTGGACGCAGGCCGGCTCGCCGGTCTTCGACGGGACCACCCTGTTCTTCGCGGCCGGCGCCGCCGCCGCCTCCGAGGACGGGGCCAGGCTGGCGGCGCTGTCTTCCGCCGCCCTGTCGGCCGTCTGGCCCTCCTCGACCTCGCTGGGGGGAGTGTCGCCCGTGGGCGTGCTGGCCTCCCCGGCTATGGCCAACGAAATGATCTACGCCGCCACCCCCGGCGGCAGGCTGCTCGCGGTCAGCTCTTCCGGCGTGCAGGCGGAGGACCTGGACCTGTCCGGCGCTGCCTACGCCTCACCCGCCATCTCCAACGGCCTTGTTGTAGCCGCTAATTTTGCGGGCAAGGTGACCGGCTTCCGGGCCGGCCGCCACGCCGCCATCTCGCGGCCCGCCGCCGGCGAGATCCTGCGGGATACGGTCACCGTCTATGGTTATTTCGACAGTCCGGACCTGGCCGGCTACGAGCTGGAGTACAGCACCGGCGGGAGTGCGCCTCTGTGGACGCGCGTCAGCTCGGCCGCTACCGCCTCGCCCGCCGTTGGCGCCGCGCTGGCCGCCTGGGACGTCAGCGGCCTGGAGAACGGGTTGTACACGCTGCGGCTCAGGGCGCTGGAGAGCGCGCTGTCGGGCTACGACGGCTCGGCCCTGGTGCAGGTCAGGCTCAACGCCGCCCCGCTGCCGCCCTCCGGCCTGAGCGCCGCCGACATGCCCGCAGACAACGGCAACGCCATCGCCCTCGCCTGGTCCGCCTCGCCGTCTCCTGGCGTCGCGTCCTACCGCGTCTACAGGGACGCCGGCTACGGCCCAGCGCTGCTCGCCTCCGCGGCCGGGCTGTCCTATACCGACAGCACGGCGGTCACGGGCACCACTTTCACCTACACGGTCACGGCCTGGGACGGCTGGGTGGAATCCGCTCCCTCCGCCGAGGTGGACGCCGCCGCGGTGAACAATTCCGGCGACAGCGTGCCGCCCGCCGCCATCACCGACCTGGCAGCCGAGCCGGGTCCGGCGCCTGGCGCCGCCAGTCTCACCTGGACCGCGCCCGGCAACGACGGGGACGTCGGCGAGGTTTCATATTACCTGGTAAGGTTCTCCACGGACCCCGGGCAGGACTGGGCCGCTTTCGACTCCCTGCCCGGCAGCAGCAGCCCGGCCGGCGGGCCGGCGGGCATAACCGAGGGTGTGGAGGCCGGCGGCCTGCTCGGCGGGGTCACCTACTATTTCGCCGTAAAGGCGGTGGACCCGGTCGGCAACGCGGCGCTCCTCTCCAACGTGGCTTTGGCCTGGGGGGCGCTGGATTACGCGCCGCCGGCCCCGCCCGCCGCGCTGGCCGTGGCCGACGCTCCCGGCGACGAGGGCGGCAGTCTGGTCCTCTCCTGGTATCTCTCCTCCGACGACGGCGCAGGGGCGGGCGACGTGTACGGCTACAAGATCTACCGCCGCGGCCTGGGCGGCGTCTACGTCTCCAGCGCCCCTTACGCTTCCGTGGCTGCCGGCCGCAACTCGTACACGGACCCGGCCGCCGACCTGAATGTACGCTACTACTACTCCGTCGCCGCGTTCGACAGCACCAACAACTCCGCCCTGAGCGCGGAGGCCTCCGGAGTTTCGGCCGACAACTGGCGCTTCTTCGACGCCTCCCGCGGCGGCGTAGTGCGCCTGGCCGACGGCATGGAGGTGGAGGTGCCCGGAGCCTCGGCCTCGCAGAACGACAAGATCATGGTAACGCGCCTCGACCCCGTCACCTACGCGCCGCTCTTCCGGGCGCGCGCCACCACGCCCGCCAACCCCACGGGCATCATCTACGAGGTCAAGTTCCAGAACCCGGCCACGCGGCTGGTGTCCCCGGCGCTGATCCACCTGCCCTACACGGAAGCCGACGTTGCGGGCATGCAGATCGAGAACCTGCGCGTCTATACTTTAACCGGCGGGGCCTGGGTGATGCTGAACACTTCCTCGGTGGACGGGGCCGCTAAAAAGGTCAGCGCCGAAGTCTCCCATTTCTCCATCTTCCGGGTGATGGAATATGTGCCGTCGGGCGCGCTGTTCGCCGACGACGAGGTTTACACCTACCCGAACCCGTCCAGGGGGGATACGGTCACCTTCAAGTTCAGGGTGGCGCACAAGGCTTATGTGCGGGTGGAGGTCTTCAACGTGGCCGGTGAAAAAGTGGCCTCGCTGGTCAAGGCGGATTGCCCCGCGGGCCAGGCGTCGGAGATAGCCTGGGACGTGCGGGGCATAGCCAGCGGCGTGTATGTCTACCGGCTGGAGGCGCAGAGTTCGGTCGGGAATAAATCTGTGACCAAGAAACTGGCGGTCATACATTGAGCGGGCGGAAAGGTACGGGTAATTATATGGGCTGGAAAGATAGCGGGAACATGGCGATGATCGGACGGGCCGCGGCGCTGCCGGGCCTGCTGCTGGCCGCTGTTTGCTGCCTCCCGTCGGATGCCGCGGCGGTCCGGGTGCATCCCGACTCCGGCAGCACCGCCGCCGCCTTCCTGAAGCTGGGGGCCGGCGCCCGCGCGGCCGCGCTGGCCGGCGCCTTTACCGGCGTGCCCGGCGACCCGTTCGCCATCTACTGGAACCCGGCCGGCCTGGCCTACTCCGGGCCGGAGCGCAGCCTGGGTTTCTTCCATAACGAGTATTTTCAGGGCCTGGGGCAGGAGTTCCTCGCCTACTCCGCCCCGGCGCGCCGCGGCGTCTGGGGCCTGGGCCTCAACTATTTCTACGCCGGCAGCGGCCTCGAGCGCCGCAGCGGCCTCAACGAGGGGGACCCGGCCAACCCGATTTCCCCGCCGGAAGGGGAGTTCGGCGCCTACGACCTGGCCCTCTCTGGCGGCTACGCCCTGCGCCTGAAGGACGGTTATTCAGCCGGCGCCGCCGTGAAGCTGATCCGGCAGAGCATCGACGACGAGCGCGGCTACTCGGCCGCGCTGGACCTCGGCCTGCTGCGGGAGTTCGCCTGGCGCGGCGGCGACTATACCGCCGGGCTGGCAGTGCTGAACCTCGGCCCCGGCATCAAGTTCTCGGAGCGGCGCTACGACCTGCCGCTGGTCTTCAAGGCCGGCCTGAGCCGCCGCCTGGACGAGAGCGGCGCGCTGCTGAGCCTGGAAGCCGACAAGCCCGTGGACAATTACATGGCGCTGGCGGGCGGCGTGGAATACCCGCTCACCTCGCGGCTGGCCCTGCGCACGGGCTACCGCTACCGGCTGCACGGCAACGAGCTGGGCGCCTGGTCCGGCTTTTCCGCCGGGGCCGGCGTGGCCTTCGAGCGGCTGACCTTCGACTACGCCTTCACGCCTTTCGGCGTGCTGGGCAATTCGCACCGCTTCTCGGTGAACCTGCGCTTCGGCGCGGCCGTCACCGCCGCCCGGCCTCCGGCGGCACTGGCCGCGGCGCCGGAAGGTTTCAGGAATTTCAACTTCTCCGTGGCGGCCAAGCCGCTCACGCTGTCGGCGCGCGGTATCCGCTACGAAATAAAGGCCGTCTCGCCAGACTGCGGCATTTCTTCCCTTGCCTTCAAAACCCTGCTGCGCGGCGAGGCCGGCGCCGAACTGCAGGTAGCCGAGGGCTCGCCGTCCGGCGAGCTGCTGGCGGGTTTCCCCGACGGGGCGCTGCCGCTCAAGGTGTGGCGGCCCGCCGCGCTGCCGGGCAGCGTGCGGGGTGACATCGGTTTTGAATTCAGGCTGCCCAAGGACGTCGTGGGCGCGGGCTCCGTGGTCTTCATGTACCGGGCCGGCGACCGGTGGGTGGAAGTGCCGACCACGCCGCTGGAGGCGGGCCAGGACGATTATGTTTTCTCGGCGTCGGCCCCGTACAGCGGCCACTACGCCGCCGCGCTGCGGCCCTAGTATTCGCCCAGCGTGCCGGCGCGCCGGGCCCGGCGCACCGCCAGGCCGAACAGCCAGACCGAAGCCGGGATCAGTACGAGATCGAAGGCGGCCAGCGCCAGCAGGTCGCCTTTGATTTCGCCCAGGCCGGCGCCGCGCAGCACGGCCGACTGAAAGGCGCGCACCGCGTAGGTCACCGGCAGCAGCGCCGAGACCGGCAGCAGCCAGGCCGGCAGCACCGCCACCGGAAAGTAGACCCCGCCCAGCAGTCCCTCGAAATTATTCAGCACCCAGGCCACCGGGTTGCCCCGCTTGAACAGCATCACGAAACAAGAGGAAAGTATGCCCAGCGCCGCGAAGCAGCCGGCTGACAGGGCGAAGACCAGCGCCGCCAGCGGCCAGTTGGCGGCGGCAAAATTCAATTTGAAAATGAAGAGCCCCGCCAGCGCGTAGACTGCCAGCTCGAAAGTGGCGAACAGGAAATTCCAGGCCGTCAGAGCCGCCAGGAAAGGGACCGTGCCCAGCGGGGTGGACAGCGTCGCTTCCAGCGTACCCTGGGTCTGCTCCTGGCGCAGCCGCCCGGCGTAGGAGCCGGCCCCCGTGCCAATGTAGCCGAAGAAGGCCAGCGCGGTGAAGACATAGGCGAAATAGTCTCGCCCGTAGGGCTCCAACTCCGGGGCCAGGGCCGCCCCGAACAGCCTGCCGATGAAATAAAAGACCGCCAAATTGGCCAGCGTGGCCAGCGCGCCCAGCGCGAAAGAGAGCCTGTAGCTGCTCTCGGCCAAAAAATCCCTGCGCACGAAGGCCAGGACTACGCGGACGAGGTTCATGGCGTCCCGCCCGTCCTGCCGTTGGCCAGCCTTATGATACGGCCGGCCGCCCCTCGCAGCAGTTCCGGGCTGTGGCTGGAGACCAGCACGGCCGCGTTGCGCCCGGTTTCGGTTATCAGGCCCAGCAGGCCCCGGCAGGCCTCCGCGTCCAGGCCGCGAGAAGGTTCGTCGAGCAGCAGCAGGGGGGCGCCCCGCGAGAAGGCGCGTATCAAAGAGACCTTCTGCATATTGCCTTCCGAGAGCCTGTCGAAGCGGCGGTCCAGGTCGGCCCGCGCCAGGCCCAGTCTGCCGGCCAGCGCGGCCGCCCGCTCCAGCGCCAGGCCGGCCGGCAGCCCGGCCAGCGCGCCGAAGAAGCGCAGGTTCTCGGCCGGGGTCAGGCGGAAATAGAAGGAGCGCGGGTTGGCGGGGCAGTAGGCGGCCAGTTCCCTCAGGCGGCAGGGGGCTGCCGGGGCCCCGTCAGCCAGCAAGACGCCGCCGTCCGCCTCCAGGATGCCGCCCAGGGTCTTTAAAAGGGTGGTTTTGCCGGAGCCGTTGGGGCCCTCCAGGCCGGTGACGCCCGGGCCGGCCTCGAGGGAGACCCCGTCCAGGGCGCGCAGGGGCGACCCGCCAGAAAACGGCGGGGCCGGGAAGGTTTTGACCAGGCCGCGGGCCTCTATCCTCATCGGTACTATGATAGCACAGTGGCGCGGGGACGGCCAAAATTCAAGCGGGGGCGGTTTTTATGTTAAAATATAATTATAAGGCTTCCCGCCAAAAGCGTAGAAGTCCCTGTTTTAGCCGTTACGGAGGACACACAATGAGAATACATATAGTTGCCCGCAAGATAAAGATGACCAAGCCGATCAAGGACTTCATCGAGACGAAGCTCGCCAAGCTTCACGACTACCTCGAGAACATAGTCTGGGCGCAGGTCATAGTCTCCGTGGAAAAGAAGATCCACGCCGCCGAAGTGATCGTGCACGCCGGCCACCAGACCATGAAGGCCGCCGCCAACTCCGACGAAATGTACTCCGCCATAGACAAGGCGATGGACAAGATGGAAGTGCAGGTGAAGAAGTACAAAGAGCGCTTCACCGACCACCACGCCACCGAGACCGTCGGCCTGGACGAGTTCACCACCCTGGTGGGCCCCGAGATCCGCTTCTCCGTCGTGAAAGACGTGCCGCTCAAGCCCATGAACAAGGAAGAGGCCGTCATCGAGATGGAAAAGATCGGCTACAACTTCTGGATGTTCCAGGACAAGGGCTCCAAGCAGCTGCAGGTCGTCTTCAAGCGGCTCGACAGCACCTACGGGCTGCTGCAGCCGGTGAAGAAGTAA
>Ga0075012_10000943_pt1 | contig 30424 bp, 27 predicted proteins | sample All_14_2_FD_71474 | JGI IMG/M metagenome (GOLD analysis project Ga0075012, IMG submission 71474) | Freshwater microbial communities in response to fracking from Pennsylvania, USA - Allegheny Zone_MetaG_DW_15 | ecosystem: Environmental > Aquatic > Deep subsurface > Groundwater > Drilled...
CCGGTGCCTCTCCCCTCCTGCACCGGGTCGAAAAGAGAGGCCGTCGGACCCCCCGTCCGGCGGCCTTTTCCTTTTGCGACCCCCGCCCCTGATCAACAGATGCGGCCCATCGGCCACAATCCTCCGTGATGTCCCACCGGCGTTGAAACTGTCCGGAACGACCCGGCCGCAACGCCGTTTGCCGCCTGTCAGGAACGCGACCTCCCTCACCGAACACGGACACCGACATGACCCACCACACTATCGCCAGATCCCTCGCCGCCGCTGCCGCCACCGCCGTCCTGGTCACGGCCGGTACCGCCTCTGCCCAATCCCTCCCCGGCTACACCCCCGACACATGGACCGGCCCCTACGTCGGTGTTTTCGGCGGTTTCACCCAGGAAAACGGCCAGGACGACGAAACCCTGCGTTTCGACCGGAACCTGGACGGAAACTACGGCGACCGGGTCGCCCTGTCGGGTACGGGGGCCGACGCCTTCAGCCCCGGCTATTGCGACGGCAATGCCGGCAGCCCTGTCGCGGGCGGCTGCGATGATGATTCGACCGGGACGCAGGGCGGCGTTCGCCTCGGCTACGACTACCAGCTGGGCCGCTTTGTCCTGGGTGCCGTCGCCGACTACAGCGTGCTGAACCAGGAAGATTCGGTCACCGGATTCTCGACCACCCCGGCCTACTACACCTTCACCCGTACCCTGGAGAGCATGGCCGCCATCCGGGCCCGACTCGGCTACGCCTATGGTCCGGTCCTGGGATATGTCACCGGCGGCTATGCCTCGGCCAAGGTCGACAACAGCTTCGCCACGTCCAACGGGGCCAACACCTTCACCGCCACGAGCGATGACGATCAGGCCGACGGCTATCAGGTCGGCGGCGGTCTGGAATGGGCGCTCGCGCCGAACCTCAGCGCCACGGCTGAATATCTTTATGCCTCACTGGATGCGGGCGACAACGTCATCCGCGTGGGTACCGGTACGGCCCCGGCCACCAACCCCTTCATCCTGGCCCCCAACACCACCGGGACCGACATGGTTCGCTCCAACTCCAGGTTCGGGGTTCACGCCATCAACCTTGGCATGAGCTACCGCTTCTAGATCGCGATCACCCGCACAGGCCGAAGTCGAAAATTACCGCCGGGCCCGCGAAAGCGGGTCCGGTATTGTCGATTCAGCCTTCGAAAAAGCGCGTGCGCGGCATAATCAGCCCGTCCTTGATCCGATCTTGCGACCCTCTAGGGTGTCGCCATCCAGAAGGCGGCCAAGACCGCGTCTCACGAGATACTGCCCATGTCCGGCGACCCGCGCACCGCCCCCCAGACATTCTCGCTGGAGGCGCTGGAACAGGCGTTCGCGACAGCAGGGGGCGGCACCGGAGAGGCGGCCCGATCCTATCTGGCCCAGGCCTATGAAGACTATGCCGGGGATGAAACACCGGACCTCGACCTGGAGGGCTTTGCCCGCCTGCTGGCCCAGGTCTGGACAGTCGTCGGGGCCCGAATGGCCAGACAGGATCCCGACGTCGCGGTTCGCGCCCTGACCAGCTATGATGTCGTCACCCTGGTCCAGGACGACCGGCCATTCCTGGTCGACAGCGTCATGGGCGAACTGGCCCACGCCGGCGTCTCGGTTCGGGCCCTGTATCATCCGATCTGCACCTCGGCTTCGGGCATACGTCAGTCCGCCATCGTCGTTGTCATCGATCCCCTGCCTCCCGAACGCCGTCAGACCCTGGTCGCGGAACTGTCGGCGGCCATGGCCGATGTCCGGGCCGCCGTCGAAGACCACGCGGCCATGTCGGCCCTGATGGAACGGTCGGTGGCGCATCTGGAAGCCTGCCCCGGCACGGTGGATCCGGAGCTCGCGGCCGAAACGATCGCCTTCCTGCGCTGGCTCAACGCCGACCATTTCGTTTTCCTGGGCGCGCGGGACTATCAGTATCCCCGGACGGCCGACGGGGGCTATGCCGCCGAGGAGCCCCTGGGCCAGTCGGCCGACGGCGTCGGCGTCCTGCGCGATCCGACGCGGACAGTGTTGCGCCGGACCTCAGAGCCCGCGATCCTCACCGCCCAGATGAAGCGTCAGATGGATCTGTCCGAGCCGGTGACGGTGGCCAAGGCCAATATCCACAGCCGGGTCCATCGTCGCGGCTATATGGATTATGTCGGGGTCAAGCGTTACGGCGACGATGGCCGACCATCGGGCGAGACGCGTTTCGTCGGCCTGTTCACAGCCGAGGCCTATGACCGCGCTGCCTCCGATGTGCCGCTCGTGCGCCGCAAGGTGGCCAAGGCCCTGGAACGGGCAGGCAAGGTCCCAGGCAGCCACAACGAGAAGCGCCTCAGGAACATCCTGGAAAACTATCCCCGCGACGAGCTGTTCCAGATCACCGAGGACGAGCTGCTGTCCATCTCCCTGGGCATCCTGCACCTTTACGACAGACCCCGGATCAAGACCTTTACCCGCAAGGATCCGTTCGACCGGTTTGTCTCGGTCCTGGCCTTCATCCCGCGAGAGCGTTACGACGCCAGCGTCCGCGAGCGGATCGGCACCCTCCTGGCCCGGGCCTGGGGCGGGCGGATCTCGGCCTGGTATCCACAGCTGTCGGACACGCCCCTGGTGCGGGTCCACTATATTCTGGGCGTCACGCCCGGCGATCATCCGACGCCCGATCCGGTGGCCCTGGAGGCTGCGGTCACCGAGGCGGGACGCAGCTGGATCGACCGGTTCGAGACCGCCGCCCGCAAGGCCGATGTCGCCGATGCCGAGATCGGTGCCCTGAGCACCAAATGGGCCGAGGCCTTCGGCGCGGGCTATCGTGATCGCTATGACGCGACCGAGGCGGTCGCCGATCTTCAGGAGATCGACCGGCTGAACGCGGGCTCCGGTATGGGGGAGCCTGTGGCCGTCCGCGCCTTCCGCAGCCCCGGCGATACAGAACTGCAGTTCCGTTTCAAACTGTATCATCGCGGGGCGGCCGTGCCCCTGTCCGACGTCCTGCCGATCCTGGCCGACATGGGGTTGAAGACCCTGGAAGAGTTCGGCCATGCGATCCGACCGGTCGAGGATTCCGAAATCCACATCCACGAGTTCCTGCTGGAGGATCCCCGCGGCGGGGCGCTCGTCTTCGCCGACGTCAAGGAACCCTTCGAGACCGCCTTCAAGGCCGTCTGGAACAGGGTCACCGAGAGCGACGGCTTCAACCGGCTGGTCCTGGAGCTGGGCATCGGCTGGCGTGAAGCCGCACTGGTCCGCACCCTTGCCCGTTATCGCCAGCAGACCGGACTGGATCCGTCCCAGGCGGTGCAGGAAGAAGCCCTGCGCCAGTATCCCGACGTGGCCCGCGCCCTGCTGTCGCTGTTCGCCTGCAAGTTCGATCCGGCGCACGGCGGGTCGGCGACGGACCGTGAGGCCAATGCCGCCGAGTTGATGGCCAAGATCACGGCCCTGCTCCAGGACGTAAAGAGCCTGGATCACGACCGGGTTCTGCGTCGCCTCGCCCTGCTGATCGGGGCGATCAAGCGGACCAACTACTATCAGGTCGGCCCCGACGGCGCGCCGAAACCCCATGTCTCCATCAAGATCGCCTCGCGCGAGCTGGACGACCTGCCCCTGCCCAAACCGTACCGCGAGATCTTCGTCTGGGCCCCCCATGTCGAGGGCGTCCACCTGCGGTTCGGGCCCGTGGCGCGCGGCGGTCTGCGCTGGTCGGACCGTCGCGACGACTTCCGCACCGAAGTCCTGGGCCTGGTCAAGGCCCAGCAGGTCAAGAACGCCGTCATCGTTCCGGTCGGGTCCAAGGGCGGCTTCTTCCCGAAATATCTGGCGGGCATCGTCCGCGCCGGGGCCGATCGCGACGCACAGCAGGCCGAGGCCATCCGCGCCTACAGGACCTTCCTGTCGGGCCTGCTCGACATCACCGACAACATCGCGGCCGATGGGTCTGTGACCCGACCGTCTCATGTGGTGGCCTGGGAAGGTGATGATCCCTATCTCGTGGTCGCCGCCGACAAGGGCACGGCGACGTTTTCGGATATCGCCAACGGCGTCTCGGTCGACTACGGCTTCTGGCTGGACGACGCCTTCGCCAGTGGCGGGTCGGTCGGCTACGATCACAAGGCCATGGGGATCACCGCGCGTGGGGCCTGGGAGGCGGTCAAGCGCCATTTCCGCGAGGTCGGCCCGCGCGACACGGTGTGGGACATTCAGGCCGAACCCTTCACCTGCGTGGGGGTCGGCGACATGTCGGGCGACGTGTTCGGCAACGGCCTGTTGCTGTCCAGGGCGACGAAACTGGTCGCTGCGTTCGACCATCGCGACATCTTCATCGATCCCATGCCCGACCCCGCCATCTCCTGGGCGGAACGCGACCGGCTGTTCAAACTGCCGCGTTCGTCCTGGCAGGACTATGACAAGGCGCTGATCTCGGAGGGCGGCGGCGTCTTCTCGCGCCAGGCCAAGTCCATCGTCCTGACACCCCAGATCAAGGCGGTTCTGGACATTACCGACGACGCCCTGGATCCGGTCAGCCTGATGCGGGCGATTCTGAAGGCTCCGGCCGATCTCCTGTATCTCGGCGGTATCGGCACCTATGTGAAGGCGGCCTCGGAGACAGACGCCCAGGTCGGAGACAAGGGGACCGACGCCCTGCGCATCAACGCCGACGAACTGCGGGTCAGGGTGGTAGGGGAGGGGGCCAACCTGGGCTTCACCCAGGCCGGGCGCATCGCCTTCGCCAGCCTGGGGGGTCAGGTGGGTGGCGGCCGGATCAATACCGACGCCATCGACAACTCGGCCGGGGTGGACACCTCCGACCATGAGGTCAACATCAAGATCCTGATCGGGTCGGCGATCACCAATGGCGTGCTGCCGACGGCCGAACGAACTGCCCTGCTGGCCTCGATGACCGAAGAGGTGGGCCACAAGGTCCTGGCTCACAACTATGATCAGACCCTGGCCCTGACCCTGCAGCAGGCCGAAGGCACCGGGGGTCTGGACGCCCAGCAGCGGTTCATGCAGGCCCTGGTGGCGCGCGGAAAGCTGGACCGCAAGGTCGAGGGCCTGCCTGGCGATATCCAGATCGGCGAACTGCGCAGTCTGGGCAAGGCCCTGACGCGGCCTGAACTGGCCGTGCTGATGGCCTATGCCAAGCTGGAGTTGTCCGAAGAGATCGTGGCCTCCCGCGCGCCCGAGGATCCGTTCTTCGAGGAGACCCTGATCCGCTACTTCCCCGAACCCCTGGCCCGGTTCGAGACCCAGATGAAGGGTCACCGGCTGCGGCGCGAGATCGTGGCCACGGTGCTGTGCAACGAGATCGTCAACATGGCGGGACCGACCTTCCCTGACCGCCTCAGGACGGCCGCGGAATGCGACACGACCGCCTTTGTGGTCGCGTTCGAGGCGGCGCGACGTATCTTCCGCCTCGACGAAGCCTGGGATGCGGTCCACAGCCTGGACCGTGCGACCTCGGCCGCAGCCCAGACGGCGCTGTATCGCGAGATCGCCACGGTCCTGCGCCGCCAGACCTTCTGGCTGGCACGTCGTGCGGTCCGGGAAGGGGCCTCGGTCCAGGGGCTGATCGACACCTATCGCCCGGTGGCCGATGCCTTGCGGGCGGACGGCGGATCGGTGCTTTCGCGGTTCGAGCAGGACCGTTTCACCCGCCGCGCCGCCGCCTTTACCGCCTCGGGCGTGCCTGAGGACCTCAGCCGTACCGTGGCCCTGATGCGGTCCCAGGTCGCCACGCTCGACATCGGCGATCTGGCCCAGGGCTCGGCCTGGTCCGAGGTCGGGATGGCGCGGCTGTATCACCAGGTCGGAGCGGCGTTCCAGTTCGATCGGCTGAGAGCGGCAGCCGGATCGATCCCGTCCAACGATCATTTCGACCGTCTGGCGGTGCGGCGTCTGATCGAGGACCTCATGACCGAGCATGTGACCCTGACCCGCGCGGTTGCCCGGGCGTCCGAGCCCTCGGTCGGTGCGGAGGAAGCCTCCGCCGAGGCGGCCGTGGATACCTGGGTCGGGTCTCGCCAGAAGATGGTCGACGGGCTGTGCGCCTCGGTCGACGAGATCGACGCCTCGGGTGCCGGCTGGACCTTCGCCAAGCTGACCATTGCCAATGGTGCCATTCGCGCCATCGTCAACTCGGCGTCGTAAGGGGTCCGCTCGAGGGTCGATGAATACTGTTCGTGAGCGAGAGGTGAGCCAGGCCACGAATCCGGTGCTGGCGGTCTCGCTCGGTCTTCACTAGCACTGGCACTCAAAAGCACGCGCGATCGAACGCGTGCCGGGCCGGGGAGCCGCCATGCCGCGCAAATTTCTGGTCGTCGTCGATGACAGCCCCGAGTTCGAGGCCGCGCTGCGCTATGCATCGCGACGAGCCCGTTCGACCGGGGGGCGGGTGGTCATGCTACGGGTCATTCCGTCGGGCAGCGACGAGCACTGGTCCGGCGTCCGCGAGGAAATCCAGCGTCAGCAGAGGGCCGAGGCCGAGGCCTTGCTCAATACCCTGGGTGCCGAGGCGGGGGAGCGTTCGGGTGCCCAGCCGATCTTCGTGATCGAGGAAGGCGACCCCCAGGCCGCGATCCGCAAGGTCGTCGGAGAGGACCTCGACATCAAGATCCTGGTCCTGGCCTCGGGCGGTGGTCTCGCTGGACCGCTGGTTTCGGCGATCCTGAAGCAGGGGGCCGCCTTTGCCGGACGAAAGCTGCCGGTCACCATCGTACCGGGCGAGCTGACCGACAGCGAGATCGAGGACCTGGCGTAGCGTACGGCGATGGGGACGGGGGCTGGACGGACCGCCCTGCGCCTGTGTCCTGACGGAACGTCAGACCGGATCGCCCGCTGCCCCGGCAGGGCTGAGCTTCCAGCGAATCTTGGTCTCGGCGTCGGTGCGGGCCGAGCCGCGCACCACGATCTGGAGCGAACGCCGGGTCAGGCCATCGTCGATGTGGACACTGGGTTCGATGGCCACGTCGGGGCCGTCGGTCCTGAACCACCATCCCCGACCCGACTGCCCACGCAGCAGGATCGAGCGCCGGTCACGGGCCAGGGAGGCCTGGACCCCGGGTTCGAGATGAAACCTTACTGCATAGGGGGTGGCGATGGCCCGGACCCCGTCGCCTTCGATATGGCTGGGGGCCGGATGCAGCCGTTCCTCGGCCCGGAGTTCGTCCAGCCTCTGGTCCAGATAGAGGCGGCGCTGGTGGAGAAGGCCGAACGGCACAGCCCAGCCGTCGTGTTCCATCTCCAGCCAGACGGCACCATCCGCTTCCCGGTGTTCGGAGCCGACATGGATGGGGCGGCCGATCAGACGCGGGCCCAGCAGCTCGCCCTTCCAGCCGCCCAGAGGATCGCCCAGGGTCTGTTCCCCCAGCGTCAGCGTCGAATGGCCCGGCGTCAGCCGCAGGGCCTGACGGTCGGCGGCGCGCGGAGTCCAGCCGCAGCCGGTAACGATCCGGTCGCGTCCACAGGTGATCTCCAGGGCGAGCGGCTGGGCGCAGGCGCTCTCGCCCCAGGGGCCCTGGGCCGGCGGGGCCGTGTCGGCCATCACGGTCAGAAGCGCGCCGTGTATGCGGCGCAGCCCCCCGACCAGTCCGGCGAAGGGTGCGCGGGCCGCCTCGGTCTGGGACCAGTCGTCATGGGCTCGGGCGGCTGCGACCAGGGCAGCCTCGGCGGGCCCGCCGCCCTGGGAGCTGGCCAGCCGACCGTCGGGCAGGGTCAGGACACGCAGGGCGATGGTCAGCCTCTGGATCGCCCCGCCGACCGATTCCGGTGCCGGTTCGGACAGCTGCGACAGGGCGTCGTCCAGTGTCAGCAGGTCCAGCAGCAGAAACAGCCCGGCCTCGGGATTGCGGGTCGCATGGCCGCCGTCGCCTGCCACGGTAACCCGCAGCGCCCCGGCCAGGGCCTGAAGGGCGCGTCGTCTCAGGGAGGCCCCCGCGGGTCCTGCGATGACGCACCCGGCGATGGCCGCCGCGACCATCCTTTCAGCCTTGCCTGCCAGCCCGCCGGGCGGACGCAGCAGTTGCCGGGCCTGACGGCCCAGGGTGTCGATCAGGCGCTGGCGCTCGGCCTCGGTGGCGACAGCCCCCAGTCTGCGGGCCGCGCACGACAGGTTGAACACCCGCCGGGCCAGGATCTCCGGCCCCCAGGCAAAGGGTGACCAGCGGGCGAAATGGTCGTTCCATGCCAGGGTCAGCCGCAAGGCCTCGCGGGCACCCTTGTCACCCTGGGTCATCAGGCCCGGCATCCAGGCAAAGGCGTGCAGATCCACGGCAAAGGCCTTGGTCGGGCAGGGCCGGTCCCAGATGTCGCCGCTGGCCTCCATCTCGAGGCTCGTGCCCGTCAGCGTCACCCGACCGCCCAGGATGGTGCGCCCGATCTGGGGATCGGCGGGTCGAAAATCACGAGGCGTGGCCGACAAGGCGGTCGCCCTGGCCCCTTTCAGGGTCAGTGTATAGCCGGGCAGGCCATAGAGCTCGATCCAGATCTGGCGGGTCAGCAGCCGGCCGGCGATGGCGGGCCACAGGGTCGGTCCGGTGTGGGGTCCACCGGCCCGAACCGGCGTGCGAACCGGTGCCCCGCGCAGGCCGGGGATCGCCCCGGGCGCAGGCGCATCCGCCTCGGTTGCACGACGGGCAAAGGGACCCAGCGCGTTCACCTCAGACCGCCTTCAGCGCCGCGATATTGGCGGCATAGGCCTGTGGGCCGCCCCGGAATACGGCGGTTCCAGCCACCAGGGCGTCCGCCCCCGCAGAAACGCAGGCCGAGGCATTGGCCGCCGTGACACCACCATCGACCTGAAGATGGGCCGGCGAACCTGCGGCGTCGAGCAGGGCACGGGCCTTCTCGATCTTGCGATAGGAGGCCTCGATGAACGACTGGCCCCCGAAACCGGGATTGACCGACATGATCAGGACCAGGTCGACCAGGTCGATCACGTCCTCGAGAATGGTCAGCGGCGTGCCCGGATTGAACACGATCCCCGCCCTGGCCCCCAGTTGCCGGATGCGGCCCAGAGTCCGGTGCAGATGCGGGCCGCTTTCGGGGTGGACACTCAGGATGTCGGCCCCGGCGTTGCGATAGGCCTCCAGCCAGGGATCGACGGGCGCGACCATCAGATGGACGTCGAACGGCAGTCGGGTATGCGACCGCAGCGCCTTCACCACATCCGGACCGATGGTGATGTTGGGCACGAAATGCCCGTCCATCACATCGACATGGACCCAGTCGGCCCCGGCCGCCTCGATGGCGGCAACTTCCTGGCCGAGACTGGCGAAGTCGCTGGCCAGGATGGACGGGCAGATCAGGGGCGCACGGGTCATGATCAGGGGATAGGACGCGTCGCCGGACGGGGCAAGCGCAGGAGGCGTTTCAGGGCCTACTTCAGTTTCGCCTCGAACAGGGCCAGCAGTTTGGCCCAGCCATCGGCGGCGTCTGCGGCACTATAGCTGGCCCGATAGTCGGCGTGAAAGCCGTGCTGGGCCCCGGCATAGACGTCAATGCGGCTGTCCGCCTTTCCGGCGGCGGTCAGGGCGGACCTCATCGCCTCGACGGCGGTCAGGGGGATGCCCTGGTCCAGTTCGCCATAGAGCCCGAGCACGGGGGCCTTGAGGTCCTTGGCCAGATCGACCGGCCAGGGGGCCCCGGCGGCGGCCTGTTCCGGTGTCGCCGTGGCGGCCGTGGCCAGTTGACCGTACCAGGCCACGCCGACGTCGATCTGCTCAAAACGGGCGCAGGCCTGCCAGACGACCTTGCCGCCCCAGCAATAGCCGGTGATGCCGACCTTGTCGGCCCGGGCCCAGGGCTGTGTGTCCAGCCAGTCCAGGGTTGCGGCAATGTCGCCCATGACCTGTTCATATGTCGCGGCGGCCACGATCGGGCGGATCTGGGCGAAGTCGCTGAGCGGGGCCGGGTCGGCGACACGCACGAAGAAGGCCGGGGCGACGGCGACATAGCCCTGTCTGGCCAGGCGACGGCAGATATCCTGGATATAGGCATGGACGCCGAAGATCTCCGAGGCCACGATCACGACGGGGAAGGGACCTTCTCCCGAAGGCCGGGCCACATAGGCGGGCAGGGCAAAGCCGTCAGGGGCCGGATAGGTCACGTCTGCGGTAATCAGGCCCTGGCTGTCGGTCACGACCGGCGTCGCGCTCTGGGCCAGGGCGGCGACGGCATACTGGCTGAAGAAGACACCGCCCAGCGTCCCCACGCCCAGGGTGCGGCGCGAGAATTTCAGATCGTCGGCAGTCTGGCCTTCGGGACGGGTCAGGACGGGCATGGGCGGTGCTCCATTGCAGAAGGGGGACGGTCAGCGAACGTGCGGGACCTTGATCTGGCTGCATGGCGGCGTCGAGTCCCGATCCGCCGCCATTTTGTCGCGTGCCCCGTTTCGGGCGGATGGGTCCTCTCAGCCCCGGGACGACGCCACGCGCAGGGTCAGATTGATGCGCCCCCCGCCCGGAACCAGCCGCGAGGATCCTTCCAGCACCCGGTCGATCCCATGCCGGGCCAGCCGGGCCGGGCCGGTCAGGGCACAGACATCGCCCGACGCCAGCCGGATCGCGCGTGTCGTCCCGCCGGCCGCCGGACCGATGCGGAAGATCGCGCTGTCGCCCAGCGACACCGACAGGACCGGTGCCGTCAGGTCCGCCTCGTCGCGATCCTGATGCAGGCCCATCCGGGCGGCCCCGTGGTACAGGTTGACCAGACAGGCATCGGGCGGTGTGGACCAGCCGGTCAGGGACGCCCACAGCGTCAAAAGGCTCTCGGGGATCGGCGGCCATGGCGCGTCCGTGTCCGGGTGGTTCGCCTGATAACGATAGCCTGATCGATCCGAGACCCAGCCCAGAGGGCCCAGATTGCTCATCATCACCGAGAAGGGCCGTCCGCCCGGCGTCACCGGCCGGTACAGGGGCCCGAGCTCGAGCGCCGTCATGACCTCGGTCACCAGGGCAGCCTGGGCGTCGGACGTCAGAGCCTGTGGCCAGAGACGGAATCCGGCGATCCCGGTGGCGATCTCGTGCTGATCGGCGCCGGACAGGTCAGTATTCACTCACCGCGCCCGGCTGACGGCTGCGGGTCTTGAGCCACATCACCCCCAGCAGGTCCGGCAAGGAGGCCACCAGCCGGCCCCAGTTGGTGTATTTCGACTGACCGACCTCGCGGTGCCGGTGATCGACGTCGAGGTAACGGTTCTCGTAACCCTCGCGGATCATCAGGGCCGGCAGGTAGCGGTGGATATGATCGAAATAGGGCAGGCGAAGAAAGACGTCGCGCCGAAAGGCCTTGAGGCCGCAACCGGTATCGTCGGCATCGTCGCCCAGAAGGTTCCTGCGGATCCTGTTGGCCCAGAGCGAGGCCTGTCGTTTCGCGCCGGAATCCTGACGCTTGGCGCGGACCCCTCCGATCAGGGCGACAGTGGCCGGGGCCGCCAGCAGGGCATCGACCAGCCGCGGCGCGTCATGGGGGGGATTCTGGCCGTCGCCGTCCAGAGTGACGACGATGGAACCCCGCGCCGCCAGAACCCCGGTCCGTACCGCCCGGCTCTGGCCCGCATTGGACCCGTGGGCCAGCACCCGCAGGGTCGGCAGCTCGGCCTGCAAGGCGCGCAGTTCGGCCAGGGTCGTGTCGCGACTGGCGTCGTCGACAAAGATGATCTCGCAGGACCGGCCCTGAAAGGCCGTGGCGATCTCGCGGGCCAGGGGCGCGGCGGCCCCGGCCTCGTTGTGGACCGGGACCACGACGGAGATGTCAGGAGGAGTGTCGCTGTTCATCCTGGCTGATTACCGCAGGTGCCGCCGGTGCGCCATCCGGGGCGATCGGCCCTGTGTCGGCGAACGGCTCACCAGAGTTGTTCATGCGGCCATGACCTGTCTGACTGCTATTGGCCCCCTTCCAAGGCGTGTTAGACCTCGGCCCATGACGCGCCCGAACCTGGATCGCCATATCGCCGGCTGGCGCGGACCCCTTCTGGCGGCCCTGCTGACGCTCGTCGCCGGTCTGCCGAGCCTTCTGCTCCTGCCGCCCCTGGATCGTGACGAGAGCCGCTATGCCCAGGCGACCTCCCAGATGCTGGAGAGTGGCGACTATGTCGACATCCGCTTTCAGGACGAGCCGCGCTGGAAGAAGCCGGTTGGCATCTACTGGATGCAGGCCGCCGTCGTCGCGGTGACCTCCAGCGTCGAGAGCCGCCAGATCGCCCCCTATCGCCTGCCGTCGCTTCTGGGTGCGATGCTGGCCGCCTTCGCCTGCGCCTGGGCCGGGACGGCCCTGTTCGGACGCAGGGCGGGGTTTCTGGCGGGGGCCATTCTGGGAACCTGTTTCCTGCTGTCGTCCGAGGCCGGGATCGCCAAGACCGACGCCATGCTGTGTGGGGCGGTGACCCTGTCCATGGCCGCCCTGGCGCGGATCTATCTGGCGGCGCGCGCAGGCGAGGCGCCGTCTCGGCATCATAAATTCCTGTTCTGGTTCGGCCTCGGCCTGTCGATCCTGATCAAGGGGCCGATCGGCCTGATCGTCGTGGTTCCGGCCATGGCCATGCTGTCGATCTGGGACCGGGATGTGACCTGGATGCGTCGGCTGGGCTGGGGCTGGGGTCTGCCGCTGGTCGCCCTGATCGTCGGGCCCTGGGCCATCGCCATCACCATCGCCACCGACGGCGGCTTCTGGCGCGAGGCCGTCGGTCACGATCTCGGCGGCAAGATCACCGGGGCCCAGGAAAGTCACGGCGGCTTCCCCGGCATGTATGCCGTTCTCGCGCCCCTGCTGCTGTTTCCGGCCACCCTGCTCTTGCCCGCTGCCGTATCGACCGGCTGGCATCGGCGGGCCGAACCGGCGATCCGGTTCATGGTCTGCTGGCTGGTCCCGGCCTGGCTGATCTTCGAGATCGCACCGACCAAGCTATGGCACTATACCTTGCCGACCTTCGGGGCGATTGCCCTGCTGATGGCCGCCGCCCTGGCTCAGCCGATCGGCACGCTCAGTCGTCGTATCGGGGCCGGACTGTCGGTGTTTGCGGCACTGCTGATCTGCGCCATCACCGTCTATGGGCTGACCGTCTATGGCACCTCGACGGCCCAGACCTGGGCCGCCCTGACCCTGGTCTGCGCCCTCGTGGCCGGGGCGGGCGGGGCCTTTGTCCTGCTGAAGCGCGCGGCGGTCTCGGCCCTGCTGCTGTCGATCGTGTTCGGGATCATGGCTCATGCCGCCCTGGCCGGAACCCTGCGTCAGTTGCGGCCCCTGTCGGTCTCGCCCCAGCTGGAACGGGCGCTGGACCGCGCGGGTCTGGCTCCCGATCAGGGACTGACCCCCGGACCTGTCGCCATCACCACCTACCACGAGCCCAGTTTTGTCTTCCTGACCGGACGCGATACCGAGCTGACCGATGCGCCGGGCGCGGTTCGGGCTCTGTCAGAGGGCCGTCCTGCCATCGTCGAGGCCCATGACGCCGAGGCCTTCCGTCAGGCGATGGAGGCGACGGGAACCGTCGGCCGGGCGGTCTCCACCGTCCGGGGCCACAACTATTCCAGCGGCGACGATGTGGTCCTGACGATCTATGCCCCGCAACGACCCCCCGCCGGAACCCCCATGGAGTCAGGCCGATGAGCCACCCGTCCAGGCCGAGAGCCATCCAGATCGTCGAAGTGGGGCCGCGAGACGGTCTGCAGAACGAGAAGGCCGTGCTGGAGCCGGTCGTCCGGGCCGATCTGGTCCGGCGGCTGGAGGCGGCCGGCGCCAGGCGGATCGAGGCCGTCAGTTTCGTCCACCCGAAATATGTGCCGCAGATGGCCGGGGCCGAAGAGGTCATGGCCAGCCTGGCCTCCGAAGACGGGGGGCATCAGCCCGGCCGCAGCCGCATAGGCCTGGTCCTGAACGGCAAGGGCTATGACCGGGCCCTGGGGACGGCAGTCGACGAGGTCAATGTGGCCATGAGTGCCACCGACGGATTCGGGCTCAAGAACCAGGGCCTGTCGGTGGTCCAGCAGGTCGAGATGCTGTCGTCCATCGTGGCGGGACGCGCCAATGCAGAGGGCGAGGCGGGCACCAGTCCGGCCCTGTCGGCCACGATTTCCTGCGTCTGGGGCTGTCCGTTCGATGGAGAGGTTTCGGACGATCAGGTCGCCGATCTGGTCGGACGAATCGCCGCCCTGGGCGTGGCCGAGATCGCCCTGGCCGACACCATCGGGGCCGGCGATCCCTGGGCGGTCACCCGCAAGGTCGAGGCGGCCCGCAAGGCCGCGCCCGACACCACCCTGCGGCTTCATTTCCACGACACCCGCAACACGGGCCTGGCCAATGCCTACGCAGGGGTGGAGGCCGGGGTCGATATCCTGGACGCCTCGGTCGGGGGGATTGGCGGCTGTCCGTTCGCCCCTGGGGCCACCGGCAATGTGGCGACCGAGGACCTGGTCTATATGCTGGAACGGGCGGGCTATTCGACCGGGTATGACCTGGACGCCCTGATCGACACCGCGCGCTGGATCGGCGACCGGATCGGCCGCCCCGCCCCCAGCGCCCTCAGCCGCGCCGGGGGATGGCCGGGACGCTCCGCCTGAGGCGAGGCGACAACGGCCCCTGCGACCGGAAGACGGCGGCGGTCAGTGCGCGTGGCGATGCGCGCGGCCGCTGCGAAAGGCTCGGCCGGTCAACAGGGTCTTGATGAAGAAAAATACTGCGATGACAATGGCATAACCCAGAAACAGCGCCAGGACGGTCATCCAGAATTCCGTCGTCATGATGTCGGGCAAGGCGATCGAGCCGCCCTCCAGGGCCGGGCGCAGCATCATGACCAGTCGATCGACGATCACGGCCCCCGCTGCCGTCGACGCCAGGCCGCGCCAGGACCCCATCATCAGGGCCGCGATCAAGGCGATGATCAGCCCCGTCACCTGATTGACGCTGTCAAAGCCGCCAGAGGCCAGCGCCAGGATGCCATCAAGGAAGGCACCGATCTGATCTACGAGATTTTCCATGATCCACCACTCGACGGTCCACCGGAGCGGCGGCCTCACCAGGGTTAACGCCGTTCGGCCGGTTTCGCTGCATCGTCGGGGTGGGCTCGGAAATGTCCCGGTCGCCGCAATCCGCAACGGAATAGGAAAAATATCCTTTTTGTGTCTTGCGCTCGACCTTCTGACCAACCATGTAGCTGTCCGGGTCCTTGAAAAGTCAGACTGCGGAGGTCGTCGATCCGGCGCTGCGAATTTCCGATAATCTGGCGAGCCCGTCCTGTGTCGTCGCTCAAGTCATTGATTTTGCATTCCACCAGTTGGCGGGTTGGCGCTTTGGCGGTGTGTTTTCACCGCAGACACCGCCAGGAGCCTGGCTATCGCCCGGTCGAGCCGAAGCCGCCGGTCCCGCGCGCGGTCTCGTCAAGGCTTTCGACCTCGGCGATGAGGGCCTGGGTGTGGGCGGCGATCACCAGCTGTGCGATACGTTCGCCGCGCCGGATCACGAAGGGTTCGGTGCCGTGGTTGATCAGGATGACGCCGACCTCGCCGCGATAATCGCTGTCGATGGTGCCGGGTGCATTCAGACAGGTGATGCCGTGTTTGAGCGCCAGACCCGAGCGGGGCCGCACCTGGGCCTCCCAGCCCTGTTCCAGGGCGATCTTCAGACCCGTCGGGACCAGGGCCCGCGCGCCCGGCATCAGCGTCAGGGGGCCATCCTCGGCCAGGGCGGCCCTCAGGTCCATGCCGGCCGAGCCGGTCGTCTCATAGGCAGGCAGGGCCAGGTCCCGGGCATGCTCGAGCCGCTGGATACGCAGGGTGGTCATGTCTCTGGCCAGTCTCGGGAAGGGGGCGACAGGTGATCTGCGATACGGGCGGCCAGGGCGTGAGCGATCCCGGTCTTGGACTGGCGGGGCCAGCGTTCGGTCCCCTCGGGTGTCACCAGGATGACGGCGTTACCGTCCGAGCCGAACACATCGGCCGAGACGTCGTTGCCCACGATCCAGTCGCAGCCCTTGCGTGACAGCTTGGCCCGGGCATTGGCCTCCAGATCGGCCGTTTCGGCGGCGAAACCGATCACCAGGGCCGGGCGCATCGGGCCGGGCGCGGAAATGCCGGCCAGGATGTCGGGGTTTTCGATCAGCGACAGGGTCGGCGGTCCTCCGGGGCCCTTCTTGATCTTGCCGCCCGCGATGGTGTCGATCCTCCAGTCGGCCACGGCGGCGCTCAGCACAGCGATCTCGACGGGCAGGCACCCCTGGGTGGCCGCCTGCATCTCCAGCCCGCTTTCGACATCGATCCGCGTCACCCCGGCGGGGGTGGCCAGGCCGGTCGGGCCCGACACCAGCGTCACCTCCGCCCCCAGATCGGCCAGGGCGGCGGCAATCGCATAGCCCTGCTTGCCACTGGACCGGTTGGTCAGGCCCCGCACCGGGTCAATGGCCTCGAAGGTCGGTCCAGCGGTCACGACCGCGCGCCGTCCCGACAGACGGCGATCATCAGGACCCTGCAACAGGGCGACGGCGGCCTCCATGATCGCGGCCGGCTCGGCCATCCGGCCCGGGCCAAACTCGCCGCAGGCCATCTCGCCGTCGTCGGGGCCGACCACGGCCATGGCATGCAGGCCGTCGAAACCCTTCAGCCGTTCGACATTGGCCTGGACCGCCGGATGCAGCCACATCCGTACGTTCATTGCCGGGGCCAGAAGAACCCGCTTGTCGGTGGCCAGAAGGGTGGTGGAGGCCAGGTCGTCGGCCAGGCCATGGGCGGCCTTGGCGATCAGTCCGGCCGTCGCAGGAGCCACGACGATCAGATCGGCCCAGCGCGACAGTTCGATATGACCCATGGTCGTCTCGTCATCGGGCATGAACAGGGTCTGGCGCACCGGATGACCGGTCAGGGCGGCCAGCGACAGGGGTGTGACGAACTGCGCACCCGAGGCGGTCAGAACCGTTCGCACCTCGCCACCAGCCTTTCGGATCAGCCGAACCAGTTCCAGCGCCTTGTAGGCCGCGATCCCGCCGCCGACGATCAGCAGGATCTTGCGTGCGTTCAGAGGGTTCGGGGCCGCATCGGTCATGGCTCCTGTCTAGCCCGGGGGCCGATGGCCGTCGAGCGAGTCAAAAAAGAACATTGCATGAACAAAAAGATTGTGGCTAACGTCGTTCGCGGGATATTTCGGGGAGGAACAACCATGACGATTCAGATCGGACGCCGGGCGGCCCTGGCCGTCGCAACCCTTGCAACCCTGGCCTTGGCCGGGTGTGACAACGGTCCGTCTGCGGTCGAGACACGCGACCGGACAACACAGGCGTCGGACATCAGCCTCGTGGCGGCGACAGGGGCGGTCGCGTCCGAGGCCATGGCCGCGGAGACCACGGTCAAGCCGGTCCTGACCGCCAATCGGCGCGAGACCGTGGATGCCAAGGTCACGCGCCTCTACGAACGCAACGGGGCCGCTTTCGGGGCGCGAAGCCCGGAGGACTATCTGGCGCGGATCAAGGCCTTTACCGAAAGCCCTCCGCCCGGTGTGGACCGGGTCAGGAGGCCGAACGGCGACACCCTGTTCTATCAGGCCTCGACCAACACCTTCGCGGTGGTATCGCGCGACGGCACACCACGCACGATGTTCAAGCCCGACGACGGTCCTGCCTACTGGGCCGAACAGAAGGAACGTGCGCCGACTTTTGGTCAGTCGCGTTCCAGCCAGAACTGAAACCTGTCAGAGCCAGGGCCGAAACAGTGCTGACCACCCCGAAGGGCTTCAGGCGGCGGTGTCGGGGCGTTCGACCAGTTCGCGGATCAGGTCCAGCGCCAGTTTCTGATGCTTGGACGACAGTTGTGGTGCCAGACGGGCAATCTCGATCGAATAGCGGGTCGAGGGGAAGTCGTGATCGAAGGCGGGCGCGCCGTCTTCGGCCATGCCCGGCTGACCCTGGGCGAGGCCCTGGAAGAAATAGCCGATATCGACCTCGAAGAAGCGGGCAATATCCCACAGCTTGGATGCCGAGATACGGTTGGCACCCTTCTCGTATTTCTGGATCTGCTGGAAGGTCAGGCCCAGGGCACGGCCCAGGTCGCTCTGATTGTATCCCAGGCTGATCCGTTTTTCGCAGACCCGACGCCCCACGTGCCGGTCTACAGGGTGGGGACCGTCTTCCCCGGTGCCTCTCGCCATCGTCTTCTCGCAGCTCACCAAATAACGCTGCGTTTGCAATGCGCCGCCTTTGTACGGCTGTCATCATACTTTTCGTATAGGGCCCCGCTTTGGCGTAGATTTTCAACCCGAATAGTAAAACTACCTACTCTGGAATTCGCTTTCGGGCTGTATTTCCCCCTAGAGGCTATGTCGACTTACGACCTTCCGGACCATCACAGCCCACCACGACTTGCGTGAATCACGGTCACTCCACAGGGGCCCGCCTCTCCGATTCGTCGAGGAATAGACCCGGTATGACACCGGACGCCGATCTCCGGGGCCGTGGCGGAACCTATGAGCCCCGACGGCGTCGCTGAGCCCAGGCACGGGGAGCCGCACTTGCGATTCCGCCAAACACCATCAGCCAGAACAGCAGGTCGCCGGTCCGGCCATACAGTGTGGCTGCGGTCGGTTCGGGCAGGCGGACGTCGATCACCCCGCTCTCGCCAGGTTCCAGCCTGCGCCCCTCGATGACGCGACCCCAGGGGTCGATCATGGCGGAGACGCCGGTCGGGGTTGCCCGAACGACGGGCAGGCCGGTCTCGATGGCCCGGAAGCTGGCCAGGTTCAGATGCTGGAGGGGCCCCGAGGTCCGGCCGAACCAGGCGTCATTGGACACATTGACGATCCAGCCCGGCCGATCCGCGCCGCCGGGCGTGAAGCCGGGGAACAGGCTCTCATAGCAGATCAGCGGCTGTACCGTCGGCGCATCGGGCAGCCGGATCGGGGCGGGGCGGGGCCCGGGGCTGAAATCCTCGGGCATATGCACCAGACTGCGCAGACCGATCGCTCCCATCAACGACCCCAGGGGAAGGAACTCGCCAAAGGGAACGAGCCGGTACTTGTCGTAGAGGGCTACCACCCTCAGACCCGGCCCACCGTCGTCATGCAGCGCGAACAGACTGTTGTAATAGACGTCGGCCCGGCCCGGCCCGTTGCCGGCTTGCGCGCGCGCCAGGCCCATCAGCAGGGTCTGTCCCGGCGACAGGGCGCGCGAGATGGCGATGGCATCGGGAGACCCCTCTCCCAGAACCGTTCCGGCCCCGGCCGGAAGGGCGCCTTCGGGCCAGACCACGATGTCGGGCAGGGCGGGCCCGATCCGCCCGGTCAGGTTGACGTAGCGATCGACGATGCCCTGATAGGCCTCGGGTGTCCATTTGGCTTTCTGGGACACATCGGCCTGGACGATTCTCACCAGCACTCCGGTATCGACCACCCGCGCATGCGCCAACCGGACCGCGCCGAACACCAGAAGACTCCCCAGGGTGGCGAGACCGACGAAGGCCGCCCCCACCCGGGCCTCGCGCGGGCCGGGTGCAGCCAGGGGGGCCAGGCCACAGATCCCCGCGACCGTGACGATGCCCAGGCCATAGACACCCGCCACGGAAGCAAACTGAGAGCCAGCCGAACCCGCGCTCCAGGTCGCCCCGGCCGGATTCCACGGAAACCCGGTCAGGACGTGGCCACGCAACCACTCGAACAGGCCGAACAGGGCGGCGAAAACCAGGACCCTTGTCACGCCGGGCGGCGCGAAGCGACGATAGAGAGCCGTGGCCCCCCCCCAGAACAGGCCCAGTCCGGCCGGCAACAGGCTGGCCGCGAACGGTGCCATCCAGGCCTGGGACGGATCGACCATGAAGGCCTCGGCCACCCACCAGCAGCCGACGAAGAAATAGGCAAAGCCGGCCAGCCACCCCATCCAGAAGGCTCCGCGCGCGTCGCCTGACCGCTCGCTGAGCAGCATCAGCAGCGGATAGCCGATCAGTCCGGGCAGGATGCCAAACGGCGGGTGGGCCAGAGCCGCCACGGCTCCGGCCAGCAGGGCCAGGGCGATCCTGCCGAAACGCACCGTCAGGCTCCTGCGACGATCCTGGCCGCCGGTTCCGGTGCCCGGTGCCTCGACAGCGGCGTCCAGCGGCGAGGGGGCGGTCGGGTCGTTCGTTTCAATGGTCATCGGCTCTGTCATCACCGGCCAGACGGTAGGGATCGGCCACGCCGAGGCCGGCCAGCAGACTCCGCTCCTCGGCCTCCATCGCCTCGGCCTCGTCTTCGGCCATGTGGTCCCGACCCAGCAGGTGCAGGACGCCGTGAACGACCAGATGTGTCAGATGATCGGCCAGGGTCTTGCCCTGGGTCTGCGCCTCCTGACGGCACACGCCGAAGGCCAGGACAATGTCGCCCAGATGAAACGGCGTGCCCGGCATGGTCATGTCGCCGCCGGGAAAGGACAGCACATTGGTGGGCCGGTCCTTGCCACGGAACCGGACGTTGAGGTCCTGCACCGTCGCATCGTCAGCCAGCAGGACGACCAGGTCGCCCTCGACGGGACCGAGCGCGGCCGCAGCGGCCCTCTCCACCACGACTGCCGCATCGGCCAGGGCCAGGGTCCAGGCATCGGACTGGATTTCGATGTCGATCATTCGTTGGACCGTCAACCGGCCGGCGCTTCGAGATCGGGTTTCGGTCGACCCTGGGCGGCATCGGCATCATAGGCCCGCACGATCCGTTCGACCATGGCGTGGCGCACCACGTCCCCGGCCTCGAATTCCAGCACCCCGACCCCCTTGACCCCGCGCAGGATCCGCAAGCCGTGGGCCAGGCCGCTGTCGCGCGGATTCAGCAGGTCGATCTGGCTGGGGTCGCCGGTCACCACCATCCGCGCCCCCTCGCCCAGACGGGTCAGGACCATCTTCATCTGCAGCCGGGAGGTGTTCTGGGCCTCGTCGACGATGATAAAGGCGTGGCTCAGGGTGCGGCCACGCATGAAGGCGATGGGGGCGGCCTCGATCTCGCCCTTGTCGCGCCGCCGCTGCACGTCCTCGGCTCCCAGGATGTCGTTCAATGCCTCCCAGATCGGGGCCAGATAGGGATCGACCTTCTCGTTCAGGTCACCGGGGAGGAACCCCAGCTTCTCGCCGGCCTCCACAGCCGGACGGGTGATGACCAGTCGGTCCACCTGTCCTCGCCGAAGCAGGGAGGCACCATAGGCGGCGGCCAGGAAGGTCTTGCCCGTCCCGGCGGGGCCGACGCCGAAGCTCAGTTCATGGTTGGCCAGGACGTCGAGATACCGCGCCTGGGCGTCGGTCTTGGGCACGATCGCGCCGCGCTTGCCGATGGGCAAGGCCATGGGATCGACGCGCCGACCCCCGCCTGTGACCCCGGTGCGCGCCGACCCGATGGCGGCACGGACGTCGGCCTCGTTGACCTCGGCACGCTTTTCTGCCCGGTCGGCCAGGGTCTCGATGACCTGTTTTGCATTGGCCCGGTCGCGGGCACCGCCGTTGATCGACACCCCGCCGCCGGGAGCCTCGATCAGAACCTTGAAGGCATCCTCGATCAGGGCGACGTGACGGCTGTTGGGACCGATGACGGCACGCAAGGCATCGTCGTCGAGGGCAAGGAATTCCGATTCACGCGCCAAGAAGTCTTCCTGTCAAACTGTTCTGCTCGCCACTGACGATCTCGACCGGAACGATCCGGCCAATCAGATGATCCGCGTCCTCGACGTGAACCGATTGCAGATAGGGCGAACGCCCAATGGCCTGCTGGCCATGGCGGCCTTTCTTCTCGAACAGGACATCCATTATCTTGCCGCCCTGAACCGCATTGAACGCGGCCTGTTGTTCGAAAAGCAGGGCCTGAAGGGCATGAAGCCGATCGCGGGCCATGCTGTCAGGAACGGGCGCTGTCATGGCCGCAGCGGGCGTGCCGGGCCGGGGCGAATACATGAAGCTGAACGCAGATGCGTATGCGACCTCGCGCACCAGGCTCATCGTGTCCTCGAAATCGCGATCGGTCTCGCCGGGGAAGCCGACGATGAAGTCACCCGAGATGGCGATATCGGGCCGGACCTGCCGGATGCGACCGATCAGGTCGATGTATTTCTGTCGCCCGTGCTTGCGGTTCATCAGCCGCAGGATCCGGTCCGACCCCGACTGAACCGGCAGGTGCAGATAGGGCATCAGGGCGTCCAGCTCTCCATGGGCAGCAATCAGGTCGTCGGCCATGTCGTTGGGATGGCTGGTCATGTACCGGATGCGGTCGATGCCGGGGACCTCGGCCAGGGCGCGCGCCAGAGTCGCGAGGCTCCACACCGTTCCATCAGACCCCGCGCCGTCATAGGCATTCACGTTCTGGCCCAGCAGGGTCAGTTCGCGTACGCCCTGATCGGCCAGGCCGCGCGCCTCGACCAGGATGTCGACAGCCGGACGCGACCATTCGGCCCCGCGCGTATAGGGCACCACGCAGAAGGTGCAGAACTTGTCGCACCCCTCCTGCACGGTCAAAAAGGCCGTCGGGCCGTTGACGCCGCGCACGCCGCCCTCGGCGGCCAGGGCATCGAACTTCTCGTTGGGGGCAAAGTCGGCCCCGATCCGCTCCCCCCGCGCCCGCGCGGTTCGGGTCAGCAGTTCGGGCAGCTGATGATAGGCCTGGGGTCCGACCACCAGGTCCACCGCCGGCTGACGGCGCATGATCTCCTCACCCTCGGCCTGGGCGACGCAGCCGGCGACGGCGATGGTCATGGCCCCGCCGCCTGCCGCTGCCTTGTCCTGCTTCATGAGCTTGAGCTTGCCCAGTTCGGAATAGACCTTTTCAGCGGCCTTCTCGCGGATATGGCAGGTGTTCAGGATGACGAAATCGGCCCCCTCGGGCGTATCGGTCGTCGCATAGCCCAGTGGGCGCAGGACATCGGCCATGCGCTCTGAGTCGTAGACGTTCATCTGGCAGCCGTAGGTCTTGATGAACAGACGCCTGGGCACCGGGGTCTGGACGGCCATTTCCGCCAGCTCGGGCGAAGGGACGAGGGTTTCAGTCATGAGGTCATTTTAGGGGTCTATCGCGCGTCGCGCCACATGAGCCCGAAAATAGGCGAGTCTGAAACGGGACGACCGGCGACCGGACGGGGGGCGTCAGGCGTCCTCGCGCGATCCGATGCGTTTGAAGATCAGCCCTTCGCGGGCTTCGGGCTCGGCACCGTCTATGGCCTTGCCATACAGTTCCAGCTTGTGGCCGATCAGTTCGAAGCCCAGGCGGTGGGCGATTTCGGTCTTCAGCCGCTCGATCTCGGCGTCGAAGAACTCGATCACCTCGCCGGTGCGAGTGTCGATCAGGTGATCGTGATGATCGTCGCCAGCCTCTTCGTAGCGCGAGCGTCCATCCCCGAAATCGTGCTTCTCCACGACCCCGGCCTCCTCGAACAGGCGCACCGTGCGATAGACGGTGGCGATCGAGATATGGGGATCGATGGAGGCCGCACGCCGGTACAGTTCCTCGACGTCGGGATGGTCCTGGGCATTGGACAGGACGCGGGCGATCACGCGCCGCTGCTCGGTCATGCGCATGCCGCGCTCGGCGCAGAGTTTCTCGATCCGGTCCATGGCGTTCACGATAGGGCGACCGCGGCGTCGTGGGAAGCGTTGCCACACAAGTTGAGCACGAGAACCCGTGCGTCCATCCGTCCCGCAGGGGTTTCGTAGTAGGCCTTGCGGAGGCCGGTCTGGACGAAACCGGCGCGGTCGTACAGTGCGAGGGCGGCGAGATTGTCCTCGGCCACCTCCAGAAAGAGCCGTTCGGCCCCGGCCGTGCGGGCAAGACGGGCGGCCGAGGCCGTGAGCCGTCCGCCAAGACCGTGACCGCGAGCTTCGGGCCGGACCGCGAGCGTCAGGATCTCTGCTTCGTCCAGGATGACCCGGCACAGGATGAAACCGGCCTCTGTCGCCGCCGCGAACACACCGGCCTGGGTCATCAGGTCCGCGAAAGCCGCCACGTCCCACGGGCTGGAGAAGGATGAGGCGTGAAGTGCGGCCAGAAGTCCGGCGTCCGAAGGTTCGGCAATACCGATGGTCTCGTCCCCGGGCGGATAGATGAGCGCGTTCATGCCCGCACGGGCACCGGGCGCGGCTGGCCGGGCAACCGCGTCGGAGGGATCGCATCAGGTGCGCGCAGATAGAGAGGTGTCGGCGGGCACCGGTCCGGATCGGCGGCCAGTGTCAGGGCCGCGAGCGCCTCGGTGGTCGGATTGACAATCAGCCTGGCTGCAACTGGCAGGGGCATCGGCTCGGGCGTCATCAATTGCGAGACCGGCGTTGGCCAATAGCGCGGTAGTGCTTCCATGATCAGAGGCGCGCCAGTGCCGACCAGCGACCACGCAAAGTCATCCTTCGCTTTCACCAGGTATGCGCAAGCGGCATCCACGCTGAGAGCGTCGGCGGGCGCAGCGGCCAGGCCGTTATGAAAGGTTTGCAGGTAAATCTGTCCGCGACGGGCATCGATCGCGGCGGCGATCCCCAGGAAGCCAGTGGCTTCAGCATGCTTCGATCGCGCCAGCGCTGCAAGGGTCGAGATCCCCACCACCGGGATTGCCAGTGCCGCTCCCAGCCCCTGGGCGAACGCCAGTCCGACCCTCAGACCTGTGAACGATCCTGGGCCCACCGTTACACCGATCCGGTCCAGAGCCCCGAAACCGCCAAGGGCAACATCGGCTTCCGCGACCGCATCGCGCACCAGCCCGCCGATCCGCTCCGAATGGCCCCTGGACATGACTTCGGACCGGACGGCCAAGGGTCGGTCGTCGTCGAACACGCCGACGGTGCAGGCCCCGAGGGCCGTATCGATGACGAGAACCTTCAATGGGAGGCGGGGGTCAGAGTACCTGCTCGACGCGTGTCACCTCGGGCACATAGTGTCTCATCATCTGTTCGACACCGGACTTCAGCGTCATGGCCGAGGACGGGCAGCCTGAACAGGCACCGCGCATCTTTAGAGTCAGGACGCCGGTCTCCTCGTCGAAGGCGTCGAACAGGATGTCGCCGCCGTCCTGGGCCACTGCGGGGCGGACCCGGCTGTCGAGCAGGGCCTTGATCTCGGCCACGACCTCGGAGTCCTCGCTGTTGGATGCAGCTTGCGGGGCGTCGCGCAGGATTGGCTCGCCGGAGGTATAGTGGTCCATGATGGCGGCCAGGATCGGGGCCTTCATCTCGGACCAGTCCAGGCCGTGGCCCGCCTTGGTCACGGCGATGTAGTCGCTCCCGAAGAAGACGCCGGCGACGTCCTCCTGATGGAACAGGGCTTCGGCCAGGGGCGAGGCCGCCGCCTGATCGATATTCAGGAACTCGCGCGCGCCAAACGGTGCGACCTCGCGCCCCGGCAGGAACTTCAGCACGTTCGGATTGGGTGTGGGTTCGGTCTGGATGAACATGGACGGGAAATGCGCCCCGACCGGCCGCTTCGCAAGCCCCTGGCCCTGGAGCGCGCGCCTCGGGGCCGCAAGGCGTGACCCTTTGGCCCCAGGGTGCTAGAGGCGCGCCCACCCTCTTCTACGCCGGATTCGTCCCCATGCCCGCAACTCCCGATTTTCCGCCCGCGCCCGACCGGATCAGGCCGGTCCGCGCCCTGATCTCGCTATCCGACAAGGCAGGTCTGGAGGATGCCGCGCGGGCGATGCACGATGCGGGCGTCGAACTCGTTTCGACCGGCGGCACCCGCGCGGCCATCGCGGGTTTCGGCCTGCCGGTAAAGGATGTCGCCGATCTGACCGGCTTTCCCGAGATGATGGATGGCCGGGTCAAGACCCTGCACCCCGTTGTGCACGGTGGCCTGCTGGGCGTTCGCGACGCGGCAGAGCACAAGGCAGCCATGGATGAACACGGCATCGGCCCCATCGATATTGTCTGGATCGATCTCTATCCGTTTGAGTCAACGGTTGCGTCCGGCGCGGCTTTCGACGCAGTGATCGAGAACATCGACATCGGCGGGCCCGCCATGATCCGCTCGGGCTCCAAGAACCACGGTTACGTCGCCGTCGCGGTCGATGCTGTGTCCATCGGCCTGATCGTGGAGGCCTTGAAGGTCGACGGCACGACCTCACTGGCCCTGCGCAAGTCGCTTGCCGCCCGTGCCTTTGCCCGCACTGCGGCCTATGATGCCGCCGTCTCCGGCTGGTTCGCTGCCCAGCTTGAGGATGTCGCCCCGCCGCGCAAGTGCATCGCCGGAGCCCTGGCCCAGACCCTGCGCTATGGCGAGAACCCGCATCAGACGGGCGCCTTCTACCGCACCGGCGAAGCCCGCCCCGGCGTCGCCTACGCCACCCAGGTCCAGGGCAAGGAACTGGGCTACAACAATATCGCCGATGCCGATGCCGCCTATGAGCTGGTCGCCGAGTTCGAGGCCCCGGCCTGCGTCATCGTCAAACATGCCAATCCCTGCGGCGTGGCGGTGGGTGGCGATCTGTCCGAGGCCTATGCCCGGGCGCTGGAATGCGATGCCGTCTCGGCCTTCGGCGGTGTCATCGCCGTCAACCGGCCCCTGAACGGGGCCGATGCCCGGGCCATCACCGAGATCTTCACCGAGGTGGTCATCGCCCCCGGGGCCGACGAGGAGGCCCGCGCTGTCTTCGCCGCCAAGAAGAACCTGCGTCTGCTTATCACCGACGGCCTGCCCGATCCGGTCGGTCCGGGCGAGGTGTTTCGCTCGGTCGCAGGCGGTTTCCTGGTTCAGGGCCGTGATCGCAGCCGGATCACGGCCGGGAATCTGAAGATCGTTACGCGCCGCCAGCCGACGCCCACCGAGATCCAGGACATGCTGTTTGCCTTCACCATCGCCAAACACGTCAAGTCCAACGCCATCGTCTATGCCAGGGACGGCCAGACGGCGGGGATCGGTGCGGGCCAGATGAACCGCCGCGACAGCGCGCGCATCGCCGCCATCCGTGCGAAAGAAGCCGGCGAGGCGAAGGGTCTGGCGCGGTCGCTGGCGCAAGGCAGTGCCTGTGCGTCGGAGGCCTTCTTCCCCTTCGCGGACGGCCTGCTGGAAGCGGTCGCGGCCGGAGCCACGGCGGTGATCCAGCCTGGCGGTTCGATGCGCGACGCCGAGGTGATCGCCGCCGCCGACGAACAGGGGATCGCCATGGCCTTCACAGGGGTTCGGGTCTTCCGGCACTGATCTGTGGGGCGCTGCCGCAGGCGATACCGTCGCGCGTGCGATTCCAGCGCCTTCTTCTGGCCCGTATCGAAGGTATGGTGACGCTATGGACACCCTCACCGAACGCTGGGCGAGGCTTTCGCCCGACACCGTGGTCGTTGGCCCGGCCGACGACCGTGAGCGCCCCGCCGTGATCCTGTTCCACGGTTGCGGCGGTATGAGGCCGCACCTGCCCCTGTATGCGGAGGCGGCCAATCGTGCAGGCTGGCGGGCCTTCATCGTCGACAGCTATGGGCCGCGCGGCTGGGGACGGATGTTTGCCCTGTCGATGGTCTGTACGGGAGCCTTGCTGCGGGGCCACGAGCGTGCCGGCGACGTGCTGGCCGCGATTCAGGGCATTTCAGCCCGCCCGGACGTGGATGCTGACAGGATCGTGGTGGCCGGCTGGAGCCATGGCGGCTGGGGCATCATGGAGCTGCTGGCCGCGCCCCGGACGCAGGCGGGCGAACTGGGTGTCGCCGACCCGGGTTCGGCTTCGCTGGAGGGGGTCAAGGGGGCCTGGCTGGCCTATCCCTATGTCGGTTTCCTGGCGCTCGCCCGGACGCGGCGTTGGCTCCACAAGCCCAGGGTCGAGGTGGCGATCGCCCGTCAGGACCATCTGACCACCGTACGCAATGCCGAACAGGTCTTCGCAAGCCACCGGTCCCAGGGCGCGCAGATCGAGACCTGGGTCGCCGATGGCACCCATTCGTTCGACGAACCGACCGGGGCCATGCCGATGCGCCACGACCCGGCCCTGACCGACGTGGCCGTCGGCCGGTTCGAAGTCTTCCTGCGCGGACTTTAGCCCGACAGCACCGTATAGGTGACCCGCGCTCGCGTCGTGAAACCCAGGCTCTCGTAAAGCCGCACCGTCGCCTCATGGCCCGCATAGGCGTGCAGATAGGCCTGTTCGCCGCCCTCCAGCACCCGCGCCACGACAATGCGCGACAGGGTTCCTGCCAGCCCCTGTCCGCGATGATCGGGATGGACGCAGACGCCGCTCAGCTCGGTATAGCCATCGACCCGCATCCGGTTGCCCGCCATGGCGATCAGCCGCCCCTCACGCCGGACGCCGATAAAGCCACCCAGTCGTTGGGTCCGCGCCCGGAAAGGGCCGGGCCTAGTCAGGGTCGCCAGGGCCAGCATCTCGGCCGCATCGGCATCACCCAGGGTTTGGAACTCGATGTCGGGTGCGTTGGACGCCGTCAGGGCGGAGCAGGTCATCTGCGCGCATGGGCTGCGGCTGACCACCGGCAGATCCGGCAGCACATCCTCCATCGCCCCACCCTCCAGCTCGATCAGGCCCGAGCCGGGACACAGGGCGGCCAGCCGATCAAGACTGGCGCGGCTCTCCGGTCCGTCGTCGGCGGCGGCGAGAAAGACGCCCAGCTCGGGATCGAGCCGTACCGCATGGTTATCGCCGATCGCATGGGCCTTCATCCGGCCAGTCAGGGCGTTCCAGAGGGGGCGGTCGAGGGGGTGGGGCATGGTCGGGCTGGTCTACCCTTGATAGGGGCCATCGTCAGCCTGCCATCTCGACGTCGCGTCCGGAAGCCGCGATGATCTAGTAGGGTCGCTGACTGACCGACAGGCTGAGCTCGGCTCCGAGTCCGGGGACCGAGAGGATCGTCCAGGTGGTGCCACCGGGCCCGTCGGCGATGCGGACACGAAGGTCGTGGAACTCGATCACGGCACCGTCAGAGGTCAGGCGTGGGACCAAGGGACAGGGTGGTCGCCCAATTTGCCAATCGCTGCCATTGAGGGGTGCCGTGATCTCGAACGTCAGGCCTGCAAAGGCACCGACGCAATGCCTCAAGGCGAACTGGGATGTCGGCATCTGTGTAGGCAAGGCCTCATGAAAGGCGACGGGCACCGCCAGAGGCTCGTTTCCCCGGACGGCATTCACGCCCATCACGAAATAGGCAGGGCTGGTGAGCGCGGAGGCTGCGTGATCCAGAAGGCCGTCACTGTCGCGGTCCGAAAAACAAGGAAGATCGCCGCTGGACCAGCGACTCAGGGGGCGAACATCACAATACAGATCGACTGCGCTTCCCATGCCCAGGCCTGAGCCGGTTTCGATGCGCGCCAGGACGGTTCCGGCTGGAATGACCTTGCGGCCCTGTCGAACTTCGGCGTCGAGAACGATTCCCCGCGAGGGACGGATGCCATGAGTGGCGAACCTTGCGGGCGTAACGAGTCCGGTATCGCCTGGCGCTGGCGCAGACACGATGGTCAGGGGCATTCGCACATAGGGCTGCGCACCGGCTTTTCCGGCGCTGGCAGTCCCGACTATGGCCAAGATCAGAAAGGTTGAAACTAGGAAAAAGCCGCGCATATCAACTCCGCCAGAAGCCGACGATCTTCTTGACCTCGTCCACCACCGGGTCCGCGATCTCAGCCGCCCGCTCGGCACCGTCCTTCAGGACGCGATCGATCTCGGCGGGGTCTGCCATGTAGCGGCGCATCTCGGCGGTGATGGGAGCCATGGCCTCGACCGCCAGATCAGCCAGGCGGGGCTTGAAGGCACCGAAGCCCTGGCCTGCGAACTCGGCGGTGACCGCATCCTTGGTCTGGTCCGACAGGGCGGCATAGATGGCAATCAGGTTCTTGACCTCGGGACGGTCGTCCAGGGCCTCGCCGAGGTCCGGCATCACGCCCATGTCTGTCTTGGATTTCCTGATCTTGCCCGCGATCGTGTCGGCGTCGTCGGTCAGATTGATGCGGCTCTGGTCCGAAGGATCGGATTTGCTCATCTTGGCCGCGCCGTCACGCAGGGACATCACGCGCGGTGCGGGCCCCTGCGTCAGGGGCTCGGGCAGGGGGAAGAAGCCGGGCACGCCGAAGTCGGTATTGAATTTGGCGGCGATATCACGCGTGAGTTCCAAATGCTGTTTCTGGTCCTCGCCGGTCGGCACCTCGGTCGCCTTGTACAACAGGATGTCGGCCGCCTGGAGCACGGGATAGGTATAGAGGCCGACCGAGGACCGCTCCTTGTGCTTGCCCGACTTCTCCTTGAACTGGGTCATCCGGTCCAGCCAGCCGAGACGGGCGACGCAGTTCAGGATCCAGGCCAGCTCCGAATGAGCCCGAACGGCCGACTGGGGCCAGATGATCGAGCGGGCGGGATCGAGGCCCGAGGCCAGATAGGCGGCGGCGATCTCGCGCGTCTGGGCGGTCAGAAGGGCCGGGTCCTGCCAGACGGTGATGGCGTGCAGGTCGGCGACGAACAGGAAACAGGGCGCACCCTGATCCTGAAGCTGGGTGAACCGCTTGAGCGCCCCGAGGTAGTTGCCCAGGTGCAGGGCCCCCGAGGCCTG
>Ga0075012_10000944_pt1 | contig 30407 bp, 27 predicted proteins | sample All_14_2_FD_71474 | JGI IMG/M metagenome (GOLD analysis project Ga0075012, IMG submission 71474) | Freshwater microbial communities in response to fracking from Pennsylvania, USA - Allegheny Zone_MetaG_DW_15 | ecosystem: Environmental > Aquatic > Deep subsurface > Groundwater > Drilled...
CTTCAAGATAGTATCCGCTACCATAAGATGAGCCATAGGCCGAACCGTAACCGTAGCCATATCCATAGCCATATCCGTAACCGTAGCCATACCCGTAGCCGTAACCTTCTTCATAGCCGTATCCATATGCAAAACCCCTGTTTGCAACCACATCATTCAGAATAAAATTCAGCTTTGGCATCCTGCCACTGAAGTACAATTCATTGGGAATACCAAGCTGCTGTTTGTAAGTATATCCCTGACGCACTACATACAGTGCCGTACTTACATACTGATACAGTAGCTGAGCATCCGTTACAAGACCAATAGGCGACGTGTCAATAATGATAAAATCAAATCGCCTGTTCAGTTCCTCGAATAAATCACTTGTACTCTGCATCAGTATCAACTCCGCAGGGTTGGGGGGAATGGGGCCCGATGGCAGCACCAACAGGTTATCGTCCACACCCGATGGTACAAGTATATCATCAATGGTGGCCTTACCAATAGAATAATTGGAGAAGCCGACATCATTATTGATACCCAGCAGTTTTGAAACTTTGGGTTTACGAAGGTCCATCTCCATTATCACCACCTTTTTTCCTGACAATGCAAGCGTTACTGACAGATTGATGGCAATAAAAGATTTACCCTCACCACTCATACTGGAAGTAACAAGAATGCATTTCTGATTTTCATTAGGCAGCAAATACTGAAGATTTGTACGTAAAGCCCTGAACTGCTCTGAAAGAATTGTTCTGCTGTTTCTGGCTACTGCTACTGCTTCTACCGAAGGATTATTACCTATTTCTCCAATAATAGGTATTGTTGTAGCGGCAGAAATATCCGATTTACTTATTATACGTATATTCAGTGCACGCCTTATGAGTATAACGCCAAATGGCACCATAGCTCCAAAGAGGAAAGAAAGCATCAGTATCCTCTGCTTGTTAGGAGCTATCTGACCGTTTAAAATTGCAGAGTCTACAACAATGGCATCTGCAACTGTTGAGGCTTTTTCAATTGCTGTTTCTTCTCTCTTTTTCAAAAGGAAAATGAAAAGGTCCTGCTTAATAGCCTGTTTTCTTGAATGCTCCAGATATTCCCGTTCTACTGAAGGTATGTTATGTATAAGTCCTATGTTTTTTGCAAGGGCATCTTTTATTTTATCCACCTTTAGCTCCATCTCTTTTTTTGAAGATGCAAGCGCAGCTACAATATTACGTTTCACTTCCTCACGCTGCTTCTGGGTTGCTTTTATAAACGGATGATTTGCTGTAAGCGTCATTGACTGATATTCCAGCTTTTCTCCCAACTGTTTGTACTGATTCCACAAATCCAGCAACCCCTGATTGTCCAACAGTGATGCGGGGAGCGTTACAGAGCGGTCATCCACTTTCTGCATATAGTCGCTGATGGCACCTGTCATATCCAGTTCCAGCTCAGCCTCTTCAAGGCGCTCTGATGTAGATGCACGTGCACTTATCAGGCTACTTGCCTGCGCTCCCATATCTGCTATATTATTTGCCTGTTTAAATGTTTCTATATCTTTTTCTACATCACTTAGTTCTTTACCCAGTATCGCCATCCTCTCATCTATGAACTTCATTGTGCTTTCAGTGATTCGGGTACGGTCTTCTACATTCTTCTGCTTGTACACCTCCATCAGCTCATCTATTACATCAATGGCCCTGTCGGGAATTGTATTTACCATTGTTATAGTAATACATGTAGAGCTCTTACTGGGAATACTGAAAGATACAGCTCCCTGCAACCCCAATGCGGCATCAAGCAAAGGAGAATGATAAACAAAATAGTCAACCGAATTAACCTCAAAGCTCCTTGTCTTTCTGAAGATGGCCCTGCATGCACCCGGTAGCTGAACCGTATCTCCCCATCCGGCTTTCACCTTGTCTTTATCGTTATACGATATCTGAAGTTCCCGGTCTGACAGTATATTGATTTTGTAAGAAAACCATCCGTCGAATGAATCGAGCTTGATTAGCTCAAAGGGCCTGTAATCCTTATATAACTCTGTACGTTTAAACCTGCCTTCTACTGCATAAGACACATTCAGTCCCAGCCGTTCGGCTACCTTTGTCATAGTAGCTCTGCTTTTTAGCAGTTCTATTTCATTGTCCAGATTTATCTTATCTGACGGTGCTTTTAATGCTTTTACTACATCTTCAGTACCATTTCCTCCTTTTTTTGAATCATTCAGCAGCAACTCTGCCGATGCTTTAAATATTGGAGTATAATACCTCAGATATACGTTACCTATAATCAAAGCAACAAGGATACTTCCCAGTAACCATGGCCATATAGTTAGAATAGTAGTAAGTAACCACTTCAGATTAAAGCTGCCGACACCTCCCTCCCCTTTGGGGAGAACCGGTTCCGGTACAGTACGCTCTGCTTCAGTTGGTATTGGAGGTTTTTTATCCATTCTCACCAGTGACTTTATTCACGAAAATTATTTGATAATTCTTGAGAAAATTAGGAATGATACTACTGACGTAAGTGCGCTTACGTAGCTCACACCACGCAGAAGCATGGTATTGGTATTCTGTCGGGTCGATGCAGTAGGCTCTATGTATATAAGATCCCTTTGCTTTACATAAAAGTAGGGCGACTTATAAATATCAACAGATGTAATATCAAGCCTTGCAAACGTAACAGTGTTATTCTCTGTCCTTGCAATAAGTATTTCCTTACGCTTTGCCGATGGTTTAAGATCTCCGGCCAGTGCCAGCACATCAAGAATTGATGCTTTTTCTCCTTTTATTTTGATTGCACCTACTTTACTCACTTCACCCAACACTGTCACTTCAAAATTTACAATATGTACATTTACAATAGGGTCCTTGTAAAAGCTTTTTGCCTTTTGTTTTATTAATTCCCTGGCCTCTGTGGTCGTGAGTCCTAATACTTTTACAAATCCTACCTGCCCCAGTTCTATATACCCATCCTTATCTACCTGATAACTATTGGATGCATATTCAGCATCCTGCACACCGGAACTACCTGCACTACCTGATACATCGGCTGAACTACCATGCTCAGACAGCGGGTTGTATACCTCAATAGTAACAGATAATATATCGTTTGCTTCAATTTTCGGGTCAGAATACGGAGTCAGGCTATCCAGTACTATTTTCCCGGGATAATCCGGGTGATCCTTCAGGTTATTAAAGTATACATAGTTTTTAGGGGCAACGCATGACGTCAAGGAAAAAACAAAAGATAAAAAAATAAAAAGGCACAAAGCGCTAGCGCTCCGCCCTGGATAATGAAGCATTTTCCCGAAATTTTATCAAAAGTAAATTAAATACCTTAATAACAGAAATCTATAACATCCAATCGCAATATGATAGAGGTACTAAAGACGTGCATCTACCATATTTCTGTCCAGACAGCCTTTTACATCATATATCACAGCTCCTGGCACTACATAATCCCGCCAGTTCACTTCTATAAACTCTCTGTGTGCTACAGCCAAAATCAGTGAATCATACTTTTGCTCAGTTCCCAGCTCCGTCATTATTTCCAGCCCATACTCATGACGCACATCTTCCGGCTGAGCCTGAGGATCATAAATATGGACATTTAAATCATATGATTTTAATTCGCTTATGATATCCACAACTCTTGTATTTCTCACATCCGGGCAGTTTTCCTTAAACGTAATACCCAGTACCAGCACATTAGCGCCTTTTACAGTAAGGCTGTTACGTATCATCTGCTTTACAAATTCACCCGCTATGTAGCGTCCCATCCCATCATTCAGCCTGCGTCCAGCCAGTATTATTTCAGGATGATAGCCAGCTTCCTGTGCCTTTTGTGCCAGATAATAGGGGTCTACACCTATACAATGGCCGCCTACAAGTCCTGGCTTAAAGGGTAGAAAGTTCCATTTGGTAGCAGACGCCTCCAGCACATGCTGTGTATCTATACCCAGCCGGTTAAATATCATAGCCAGCTCATTCACAAATGCAATGTTGATATCGCGCTGTGAGTTCTCTATCACCTTAGCTGCCTCAGCCACCTTTATACTGGTAGCCTTATGTGTACCTGCCACAATCACGGTCTGGTACAGCTTATCTACTATATCTGCTATCTCATCAGTAGAGCCCGATGTTATTTTCTTTATTTTAGATACAGTATGGAGCTTATCGCCCGGGTTTATACGCTCAGGTGAGTAGCCGCAGTAAAAGTCCACATTGAACTTCATCCCGGAGAAACGTTCCAAGACGGGCACACATTCTTCCTCTGTAACACCGGGATAAACTGTAGATTCATAAACTACAATATCTCCCTTCTTCAGTACTTTACCTACAGTTTCGCTTGCCTTATATAAAGGTGTAAGGTCAGGACGGTTATTTTTATCTACCGGTGTAGGTACGGTTACGATATATACAGTACAGCTTTTAATATCCTCAGGGTTAGCAGAGCAAAACAACCCTATAGTATCATCAGCGGCAGTCTTTGTTACCTTTTTCAGGTCTTCAGACTCCACCTCACGGGTAAAGTCATCACCGGCCTGCAACTCTGCTACACGCTTTTTGTTGATGTCAAAACCAACTACTGAATGCTTCTTTGCAAATTCGGCTGCAAGTGGTAGTCCCACATACCCAAGTCCTATTACGGCTATTTTGTACGATTTCATGATTGTGGCAGCAATTGAGCACAGACCACACTATGCAGCCTGTATATGCAGGCGCAAAAATATACTTTAGTTTAATTACCAGGGAAATTAATCAGGACACTAATGCCTGATTACGGAACGGATAGTTAGCTATACGGTGATAATCGGCAGATGTAGCCAGTTTATTTAATGCTGCAATATGCCTTTCGTGGTGGGCATCACTGCCACAGTAGTCATATAAACCCTTCTCCAGCAGCATATCAGCTACGGCTTTTATATGCTGCCCATAATAGCCTGTAAGTGATAGCAGGTTTAGCTGCAGCAGGCAGCCACGATCTTTCAATTCCTGATACTTATCGGGCGTACGGTGCATAAATGTATACCGTTCAGGATGTGCTATGATGGGGTGATAGCCCGATGTACGCATCTCAAAAAGTGTCTGTGCCAGCCTGGGCGGTTCATACATCATGGAGTATTCTACCAGAACCAGATCATCTTTTATCGTCAGCAGCTTCTCCGTTTTCAGTAAGTGATCAAAATGATCATCCATGTAATATTCTGCTGCTGCCCGCAACTTTATATTTATGTTATGCCGGGTTACGAGTTCCCGCGCAGTTTCCAGGGCTGCTGTAATAGTTGCCGTAGTATTGGGGTGGTGGTCTATCATTACATGTGGTGTAGTAATGATATCAGTATATCCCATATCTGCCATAGCCTGTAGCAGCGCTACTGTATCTTCAGGAGTTTGTGCCCCATCGTCTATACCTGGTAGAAAATGAGAATGCATGTCGGCTTTGAGTACACTCCAGTCGGCCTTCTCAGGCAATGGTAGATGAGCGTATTCCGATTCTGCTTTTTTCTTCTTTCCGAATAGTCGGGAAAACATAAGGCAAGGTAACAAAAATTAATACAAAGCCACCTGATACTGTTCCTGGCAGATAGTTAAATAATGCAAAACCCATCCCGGAAACCTCACCCGGCTTTTCTTACTTTTGCACCAACTTTTTTCTGTTATGGAACTACCAGACCATCTTTCCATTGAGCTACTCTCACAGAGTACGCCTGCCATTAGCCTGTCAGCCGATGCAGCTGCCCGTATTAACCACAACCGCTCCTACCTGGAGCAGATACTGAAAGGCGGCGGCACATATTATGGTATCAATACCGGCTTTGGCTCACTGTGCAATGTTCGTATCAATGATTCAGAACTTGCTGCTCTTCAGGAAAATCTGGTATGCTCCCACGCATGTGGTATGGGCGATGAAGTAGCACAGGATGTTGTGCGGCTCATGCTCCTGCTCAAGGTGCACGGCCTGGGCAGGGGATACAGCGGCATACGTAAAGAGGTGGTACAGCGCCTGGCCGACTTTTATACCCTGGGCATTACACCGGTAGTATACGAGCTGGGCTCTCTGGGCGCATCCGGCGACCTTGCCCCCCTGGCTCATATGTGCCTGCCGCTCTTCGGCAAGGGCGATGTGTATTATTCAGGAAAGAAAATGACGGCTGCAGAGGCACTACAGCTTACCGGCCTGGAACCTATACCGCTGGCGGCAAAAGAAGGTCTGGCACTGCTCAACGGCACTCAGTTCATGAGCTCACATATTGTATGGTCACTCATTGCAGCAAAACGCCTTGCAGCCTGGGCCGATGCCATCGGAGCTATGTCGGCCGATGCTTTCATGGCTAAAGATGAGCCATTCCGCCACCCTATACACCGTGTACGCCCGCATAAAGGACAAATAAGCACTGCCGCTGCCATACAGGAATGGCTTGCCGGCAGCCACCTGCAGCAACTGCCCAAAGAGCAGGTACAGGACCCCTATTCTTTCCGTTGTATGCCTCAGGTACATGGCGCCACCAAAGATGTTATTGATACCGTACTTGGAGTAACAGAAACCGAGATTAACTCTGTAACAGATAATCCTATCGTGTTTCATGACGAGGATGCTATAATGAGTGGGGGTAACTTCCATGGACAGCCTCTGGCATTACATGCCGACTTTCTGGCAATAGCCATGTCAGAACTGGCCAGCATTTCAGAAAGGCGCACCTACCTGCTCATCAGCGGGCAGCGCAATCTGCCTCCGTTCCTTGCCCCCAATGCCGGTCTTAACAGCGGCTTCATGATAGCGCAGTACACTGCTGCCGCTATAGTGAGCCAGACAAAACAATACTGCACCCCGGCATCTGCCGACAGCATTGTGAGCAGTAACGGACAGGAAGACCACGTGAGCATGGGTGCCAATGCCGCTACAAAACTTAAAAAAGTAATACTCAATGTGCAGCGCGTACTGGCTATAGAACTCCTTACTGCAGCACAGGCGCTGGAACTGAGAAGACCACAGAAGACATCGCCTGCTCTGGAGAAAATCTTTGATGCACTGCGCACTACGGCTCCGTTTATGCCGGCAGACGAAGTACTGCACTACAGGCTCACTGCTGCCGAAAAACTCCTGAATCAGGACCCGCACCAGATAGCCCGTGGATAACCGTATGGCAAAATCACCTGCACAACTACATACAATGAACTACATTGTTTTTCAATGCTACGGAAACGAAGGCGTATTTCACGAATGTGCATACGCCCTTCTTTCTCTATCCAGAGTATACAACGGAGGTGGCCCGGCCAATACACAGGTATGGATTTATACCGACAATCCCGACTGGTTTGCCTTTCTCCGAAACCCCGGCCTTGACATTAGGTTCAGAAAGATAGACAGCACAGAAATCGCCCGGTGGCGTGGAGCCATAGACTTTGTACACCGGGTAAAAATAGAGGTGCTCAAAGACTTCACTGCCACCCACCCGGGCAATGTACTTTACTGCGACACAGATGTGGTATTCCTCAGCCCCATAGAGCCTATGCTGCAGGCCATCAGTGCCCATAAGCTATATATGCACGTGATGGAGAGTACGGTAAGCTCCCGCAGCAACCCTATACTCACCAAGCTGGATACCTACCTGCGCGACAATGTGCCTATGCAGGTGCATGGCAAGCCATTATGGGACCTTGCCATGTGGAATGCCGGCGTACTGGGCTTTCATACTACCCACCGTCTTATACTGGACGATGTGCTCTCTTTTACCGACTCTGAATACCCTAAATTTCCCAAGCATATCATTGAGCAGTTTTCCTTTTCCGTATTTTTCCGTCAGGCCGATAAAATAAAAGCATCAGCCCCTTTCATACTGCACTACTGGAATCTGAAAGAAGTACGCACTCTGCTGGCCAGCTTCTTTACCCAGTTCAGAAGCCGTAGCTGGGAAGACATGGTGAGCTATAGCAACATGGTGCAGATGCATGTACTGATACAGGAAAAGACAAACTTTCTTGCCAACAGAGATATTACAGACAAGCTGCTGAAAAAGAACTGGCAACCAGCAGAATATAACTGGAATGAACTGCTGACTCAGTTGTAACATAAACCACAAAAAATGTTACCACGGGCAGGCTGCATAAGGCTGTCACAAATGAATTGGTATCTTTGACGTAATTATGGTACTACCACAGTTTCAGGCACTGAAGGCACAGAACAAAAGTGGGTTCGCCGTTCTGGCCGATCCTGATAAGATATCACCAGCCGATATGCAACATCTGGGCCGGCTCTGTAACAATGCCTCAGTTGACTTTCTGTTCATGGGTGGCAGCCTGCTTATGGCCCACCAGATGGAGTTGTGTATACAGCGTTTCAAAACTGAGAGCGATATACCGGTAGTACTCTTCCCAGGCAGCCCGGCACAGGTTACACCCTATGCCGATGCCCTTTTATACCTCTCACTCATATCTGGCCGCAATCCTGATTTGCTCATTGGTCAGCATGTAGCATCTGCTCCTCAGGTCAAGGCCAGCGGACTGGAAGTAATATCTACCGGCTATATACTGGTAGATGGTGGTGCAGCTACCACAGTTTCCTATATCAGCAACACACAGCCTATACCTGCCGACAAACCCGAAATAGCGCTATGCACAGCATGGGCCGGGGAGCTGCAGGGAAAGCACATCATTTATCTGGATGCGGGTAGTGGCGCACGAAGGCCGGTATCAGAGCAGATGATAAGCAGGGTAGCAGAAAACATTGAAATCCCCCTCATAGTAGGTGGTGGCATTTGCTCTCCCGAAAAAGTCTTTGCTAACTGCGCCGCCGGTGCCAATGTAGTAGTTGTTGGCAATGCCATTGAGCGCGACCCTATGCTCATACGCGATATGGCACAGGCTGCGCATGCCGGCTATACCAGCAGTACCGTTACAGAGTGATAGTTATCACTCTGCACTCAGTAACTGAAATAATTTTCCTTATTTCCTAGTGGCGGAACAACCTGAAGATATCAAGCCCGTTGGCATATACCATCAGTGACAGCAGCAGCACAAGCCCTATAGAGGTAGCACGCTCCATCACCTTCTCACTTACCTGGCGGCCGGTAATCATTTCCCACAGCAGGAATATCACATAACCTCCATCCAGGCCCGGTATAGGCAGCAGATTCATAAATGCCAGTATGATAGACACAAATGCAGTAAGCATCAGGAACTTCTGCATATCAAACTCAGCAGGGAATATCTTACCAAAACTGATAATGCCCCCCATGCTCTCATTTACCTTTATTTCCTTTGAAGTAAACAGCAGCTTGAAGTTCTGCATATAGTCACCAAACTTCTCAAAGGTGTAGGTAAATCCTTTACCTATAGCCTGTACAGGACTATACTTTATCATCTCAAACGTGAAGTACCGGGCAGGGTCTACATTACGCATAAAACCCAGCTTTGATGTTTCCGGCAGCGTACCGTTTATTTGTGTCAGCTTTCCTTCACGTACCAGGCTCATAGTTATTGGCTGGCCCGCCAGCACTTTCACTACACTGTCATACTGATCTATAAACCCTGCAGGTATGCCGTTGATAGCAATGATACTGTCTCCGGCTTTCATCCCCATAGCATATGCTGTGTTGCCCTTTACCACTTCTTCCACCACTACCGGCATACGGGGAGTGATAAACGTGCCTTTGGTTCCTGTAATAATAGAATGTACTATTCCGTCCTTCACTGGCAGGTCTATACGCTGCCCGTCGCGCTCTACCTGTATAGACTTACCCTCATCCAGTATGAGGCTGGATACAATACGCTCAAAACGCTGCACCGGCTTTCCATCTACCGAAATGATTTTATCACCATTATGCAAACCCATTGATTTTGCAGTACTATCTACCATCACGCCATAGCGGGCATTGGCCACAGGCAGATATTCCTCACCATAAATGCTGAACACTGCCATGTAGATAAGTATTGCCACCAGCACATTTACTATGATGCCCCCCAGCATGATGAACAGGCGCTGATAAGCTTTCTTGCTGCGATACTCCCATGGCTGTGGCGGCAGGGCCATCTGGTCCTTATCCATGCTCTCATCTACCATACCGGCTATTTTCACATAGCCCCCCAGCGGAAACCAGCCTATACCATACTCTGTATCACCCTTTGTTTTTTTAAACAGGGAAAAGTTAAGCAGACCTGAAAACGGAAACAGAAAGTCAAAGAAGAGGTAGAACTTTTCTACCCTGGTCTTAAACAACCGTGCAAAGAAAAAGTGACCAAATTCGTGAAGTACTATGAGCAGTGAAAGGGCTATGAACAGCTGCAATACTTTCATTGCAGTGCCAGACATCAGCAGTATTGTTGTTAAGAGCATTTTCTTTCTGTTGGTAGTAGATACTTTCTATTGTATTGAATGTTCGCAAAGGCAGGAACACTACTATGGTTTAATACATGGATAATTGACTTTTTTTGGCATACTCCAGTGCATAGCGGCGGGCTTCTGCATCACTGTTGTGATAATCTTCCAGGCTGGCAGGATGCTCTATGAAAGGAACGCTTTCCAGTGTCTTCTCTATCATATCGCTCATTTCCAGAAAACCCACCTTGTTCTGAAGGAATGCATTTACAAGCACCTCATTGGCAGCATTCAGCACACATGGTGCATTGCCGCCACGCTCCATTGCCTCACGGGCTATTGCCAGATTGCGGAAAGTCTTATAATCAGCCGGTTCAAATGTGAGCTTTGCATAATCCCTGAAGTCTACACGCTTCCAGTCATTTTCTATACGGTATGGCCATGCCAGTGCATACTGTATGGGCAGCTTCATATCGGGCAGGCCCATCTGTGCCTTTATAGAACCATCTATGAACTGTACCATGCTGTGGATGACCGACTGTGGATGTACAATTACATCTATCTGGTCATCTCTAAGGCCAAAAAGCCATTTGGCCTCTATCATCTCCAGCCCTTTATTCATCAGAGTGGCACTGTCAATGGTAATTTTAGCCCCCATTGACCAGTTAGGATGCTGCAAAGCATGCGATGCTTTTACATTCACCAGGTAGTTAGGCTTACGGCCCAGAAAGGGCCCACCCGACGCCGTGAGTATTACTTTCTCTATACGGCTCATATCCTCACCCACAAGGCATTGAAAAATGGCAGAGTGCTCACTGTCTACCGGTATAATGGTAGCTCCTTTTTCAGCAGCCAGCTTCATTACCAGTTCTCCGGCTACTACCAGTGTCTCTTTATTTGCCAGGGCTACACGCTTTCCTGCCGCTACCGCAGCAAGGGTAGAACTAAGACCTGCAAAACCTACTATAGCTCCCAGTACCACATCCACACTATCCCATGTTACCACATCGGTAAGGGCAGCCTCACCGGTAAACACCTTTATCTGCTGCATTACCAGCGCCTCCTTCACCTCATTGTAACGGGACTCATCAGTTACCACTACAGCATTAGGCTTAAACCTGCGCGCCTGCTCTATCAGCAGGGCGCTGTTGCTGTGTGCACTCAGTATCTCTACTTCAAAAAGTGATGGATTTGCTGCTACCACCTCAAGAGCCTGAGTGCCGATGGAACCTGTAGAACCCAATATCGCTAAACGCTTCATGCACCGGTTTTTTAAAAGTCCCTCAAAGATATTAAAAAGACAGCGCCGAAAAGTTAAAACCACTTCCGGCAGCTACCATGGTATTAAATCACTGTTTCCCCGGCCTGCATCTTCTCGGCATTCTCGGCAAACTGGAGCGCATCCAGCATCTCCTGTATGTTACCGTTCATAAAATCATCCAGGGCATAGATGGTCATATTAATACGGTGGTCAGTTATACGTCCCTGTGGGTAATTGTACGTTCTTATCTTGGCAGATCTGTCACCCGTACTCACAAGGCTCTTACGCCTGCGGGCTATTTCGTCTTCCTGCTTGCGCACCTGCTCTTCATACAGACGCGAGCGCAGCATATTCATTGCCTTTTCCCTGTTACCCAGCTGTGAGCGCTCCGTCTGGCACATAACTACAGTACCTGTGGGCAGGTGGGTAAGTATTACTTTCGTTTCTACCTTGTTCACATTCTGGCCACCGGCACCACCGCTTCGTGCCGTCTCCATCTTCACGTCACTTTCCTTCAGCTCAAAGTCTATCTCCTCTGCCTCGGGCATCACGGCCACTGTTGCTGCCGATGTATGTACCCTGCCGCTGGCCTCGGTAGCCGGCACGCGCTGCACGCGATGCACCCCACTTTCAAACTTCATCACACCATATACTTCTTCGCCTGTTACCTCCAGCTGTACTTCTTTATAGCCGCCTACAGTTCCCTCTGTCTCTGACAGCACAGCTACTTTCCATCCCCGGCGCTCACAATATCTTACATACATACGCAGCAAATCTCCGGCAAATATGCTTGCCTCATCACCTCCGGTTCCCGCACGTATTTCCAGTATAGCATTTTTCTCGTCCTGTGGGTCTTTGGGTATCAGCAGGGTACGTATCTCACTCTCTAATATTTCTTTACGCTCTTCTTCCTTCTCTATATCTTCTTTGGCCATTTCCCTCAGGTCCTCATCACTCTCTGTAGCCAGCACCTCCCGGGCAAATGCCAGACTGTCCAGGCAGCCCCTGTACGTTTTGTACACATTCACTATCTTCTCCAGCTTGCGGTACTCACGGCTCACCTGAGAAAAGCGTTTATTATCACTTACTATCTCAGGATTGGTAAGCGCTACCCCCAGATCATTGAACCGGGCATTGATAGCTTCGAGTTTTTCAAGCGTGGAACTCATTGGTAACTATATTGGAAAGATACTATTAGGTAAAAAAGTGTGCAAAGTTAGTGAAAAAGCCGCATGTGTAAGTGCCGCTACTGGCTTATATAAAAGTAAGAGGCTGCCCCATGCAGGACAGCCTCTGTATCTTATGCAGCCGGCTTATTCGCCTACTACTTCAAATTCTATTTCTATTACATTCTCCTTGCCGAAGTCGATAGAAGCTTTGTGCAAACCAGCTTCTTTAACCTCGTCAATAACAGATATACGACGACGGTCTATTTCGTAACCTTTCTGCTCACGAATAGCACGTGCCAGCTGTATAGCAGTAACAGAACCGAATATCTTGCCGCTTACGCCTATCTTGGCGCCTACCTTTACAGGTGCTGCTTTCAGTACTTCTGTTACGTTAGCTATTTCTGCCATCAGTTTCTCCTCTTTCTTCTGCATCTGCTTACGACGCTCCTCCATTATCTTCACGTTGGTGCCGCTTGCTTCTATAGCATACTTCTGAGGTATCAGGTAGTTGCGGGCATAACCCGGTCTTACTTCTACCATTTCATGGGCCGAGCCCAGATTGTCAACGTCTTTTATAAGAATTACTTGCATGATGTTTTTACTTTAAGAGGTCAGTAACATAAGGTAAGATAGCCATCTGACGCGCTTTTTTGATAGCCTGAGCTACCTTGCGCTGGAACTTCAGCGAGTTGCCCGATATACGGCGGGGCAGCATTTTACCCTGCTCATTCAGGAACTTCTTCAGGAATTCTCCGTCTTTGTAATCTACATAACGGATACCCATTTTCTTGAAACGACAGTATTTCTTCTGACGCTTTTCCACACGCTGTGTGGTAAGGAATTTAATTTCGTTCTGTTTAGCCATTGCGTGTAAGATTATGCGTTTTCAGCGGTTAAAGATTTATTGCGCTTGCGGTTGTTGTAAGCCAGGGCATATTTGTCCAGGCGTGTAACCATGTGACGCATAATATTCTCATCACGATTCATCTGAATCTCCAGCTTTGCATTTAGTTCTGCCGGTGCCTGAAATTCCAGTACATAATAAAGACCGGTTGTCTTCTTGGCTATGGGATAAGCCAGAGAGCGCAGTCCCCATGCATCTTCGTGTGCAATACTGCCGCCATTTTCTTTGATGAAGTCTGTGTACTTCTTCTGAGCGCCTTTAAAGTCATCCTCGGCGAGAACAGGAGTAAAGATGACCATCAGCTCATAGTCCTGAAGCTTGTTTTCTGTTGCCATAAAAAAAATTAAATTGTTAATCCCACTCCCGGCAGGAACACTGGTTATCCTGATTGCTCAGAACAGCCGGGAATTTGGGAGTGCAAAGGTAGGGTAAGAATTATTTCTATCCAAAAAAATTGTAAACTCTTATCCGTAGTGGAATATCCTGTGGAAAGCTAAATAAGCTTTTACATTTTTATAACATGCTTCTTGGTTATCTTTATAATAAGCAGTTCAGGCAGCCGTCTTTCTGCTATATTCTATCAACAATCTTTAATTTTTTGTGATGAAATCTGTATCAGGTACCGGTAAAAAAAATCCTTCCGGCGGCTTTTGGCTTACAGACGCGGCCCGGTGGTTAAGACGTAACATCAGTGACCTTTTTAAACCCGAAGAAGTAGAAGTTACTTTCAAGGTAGAAGGTGACAATGTTACTTACACATATACTAAGGTAAACGAGAAACAGGTTGCCTGAAAACCGTAAACCCATCAGGTGGCCGGGCTTATACGCCCGGCTTAAGTGGTGATGTACGGAATTTTGCGTAGCTTGAACACCCAAAGTGTCTTTTCCCATACGTAATGCGCAGAATTCTCAGAACCATATACTACTTTCTTCCGGTTCAGTTATTGCTGCTGCATTTCAGAAGATACCAGTTACTCCTCGTTTTCTGGATTTTACTTACACTCATACTCACCGGCAATTTTGCCGCTCACTTTGGTGCTCGCTCACTTTTCCTGGCTCCTGAATATCTGGGAGAGATAAACTATCTCAGCATGTTGCTGCTGGGTGGGTGTTTCTGTGTTTTTATGATGATGTGGCACATTACCACCTTCATCATTCACAGCAAGCGCATCCCCGATATGGCTGCTACCCGCCATGCATTTCTGGTATACTGTCTCAATAATTCTATCGTTCCGCTCGCATTCCTCATATTCTACTCAGTAAGGTCTGTAGGTTATCAGGTATATGAAGAGCATTTGTCTGCCAGCCAGATAGTGTTTCAGCAAACGGGTTTTTATCTGGGATTCTTCTTTGTACTCACTATTTCCTTTACCTATTTTTTCAGGGTCAGCAGAGATTTTTTCAAAAACACTTTTGCACGGCTTACGTCGCCGGTACAGAGTATCGGCAATATCATCCCACACGACCATCTGGACAATACACCCGAAATACTTCCCGCCCGCAGCTATATAAACAGCAGGTTACGGCTGGCCTGGGTCAAAGATCTGGGTAAGTATCACCCACGGGTAATGGCCACCATACTGCAGCGTCATCACCGCAATGTGGTATTTGCCACCTTTGTGGCCTACATGATACTGCTCATACTGGGGGTATATATCAATAATCCTTTTCTAAGAATACCCGCCGGCGGCAGTTTCCTGCTCCTGTTTGCCATCATTCTGGGTCTGGTAGGTGCCGTAAAATACTTTCTGCGCAGCTGGGAGGCCCTGGGCTGGATAATGTTTACCGTTATCCTGTCTATTATGGTTCGCTATAAGGTATTTGACCTCCGCAGCATTGCCTATGGGCTGGACTACCACCGCAGCCTGGAGCAGGTATATCATTACCGCACACTGCGCAGCCTCTTTACCAAATTCCGTTACCAGGCCGATCAACGCCGCGAAGCAAAAAGGCTGCAACAATGGAAACAACGTGTAGCTCCTGGTACCGGCAAGAAACCACCGCTTGTAGTTATTACCGTAAGTGGTGGTGGCCTGCGCTCCGCATACTGGACTTTCCGTACACTACAGTATGTTGACAGCATATCGGGCGGACGCCTGTTCAGCAACACAGTTATGATTACAGGTGCATCGGGAGGTATGATAGGTGCAGCATACTGGCGCAATGTGCACGATGCCGCCTGCATGGGACAGTTACAATTTCCCTACTCGCACACCTTTCAGGAAAACATTGGCAAGGACCTGCTCAACCCCATCGTTTTCTCATTTGCCAGTATCGACATGATTTCGCCGTTCAACAAGATTACCATTGCCGGTCAGCATTATACTACCGACAGGGGTTATGCTTTTGAGCGGGAGCTGGCACGCATCAGCTCCGGCCTGCTGGACCAGCCCATTGGTTATTTCAGACAGAGGGAAGAAACCGGACAGATACCACAGCTCATTATTAATGGTACCATTGTTAACGATGGCCGTAAACTAATGATATGCAACCAGGGCATTACCTACCTTACGCAGCCCGAGTATTCTATAGACCAGCCAGCACCACCTATTGACGCTGTAGACTACTGTGCATTTTTCCCTGAGCAGAATGCGCATGACCTTTTACTTACTTCGGCCCTGCGTATGAATGCTACCTTTCCTTACATACTGCCTGTAGTACGCCTGCCCTCTCAGCCCCGCATGAATATTATGGATGCCGGACTCAGAGATAACTTTGGTATACAGGTAGCCAGCCGCTACCTGCACGTAATGCGCGACTGGATAAGAGAAAATACATCAGAAGCAATCTTTCTGGAAATACGCGATACCAGGGAAAATGATGTAACTGCCAATACTGACCAGTCATCACTCATAAACATGGTGGCTGACCCTCTTTTTGTTATTCAGAACAAATGGGAAGCATTTCAGTCATACGGTTATAACTATGTAAAGGACTTTGCTCCGGCATATGTCGATAACCGAATGAAGTTCATTACACTCCAGTATATACCGCAGGAGTTTTCACGCACGGCTGCGCTCAACTTTCATCTCACCAGAAGAGAAAAGGAAGATATATACCAGTCGGTAGACCATCCGTACAATCAGGCTCAGATAAAAAATCTCATCCGCCTGCTGAAACAACAATAAAGGGAAATAATATCAGTGCCTTAGCAGGCGCACTATCATGACTATGATAGCTATAAGAAACATGAACAGAGATATTCGGTTCATGCCGTGCATAAACTTAATATTCAGGTTGCGCGGCTCAGATGCATCCCGCTTGCGTAAGTAAAAGTAAGTAAGCACCTGCTGCCATATTCCCGGCTTCATATGCAATAAATTTATACCGAAAAACTATCACCACATCCGCAGCTGCGGCTGGCATTGGGGTTGTTGAAGTGAAATCCTTTCCCATTTAATCCATCCGAGAAATCCAATGTAGTATCGCACAGGTACAGAAAGCTTTTCAGATCTGTAACTATTTTTACACCCTGGTCCTCAAATACCTGGTCTTTGGGCTGTGTCTCGTTATCAAAATCGAGCTTGTAAGATAAGCCGGAGCAGCCACCGCCTACCACACTCACACGCAGAAAGTAATCATCGCCCAAAGCAGCATCCTGCTTCAGCTTCATTACCTTCTCTTTCGCTCTGTCACTTACATAGATCATCGTGGAAGTAAAAAATATTTATTTATAAATGCGGGGGCTTGTTTATACTTTACTTATCTGTAACATCAGGTCGGGTCTATCGGCCGGAAAGCAGATGATTGTGCATGGCACATCTATATACTGCTTTCCGGCCGTTTCTATACCCTCCTGGTATTATTAGTGAGCTTTATTCTCAACTTCCAGCTCCGGCAAACCGTTTTTCACGCGGTAATCATTGATAGCTGCTTTAATAGCATCTTCTGCCAGTACGGAACAGTGAATTTTCACCGGTGGCAGATTCAGCTCTTCTACTATATCCATGTTATCTATCGTCATCGCCTGGTCTACGGTCTTTCCTTTCAGCCATTCTGTAGCCAGGGAAGAAGACGCTATCGCAGAGCCACAACCAAATGTTTTGAACTTGGCATCGCTTATCACTCCTGTCTGCTCATCTACCTCTATCTGCAGGCGCATCACATCACCACACTCCGGTGCACCCACCAGTCCTGTACCAACATTTGTTTTTGACTTATCCAGCGTCCCTACATTTTTGGGATTGGAATAGTGATCTATTACTTTTTCTGAGTATGCCATTTTCTATCTTGTTTTCCGGCAGATGTAATAACCCGCCGATACTATTATTTAATTATTTTTCTTTCTACTCCATGTTCCGGTCATGAACACCTGCATAGCTAGTGATGTGCCCACTCTATCGCGTTCAGGTCCACGCCTTCTTTAAACATTTCCCACAACGGGCTCATCTCACGCAGCTTATTTACTGTAGTGGTTACCGCATTGATAGTATAGTCTATCTGGTCTTCTGTAGTAAATCTTCCCAGGCCAAAACGAAGCGAACTGTGCGCCAGATCATCACCCAGCCCCAGAGCCTTCAGTACATAAGATGGCTCCAGCGATGCCGATGTGCAGGCCGAACCACTGGACAGGGCAATATTCTTATTAAAGCCCATCATGAGCCCCTCACCCTCTACATATTTAAATGATATGTTGCAGGTATGTGGCAGTCTGTGCTCAGTATTACCATTTACATATGACTCCTCTATCTGCATCAGTGCCTTTTCCAGCTTATCGCGCATTTTAGAAAGGCGGTCAGCTTCTTCAGCCATTTCATTCATGCACAGTTCACATGCCTTACCCAGCCCTACTATGCCTGGTACATTCAGCGTACCGCTGCGCATTCCACGCTCATGGCCGCCGCCATCCATCTGTGCGGTTACCTTCACCCTTGGGTTTTTGCGGCGCACATACAGTGCTCCCACCCCTTTAGGGCCATACATTTTATGCCCGCTGAAGGCCATCAGATCTATACCATCTGCCTGTACATCCACCGGAATTTTTCCTACAGCCTGTGTAGCATCTGTGAAGAAAAGTACGCCATGCCTGCGTGCTATCTTACTTATCTCACGTATTGGCTGCACTACACCTATCTCATTATTGCCATACATGATAGATATAAGTATAGTCTTATCTGTAATAGCAGCTTCCAGCTCTGCAAGGTCTATCAGGCCATCGGGCTGTACATTCAGATACGTTACCTGTCCTCCCAGTTTTTCTACATGCTTGCAGGTATCCAGCACAGCCTTATGTTCTGTAGTGCAGGTAATAATGTGGTTACCTTTTGAGGCATACATTTCAAAAACACCCTTTATCGCCAGGTTATCTGCCTCGGTAGCACCCGATGTAAATATTATTTCTTTTTCATTAGCACCTATAAGACGCGCTACCTGCTCGCGTGCATAATCTACAGCCTCCTCGGCTACCCAGCCAAATGAATGGTTGCGGCTGGCTGCGTTACCAAATTTCTCAGTGAAATAAGGTATCATAGCCTCCAGCACACGCGGGTCCATTGGCGTTGTGGCATTGTTGTCGAGGTATATCGGTAATTTAAGTTCCATATAAATATTTTATCTCTGACAAACAGAGTGATTCTGAGCAAAATTACGGCAAAATGATAACTTTACCCTTTATACTCATTAGTCGCACACCCTATGAACCCATTATTAAAAACTATAACCACATGATAAGAATAGAACATCTGGGCATTGCTGTAAAAGACATGAATGCAGCTATTACATTATATGAGCAACTGCTTAGCACTCCATGCTACAAACAGGAGCGGGTAGATACAGAAGGCGTTAATACCGCCTTTTTCAGAACCGGCGAGTCTAAGATAGAATTACTGGAAGCTACAAATGAAAATAGCCCTATTGCAAAGTTTCTGGCTAAGAAAGGAGAAGGCATACATCATGTAGCTTTTGAGGTAGAAAATATTGAGGCAGAAATGAAAAGATTGTCTGCGCTGGGCTTTGAGCTGCTCAATGAAACGCCTAAAAACGGAGCCGACAATAAGCTGGTATGTTTCCTGCATCCCCGTAGCACCAATGGGGTACTGGTAGAACTTTGCCAGGAGAAAAAATAGTTTGTAGTTTATACAGATTTTATTTTCTTGCGCAGCCTGACTATCAGGTGCAACTTTTGTTATATTTACATACCTTTAGTTACTTATGAAACAAGTATTATTACTTGCTGCAACCTGTACCATGCTGGCAGGCAGCGCATTTGCGCAGAAGCATAAAGTGAGGATAGAGACAGAGTATGGAAGCATACTCGTGATGCTGTATGACAACACCCCGCTCAATACGGCCAATATGGTAAAACTGGCCAATGAACACTTCTACGACAGTACTCTTTTCCATCGCTGCATACCTCAGTTCGTAATACAGGGAGGTGACCCTGAGTCTAAAAATGCACGTCCGGGTCAGACATTGGGCAATGGTGGCCTGGGTACAACCATACCTGCTGAGATAAACGATAATTACTATCACAAGCGCGGCGCGCTGGGTGTAGCCCGCGACCAGACGCCAGACAAGTCGGGCTCTGCATGCCAGTTCTACATTGTAGTAGGTAAGACATTTACTGATGCCGACCTGGACAATATGAGCAAACGTACCGGCCGCACCTACTCTCCCGAGCAGCGCGAGATGTATAAAAACACAGGAGGTACTCCACACCTGGATGGTAACTATACCGTATTTGGCGAGGTACTGGAAGGTATGGAAGTCGTTGATAAAATAGCCAATGAACCCCGCGATGCCAATGACCGCCCCAATAAGGATATTAAAATGCTTAGCGTAAGGGTAGAAGAAGAAAAAGCCCCAATACTGTCAAAAGTAAAGGGCCTCTTTAAACGGAAAAAATCTTAAGGGTACCTATTTCACCTCTTTTATATACGGCGCTATATCACGTACCACCATACGTGAAAAAATTTCAGCCCCTTCCTTGTTCAGGTGCTGACTATTATAAAAGTAGCGCTTGTTGGAGTCCAGGTAATTCTCTGTATAATCCAGATATGGCACATCATACTCTGCAGCTATATCTGATATCAGATTCTTTATGTCAGATAAGTTGGTAATGTAACGACCTGCTTCGTAATAGGAAGGTGCATATACCAGTATTATTTTAACGTCCTGCTCTTTGCACCATTTCAGGTAATCCTTGAATATATCTATTGCCGTACTGTCTATGCTTAATGCATATCCACGGGGGTTATCCCGTACAAAATTACTGAAACTGCTATCCCAGCTCAGTAACTGTCCTCTATAGCCTTTATACTTTGTTGCAGCTGTTCCCCGGCCTAAGAAACTCAAAATGCCTTCCTTAATAAGGGGTAACTGATTATTGTATTTAAATAAAGGAAAATATCGCTCTGCTAAAGAAGCGTTCTCATATTGCTTCTTATATATACGCCATATAGCTGTATCGCTCAGATAGGGTAACAACTGCGCATACTGAGGCAGTTCCTTCTGCCGCAATATCGCCGTATGCAGTCCCACTTCCTGTATTATATAACGAGGCTTCCTGTTATGCCGCAAATATATATGAAACCGCTCCAGCTGCATATCCACAGTAGTTCCATCCAGTCCCAGATTATAGGAATTGAGGTGATATGCGCTGTCAAATATCTGGGGCGAAAAGTGAACCCATGCTCTTGAAGACCCCATAAAAAGCATATCGGCCTGTATACGCCCCGCATAAAGATCATTCCACTCTGAAAAATAGAAATGGCGTGACTTCTGTAACCCTTTATCTACTATCATAGATAAAGGAATAAGCAGCACTAGCGGCACAAGACAGAATAATATGATTCTTAAAACAAACTTCCTCATCACCTGCTAAAACTGAAAATAGATAAACTCCCGGTTATTAAAAACACCAAGATATAATATAGAGAATATCAACAAATAGTACACCCCCCAGCGCACCACCAGCGGTTGTTTATCAAACAGCAATACCACACTTTTTTTGCGTTCTATCATATGCACTACTTCCAGTACCCCTATTACCGTAAAGCATAGTAAAAGACGCATGGGCGCCACACCAATACCCGATACAAATGAATGAGTACTTATCATCTGCCCCAGCTCACTGAATGCCAGTGGCAGCTTTTTTATCATATACATGGCATGGCTTGTATCAGGGGCTCTGAAAAATATCCATGCCACCATTACCAGTATAAACGTTATCAGCTGCTGCACCAGCCTGTCTGCCACAGGTATACGTGTCAGTCCTGTTGCATTCCTTAGCTGCAGCCTTTTGTGCTCTGTAAGGTTACCTATCACCAGATATACGCCATGCAACGCCCCCCATATGATAAATTTCCAGTCGGCACCATGCCACAGACCGCTCACCAGAAACACGAAAAACAGATTGAACTGCCTTCTTGCCGGTTTTACCCTGTTTCCGCCCAATGGTATATAAAGATAGTCTCTGAACCATGTAGAAAGCGATATATGCCACCTGCGCCAGAATTCACCTATGGTACGGGAACTATACGGCCTGTCAAAGTTTTTCATGAGCCGGAAACCCATCACCCTCGCAGCACCTATTGCTATATCAGAATAGCCGGAAAAGTCGCAGAATATCTGAAAACTGAAAAGTATAGCCGCTATCAGGGTAGCCATCCCACCATGATGATATGGGTCGTCAAACACCATATCTGTCACTACAGCCAGCCTGTCGGCTATCACTACTTTTTTAAACATACCCCACAGCATCAGTTGCAGGCCCGATACCGCCCGTGGGTAGCTGAATGACATTTTCTCATGAAACTGGTGCAGTACATTCTGTGGCCGCTCTATGGGGCCTGCTACCAGCTGCGGGTAAAACATCACATACAGCGAGTATATCCCCAAATGCCGCTCTGCTTTCTGATGCCCACGGTACACCTCTATGGTATAGCTCATGGCCTGAAACGTATGAAAAGAAAGACCTATAGGCAACAATATATTCAGATATGGTATGCGGTTGGTATAACCCAGATGCGCAGCAATACCCGTTATGTTATCATTGAGAAAATTATAGTATTTGAACACTGCCAGCACTCCTATATTGGCTATCAGGCTCATTACCAGAAACTTCTTTTTGCGTTTTTTATCCGGTTCGTTCTCCAGCAGTATCCCTGCATAGTAGTCTATCACTATCGTAAATCCCAGTATCAGGATATAGACAGGCTTGAAGAACATGTAAAAAAAACACGATGCTGCCAGCAGCATTGCCCATCTGTACTTATGCGGCAGCAGAAAGAATAGCCCTGTAACTACGATAAAAAAAATAATAAACTCCTGTGAATTGAACAGCATATCGTATATGGGCCGGCACCACACCGGAAATAAAGACACGCGAAGATAATAATTTGTATGTGAAATGCTTTCATAGGCACGGTTTCACACATTCAGGCTATGATGCAGAAATGAGTTTACTTTTGCATTTATGAGCATGCTTACAAAACTCTCGGTCAATATCAATAAGATAGCCACCCTGCGCAACAGCCGCGGCGGTAATAACCCCGATGTACTGAAATCAGCTATTGACTGCCAGAAGTTTGGTGCAGACGGTATCACCGTTCATCCCCGCCCCGATGAGCGCCACATACGCTATGCCGATGTAAGAGATATAGCACCCATTATCACCACAGAGTTTAATATAGAAGGCAACCCGAAAGAGGATAAGTTTGTAGCACTGGTGCTGGAGGTAAAACCACATCAGGTAACACTCGTACCAGACGACCCTGGCCAGCTTACCTCTAATCATGGCTGGGATACCATAAAAGAACGCACCTACCTGCGGCAGATAACAGAAGTATTCCACAATGCAGGTATCCGGGTATCTATATTTACCGATCCCGTCACTGATATTGTTGCAGCCGCAGCCGATACCGGTACCGACCGTATAGAGCTATACACAGAAGATTATGCCCGGCATTATCATCACAACAGAGAGACAGCAATAGCCGCTTATGCACAGGCAGCAGCTATTGCTACACAAAAAGGTATGGGTATAAATGCAGGTCATGATCTGGACCGTGACAATCTGGGTTTCTTTGCCCACCATATTCCCGGCCTGCTGGAAGTATCTATAGGCCATGCACTCATTGCCGATGCTCTTTATTACGGTCTTGAAAATACAATACAACTATATAAAAGAGCATTGAACAGCACTGCGGTATAACGCTTCCTCAACCTGCTAAAACAGATACTATGCGTGTAGTCTCATCTCTGTACCTGCTCATTCTGGGCTATATTATTGCCGCACTGGTATTCTGGGAGATGCGCCTGCAGCAGCAGAACGGTCGCATCTATGCCCAGGAAGTCATAACCCTGCGGTCCCAGCTGGACAGTACCCGCTACCCCAATGTGTACCGGTATGAAATGCAGCAGCTCAATAAAAAGCTGGAGAGCCGCACTACCCAGTATGTAGCTGAGGGCACTACTTTTCTCATAGTCATACTGATAGGCGCAGCGGTGGTATATGGCTCATTTATACGCCGTATGAACCTGTCACGGCAGCAGAACAATTTTATGCTGGCCGTTACCCATGAGCTCAAATCCCCGCTTGCTTCCATCAAACTCAATTTGCAGACGCTGGATAAACACCAACTGGATGAAGAAAAGCGCCGCAAACTCATAGAGCGCTGCATTAATGAATCTAACCGGCTCAATGACCTGTGTAATAACATGCTCTTCACCTCTCAGATAGAAGGTCGCCAGTACAAGCAGGCGATGGAGGCTTTCAGCCTGTCTGACATGGCTATGGACGTATCGGCCGAGTTCGCAGCCCGCTATCAGCGTCGTTTCGAACAGGATATAGATGACGGCTGCCGCATCATTGGCGACCAGGCTATGCTCCGCATCGCCATCACCAACCTGGTAGAGAATGCTTTGAAATATACCCCCGCACAGGGCACTATCAGAATATCGGTAAGCACAGCAGGCGCTGCTGCTGTAGTGCAGATAGCCGATGAAGGCCCCGGCATACCCGATGATGAGAAAAAAAGAATATTTGACAAGTTTTACCGGGTAGGAAACGAGGAGAGCCGCAAAACCAAGGGCACCGGACTGGGCCTGTATCTCAGCAGCCGTATAGTGCGCCAGCATAAAGGCCGGCTGGTGGTAAAGGACAATGAGCCACACGGCACCATATTTGAATTACAGCTGCCACTGGCACCCGGACGGGCTTAGGCATTATCTCCCATATCCCGCACTGCCAGTTTTTTCAGATTCTGTACCGATACAAAGCGGAACACAAACATCAGCGCCAGGCTCACTAACGAAAACAGTACAAACTGCACCGGGCGGGACGGGCCCTGCCACATCACCGCTATTGCATAGCCTATACCGGCTATCAGCAGGGCATAACCTATGTGTGCCATTGTCCACTTTATATTCAACGGCAGTTTAAGTATACGTATAGCAAACACCATAAATACAAATGCCAGCCCCGTCTGCGTGGCAAGTGAGGTTATAGCACCACCAAAGGCCTTATACTCCGGCACCAGTATATAGTTCAGCGTCAGGTTAAATGCTACGCCGAAAAAAGCTATGATGTTCAGGGCTTTCAGGCTGCCGTTGGCAGTAAGCAGGGTAGAATATACATACATGAGGCACCAGCCGGGAAAAGACAGCATGAGGCAGGAAAACACCAGCTGATAGCTACGCGCCTCTGAGTGATACAGCTCTCCGCTGTGATATAACAGGTACATGATATCGCCGCCAAAGTACAGTGCCGCCACCGCTACCATCACCGCAAAAGGTACCATCATATTCACACACAGTTTCACAATAGGCTGCACATCTTCCTTCCGGGCCAGCATCCTCCCGAAAACCGGCAGCAGCATAGTGGCAAACATCAGCCCCAGTATATTGGCCATGTCCAGCAGGCGGAAGGCCGCAGCCCATATGCCTGCCTGGTGCTTACCATCGGCCGTCATACGCTCTATCATAATAGCATCGGCCCTATTGTATATAGACATCATAAATATGAGCAACGCATATGGAAAGCTACTACGCACCACCTTCATTATTTCAGGCACGCTGAAGGTGAAGCTTAGCTTCACCTTCCCTATCCTGCGCAGCACCATATAGCCAGCCGCTGCCGCTATAAAGTAGCACACCACCTGGGTTATTACAAACCACTGTATGCGGAATACCCGTGCTGTAGGAGGGTACACCAGCAGAAAACCGCATATCAGTATCATCAGCGTTCTGTCTGTAATAGATAGTAGCGCATCTGTCTTAAACCGGTGCAGGGCCGATACATTACTGCGTATAAAGGACAGCAGCGCATTCAGCGAATGGATAAACAGAATACCGGCCAGTAATCCCAGCTCCCACCCTCTGTAGCCAAGTATATATCCCCACGTCCATGCAATAGCTATATATATGGCCATCAGCACCAGCCGGGCCGATAGCATGGCAGGAAATAATACCGGCAGCCGGGCCGGGTCCTGAGCTATAGTGCGGCTGTTATAATTACTGATACCAAAATCCAGCACCGTCTGGAATATGATACCAAGACTGAAAAGTGCCTGATAGGTTCCATACGATGCGGCCGATACCGTATTCTGTACAGACCTGTCTATAAAAAGCACCCATACCGGCTTTACAAGTAGGTTTACAGCTATGGTAAAAAGGATGTTCTTAACGAAAAAACGCTGCATTCGTATAAATAACGGTGTAAAAGTGAGTAAAAGTATATTTTTGTCGCCATAAGCTATGCGTATTGCGGTAAATACACGCCTGCTGCTGAAAGGGAAGCTGGAGGGTATCGGTTGGTTTACATATCAGACATTAGAACATATTGTCAGGCAGCACCCTGAACATGAATTCTATTTCTTTTTCGACCGTGCTTATGATGAGCAGTTCATCTTTGCTCCCAATGTAAAGCCTGTGGTCGTGCATCCTCAGGCCAGGCATCCTATTCTCTTCTGGCTATGGTTTGAATGGAGTATGCCCGTCATGCTGCGCCGGTATAAAATTGACCTCTTTCTGTCCACCGACGGTTACCTGTCGCTCAGCACTAAAGTACCTACATGCCTGGTAATACATGATCTGGCCTTTGAGCACTACCCTGAGCATTATGTATTCACTCACCGCCTGTACTGGAGGCATTACTCTCCGCTTTTTGCCCGCAAGGCTTCCCGCATTGCTACAGTTTCTACTTTTTCTAAAAACGATATCAGTAAGCGGTACGGCATAGACCCGTCAGGTATAGACGTAGTGTATAATGGTGCCCATAGTGAGTATGTGCCCCTGTCCATCAGTGAACGGCAGGCAGTAAAAGATAAATACACCGACGGCTGCGAATACTTTGTATTTGCCGGGGCCATACACCCCCGTAAGAATATACTGAATCTGCTGAAGGCCTTCGTCATCTTCAAAAAGCGCCAGAAAACCAATATGAAACTGGTTATCGTAGGTCGCCCTGCATGGAAATATGAAGAGGTAGAGGAAATGCGCCTCACCATGCCTTTTAAAGATGATGTGAAGTGGGTAGGTTATATGAATGTGGACGAACTCAGCAAAGTAATGGGTGCCGCCTATGCGCTCGTGTATGCTTCCCTGTTCGAAGGCTTTGGCATACCCATACTGGAAGCGCTGCAGTGCAATGTGCCTGCCATAGTTGCCAATACTTCCTCCATGCCAGAGGTAGCCGGTGATGCCGCGCTCCTCGTAGATCCTGCCGACCCCGAAGATATAGCTGCCAAAATGCACCTCATGTATAAAGATGAGGTACTCCGCGCCCGGCTCATAGCCAAAGCACCTGAGCAGGTGCAGAAGTTTACCTGGCAGGGAGCCGCCGACAGGCTGTGGAACTGTATGATGCAATGTGTGGATAAACAGGGCTAATCACACTTCTTCCTATATTTGACAGGTATTGTGCTATGAAAACACAAACCAAAATCGCCGCACTCTTCTTTTTCTTTTCACTGTTTATAATGGTGCTCTTCGGCGTATCGGTATATTACTTTGTCAATAAATATGCCTTTACCGACTTCTACAAGCGACTGGAGATACGTGCGGTTATCGCTGCCCGCTCATCCCTGGAAACAGAGGCTGACAAAGCATTGGTAATGCGTGAAATCAGGGCTCAGCACCTGCAGAAACTGCCGGAGGAAAAAGAATATATATTCAGAATAGAAACAGGGAAATCTTTCAAAGAGGAAGCCGACAGGCTTAATGTACCCATATCATTCTTTGAGCAGATAAAGAAAACCGGTGCCGCATCATGGCAGCAGGGCAATATATTTTACTCCGGTATACGCTATCAGACAATGGATGGTTTTTATGTAGTGGTCGTATCGGCAGAGAACTATTACAATACCCACCACCTGGCCTATATACGCAATGTGATACTGATAGCCATTATCGTCACATCTATTTTCGCCCTCACACTTTCAGTCCTCTTTTCACGGCAGGTATTTAATCCGGTAAAGAAAATGACACGCCGTGTGCAGCAGATAGGCTCACAGAATCTGCATGTGCGGCTCGATGTTTCAAAAGAAAAAGATGAAGTAGGTGAGCTGGCAGAAACGTTCAACAATATGCTGGACCGTCTGGAAACAGCTTTTGAAACACAGAACAACTTTATCAGTAATGCCTCCCATGAGCTCAGTACACCACTTACTACTATCATTGCCGAGGCCGACCTCACACTTATCCGCGTGCGCACACCAGAGGAATATATAGCTGCACTGGAAGTAATACTAAGAGAAGCCGAACGGCTGGACGATATAACAAAATCACTCCTTTTCCTTGCTCAGACAGGCTTTAACGGCGGTACACAAAAGTTCGAAAAGCTTCGTGCCGACCAACTGCTGTATGACGCCCGTGAAATGATAAATAAGATTAACCCCAACAATAATGTACAGATAGACCTCAGCGGCATACCAGACAATCCGTTAAAGCTTAAAATAAAAGCCAATCGTCAGCTGCTGGATCTTGCCCTGTCCAACATTATTACAAATGCATGCAAATACTCGCGCAACAAGCCTGTTGTCATGCGGGTGTGGGCAGGGGAAGAAAATGTCTTCATCAGTGTTACAGACCACGGCATAGGCATACCCGAAAATGAACTACGGTATATATACGACCCCTTCTTCAGGGCATCCAATACCGGCGAATTTGCAGGCTATGGTATAGGCCTTCCGCTCACCCGCAATATCATGCGTATTCACAAGGGCGAGATTCGTATTTCATCCACTCAGAATGAGGGAACTACTGTCACGCTAGTATTCCCTCCATGGGGAGCGTTTTAAAAATCGCCATATTATTAACAGTTAGTAATAAAATCATCTTTCAGGTGTATTTGAGTGAATTTCAATGAAATATCATTAAAATTTTCGTCACTTATATTTGATTTTTGCTTTAAATTTTTCTAGCTTTCGAAAAATCATTCCACAAAAACACATATTATATGAAACTAATCCCTACCCCTTTACGCACACTGGTAGTCGCCATTGTTTTGGGTATGCTACCCGGCAGCATTTATGCGCAATACTGTACTCCCGGATACTTTCAGGGCTGTGCCATAGCCGGACAAATAAATGATTTCTCTATTACCGGTGCCGCCGGCACATCCATTTCTGACATAGGTACCGGCTGCTCTGGTACTGGTAGCCTGCCTGTTGTTGCCTATCTGGACCATACCAGCATGTCAGTATCATTGGCTCCGGCTACTTCTTATACAGTAGTAACCTCTACAGCTCTTATCAGTATTACCTCTACTGACGTGCAGATATTTATTGACTTCAATAATAATAATAGCTTCCTTGACGCCGGCGAATCAGTAGGCGGCGGTACATTCCTGTCGTTGGGTGCTGCCACTAATATCCCTGTTGCTATACCCGCAGGCGCAGCTGCCGGGGCGCACCGCATGAGGGTCGTTAGCTCAGGCGATGCTACCTATCCCGGTATCAGCCCCTGTCCTACATTCTCTACAGCTACTATTGGAGAGGTTCATGATTACACTGTCAATATCATTACCTCATCCTGTGCCCCCGTTACAGGCCTTATCGTAAGCGCTATCACCAGCAGCAGTGCCGATGTTAGCTGGACAGCCGTATCTGGCGCTACCGGTTATCAGTGGGCGGTTACCACTTCTCCTACCCCACCTGCTTCAGGTACTTTTACCACACTTACTGCAGTTACGGCATCACCACTGTCTCCAGCCACTACCTACTATGCGCACGTACGCACACAGTGTGGCACTGATTACTCCACATGGGTCACTTCAGCCATATTCACTACCCTGCCCACATCGTCCACCACCTGCGCCCCCGTTACCGGCATCACCATGAGCAGCATCACTTCCGGCAGTGCCAATCTTAGCTGGGCTGCAGTTTCCGGTGCCATAGGCTATGAGTGGGCCGTAACCACTTCAGGTACTCCTCCGGCCTCAGGCACGCTTACTACACTTACATCAGCTGTGGCCTCCGGTCTTTCTGCGGCTACCGTATATTATGCACATGTGCGCACCAAATGCAGCGCTACACTCTTTTCTACCTGGACCACTACTCCGTTTACCACATTACCAGCCTCTACCTGTCCTCCCATCAGTGGCCTCACGGCATCTGCCATTACTACCTCCGGCGCTACTGTCAGCTGGACCGCCATTACATCCGGCTCAGTGGGTTATCAGTATGTGATAGACAATACCGTTACCGCTCCGCTTACATCAGGTACCAATACCACTGCTACCAGCACCAGCCCATCCGGGCTCACTGCCGCTACCACCTACTATGCGCATGTAAGGGACAGTTGTGGTGTGGGCGACTTCTCCCCATGGAGTACCATTCCA
>Ga0075012_10000948_pt1 | contig 30327 bp, 29 predicted proteins | sample All_14_2_FD_71474 | JGI IMG/M metagenome (GOLD analysis project Ga0075012, IMG submission 71474) | Freshwater microbial communities in response to fracking from Pennsylvania, USA - Allegheny Zone_MetaG_DW_15 | ecosystem: Environmental > Aquatic > Deep subsurface > Groundwater > Drilled...
GCGGCATCCGCCACCGCCCGCGCCGACCGCGACACCGAGGCCCGGGACCGCGCAGGACGCGAGGCGCGCCTGGCGGCCCTGACGCGCGAAGCCGAAGGCTGGACGGCCCGCTCCAGGGACAGCGGCGGGCGGATCAAGGCGCTGGAGGTCGAGGCCACGAAGACGGCGGCCCTGCTGGCCCAGGCCGCCGATGCACCCGATGCCCTGGCGGCCCAGCGGTCCAGGCTGCTGGACACCCTGACCGTGGCCGAAACGCGCCGGAAGGCCGCCGCCGACGCTCTGTCGCTGGCGGAGGGCGAGGCGGGCGAAGCGGATCGGGCTTCACGCGCCGCCGATGCCGCCGCCGCGACGGCCCGCGAGGCCCGCGCCGGTCTGGGAGCACGGACCGAGGCGGCGACCGAACGCCTGGCCGAGACGGAGGCCAATCTGCGTGAAACCGCCCAGATGTCGCCGCAGGACCTGGGCCAGAAGCTGATCGACGATGCCGTCGCTCGTCCCGCCGATGCCGCCGGGGCCGAAAGCCTGCTGTACGGACTGGAACGCGAGCGGGAACATCTGGGCGCGGTCAATCTGCGCGCCGAGGACGAGGCCGAGGAATATGCCGAGCGGCTGAACACCATGCGGGTCGAGCGATCGGACCTGACCGGGGCGATCGCCAAGCTGCGCGACGGGATCGATGAGCTGAATGCCGAAGGCCGCGAGCGGCTGATCGCTGCCTTCGACATCATCAACGACAACTTCAAAAGCCTGTTCGAAGCCCTGTTCGGCGGCGGTCAGGCCGAGCTGAAACTGGTCGAGAGCGACGATCCGTTGGAAGCCGGGCTGGAGATCTTCGCCTGTCCGCCGGGCAAGCGGCTGTCGGTCATGAGCCTGATGAGCGGGGGCGAGCAGGCTTTGACGGCGGCGGCCCTGATCTTTGCCGTCTTCCTGGCCAATCCCGCCCCGGTCTGCGTGCTGGACGAGGTGGACGCCCCCCTGGACGACGCCAATGTCGATCGCTTCTGCCGGATGCTGAACGAGATGCGGAACCGCACCGACACCCGCTTCATCGTCATCACCCACAATCCGGTGACCATGAGCCGGATGGACCGGCTGTATGGCGTGACCATGCCCGAGCGCGGCGTGTCACAACTGGTCAGCGTCGACCTGAAACAGGCCGAAACCCTGGTGGCCTAAACGTCTCCTCCCCACGAAGTGGGGAGGTGGATCGGCGGCGTCAGCCGACGAGACGGAGGGGGCAACGCGGTGGCTGGAGTGTGCCCCTCATCGTTGAGGCCGCCTCACCCCCTCCGTCACGGCGCGAAACCGCGCCGCGCCACCTCCCCCTTCGCTGCGCGAACGGGGAGGAGAGCGTTTCGAACATCCCGGATTGCCGGGCCGATCAGGAACCAGGGCTCGATGCAGTAGCGGGTGAAGAGACGACCGGGATCGGCGAACAGGCGGAACAGCCATTCCAGGCCCAGCCGACCCATCCATCGCGGAGCGGCCCTTTGTACCCCGGCCTCATAGTCGAAGGCGGCACCGACGCTGAAGACCACACAGTCCGGCAGGGCCCCATAGGCGTCGGCGATCCAGTTCTCCTGACGCGGCATACCCATGCCGACGAACAGGATGTGAGGGTCGAAGGCGCGCACGGCGTCGATCACCTGGGCATTCTCGGTCGATCCGGGACGGGCGTCGAAATAGCCGGAGCGGGTCGCGATCACCGCATGGGGATAGCGGGCGGTCAGGCTGTCAGCGGCGGTGGCGGCCACGCCCTCGGCCCCCCCGATATACATGACCCGCCAGCGTCGGCGGTTGGCGACACTCCAGAAATGATCGCGCCAGTCCAGATAGGTGCAACGATGGAAGGGCCGGCTGGCGCGCCCGACCAGTCGCCCGAACCAGACCAGGGGCGTGGAATCCAGTTCGACCATATCCGCCAGATCGTAGAAGCGCTTCAGCGACGGATCGCGCCGCAGCAGATAGAGGCTGTGCAGATTGTGGTTGGCGACCAGGGCCTTGCGACCGTCCGCGACCCATCGCTGGACATGGTGCATCACCTCTTCGCAGCGAACCAGGTCGATCGGCTGGCCCAGCAGGGTGACCCGCTCAGTCGTGCGGCGCTGCATCCGATAGGGCGAACGCGGCCGACGGCGCCGGTCCGGCTGGGCCGCGGCAAGTTCGAAACCGGCGCGTTCGTGATACATGACGAACCGATAGCGTCTCGGCGCTGAAGGTCGGGTTTGCAGATGCGGTTAATGAGTCTTGTCCTGTTCGCCCTGGCCCTGTCGGCCCCTGCCCACGCCCAGGAACCGCACCGGTTCGTGATGACCGGAGTCGGACGGTTCGCGAACTTTGCCGACACGGCCAGCATCGTCGCCACGCCGGAGGGTGGCCGCATTCGAGCCTTTCAGGTGGTGGAGCCCGACTTCCGCGCGGGGGATCGCGCCTATTGGGGGGGATGGTCGTGGTGGGCGTTCGACTGTGACGCGGGCACGATGGACCGGCTGGATTTCGCCGCCGTGCGTGAGACCGGCGAGGAAGGCCCCGCCACCCCCGACACCGAGCCCGGTCATGTCGCCGCCCAGGGCGGGGATGCCTTCGAACTGCTGGTCGCGGCCTGCAATCCGGATGACTATGAGACCGATGCCGTAACCTTGCGCGAGGCGGTCACCCTGGGGCGGGCGAACCTGGCGGCGTATTGAGCCGGTCCAGCGCCAGGCGATCTTTCGGAAGGGCCTCGGGGCACTGGTCGCGCATGAAGGCCAGCATCTTCTCGCGGATTTCACAACGCAGGTCGAAAGCGGTCGGGGCGTTGCGCGCACTGGCCAGGCAGCGGACCTGGGCCACGCGGTCGGTGATCTCGGTGACCTGAAGATTGACCACATCGCCGTCCCACAGGGGGCTGTCGCGGCAGATTCGCTCCAGCTCGGTCCGCAGCCGATCCATCGGGGCCTCATAGTCCACATAGAGGAAGGCCGTGCCGATCAGGCGGGCGGTCTCGCGCGTCCAGTTCTGGAACGGCTTGGTGATGAAATAGGTCAGGGGCAGGATCATCCTGCGCCAATCCCACAGCTTGACCACAACATAGGTGGAGGTGATTTCCTCGATCACCCCCCATTCGCCCTCAACGATGACGGCGTCGTCCAGGCGGATCGGCTGGTCCGTGGCGATCTGGACCCCGGCGATCATATTGGTCAGCAGGGGTTGCAGGGCGAAGCCGGCGATGATGCCCACGACGCCCGCCGAGGCCAGCAGGCTCATGCCCCACTGGCGCACCGCGCCGATGGTCAGCAGGGCCAGCCCCAGGGTGACGATACCGATCAGCAGGGCCGCGATCCGTTGCAGGATGCGCGCCTGAGTCACGTGCTTGCGGGCCAGCAGATTGTCTTCGCTCGCCATGTTGAAGCGGCGCAGATAGACCACCGCCCACATATCCGACGCCCCGATCAGCATCCAGCCGATCACCAGGATGAAGGCGAAGACCAGGGTCTGGCGGATCGTCTCGGACGGCCCGGGGTCCAGCGGCGAGACCGTGACCGCCAGGGCCAGTGCGATGATCATCACCGCGATCCGCACCTTCAGCCGGGCCCGGCCGACGATGCCGCGCCAGAACAGGTCGCGCTTTCGCACCAGCCATTTCAGCAGGCCGAAGACCACCTGATTGGCGGCCCAGCCGATGAAGACGAAGGCCGCGACGATGATCGCGACCACCGCCCATTCCGGCAGCCAGTCGAAAGACTGCCACAGGCGGAAGATCTCGCGGCTCAGATCGGTGACGAACTCGGGCATGGGGGCAAACTAGGGCGCACGCCGACCACGCGCCACCGTCATGAATGATCAGGATGACAGTCCGCCGTTCGTCGGCATAGTGTTCGGGAAATTGAAACTGGAGCCTGCCATGATCCGCCTGAACCTCGCCGTCGCCTCCGCCATTGCGGTTCTGGGGGTCGTCGCGCCGACCGTCGCCACGGCACAGGAGGTCGTCTCCCTGGAGGACCACATGACCTGCGCGGCCATCTTCTATGCCCAGGCTCAAATTTCCACCGATGCCGAACAGGTCGATGCCTTCGAGGCCGCGACAGGCCTGATGCTGAACCGCGCCACGCCACTGGGTGCGCGCCAGGGTCTGACCACCGACCAGGTCATCGAACGCTCGGCGGCTGAGGCCGACCGTATCCTGGCCCGGACCAATGCGGCACCCGCCGAAGCCGACCAGATCATCTGGAACTGGGGCATCGGCATGGACCGCTGCATCACTGCCGCCTTGGAAGAATAGGCGGACGGAGTCAGAAGCCGTCAGGGGCGATCCGCCTCCTGTCGGTTTAGGCTGATCCCGTCCATTCAAGGGAGGGTGTAATGATGTCCAAGAGCTTGGGTCTGGCGGCGGTCGCCGCTGCTTTTGTGATGAGTGCAAATCCGGCGCTGGCGCAGGATCCCGCGCCGTTGACGATCGATAATTCGATCACCTGCGCGGCGATATTCTGGACCCATTCTCAGCTGCCCGAGAATGCCGGCTATGCTGATGGGGTCGAGGCCTATCGGGAGTTCACGGCCACCTTCATGCGGCGCGCCGAGATTCTGTCGGAACGCGAGGGCCTGCCGACCGACACCATCATCGAACGGATCGCCGAAACCTCGGTCGCCCTGACCGCGATGGTCGACGAGGCCGAAGGTCCCATGGCGCGGATGGAAGTCATCAACAGCTGGAGCGCGGCCGAGAAGGAATGCATCGACGGCGGCCTGCGGCCGGTCTAGAGCGAAATCGGTTCAGATGCGCGCATCTGAACCCAGATATTCGCTCCAGGACTCCAGCGAGAGCCTGATTCACGGCATCGGTGGGATCGCGAAGCGATTCCTCCTCAACCGATCAGGCTCTAGCGAACCGCCGCTTCAACCAGATCGGCCAGGCGCTCGGCCGCGTCGGGTATGGCGACGGATCGGGCGGCAGTGGACATGGCCGACAGCCGGTCCGCGTCGCCCAGTACCTCGGCCAGGGCGGCCCGCAGGCTGTCGACCGTGACGTCGTCCTCCAGGATCATCACCGCGGCCCCGGCCTCGACCAGCCCCTTGGCGTTGAGCCGCTGGTGGTCGTCGGTGGCGATCTTCAGCGGGATCAGGATCGACGGCAGCGCCGCCACGGCCAATTCCGCACAGGTCGAGGCACCGGAGCGGCCGACGATCAGATGGGCGGACGACAGGCGGGCGGCCATGTCGCGGAAGAAGGGGGCCACCTCGGCCTCTATCCCGGCTTCCAGATAGATCTGGCGGGACGTCTCCAGCGTCTCGGGACGCGACTGCTGCTGCACCTTCAGCCGGGCCCGCAGGCTCGCCGGCAGGGCCGCCAGGGCTCGGGGCGTGGTTTCCGACAGGAGGCGGGCCCCCTGGCTGCCGCCCGTCACCAGGACATTGATCGGACCATCGACTGAGGGCGGGACATAGGCCCGGTCCATCAAAATGCGGATGTCGGCTCGCACCGGACTGCCGACCAGTTTGGCGCGCGTCAGGGCGGCGAACGACCCGGCCACGGTGCCGACGAAGGGGGCCAGGATGCGGTTGGTCCGACCCAGGACCGCATTCTGCTCATGGATCACCGTCGGGCGACCCTGGGTGATGGCGGCGACCAGGGCCGGGGCCGAGGGATAGCCGCCGAAGCCGACGACGACGTCCGCCCCGGTCATCGAGAAGACGCGACGCGCCTGGACAACGCCTTTGGCGATCGCAGCGCCCGCCTTGATCAGGCCCAGCGGACCCGATCCCGTGGCGGCATCCAGGGCGATGCGGTGCTCGGCCGGAAAGGTCTGGGCATATTGTTCGCCGCGGTGATCGGTGGCCAGAACCACGCGCCAGCCCCGCGCGATCATGGCCCGGGCCAGGGCCTCGGCCGGGAACATATGTCCTCCGGTTCCCCCGGCGGCGACGACACAGGTCTTGGTCATGGCTCGATACATACTGGCGTTCCTGAGGGCCGGATCGTCCTCCGGTCAAGCCGGAGGATGACGAAAGTCAGGGCGGTCAGCGCCCCGGCAAGAGCCCGGCCCCGATCTCATAGGCCCCCGGCCGCTTGCGCGTCAGGGCCAGGGCGAAGCCCATGGTCAGGCCCATGGCCAGCATGGACGACCCGCCATAGCTGATGAATGGGAGCGTCATGCCCTTGGTCGGGATCAGGTTCAGGTTCACCGCCACATTGATGCAGGCCTGCAACCCGATCAGCATGAACAGGCCCGCCGCCGCCGTCTGGGCGAAACTGTCACTCAGCTTCATCGCGCGGGTCATGCCCCGCACGACGATGAAGGCATAAAGGCCGATGACGATCAGCGACAGGATCAGGCCGAACTCCTCGGCGCCCACCGAATAGATGAAGTCGGTATGCAGGTCCGGCACATGACGCTTCATGACGCCCTCTCCGACCCCGCGCCCGACCAGCCCCCCGCCACGGATCGCCTCCGACGCCCGATCGATCTGATGACTGTCCTCGGGCCCCGGATTGACGAAGGCCGCCCACCGGACCCGCACGTGCTCGAACAGATTGTAGATCAGCACCATCCCCGCCACGGCCGCCGCTCCGATCACGGCCATCCATTTCAGCGGCACCCCGGCCAGGAAGAAGACCGCGATGAAGGTGGTGGTGATCAGCAGGGTCTGCCCGATGTCCGGCTGGATCACCAGAAGGCCCACCGTCAGGGCATAGACGCCAAAGGCGATCGACACCCCCGGCACCCCCTGCCCTTTCTGGGCCTCGGCGAACATCCAGGCGGCAAAGACGATCAGGGCCGGCTTGGCGAACTCGCTGGGCTGAAGGCTGAACGGCCCCAGGTTGATCCAGCGCGACGCCCCCTTCACCTCGTCGCCGATCACGGGCAACAGGGCCATCAGGGCAATAGCCACCAGCAGGGCCCCGACGGCGATCCGGCGCACCCCCTTCGGCGACAACAGGGACGTCACCAGCATGATGCCCAGCCCGCCGGCGGCCCAGACCAGCATCCGCCATGAATAGTGGAAGGGGTCGGAGATGGAATCGTCCGCCGTGATGGCCGCCGGACTGGAGGCGAAACTGAGCGCTACGCCGATGGCCATCAGGCCCAGGGCGGCACCCAGAAGGCCGCGATCGACGGTCCAGAACCAGGTCGCGATCGGACCCTTATCGGTGCGCGAGAAGGTGCGGGCGTAGGCAGTGGTCATGCGGGATCTCCCGGGGTGGCGCCCAGGGCCAGGACGGCGGCGCGGAACGCCTCGCCCCGGGCCTCGAAATCCGGATACTGGTCAAAGGACGCGGCGGCGGGCGACAGCAGGACCACCTCGTCCTGGCCGGTGGCGACGGCAGCCTGGGCGGCCTGCTGTACGGCGCTGGCCATGTCGCCGCTGAGGCGGTGCGGGGTCTGGCCCAGGGCGGCGGCGAAGGGCTCGGCCGCCTCACCGATCAGAAAGGCCTGGGCCACGCGCGGGAACAGGTCCGACAGGTCGTCTATACCCCCCGCCTTGGCTCGCCCGCCCGCGATCCAGAAGCTGCGTTCATAGGACAACAGCGCCTGCCGCGCGGCGTCGGCGTTGGTGGCCTTGGAGTCATTGATGAAGCGGACCCGGCCGAGCGTGCCGACGTGCTCCATCCTGTGGGCGAGGCCGGGGAAGGTCATCAACCCCCGAATGGAAACTTCATGATCCACACCGATCGCGCGCGCCGCCGCATAGGCGAAAGCCGCGTTCTGGGCATTGTGCCGGCCCGGCAGCGATCGCGCCCCGCTGAGTTCAGCAACCAGAACGCCGTCGGCCGACAGGACCCCGCCGGTCGCATCGACGATGATGAACCGCCCCTGTTCGAAGGCCGGGAGGCCGTCGGGCTTTTGTGTTGCGATATCGGTGACGGCGATCGCGCCCCTGTGCGCGCCACCCCCGGCATCGGGGGTGCGGGTGGTGATCGTGCTGACCCTGAGCTTTCGGGCATTCAGGTCGCAGACGACGTCCCAGCCGAAGTCGTCATCGACCCCGATCAGGGCGACACGATCGGGTGTCATGACCTGGAACAGCCGCCGCTTGGCCGCGACATAGCCGTCCATCCCGCCGTGACGGTCCAGATGATCCGGGCTGACATTGGTCAGGATCGCCACATCGGGCGCAAAGGTCGTGGTCAGGTCCAGCTGATAGCTGGACACCTCGATCACATAGACGGCCCCAGGTGTCGGGGCCGGCAGGGCCAGCACGCCGATGCCGATGTTGCCGCCGACATGGACGGTCAGCTCCGCCTGTTTCAGCACCCAGCCGATCAGGGCGGTCGTGGTCGACTTGCCGTTGGTGCCGGTGATGGCGATCACGCGGGGCCGCTCGTCTTCCGGAAGGGCTGCAATGACGCGGGCGAACAGTTCGATGTCGCCGATGATCTCGATCCCGGCGGCCGTCGCCTTGCCTACCGTCCAGTGGGGCTCGGGGTGCGTCAGCGGCGCGCCGGGCGACAGGACCAGGGCGGCGAAGCCGGACCAGTCGGCGACGGTCAGATCCTCGACCGCGAAACCCTCCGCCTCGGCCTGCATCCGGCCCGAGACGCTGTCGTCCCACAGGACAGGCAGGGCCCCGCCGGCCTTCAGTGCGCGCGCCGCCGTGATCCCCGATCGACCAAGGCCGAAGACCGCGACGCGCCGTCCCTGAAAGCCGGGAACGGGGATCATTGATCCCTCTCCCTTTGGGAGAGGGCTTGAGCGCCCGAGAGCCACAGGCGATCGGCCTTGCGCGAAAGGGTGAGGGTCGGATGTCGGAGTGGGAGTGAGCTGTGGCAGAGCCTGAGTGACGGCTTCGCCGATGGACGCAGCCGACCCTCACCCTTTCGCCTTGCCAATCGCTTCGCTTTTGGAGGCTCAAGCCCTCTCCCAATGGGAGAGGGATCGTATGGGGTGACCCGCTTTTTCACCGCAGCTTCAACGTCGCCAGGCCCAGCAGCGCCAGCATGGCCGAGACGATCCAGAAGCGGATCACCACCGTCGATTCAGGCCAACCCATCTTTTCGAAATGATGGTGGATCGGGGCCATCAGGAAGACCCGCTTACCCGTCGCCTTGAAATAGGCGACCTGGATCATGACCGAGGCGGCCTCCAGCACGAACAAGCCGCCCACGATGCCCAGCACCAGTTCGTGCTTGGTGGTCACCGCGACCGCGCCAAGCGCCCCGCCCAGGGCCAGCGAGCCGGTGTCGCCCATGAAGATCTTGGCCGGGGGGGCATTGTACCAGAGAAAGCCGGTCCCCCCGCCGATGATGGCGGCCAGGAAGATGGCCAGCTCGCCCGCACCGGGCACATGGTGGATCTGGAGATAGTCGGAGAAGACGAAATTGCCCGCCAGATAGGCGATCACTCCGAAGGCCGCCGCCGCCATCATGACCGGCACGATGGCCAGGCCGTCCAGACCGTCCGTCAGGTTCACGGCATTGGAGAAGCCCACGATCGTGAAGGCTGCGAAGGCCACATAGAACCAGCCGACGTTCAGCAGCACCGCCTTGAAGAAGGGGAAGGCGATCGATGTCTCCAGCCCCGGCGAGGTCGGCGACTGGGTCATCCATAGCACCGTCAGGACCCCGGCGATCACGGCCACGATGGTCTGGGCCACCAGCTTCTGGCGCGAGGACAGGCCGGCCGAGGTCTGTTTGGTGACCTTGGCATAGTCATCGACGAAGCCCAGGACGGCGAAGGCCGCCGTCACCAGGCTGACGATCCAGATGTAGGGATTGGTCAGATCGCCCCACAGCAGGACCGCCACCGCGATCCCGGCCAGGATCATCAGCCCGCCCATGGTGGGGGTCCCGGCCTTTGACAGATGGGTCACGGGGCCGTCCTCGCGGATCGGCTGGCCCTTGCCCTGGCGTGACCGCATCCAGGCGATGAAGCGACTGCCCATGGCCACCGCGACGATCATGGCCGTGGCCATGGCCAGGGCGACGCGCACCGTCTGGTACTGCACCAGGTTCAGCAGGGGGTAATCCTGCGCCACGTCGGCGTAATAGAGATAAAGCAGATAGAACATTTCAGACGCTCTCCATCGCGTCGGTTTCCAGGCGGCGTTCCAGGTCGGCCAGGGCGGCGGCGACCAGGGAGGCCTTCGATCCGTTCGACCCCTTGATCATGACGACATCGCCGGGCCGGACCAGGTCGGGGGCGATGGCGGCCAGTTCGGCGGCGGTCTCGCGCCACTCTCCGCGCCGTTCGGCGGGCAGGGCGTCATGCAGGGCGCGCATCTGGGGTCCGGCGGTGTGAACCACATCAATGGCGGCAGCGTCGATCCCCTCGGCCAGGCCTTCGTGCAGGGCGCGCGAATGATCCCCCAGTTCTAGCATATCGGTCAGCACCACGACCCTGCGACCGCCGTTGGCCACGGGTCGGGCCCCCAGGCTCATGAAGCCCGCCTTCATCGACAGCGGATTGGCGTTGTAGCTCTCGTCGATCAGGATGAAGGTGCCGCCATGGACGCGGACGGTCTTTTCCTGGCCCCGTCCGGCCAGGGGCTGGAAGTCCGCCAGGGCCGCGAGCGCGATCTCGACCGGCACGTCCAGGGCATCCAGCATCAGGATGACGGCCAGGCTGTTCAGGCCCCAGTGAAAGCCCGACTGTTTCAGATCGAACAGATGGGTCCGCCCGAACACCTCGGCCTTGACCCGGGCCCCGTCGGGGCCGGGGACGAAGTCGATCAGACGGGCCTCGTGCTCCGGGGCCGAGCCGAAGCTGACCACCCGGGCACCGGCGCGCAGGGCATGGGCCCGCAGCACCTCGGTCCAGGCATTGTCGCCATTGATGACCGCCACGCCGCCGGGCCCCAAGCCGTCGAAGATGTCGGCCTTTTCGCGCGCCACCCCCGCCTCGCCATCGGCAAAGGCCTCGATATGAACCGGGCCCACGGTGGTGACGCAGGCGGCGTGCGGCTGGACCATGCGCGACAGGGGCCCGATCTCGCCGGGGGCGTTCATGCCGATCTCGAAGACCGCGCGCTGAACGCCCATGGGCATCCGCGCCAGGGTCAGGGGCACGCCGATATGGTTGTTGTAGCTCTTGACCGAGGCATGGGCCCCCGTTCCATCAGCCTGGCCAGCCAGATCCAGGCCCGCCTTGATCGCCTGGGTCACGCTGGTCTTGCCGACCGAGCCGGTGACGGCCCCCCGGCGGATGTGCGGAGCCCGGTCCCGCGCGGCGGCACCCAGGGCCTCCAGCGCTTTCAGGGCATCGGGCACCACGACGCAGGGCCCGCCGTCGATCGGGCGTTCCACCAGGGCCCCGGCCGCACCGGCGGCAAAGGCCGAGGCGACGAACTCATGGCCGTCGCGCACACCCTTCAGGGCCACGAACAGGTCGCCGGGCGCGGTCTCGCGGCTGTTGAAGACGACCCCGGTTGCATCGAACGTCCCACCCTCGATCCGGCCACCGGTAGCCAGGGCGATGTCGGTGGCGGTCCACAGGGTGGTGGGGACGGAATCAAGCATGGACGGCCAGGGCCTCGGTCGCTTCGGTGGCGTCGTCGAAGGGATGGGTCGTCCCGCCCACGATCTGACCCTGCTCATGCCCCTTTCCGGCGATCACCACCACATCGCCCTGACGCATCAGCGACACCGCATGGCGGATCGCCTCGCGCCTGTCACCGATTTCCAACGCTTCGGGGCAGGCGGCGCGCACCGCCCGGCGGATGGCGGCGGGGTCTTCGGACCGGGGGTTGTCGTCGGTGACGATGGCGACGTCGGCCAGCCGCCCGGCGATCTCGCCCATCTGGGGTCGCTTGCCCTTGTCGCGATCCCCGCCCGCGCCGAAGACGACAATCAGGCGGCCGGTCGCATGGGGGCGCAGGGCCTTCAGGACCGTCTCCAGCCCGTCGGGCGTATGGGCATAGTCGACATAGACCTCGCCCCGACCCGGCCCCGGAATGCGCTGCATCCGCCCCTGAGCCCCGCGGATCGATTCCATGGCGACCAGGACGCGCTCGGCGTCCTCTCCCGCCGCGATGCACAGGCCCGCCGCGACCAGGGCATTCGAGGCCTGGAAGGCTCCGGCCAGGGGCAGCAGAACCTCATGGGTCGTGCCGCGCACATCGATGGTCAGGCGCTGGCCCTCAGGCGTCGCCTGGCGGGCGATCAAGCTCAGGTCGCGGCCCCGCTCGCCCACGCTCATGATGCCCAGGCCGGACATCAGGCTGACGGCCGCGAAACTGGAGAAATCCTCGGCATCCGCATTCAGCACCGCCGTACGCCCACGCGGCAACAGGGTCTCGAACAGCCGCAGCTTGGCCGCGCGATAGGCGGCCATGTCGCCGTGATAGTCGAGATGATCCTGGGTCAGGTTGGTGAAGGCCGCCGCCTTCAGCGTCACGCCATCCAGACGGCGCTGGTCTATGCCGTGCGAGGACGCCTCCAGCGCCAGATGGGTCACGCCCTGGACGGCCAGTTCGGCCATCAGACGGGCGGCATCGGCCGGATCGGGACTGGTCAGGCCGGGCCCGGTCAGGTCGGCCGTGTCCTGACCCTGCTGGGCAGTGACGCCCAGGGTGCCCATGCTGGCCGCCTTGAGGCCCAGGTGCGCCCAGATCTGGCGACAGAAGGCGGCGACCGAGGTCTTGCCATTCGTGCCCGTCACGGCGACGCAGGTCCGGGGCTGGGCCCCATAGAAGCCCCGCGCCGCCAGGGCATAGGCGCGGCGGATGTCGCCCGCCGTGACCATCAGCGGAGCCGAGCCTTGCGGCGTATCCGTGGGGGCCAGAATGGCGGCCGCGCCCTGGGCCAGGGCCTGGGGTATGAAGGCACGGCCGTCCGCCACCGTGCCGGGCAGGGCCACGAACAGGGTGCCGGGGCCCACCTTGCGGCTGTCGGCGGTCACCCCGGTGATGACGGGATCGGCAGGTACGTCACGGTTCAGGAGTTCGGACAGGCGCAGGGGGCTCAAGGCTGCACCTCGCCGGGCTGGGGAATGCGCCGTCCATCGGCGGTGGACCAGCGGTCCGCCCGTCGCTGAACGCCCAGGAAGGGCGCGATCCGGTCTGCGATCCGACCCACGGCCGGGGCGGCGACGTAGCCGCCGGTCCGAGGCCAGGTCGAGGGCTCGTCGATCAGGACCAGGATGGCATAGCGTTTGGCCGTGACCGGTCCGTCGGTCGGAAACACGGCCATGAAGGACCCGATGGCCAGGTCTTCGCGATAACGCCCCTGGAAAAGCTTTTCCGCCGAGCCGGTCTTGCCGCCCAGCCTGAGGCCCGGAGCCAAGGCCAGACCGCCCGAGCCGCCCTTCTTGGCCACGTTGCGGCGCATCAGGTCCAGGATCGTCGCCGACGTCGCCTCCGAGACCACCTGCCGTGTCTGGGCATTGCGCGCCCCGCCCTTACGCAGGCTCAGCGGCACGAAACGCCCGCCATTGGTCAGCGCCCCCATGGCGGCCATCATCTGGGCCGGGGTGATGGAGATGCCATAGCCGAACGACAGGGACGAAAGGGTCGAATCCGACCAGTCGCGCGGCCGGATCGGGGCGGCCGTTTCCTTCAGTTCGATGGGGGCGGGGTCCAAGAGGCCCAGCCGCTGGAAATAGTCCTGCATCGTGCCCGGGCCCAGGTCGATGGCCAGGCGGCTGGTGCCGATGTTTGACGAGGCCAGATAGACCTCTTCCAGCGTCAGGATGCGGTTCTTGGCATGATAATCCTCGATCCGGCGGTTCCCGACCATCAGGTCGCCGGTCGCGTCGAACAGGGTGTCCATGTCGGCCTTGCCGGTATCCAGCCCCGCCGCGACGGTGAAGCTCTTGAACACCGAGCCCATTTCATAGTTGGCCGCGACCGCCCGGTTCAGGGTGTCAAAGGGCCAGCTGGCCATGCCCAGGACCTCGCCCGTCTGGACGTCGGTGACGATGGCCACCCCGCCCTTGGCACCGGTCGCGGCCACGGCGGCGGCCAGTTCGCTCTCGACCACGCCCTGGACCCTTAAGTCGATCGACAGGGCGAAAGGTTCGGCCGTCCGGCCCGCCGCGCGGATTTCCGCGTCGAAGGCGCGCTCGGCACCGGACAGGCCCGCGCCGCCTGGATCGGTCCGGCCGATGACCTGGGGCGCGGCCCCGCCGAGGGGGTAGGATCTCTGGTTCTCAAGCTCGAACGTCACCCCGCCCAGCCCCAGGGCGTGAATCGCCTCGCGCTGTCCGGGCGTCAGTCCGTTCATAACGACAAGCCGCCGCCGCTCGGACAGTACGAAATCAAGTCGCTTCGTCGGCACTTCGGGCAGGGCCCGCAGAATTTGCGCCCGCGCCAGATCGCGGTCCCAGACCTCGCGCGCGTCGATATAGAGACCGTAGTGGGTGATGTTGGTCGCCAGGATCTGGCCGTTGCGGTCCACCATGTCCGTGCGCGTCAGCTGGCCGGCCACCGATCCGCGCGCACCCGCCGCCGGGACGACCAGGGCCGCACGGGCCGCAAAGACCCCCAGGACCACAAAGACCAGACAGAAGACCGCAGTCACGAAGGCGATACGGACGCGGGTATCCTCCAGCGGCCGGGATTCGGCGCGGGCCCTCTCGAAGGCGTGTTCGATGCGGAGGATGCCTTCGCTCAGCCATCGCCACGACGGCAACAGCCGCACCAGGCTCGCGGCGCGGGGCATGGACGCACGGCCCATGGGCGCGCGAGGCGCGGGACGATAGGGTCTGGGGGCCGGATCGTGCACGGTCATTGGGCCGTCTCCGACTCGATGTCGGACGCGGCGGAAGCGGCGGGGTCGGTGTCGGGCCTTGCGACGGGAATGGCAGCGGCGGCGGGTTCCGACTCCTGGCTTGCCGCCAGACTGTCCAGGTCGCGCTCGTCCGACCTCCGACCTACGGCGACCGGCCCAAGACCGGCCTGGCGCGACAGGGCCTCCAGTCGGCCGGGTTGTTCCAGGCGAGCAGCCTGGGCTCGCAGCAGCCGCACGCGCTGGCCGTTCTGGTCGATCTGACGTTCGATCTCGGCGATCCGCGCGTTCTCCCGCGCCGCCGCCGCCTTGGCCACATAGATGGAGGCGACCATGGCCGCCACCATGATGCCGCCGAAGATCTCGACCCAGCGAATGCCCCAGATCTTGCGGTCGAACAGGTTCAGGATGCCGGACGAGGCGCTCATGCCGCCATCCTCCCCCAGGCCGGGGCCGTGGTCCGGACCGCGGCGCGCAGTTTGGCGGAGCGGGCCCGGGGATTGACGGCGCGCTCGGCTTCGCCTGCCTCGCGAGCCCCCTTAAAGGCCAGGGTGAAGCTGGGCCGGCGTGGGTCGATGGTCACAGGGGCATGACGTGAGCCGGCGGGGGTGTTGCCCGTGCGTTCGGTCAGGAAGGCCTTGACGATGCGGTCCTCCAGAGAATGGAAGGTCACGACCGCCAGCCGCCCACCGGGCGACAGCACGGCCTCGGCCGCCGCCAGACCGGCCGACAGCTCGCCCAGTTCGTCGTTCACCGCTATGCGAAGGGCCTGGAAAACCCGCGTCGCCGGATGGATCGGCGCACCACGACGTCCGCCCAGGGCCCTTTCGACGACCTCCGCCAGGTCCAGGGTACGATCGAACGGACGCTCGGCCCGGCGGCGCAGAATGGCCGTGGCGACCCGCCCGGACTGGCGCTCGTCGCCGTAAAGCTTGAAGATATGGGCCAGAGGGCCGTGGTCCCAGGTGTTGACGATCTCGGCCGCCGTCGGGCCGTCGTCGCCCATCCTCATGTCCAGGGGACCGTCGCGCATGAAGGAAAAGCCGCGCTCGGCCTGGTCCAGCTGCATCGACGACACGCCGATGTCGAACACGACCCCATCGAGGCGAGCCTCGCCGACCACGGCCACGGCCAACCCGGAGAAGGGCGTCTGGATCAGGCGGAAGCGTCCGGGGTGATCGGCCGCCACCGCCTCGGCATGGGGCCGCACCGTCGGGTCGCGATCCAGGGCGATGACCTGGGCCCCGCACGCCAGTATGGCCCGGCTGTAGCCGCCGGCCCCGAAGGTCGCATCGACCATCACATCGCCAGCCACGGGCGTGAGGGCGGACAGGACTTCATCCAGCAGGACCGGGGCGTGCGGGCTCATGCGCCCCCCTCGCGGTCCGGACCGTCATCCGATCGGGGCACGACGCGCAGACTGGGACGGCTCTGGGCCAGGCGACGACCCGCCTCACCCCGCTCCTTGACGGCCTGACGCGCCAACAGGCGGCGCTCCTCACGGCGGGCTTCCCAGCGGTCACGATCCCAGATCTGGAATCGGCGGCCCAGGCCGGCGATCACGACGTCCTCGTTCAGCCCCGCCTGACGACACAGGCTTTCCGACAGGGTGATCCGCCCGCCGCCGTCATAGGCCAGCGGCTTCTGGCCGGCATAGACGGTCTCTTCCAGAGCGGTGCGGTGATCGTCGCCGAAGGGCAGATCCTCGATCATGGCCTCGTACTCGGCCATCAGATGGTCGCCACCGGCCTCCAGGCAGTCGAACTGGATCGAGAGGAAACAGAAAATGCCGGTCTCCGCGCCATTCTCGGCCGTGCGGAACTCCTGCGGGATCAGCAGGCGACGCTTTCCGTCCAACTGTTTCTCGAAGGTCGAGAGAAACACGCCCTACCCATTCGGACCCTGCGGCCCGCCCCTGCTGTTTCACGCGACGCCGAACAGGCCTCGCTCATCCCCAAATCATGTCGATTGGGATAGCATGGGATCAAATGGGCCACAATGGGAATGGTTGACGCTTCTTAACTGTGTTGTCGATCGCGCCACGAAATCTGTCCAAAATAGAACATACACAGAACATCATAAGTATTAACAGGCTGTGGGCGGATCATGCGCCGCCTTTCGGGCCAAGGGGTTAACGGACCTGTGATCCACAAACGAAAACGCACGCCGCTTTCGCGACGTGCGTTCAACATCTGCTCTGGATGGCAGAAGGCCTAGAGCGAAATCGGTTCGGATGCGATCGCATCCGAACCCAGATCTTCGCTCCAGAATCAATGCTGGAGCCTGATTCACGGCATCGGCGGAATCGCGAAGCGATTCCACCTCAACCGATCAGGCTCTAGTGGCGGTTGTCCTTCAGGGCGTCCTTGACGCCGCCGACGGTGTTCTGGACCTTGCCCTCGACCTGATCGGCGCGGCCTTCGGCTTTCAGTTTTTCGTCGCCGGTTACCTTGCCGGCGGCTTCCTTGATCTTGCCACCCATGTTCTTGGCGGCACCTTCAACGCGGTCATGATCGGCCATGATGAAATCCTTTGTGCGACGCGACCACGGTGATCGCGCTTCACATAATTTAACCGATGGAACGGGTCCGTGTTCCGTATGGCCGCGCTTGGATCAGCGCCGCAGCCAGGCCGCCACGGCCCAGGCATGGGCGTCGTGCCGCAAGCCGGCCAAGGCCTGGGTGGGGTCAATCCAGACCAGCGTATGGTCATCCTCGACCTTGGCCGCCGGATCGAGCGACAGGCGCTCACAGGTCCAGAAACCGCCGACGTTTCGAACGGGCGAGCCATCCGTCTTCAGAAAGGTCTGGGACGCCTCGGCGATCCGGGCAAGCGGCCGGACGGTCATTCCCGTCTCCTCGAGGAACTCTCGGACCAGGGCCTGAGGCTCGGTTTCGTCGCCATCGATCGCGCCGCCGGGCAGGTCGAGGTAGGTCCCCTCCCCCCGATCCACGCGGACGCAGGCCAAAAGGCCGTCCTCGATCACCAGGCCGAAGACAGCCGGACGTCGGACATAGTCCAGAACGGGATCGGGGGTGCCGAACGCCAGCATGACGACCTAGATGTCGAAGACCAGCCGGGCGCGCACGCCCTTGTGACTGGGGTCGAACTCGACGGCGGAGCGCAGGCCGCTGGCCATGGCCGAGATGATCTTGCCGCCCAGTCCCGTGCCCTTTACCGAGCCGTCGCCCATGCCCGGCCCGTCGTCCTCGACCGTCAGCATGGCCCGGCCGTTCTCGTCCGGGCGAAGCAGGATGCGTATCTCACCGGCCACCCCGGGGCCATAGGCGTATTTGACGGCATTGGTAACCAGTTCGGTGACGACCACGCCCAGCGACACGGCCTGATCCGTCGATACCCGCATGGGTTCGGCCAGCAGCGTCAGGCGGGGACCGCCGGTCGCGGGGCCCAGGGAGGCGCCCAGTTCCTCGATCAGGCCTTCCAGATATTCGTCCATGGCCACACTGCCCATGTCGCCCGAGGTGTAGAGGCGGCGATGCACATGAGCGACCGCCTCGATCCGGGCCTGGGCCTCCTTCAGGGCGATGCGGGCTCCTTCGTCGGCGAGGTGGCGCAGTTGCAAAGACATGAAGCTGGACACCAGTTGCAGCGAATTGCCGACCCGGTGATTGACCTCGCGCAGCATGGCCTCGGCTCGGTCTCGGGCCAGCCGGACCTCTTCCTGGGCTTCGTCGGCCTGACGTTGCAGGGTTCGCCGGCTCAGGGCGTCCTCGACCGCATTCCGCAACAGGGCGGTGAAGTCCTCGGACACATCCTTGATGACATAGTCGGCGGCCCCGGCGCGCAGCGCGGCAACCGCGATCCGACCTTCCTGGGCACCTGTCACATAGACGACCGGCGGCGCCCCCTCGATCGCCATGATGTCGGGCAGGACGTCCAGGCCCTCGCGGCCCGGCATATAGTGGTCCAGGGCGCAGACGTCGAAGCCGCCTTCGCGCAGGGCGTCCAGCCCGGCGTCGCCATCCGGCGCGCAGGTCACGACATAGCCGTGGCGGGCAAGCTCCTTCTGGACGAGACGCGACAAGCCGCGGTCATCGTCGATGTAGAGCAGGCGGATGACCCGTTCGGGCTGGTTCACGCGATGACTTTCACTCGATGCCATTCACTCGATGTCGGGGGCCTGGATCACCGAAAGGAACAGCCCCAGCTGGCGAATGGCCCCCGCGAAGGACTCATAGTCCACCGGCTTGGTGATATAGACGTTACAGCCAAGGTCATAGCAGCGCTGAATCTCGACCTTGTCGTCCGTTGTGGTCAGCACGACAACCGGGGCCCGGCGCAACCGGTCGTCGCCCTTGACCTTTTCCAGGATGTCGGTCCCCGACATATCGGGCAGGTTCAGGTCCAGCAGGATCAGCATGGGCCCGTCGGCCCGGACTTCCTCGCTGAACAGATAGTCCAAGGCCGTGCCGCCATCCGCGAAATGCCGGATCTCGTTGTTGATGTTGGCGCGCCGGATGTTTTTTTCGATCAGCTTGGCGTGACCCAGGTCGTCCTCGACCATGACGATCTTCACGGGGGTGGTCATGTCGCGTCTCCGGCCTCTGAGAGGATCAGGCGTTTGGGGAATTTCAGATGGAAAGTCGAGCCCTTGCCCAATTCGGACTCCACTTCGATCGTGCCGCCCAGACGGCGCACGCTGTTTCGCACGAAGGCCAGGCCGACCCCCTCGCCCGCCCGGTCCTGGCGGCCCGAACGCCGGAAAAGCTCGAAGATGCGCTCGTGGTCGCGCGCCGAAATGCCCCGTCCGTTGTCGGTCACCCGATAGACGACCCAGCCGCCGGGGGCGTCATGGCCCTCGACCACGATCTCGCCCGGTCGCGTCGGCTCCAGATATTTGACGGCATTGTCGATCAGATTTCCCAGCACCTGTTCGATCGACAGCCGGTCGCTTTCGATCGAAGGCAGGGGGTGAACCACGATCTCTGCGTCGGCGGCCTCGGTCTGGTGGCGCACACTGTCGGCGATGCGTTCGACCATGGCGGTCATGTCCAACATCTCGGGGGCCAGGTTGCGGCGGCCCTCGCGCGACAGCTTCAGGATGGCGTTGATCAGCCGGTCCATCTTCTCGGTCGAGGCGCGGATGAAGCCCACCGCCTCGGGCACGTCTTCGCGCACGGCCGTGACGGCATCGCTTTCGATCAGGTCGGGGGCCAGGGTCTCCAGCCGGCTGATCTGACGGTCGATGATCAGGCCGGCCTGTTCCAGCTCGGAGGTGTATCCCATGACGTTGACCAGGGGCGCGCGCAGGTCGTGGCTGACGATATAGGCGAAGCGCTGGATCTCCTCGTTCGCCCGGACCAGGGCGGCGGTGCGGTTGCGAACCTCATCCTCCAGCCCGGCATTGACCCGGTCCAGCTCATAGCTGGCCGCCTGGACATCGGCGATATAGCGCCGGACCAGCCAGACGCTGATCCCAGCCAGGGCCAGGACCAGCAGGCCCGCCAGGGCGTTCACCCCCATGGTCATGTTGGCGGCCAGTTCGGACTGCTGGGTCCGGGCGGACAGCCGATCGACGATGATGCGGTCGATGGCTTCGATCTCGGCGCGCATCTGGTCCATCAGCAACTTGCCCTGGCCGTCCCGCACGACGTCGATGGCCTCGGCCCCGCGTCCAGCCTGGGCCAGGCCGATGCTGCGCTCCATGACCACCAGACGGCGCTCGGACAGGCTGTCCAGCGTCGCGACATGGCCTGACAGCACCGCGTCACCGGCCGTCAGGCTCTCCAGGTCGTCGAACAGGACCGGCAGTTCGCGGGTCGCCTCGCCGTGGATGCTCAGATACTCACCCTGCCCCAGAAGCAGGAAGCCCCGCTGGCCCGTCTCGGCATCGACCAGCCGCGTCAGCACATCCTTGGACAGGACGCGGATCGCATTGCCCCGCTCGACCTCCTCGTTGAAGTCGGCGGTTCTCAGGATCATGACGAAGGTCGCGGCATTGACGACCAGCAGCAGGACAAGGGCCAGACTCAGCAGGCCGATGACGTTGCGGCCCAGGGTCGGCACCCGCATGAAGCGCCCGACGGTGGCCAGGCCCTGACGAAATCTGGAGATCATAGGGTCGAGGTTTAGGGCACCCGCGCCGCGAGTCCAGTCGCGTGATGGGTGAACGGTCGACCCTGTCACAAGAAGCGGTCTATGGTGCCGCAGGGTTGAGTGGAGGCTTGGCATGATCTGGTGGTGGTGGATTCTTCCCGCCCTGGTCGGGGTGATCGGCGTGATCTTCCTGTTCAGCGGCCTGGGTGGACTGTTCAAGGGTCGGCTGTTCAGTGGTGTGCTGGGCGCGGTCGGCGGCGGGGGCCTGCTGGCCGGGGCCGTCATCGCCGTTCTGGCAGGCATGAACATCCAGACCTATGCCCGCCTGACCTATGAACGTCCGGTCGCCACGCTTCAGGTCAAGAAACTGGGCCCGCAGTATTTCGAGGCCACCGTGACCCAGCCGGGTGCGGCCGAGGGCGATCCGCCCCGCACCGTGGTCCTGCCGCTGCACGGCGACGAATGGCGGGTGGAGGCCCAGGTCCTGAAGTGGAAGCCCTGGGCCAATGTCCTGGGCCTGGACAGCCAGTACCGACTGGACCGCCTGTCGGGCCGCTATCAGTCGATCGAACAGGAGCTGAATGCCCCGCGCAGCGTCCATCCGCTGTCGGGCGGCGATCAGGCCCCGATGGTCCTGGGCGCGCGTCTGCCGTGGAAGGTCAGCGTGTGGGACGCCGCGCGCCGGTATCGTCACCGCGTCGATGCGGTGGATACGCTGTATGGCAGCGCCGCCTATATGCCGATGGCCGACGGTGCCCGCTATGAGGTCTGGATCACCCAGTCGGGCCTGATCGCCCGCCCGGTGAACGCCCAGGCCCGCGATGCCTCGGCCAGCGGCTGGACCACGGTCAACTGAGGCCGGTCCGGCGTCAGTCCAGGTCCCATTCTACGCTGGTCGCCCAGAAGTCCGGGCTTTCGGCGCGAAGGGCCACCGAGGTGAACCGTACGCTCTCGACGCCCGAATAGGTCGCCGCGCGATTAGGCCTGGCCGTATAGCCCCGCGCCCGCCAGAACCGTTCCGCCCTCGCGGCCAGATCGGCCTCCGCGCCGCCGTTATGACGGACCGTGCAGTGGACCACCCCGTCCAGAGGTCGCTCGATGCTGAGCACGACCACCTGCCCCTGGTCGTTACGCTGGCCATGGAACCCTTGTTGCAGCAGCGGGAACCCTGCCGCAGTCGCGGCGGAGGCCAGAGCGGTCTCGGCGCGTTCAGACCCCGCAACGCCGGCGCACACCGTCCAGGCGTCCTCCAGCCGCGCATGTTGGGCCAGGGCGGGAGCAGCCAGTGCAGCAAACGTTACGGCCAGCGTTGTGAGGGTCAGGGATTTCATAAGGCGATGCTCCGTCTGAAAAGGTGCCCTACAGTGTCGTGCATATCGCTGCCCACCACCTTCGGAACCTGACGCGGATCAGACTGTGCCGATGGTGCGAAGGCGGGCCTTGGGATGGACCTCGTTCTGGCTCATCACGACCGTCTGGCCCCGGAACCGTTCGATGATCGAGCGGACATAGGGGCGCACCATCGGACCGGTCAGCAGCACCGCCGTCTCGCCCGCCATGGCCGCGCGCTCGAACACGTCGCGGACATTGCGAATGAAGTCCTGCAGCCGCGAAGGGGCCATGGCCAGCTGCCGGTCCTCGCCCTGGCCGATCAGGCTTTCGGCGAAGGCGGCCTCCCATTCCGGAGACAGGGTCACGATGGGCAGGGCCCCGTCGTCGCCCCGGTGCTGCCAGCACAGCTGACGCGACAGCCGGGCCCGGACGTGCTCGACCAGGGCGGTGACCGAGGTGGTGTGCGGCGCGGCCTCGGCCAGCCCCTCCAGGATCGCCGCCAAGTCGCGGATGGAGACCTTTTCGCGCAGCAGCGATTGCAGAACCCGCTGCAGGGTCGTGACCGTCACCACCGTGGGGATCAGCTCGTCGACCAGCTTCTTCTCTTCGCCGTCCAGTTCCTTCAGCAGCTTCTGCACCGCCGCGAACGACAGCAGGTCGGCCATGTTCTCCTTCAGGATTTCGGTCAGGTGGGTGGTCAGGACCGTGGACGGATCGACGATCGTATAGCCCCGGAAGGTCGCCTCCTCGCGCAGGGATTCGTCGATCCAGGTGGCGGGCAGGCCGAAGGCCGGTTCCTTGGTGTGCTCGCCGGGCAGCTCGACCTGGCGCCCGGCCGGGTCCATGGCCAAGAGCTGGCCCAGACGCACCTCGCCGGCCCCGGCCTCCATCTCCTTGATGCGGATGGCATAGCCCTGGGTGCCCAGCCGCATATTGTCCAGGATGCGGACGGACGGCATGACGAAGCCATACTCCTGGGCCATCGAGCGACGCAGGGCGCGGACCTGATCGGTCAGGCGTCGGCCCTCCAGGTCGTTGATCAGGCTAAGCAGCGAATAGCCCAGCTCGATCTTGACCTCGTCGATGGTCAGGGCGGTGCCGATGGGCTCCTCGACGTCTTCCTTGGGTTTGCCGATCGATGCGGCGGCGGCGATCTCGGCCTCGGTCGGCTGGGGCTTCAGACGGGCCCGACCCAGACGCCAGGCCATGAAGCCGGAACCGGCGGCCAGGGCCAGGAAGGGGATGATCGGCATCCCGGGGATGACGGCCAGAAGGGCCGAGGCGGCGGCCACCATCCCCAGGCTGACTGGATTGGTCGCCAGTTGCGAGACCAGGGCCTTGTCCGCCGATCCCTCGACCCCGGCCTTGGACACCAGGAAACCGGCGGCGATCGAGATGATGATGGCCGGGACCTGGGTCACCAGGCCGTCGCCGATGGTCAGCTGGATATAGGTGTTGGCGGCCTCTCCCACCGGCAAACCATGCTGGATCGTGCCGATCAGGATGCCGCCGATGGCATTGATGAAGACGATGATCAGGCCCGCGACGGCGTCGCCACGCACGAATTTGGACGCACCGTCCATGGCCCCGAAGAAGGTGGATTCCTGTTCCAGTTCCTTGCGACGCAGCTTGGCCTGATCCTCGGTGATCAGCCCGGCCGACAGGTCGGCGTCGATGGCCATCTGCTTGCCCGGCATGGAGTCCAGGGTGAACCGGGCGCTGACCTCGGCGATGCGGGTCGAGCCCTTGGTGATGACGACAAAATTCACCACCAGGATGATGGCGAAGATGATGATGCCGATGATGAAGCTGCCCCCCATCATCAAGGCACCGAAGGCCTGGATCACCTGGCCTGCGGCATCGTGCCCCTCATGCCCATGGGACAGGACCAGCCGTGTGGAGGCCAGGTTCAGGCCCAGCCGGAACAGGGTCGAGACCAGCAGAACCGTCGGGAAGATGGCGAAGTCCAGCGGCCGCTTCATCATCAGCGCCGTCATCAGGATCAGGACGCTGGAGACCAGAGAAATGGCCAGCAGCAGGTCCAGCAGGAATTTCGGCACCGGCAGGATCAGCAGAAGGATGACGCCGATCACCCCCACCGCCATGCCGACCTCGCCGCGCATCAGCCAGCCGCGAATATCGCCGCCCGTGGGACGCGCCATGCCGTCCTTCATCATCGGGCCGGCGGGAATGTCGGTCATGTAAGCCCCAGCCCCGTCAGGGCCAGCCGCGTGGCGTCGGCGATGACCGCCTCGGCGTCAGCCGTCCTGGTCGTGCGCTCGGCGTGGAAATAGATCGCGATCACGACCGGCGCACCCGACGGCGGATAGATCACCCCAATGTCGTTGACCGGGCCATAGCCGCCGGTTCCCGTCTTGTGCGCCACGATCCAGTCGGCCGGCACACCGGCCTTGATGCGGGCCTGGCCCGTCGGCGTATCCACCAGCCAGCGCAGCAGCAGAGCTTTCGAAGCCGTGTCCAGAGGCGTGTTCGGTGAGACCAGCAGGCGGCTGATATTGTTCGCCGACTGGATCGGAGTGATCGTGTCCTTGTCGCCGTCGAGCCGGTTCATCTCGGGCTCCAGACGGTCGACGCGCGTGTCCGTGTCGCCGATGCCGCGATAGAAGGCGCGCAAGGCATCCAGCCCGCCCATCTCGCGGATCAGGATGTTGGCGGCAGGATTGTCGCTGACCTCGACCGTACCCTGCATCAGCTGTTCGATCGTCAGCGTGCCGCCCACGGCGGGCTGGGTGACCGGGGCATGGCTGATCATGTCGGCGGGGGTGATCGGGATGTCGCGGTCCAGCCGCTCCTGACCCGCCTGGACCCGCAGCAGGGTGGCGGCGGCCAGAAACATCTTGAAGGTGGAGCAATAGACGAACCGCTCGCCGCCGCGCCATGTCACCCGGCCATCATCGTTGAAGGCCGACAGGCCCAGACGCCCGCCGTGACGGGCCTCCAGCCCGGACAGATCCAGAGCCCTGTCGAACGGGGTGACCCGCACGTCGCTGACCGGCGCACGGTCGCATCCGACCAGGCCGAGGCCTGCCATTCCACTCAGGACGCTTCTGCGGTCCGCGTTCAGCACCATGGGTCAGGCCGCCGCATAGCCGCCGGCGGCGATGCCGCTCTGGGGGGCGGGGATCGTGGTGCCCTCGTCGGCGTACTCGTTCAGCTTGTTACGCAGGGTGCGGATCGAGATGCCCAGGATGGTGGCGGCATGGGTCCGGTTGCCCAGGCAGTGGCTGAGGGTGTCAAGGATCAGGGTCTTTTCCATCTGGGCGACGGTCTGGCCCACGGCGGCGCGCGACAGGGTGTCGGCGGTCTGGGCCGCGCGACCGGCCGGGCCGGAATCATAGGGACTGATCCCCCCGCCCAGCGGCTGGCCGTCCGGCAGTCGGATGGCCTCCACGTCGATCTCGGGACCCACGGCCAGCAGCACGGCCCGGTGCATGGCGTTCTCCAGCTCGCGGACGTTGCCGTTCCAACGATGGGAGACCAGGGCCCGATGCGCCTCGGGCGACAGCGGACGGGGTGCCACCCCGTTGGCGGCGGCATATTTCCGCACGAAATGATCGGCCAGCACGGCGATGTCGCCCGGCCGCTCGCGCAGCGACGGCAGGCGCAGGTTCACCACGTTCAGCCGGTAAAGCAGGTCCTCGCGGAAGGTGCCCTCGCTGACCGCGCGGGCCAGATCGCGGTTGGAGGTGGCGATGATGCGAATATTGACGGGCACGGGCTTGGAGCCCCCGACCCGGTCGATCACCCGCTCCTGGATGGCGCGCAGCAGCTTGGCCTGCAGGCGGGCGTCCATCTCGCTGATTTCGTCCAGCAGCAGGGTGCCGCCGTCGGCCTCCTCGAACTTGCCGATGCGACGGGCGACGGCGCCGGTGAAGGCCCCCTTCTCGTGCCCGAACAGCTCGGATTCCAGAAGGTTGTCGGGAATGGCGGCGCAGTTGACGCTGATGAAGGGGCGCTCGGCGCGCTTGGAGTTCTGGTGCAGATAGCGGGCCATCACCTCCTTGCCGACGCCGCTTTCGCCGGTGATCAGGATGGAGGCTTCGGAGCGGGCGACCTGGTCGGCCAGGCCGATCACCGCCTTCATTGCCGGATCGGCCGAGATCATGGGCCGGTCGTCGTCGGCCACGGCGGCCAGGACCGCCGCAATCAGGTCCGCGTCGGGCGGCAGGGGGATGAACTCCTTGGCCCCGGCCTTGATGGCCGCCGCCGCCTCGGCCGCCCCGGCATCGACGCCGCAGGCCACCACCGGCACATGAATCCGCTCGGCCTCGTTCGCCGCGATCAGGGCGGCGATGTCGATGCGGTAGTCGACCATCAGAAGGTCGGCCCCCTGCCCGCGACGCAGCTGTTCCGTCGCCTGATCGCCGCGCTCGACGTGCTGGACCTTGGCACCGTGCGCCATGGCCATCTTCACCGCCGAAGCGAGCTGTCCGCTAAGTCTGCCGACCACCAGAAGCCGCATGGGTCTTCTCCCTTAATCCGTACTCAGGATGCGAGCGCCTAGGCGCCCGTGTCCTCGGTCTTGATGATTTCCGTCATGGTCACGCCCAGGCGGTCCTCGACGACGACGACCTCCCCACGCGCGACCAGACGGTTGTTGACGAAGATGTCGATGGCCTCGCCGACCTTGCGGTCCAGCTCCAGCACACTGCCCTTGTTCAGCTTCAGCAGCTGGGCAACGGTCATGTGGGCCTTGCCCAGCACGGCCGAGATATTGACCGGCACATCGAACACGGGCGCGAGATCGGCGGCGTTCTTGTCGCTGCCGTCGTCGGTCGTCGCCAGGGCGGTCGAGGAGGCGAACTCCTCCAGGGGCATATCTGTGGCCATCAGTCTGGGGTCCCGTGAGGCAGAGGTTCAGCGTGGCCGGCCTCGGCGGCGAGGGCGGAAGCCAGGGCGTCGGACAGGCGTTCGGCGGCGGCGGCGGGGTCGTACTCCGCCCGCCCGTCCGCCCATTCCAGGCAGAAGGCGGCCACTGGCATGGCGGCGTCCTCGCGGAAGGCCACCGCGCCGGTAAAGCCCGCTTCGGCACAGAGGCGCTCGATGTCGGCGCGGCCAGTGTCGTCCAGGGTCCCGCTGCGGATCGTCAGTCGCGGCGAGGCGTCGATCTCCTGCGCCAGGCTTTCCAGGGCGGCCTGCAAGGGGCCGGTGGGCAGACGATCCAGGGCGGCGGAGGCGATCACGCGAGCGGCGGCCAGGGCCAGGTCGGCGGACTGTTCCCGGTGTGCCCGCGCCACCTCGGCCAGGACGGGCACACCGGTCGCCAGGGCCTGGCCGATCGTGCTGAGGGCCATCGACCGGATGCTGTCGGCCTCGGCCAGGGCGGCCTGACGGCCCTCCAGCCGGGCCTGGGCGACCAGGGCGTCCACCTCGGCCGGGAGATAGGATCGCTTGGCCGGCCGGAAGGACGAGGCACGCACGACATCGCCCATGCCGTCGAACTCGGTGTCGAAGACGAAGGGGCGGCTGAGGATGGGGACGGGGGTGCTCATGTCAGTAGATCAGCTCGTCGTCGCCGCCCTGGCCGGCCAGCATGATCTCGCCCTTGGCCGCCAGGTCCTTGGCCACCTGAACCATGGCCATCTGGGCCAGGTCGACGTCCTTCAGACGGACCGGACCCATGCTGTTCATATCTTCGCGCATGATCTTGGCGGCGCGCTCGCTCATGTTGGAGAAGAACATCTCGCGCAGGGTTTCCGACGCCCCCTTCAGCGCCAGGCCCAGCTGATCCTTCTCGACCGCCCGCAACAGGGTCTGGACCCCGCCGGGATCCAGCCGCGACAGATCCTCGAACACGAACATCAGGGCCCGAATGCGCTCGGCCGCCTCGCGGTTGCGCTCTTCCAGCGCACCGATGAACCGGGCCTCGGTCTGGCGGTCGAAGCTGTTGAAGATGTCGGCCATCATCTCGTGGCTGTCGCGCTTGGACGTGCGCGCCAGATTGGACATGAATTCGGTCCGCAGGGTCTGTTCGATCTTGTCCAGGATCTCGCGCTGGACCGGCTCCATCCGCAGCATCCGCTGGACACATTCCAGGGCGAAGTCCTCGGGCAGGGCCGTCAGCACGCGAGAGGCGTGGTCCGGCTTGATCTTGGACAGGACCACCGCCACCGTCTGGGGGTATTCGTTCTTCAGATAGTTGGCGAGGACCGCCTCGTTCACATTGCCCAGCTTGTCCCACATGGTGCGACCGGCGGGACCGCGGATCTCCTCCATCATGGCCTCGACCCGATCGACGGGCATGAAGGAGGCCAGCAGCTTCTGGGTCTGTTCGAAACTGCCCATGACGGCACCCGAGCCGCTCATGCCCGAGACGAACTCCAGCATCAGGTCCTCGACCGCCTGGGCGCTGACCGTGCCCAAAGTCGCCATGGCCTGGGAGATTTCCTTGATCTCGTCCTCGTCCAGCCCCTGCCACAGGCGGGTGTGATCCTCGCCCAAGGCCAGCAGAATGACGGCGGCCTTCTCCGGCCCCGTCAGCTTGCGGGCGTCGTCGATGGAAGGCTTTTTGGTGAGCAGTCTGGCCATCAGCCTTCATGCACCCAGGTCCGCAGGATCGAGGTCGATTCCTCCGGATGCTTGTCGACGAAGTCTGCGACCTTCTTCACGGACGAGGCCTTCACCTGTCCCTCGATGCGCGCGATGTCCAGCCGCTGCTCCATGTCGGACGGCCCCATCAGCTGACCAGCAGAGCCCGGCAGTATTCCCGCCGCTGCGCCACCAACGGCCGAGGTCTGCAGCGCCGTCACCGACAGTCCGCCCGGCCCGGCCAGCATTCCCTGGGTCCCGCCGCCGGACGCCGTCTTCAGCAGGGGCCGCAGGACGAAGAAGATCAGCAGCAGGCCCGTGACCAGCAGCACCAGCAGTTCGACCCCGCGCATGATGTCGGCCTTGCCGAAATCGAACATGGAGGACCCGCCGTCTGCCATGGCCGGGGCCAGGTCACGGTTGAAGCGGACGTTCAGGACCTCGATCTTGTCGCCCCGCGCCGGATCGATGCCGACGGCGGCGGCGACCAGGGTCTTGATCTGCTCGATCTCCTCGGGCGTGCGGGCCGCATAGGTGGGCTCGCCGTTTCCGTTGGCGGGCGGGGTCCAGCGACCGTCGACCGCGACCGAGACCGACAGCTTCTTGACCTCGCCAGGCTCTCGGACCGTCGTCGTGGTCGCGTTCGAGATTTCGTAGTTGGTGGTTTCGGTCTCGTCCTGGGTGGTCGAGCCTGCCATCGTCGTGCCGGGCGCTTCGCCGCCGGGGATGTTCTCGGTCGCGGTCACGCCGCCGTCGGGCACGCCGGTCGTGTCCTGGGAGGTCGAGCCGCCCGTCGAGGTGGAGCGCACCACCTGGCCGTCGGGATCGAATTTCTGCTCCTGGGTCGTCGATCGGCTGTGATCGATCTCGGCCGTGACCTGGACGCGGGCGGCACCGGCCCCCACCACGCCTTCGACGATATCCTTGATCCGGGCCTGGAGCTGGCTTTCGGTCGTGGCGCGCGCCTCTTCGGCGGAAGCGGAGGTGAAGCCTTCGCCCTCGGCCCCGGCGGCCAGGGTCCGGTTGGTGTCGTCCACCACCGTCACCCGGTCGGGCTTCAGGTTCGGCACCGATGAGGCGACGACGTTGCGGATGGCCCGAACCTGATCCCCGGACAGATCACGCCCGCCCAGGCCCACGACCACGGCGGCGGTGGGATCGGCGGCCTCGGACTGGAACAGGGCTCGCTGGGGCATGGCGATGGAGACGCGCGCCGAGGTGATGCCCCGCATCGACATGATCGTGCGTTGCAGCTCACCCTGCAGGGCACGCTGGGCGTTCAGGTTCTGTTGGAACTCGGTCTGGCCCAGGACCGACTGGTTGTCGAACAGCTCGTATCCGACCGAGCCGGACGTCACCAACCCCTTGCCCGCCAGCATCAGCCGCGCCTCGCCGACCTGGTCGCGGCTGACGAAGATGGTCGAGCCATCCCCCCTGGAGGTGTATTTGATGCCGCCCGCATCCAGGGCCGTAGTGATTTCCGACGCCTCGCGCAGGTCCAGATTGGAATAAAGCAGGGCGTCCGGGGCCTGGCCCACGCGCATCATGATGAGCACCAGCACCGCCGCCACGCCGGCGGCCACGCCCAGGATGGCCGCCAGGCGACCGATCCCAAATCTCTGCAACGCCCCCGTGAAGCCGCCCACGCGTCCCCGCCAACTCTACTGAAGGAGCTGCCGACCTGCCCCGCTAGGCAGAAACTGCCGCCCCCATGGTAAACGCGGCGTTAAGCATGGCCGCTTTCCCTC
>Ga0075012_10000950_pt1 | contig 30313 bp, 20 predicted proteins | sample All_14_2_FD_71474 | JGI IMG/M metagenome (GOLD analysis project Ga0075012, IMG submission 71474) | Freshwater microbial communities in response to fracking from Pennsylvania, USA - Allegheny Zone_MetaG_DW_15 | ecosystem: Environmental > Aquatic > Deep subsurface > Groundwater > Drilled...
CTGGCGCGCATCGTCACCCGTGAACATGGAAAAACCATAGACGATGCCAAAGGGTCTATCGCCCGCGGCATCGAGGTTGTGGAACTGCATTGTGGTTTGCTCAATCAAATGAAAGGCAGCTTCACTGCCGATGTGTCCACCGGCATCGATTGCCATACCAGCCGCCAGGCGCTGGGCGTCTGTGCCGGCGTTGCGCCTTTTAATTTTCCGGTGATGGTTCCGGTCTGGATGATGATTCCGGCCATCGCCTGCGGCAATACCTTTTTACTCAAGCCATCGGAGCAAGATCCCTCTGCCGCCTTGCGTTTGGTCGAATTATTGCACGATGCCGGTTTGCCAGATGGTGTGGCCAACTGTATTCAGGGCGACAAAAGTGCCGTTGACTATTTATTGCATCACCCGGATATCGCCGCCTTTACCGCGGTCGCCTCCACCCCGGTGGCCGAATCCATTTACAGCACCGCGACCGCCAACGGCAAACGCGCTCATACCTTTGGCGGCGCCAAAAATCATTGCCTGGTCATGCCGGACGCGGATTTGGCACAAGCGGCTCAAGCCATTGTCGGCGCGGCTTATGGATCGGCAGGCGAACGCTGCATGGCCATTTCCGTGGTCGTTGCCGTGGGCGACGACACCGCTGATCGCCTGCTGGAGCAGTTAACGCCGCTGGTACGCGCCATTCGTATTGACGCCGGCGATGTGGACGCTTGCGATATGGGGCCGCTGATCAGCAAAGCGCATCGTCAACGCGTGCTGGACGCCGTAGACCAGGGCGTTGCCGAAGGCGCCAAATTGATCATTGATGGTCGTTCGTATCAACACCCCACGCACAAACAAGGTTATTTCGTCGGCCCCTGTCTCTTTGATCAAGTGGATGAAAGCATGTCGGTTTACCAGAATGAAATTTTTGGCCCGGTGCTGGTTGTTGTGCGCGTCAAGGATTTTGAGCAGGGTTTGTCGCTGGTGAACCGTCATCAATACGGCAACGGTACCGCCATCTTCACCCGCAGCGGCTATTATGCCCGTGAATTCAGCCATCGCGTCCAGGCCGGCATGGTGGGTGTGAATATTCCCATTCCCGTGCCCATTGCCAGCCATCCTTTTGGCGGCTGGAAGCGCTCTTGCTTCGGCGATACCAACATGCACGGCGAGGAAAGCATTCACTTTTACACGCGCCTGAAAACAACGACCAGCAAATGGCCGGTGACGAGCATGAGCGGCAGCGCCTTCATCATGCCAACCAATTAATAAGGAAGCGAGCGATGGCAAACATTGGATTTGTGGGATTGGGGAACATGGGTTTGCCCATGGCCATTAATCTGGTCAAAGCCGGTCATCAGGTTTGCGGCTACGATCTGCAGGCATCGGCACTGGCTTCGTTCGCAGAAGCGGGTGGTACGGTGGCCGCCAGTTTGCACGAACTGGCAGACGGTAAAGACCTGTTGATCACCATGTTGCAAACCGGTCAGCAAGTACGCAATACCTGTCTTGGCGATCAGGGTTTATATGCCCTGACCTCAGCACAGGCCCTGCACATTGACTGCTCAACCATTGATGTGGACAGCAGTCGGGAACTGCATCGGCAAGCGGCTGAACGTCAGATTTTGATGCTTGACGCCCCGGTTTCCGGCGGCGTGACGGGCGCGTCTGCCGGTACCTTGACCTTTATGGTCGGCGGTGACGAGGCGGCTTTCGACAGAGCAAAACCCTTTCTTGAGCAAATGGGCAAAAAAATCTTTCACACGGGTGCTGCCGGCAGCGGTCAGGCGGCCAAAATTTGCAATAACATGATTCTCGGCATGTCGATGATCGGTGTGTCGGAAGCCTTTGTGCTGGCTGACAAGCTGGGTTTGTCCGCGCAAAAGTTGTTTGACGTGGTTAATAATTCTTCTGGGCAATGCTGGGTGATGAGCCAATATCCCCCCGCTCCCGATCTGCTGCCCAATGCACCAGCCAATCGCCATTATCAGGCCGGTTTTGCCGCCGCCATGATGCTGAAAGATTTACTTTTAAGTCAGCAATCCGCCGAACAAAGCGGCGTCGACACCCCCCTCGCAGCCAAAGCAACTGCGCTGTATCAACAATTTAATGAAGCCGGACTCGGTCACCTGGATTTTTCAGCGATCGTTCTGGGAAGGAAGCAACAGCCATGACACACAGCAATCCCGCAGACGCCTTTTGGGGCGAAACGGCCAATCAATATGTCGACTGGATTAAGCCCTGGACCAGCATTCGCAAGGGTGATTTCGACGATGGCGATATTCAGTGGTTTGCAGATGGAACCCTAAATGTCAGCGTCAATTGCCTGGACAGGCATCTGGCTGACAAGGGCAAACAGGCGGCCATTATCTGGGAAGGCGACAGCGAACAGGAACAGCAGATCCTCACCTTCAGCGAGCTGTATCACGAGGTCTGCCGCATGGCCAACGTGCTCAGGGATCTCGGTATCGGCAAGGGCGACACCGTTGCCATTTACCTGCCCATGATCCCGGAAGCCGCAATCAGCATGCTGGCCTGCACCCGCATTGGCGCGGTGCACACGGTGGTGTTCGCCGGATTTTCAGCCCTGGCTTTGGCGCAGCGTCTGGAAGCCTCCGATTGCAAATTGCTGATCACCGCCGATGGCTATTTCCGCGGCGGTAAATTTTTCACCCTGAAAGCCCAGGCCGATGAAGCCAGCCGGAGTTTGAATATCAAAACGCTGGTGATTCAGCACAGCAACACCCCCGTTTCTTTCGATGGCGAACGCGATTTCTGGTGGCATGAATTAAAACAGCAAGCCGCGGATCATTGCCCGCCAGAAGCCATGAACGCGGAAGATCCGCTGTTTATTCTGTACACCTCGGGCAGCACCGGCAAACCCAAAGGCCTGGTGCATACGAGCGGCGGTTATCTGGTTCAGGCCGCCTACAGTCATGACAGGGTCTTTCATTGCGATGCCAGCGATGTCTTTTGGTGTACGGCTGACGTGGGCTGGATCACCGGCCACAGTTACGTGGTTTATGGCCCCTTGTGTAATGGCGTGACCAGTTTGATGTTCGCCGGCATCCCGACCTGGCCCAATCCAGATCGCTGCTGGAAAATAATCGACAAGCACAAAGTCAGTATTTTTTACACCGCCCCCACCGCCATCCGCGCCCTGAAACGCGCCGGAGACGAGTGGCTGGCCAGCAGCTCGCGCCAGTCTTTGCGCATGTTGGGCAGCGTCGGCGAACCCATCAATCCAGAAGTATGGACCTGGTATCATGAACAGGTTGGCTTCAAGCGTTTACCCATTGTGGATACCTGGTGGCAAACAGAAACCGGCACCATTATGATCAGCCCGCAAAACGGCATGCAGCATCAAAAACCCGGCTCGGCCGGACAGCCCTTGCCCGGCATTTATCCGGTCTTGCTGGATGACGCCGGCCAGGAAATCGAGGGTGCGGGCGAAGGTGCGCTGGCGATGAAATATCCCTGGCCGTCGATTGCCAGAACGGTAGCCGGCGATCATCAGCGCTACATCGATACCTATTTGAATCAGGGTTACTATATCACCGGAGACGGCGCGCGCCGGGATGCTGATGGCGATTACTGGTTGAGCGGGCGTATCGATGATGTGCTCAATGTCTCCGGGCACCGACTTGGAACGGCGGAAATAGAAAGCGCACTGGTCGCTCATCCTGGTGTTGCCGAAGCGGCGGTGGTGGGGATTCCACATGATTTGAAAGGCCAGGGCATCCATGCCTTTGTGAGTTTGCAAGCGGATGTGGCGGCTGGCGAGATTTTGAAACAGGAATTGATCGAAAGCGTCAAACTGGCGATCGGCGCTATCGCCCGGCCGGACGCCATTCAATTTGTGAGCGATTTACCCAAGACGCGTTCCGGCAAAATCATGCGCCGTTTGTTGCGCTTGATAGCCAGTCAAACGGTGTCGAGCCTGGATGAGCTGGGAGATTTGTCTACTCTGGCTAATCCGCAGGTGATTGAGGATTTGCTGGGGAAATGACCCCATAAAAAAAGCGGTGGCTTGACACAGGGCGAGAGCATGAGTGGGTTGATTTGATGCAAACAAACCAATCTCCCGTCATTGCGAGCGTTAGCGAAGCAATCCAGTGTTCGAAGTGAGACATTGGATAACATGAAAATCCGGCTTCGTAGCACTGGATTGCTTCGCTAACGCTCGCAATGACGGAACACCTGAGTATGTGTGTCAAAATTGTTCACTCATGATCTCGCCTGTTGCTTGACACTGCATCCAACACTTTGATAGTTTAGTTAAAATAATTTCCTTGAGCATACAATGCCTTATACCGACAGTTCTTTAAAAGAAGGAAGTTACCATCCAGCGCAGTTTGATGGACGTCTGCGCCAGGCGCAATTAAAAATGGTCATTATGCTTGAACAAGTCGATACGGTTTGTCAGAAACATGGCCTGAATTATTGGCTGGAAGGGGGAACGCTGTTGGGTGCGATTCGTCATCAGGGCTTTATTCCCTGGGATGACGATTTGGATATTGCCATGCCGCGCGCCGATTACGAAAAATTTCTTCTGGTAGCACCTGGTGAAATGCCCGGGCACTTGTGGTTACAGACTCCTCAGACGGACCCCGGATATTTCAGCCTTTGTGTACCGTTGAAGATCCGCGACCTCAGCAGCCATGTTCTGGTGATGCACGAAAGTGGTAATGAACCTTACAAGAAAGGCATTTTTCTTGATGTTTTTCCCTATGACCTGGTAAAAGAAAATAAACTGAAACGTAAGCTAACCAAAACCAGAACCAATCGCATCCTGCGACTGTTAACCTGGAAATATAGCAAAGTTCCTCTTGGTCATTATGCAAAATTATATAAACACCTTGCCCGGTTTATTCCAAAACGCTTGTTGGAAGCCAGCCTGCTAAAGACCATTCGAAGAGCCAACAAGAGCAAAAGTAACTTTATGGGCTACGGTTTTGATTGCGTCAACCGTAATATTGTTTCCCATGAAGAAATTTACCCCTTGAAACGGGCGGTCTTTGAGGGCATTTGGGTAAATATTCCCAATAAACCCGAGGTCATTTTAACTCAGTTGTATGGCGATTACATGCAATTACCGCCGGAGAAAGATCGGGTGATGAAGCATTATCGTGAATTAATTCCCGATATTTGACCTTCGCTCACCATACGGCTCAAATTTATCCGTCACATCACCCACATACTCTGGATGATTCACCAGATCCAGTTTCAAAACTGACGGGATATTCAGATTAAACCGTTTGAGATCAACCGAGACCAAATTCTGGGTTTTACTGGCCTGGAAATAATACATTCTATTCCCCAAATCACTGACAATACGCCAAATGGATTTGGTCTCATCGATGGTTGTGTAGGGATAGGCCACGTTATTCAAAATCGCCAGGACATCTATCAAACGATCATGCGCCGACACAAAACCAGGCAAAACCTGGGCGTAGAAGCTGGCACGCACGAAGCGGTTTTTGGAACTGAATTTACCCGGCAGGGGTTTGGCGCCGCCAAATCCACGATAGCGTTTCAGGTTCTGCAACTGCACATTATAATCGGGTTCATTGGTGGCGGTGATGTATTGGCGACCGTGGTATATCTGCAACACCCCGTTTACATATTCCAGAATGGCGGAGTCGCCCGAGGCATCATCCAGCACCAAATGCAATTTGCCCCACTGCTTTGTCTGCTCATGATAAAAAGGCGTGATTTGTAATGGCTGTGTTTTGGAAAAACGCACCGCTTCGTCAACCGATTTAAAATTATCCAGGTAATAAAGCAACCACAGCGACAAAGACAAACCCGGTTTTGACAGATCACGTTTGCCATAATCCGCACCATCATGCCACAACAAATGCACGGCTAGTCCGGCCTCGTTCAAGCCGTCGGTGATAAAATCTTCATAGCCGGTGGAGGTGACGCTGCCATATTTTGACGACCAGGAAACCCAGTTACCGCCCTGCTTGCTGTCTGGCCCGGCACCAGAGTGCGGAAGATGACGGGAGAGCACGAGCAAATTGGTGCTCATATCCTCTTCCCAGTCCATGCTGCGCCCAACCATAACGGATTGGCCTTTATCAACGACCAGGATTCGGGTACAGGCAAGGGTGTCGGAGAGTCCGGCAAGAAATAAGATGGTGGCCGCCGCCACTGATTTGAGCATATCCATTCGTTGTATCTCCATAAAAAAGAACAGATATCAAGCTTAGCAGATTTTTGCGCCCGAAAAACCTTCAGAATTGCACGGAGCAACCGAACCGCGACCGTAAGGAAGCGGAAATGTTGGGTACGCTTCGAGCCAGCTACCAGACAAGTTCATAACAGCTCCGCTCCCTCACGGTCGCGGTTCGGATGCTCCGTACCAGGCACGCGGCCTATTCACCCCAGTCATACCAAACATTCAACTGAGTAATCAGCTCATCCACGCCAATTTTTTTCAACGAAGAAAAACCCTGAACGCTGACCAGATCCTCGCGAAGCTGGTAATGTTTTTTGACGTTCAGCAAAGTATTTTTCACTTCGCTGCGGCTGATTTTATCGGCCTTGGTCAGCAGGATGTGAACGGGGATTTGTCGATCAAGCGCCCAGTCGACCATCATTTGATCCAGATCTTTGAGCGGATGACGGCAATCCATCAGCAACACCAGGCCGCGCAGGCATTGCCTGACTTCCAGATAATGAGCCAGATTTTTCTGCCAGTCGTGCTTCACTTGCAAAGCCACTTTGGCGTAACCGTAACCGGGCAAGTCAACCAGACGACGCGATGGGCCGATGGCGAACAAATTGATCAGCTGCGTGCGGCCTGGCGTTTTACTGGTTCGCGCCAGTTGCCGGATACCGGTCAGACAATTCAGGGCACTGGATTTCCCGGCATTGGATCGCCCTGCGAACGCCACTTCATAGCCTTCATCAGCGGGTAGCTGATCGACTTTGGCCGCGCTTTTTATAAATTCTGCCTGTGCATAAGGATTTTTTAACATTATCATCAATTTCGTTTTGGGATTTTTGCTGAGGCAGTGTACCATTAAAACAGGGATACATTTGAGGTATATATGAAAAAAATTGTATTTGTTGCGCTGCTGCTGGGCACCTTTGTTGCGCTGGCCGCCGATCAGCCCGACAAAGTGCCTGAAAAAGCCGCCTTGTGCCTTGCTTGCCATGGCCCTCTGGGTAACAGCAGTAATCCGGAATGGCCGAACATCGCCGGTCAGCATGCCAACTATTTGCTCAAAGAGCTTCAGGATTACAAAAAAGGCAAAACCCGTAGCGCCGCCACCATGACTTCGGTGGTCGCCGACCTGTCTGACAGCGACATGCAAAGTCTGGCTGACTATTATTCCAAACAGCCCCTGGCTGAAAATACCGTGCCCAAACAATACCTGCAACGCGGTGAACAACTGTATCGCGGCGGCGATTTCGACAAACACATCACCGCCTGCATAGCCTGTCACGGGCCACAGGGAACGGGTAACGCCCAGGCCAATTTTCCGGTATTATCGGGGCAGCATGCGGCTTATACCATCCAGCAATTGCAGGCTTTTAAAGACAAAACCCGTCACAATGATCTGAACAGCATCATGCAAGATATCAGCGCCCGCATGGACAAAAGCGACATGGAAGCGGTGGCGTATTATGTTCAGGGATTGCATTAATAATGAGGAAAACCATGATCAAACGTTTGTTAGCTGTATTATTACTCCTGCCCACACTGGTGTTTGCTGATACATTCGTAGCCGGCAAAGATTACGAAGTCATCAGCAGCACCGATGCCGCATCGACTGGCAAAATGCCGGTGACGGAATTTTTCAGCTTCGGCTGCCCCTGGTGTTTCAAACTGGAACCCACGCTGGACGCCTGGGTCAAAAAACATCAGGACAAAGTCACCTTTTCACGCATGCCGGTTGTATTTCATCCAGAATGGACGTATTACGCCAAAGCTTTTTATGCTGCTCAATTGCTTGGCATCGGTGACAAAATGAATCCGCTGTTGTTCAAGGCCATTCAAACCGATAAAAAACCACTCAACAGCGATCAGTCCATGATCGACTTTTTTGTCGCTCAGGGTGTAGATAAAGCCACCGCAGAAAGCGCTTTCACCCACTCCACCACCATCGACATGAAAATCGCCGAGGGCAGCGCACTGATGGCGGCCTACCACATCAACGCAGTTCCGGCGATTGTGATCAACAAGCGTTATAAAACCGATTTGCAAATGGCTCAGGGCGAAGAACGATTTTTCAAGATTCTGGATTATTTGATTACTCAGAAGTAAGCGTGACGAAATGGTCATTTGCAATGTAAGCATATTTCTTATATTCTTATTGTAAGAATATTGCTTACATATGAGTAAACATTATGACGCGAACAATGACCGTAGATTTGGGAAATGAATTAAGAAGTTATGTTGAGTTTCTTGTGCAATCCGGCGACTACAAAACAAATAGCGAAGTCTTGCGAGAATCACTTAGATTATTGCGTGAAAAACAAGCTACTTCCAAACTTGAAAAACTGCGTCAATTAATAGATGACGGTGAAAAAAGCGGTGTGGCTGTTGAATGGAATGCCGATGAATTTCTTACAAGGATGATGCGAAAACAAGATGCTCGATAAAAATTTCCGCCTTTATCCCAAGGCAATTGAAGACCTGGAATCCATCTATTTGTATGGCTGTGAGAAGTTCGGTGTTAAAAAAGCAGCCGACTATATCGTTGAAATAGAGAAGGGGTTTCAATACGTTGCCAACTATCCCGATATGTCGCGCAATTGCGATCATATTCGCAAAAAATTAAAATCCTGGCCTGTCGGTTCGCACGTAATCTTCTTTAAACCCGCCAAATATGGAATCGTGATTATTCGGGTTTTACACCAATCAATGGATTACCCAAGACACTTTACATAACGTAACTCAAACATAACGCACCCACCATAGATGCGGATGCAGCTTTTTAAAAGCGGCGTATTTTACGCATAAAGCGTATAAGAGCAGCAGAAACACGGCCCAGCAGAGGAATATGCCTGGCGCGTTGAAGCCGAAATCAAAACGCAGGCTTTGGCGTTCGGCCATGCTGGCGCCGAGCACCCGCGCGGGTGACATGGCGAAAAACCAGAGCAGGGCTGCTGTGTTGATGATGGGGAAATGGACCATGTAAAAGAACATGGGCACCCGACCGAATAATTGCAAGACATTCAAACGCCAGCCGAAGGTTTCATATGCCGCGAGGAACAAAATCCCCACGCTCATGGTCATGAGCAAATACACCAGAGATGGCGGGTATTTTTCGTTGTTCAAAAAAGTCAGAATGCTTTGTATGGAAGACGATTGTGCGACAAAAGGTGTGGGATCGCCGTAGCTGAATACGCCGCGTAACAGAAGAAAAGCGATCGTTGTGGCGCAGGCCAGCATCCATAAAATCGGAATCCGGCGGGTGTCGGGGATGGTCCATAATTTGGCAAACACAATGCCCAGCATGGCGAGACAGGTCCAGACGCCGAAGGGGAAATCAAAATCAAAGGTCAGGGCGCCGAGATTTAATTCGCCTTGATTACGGAAAAAAAAGACCAGCCAGTAGAGCAGACCATCGGCTGGTACGATCGTCATGAAATCCAGCAAATTATGCAATGCCACCCCGGCAAGGCCCAGCGCAAAGAGCAGCAGGGTCGGCAGATAGATCAGGGCTGCCAACAGGATCATGCTGGCACCCAGGGCCCAGATGATACCCATGTAAAACACACTGGGGATAAAATCGAGAAAACAGCCGTAACGAATAATCACCAATTCAACAAAAACCAGCCATAAACCTCGCGTTAGCAGAAAACGTGATACCGAAGCGCGTGATTTGCCGCTGGTCAGTGACAAACCGATGCCAACGCCGGCCAGAAAAACAAACCAGGGGGCGCAAAAATGGGTGACAAAACGCATGAAAAACATGGTGGTATCGGGGTGGGTCAGGTCGGTGGGCGAGAACGGGTAATTGCTGAGGTAATCGCGGGTGTGATCAAGCACCATCAGGATCACGGCCAGCCCGCGGCATGCGTCGATGGAGGTGGTTCGAGTTGACATGATGTTGGCCACAATTTCGGGAGAGTTGAAATTGTTAGCGGCGCTGAGGGGGGAGGACTTTAATTTTATCCAGGGCGTGGAACAACCACCCTGTTTTAATACCCCTCATCCGCCCTAATCGGGCACCTTCTCCCACAAGGGGAGAAGGAAAACCTGGATCGAAGCACTGTTCATAAACAAGCATTCATAGCATGGACCGGTAAAAACTTCCTTCCAGCCAGAAAAAAGAATCAAGCCTCGATCTGGGGGTTCCTTCTCCCCTTGTGGGAGAAGGTGCCCGATTAGGGCGGATGAGGGGTATTAAAACAGGAGCTGATGGTGATTTAACCGATATTGCCAGCATCCGAAATACCCGGATTTTCCAAACTCAGGTTACCCGTATTAAAGTCGTAAGCAAAAATTTCCGCATAACGACCCCAGTCAATCATGGTTTTCAAGACCCGTTCGGCTTCTTTCTCGCTGAGATAATCCTCAAGCTTGCTCAAAAAGCGCTCTTCGGAAACTCGATGACCAACCTTCTCGTCCAACACGCGGCGAATATACCGAGCCAGCGGGATTTTTTCCAATAACAAACCAGCAAATATTTTCTTCCGTGCCTGCAAATCCGCTTCGGCAAATTGCCTGCCCAATGGATACAATTGAATATCCCCGTCAGACACCTTGGCAAAGCCGAGGATTTCCAGCGTTTCCAACAAGGGGAACAGATCGTCAATGTTCATCATCAACTCATCCCCCAACTCCGGCAAGTCAATGCGCTCGCTAAACGAGGTCATCGTTTCGATCAAACCAGACAACTCCGATGGCTCCACGTCCGGCAACCGATAGCCCAGGCCGATTTGTCGCTCACGATGCGAACGCCGGGTTTTTTCCGTTGGCCCCGTGGTCATGACTTTATAAATATTGTCCACCAATGCCCTGAATTCCAGCGATTCCGGATCACGAGGTTGAGGTAAGGGTACATGCAATTCCTCACGGATATAGCCCGGATCGCTGCCAAAAATCACAATGCGATCCGCCAGCATCGCCGCTTCTTCAATGTTGTGCGTGACCAGCAGAATGCCGTTGGTGTTGGTTTTTTTCTCCTGCCACAACTCCAGCAAGTCCGATTTCAGGTTTTCCGCGGTCAAAACATCCAGAGCCGAAAACGGCTCGTCCATCAACAATACATCCGGATTGATCACCAGGGCGCGCGCAAAGCCCACCCGTTGGCGCATGCCGCCGGATAATTCTTTCGGATAAGCCGATTCAAATCCATCCAGACCAATGATGTCGATGGCATCAATTGCACGCCGGCGGCGTTCTTCGCGCCCGATGCCCTGGGCTTCCAGACCCAATTCCACGTTTTCCAACACCGTCAACCAGGGCATCAAGGCAAAAGATTGGAACACCATCGCAATGCCCGCCACCGGTTTGGATACCGGTTGGCCGCGATAGGTCACGGTGCCGGAAGAAGGAGGAACCAGGCCAGCGATGATGCGCAGCAAGGTAGATTTGCCCGATCCGGATTTGCCCAGCAGGGCGACAATTTCACCCTCCTGCAATTTAAAATTCACGTCATCAAGCACCAGCAAATCCTGGCTGGACGCTTTTTTAAATGATTTGCGGCAATTTTCAAGGGCAATGATGGTGTCAGACATAGGGTTTCTCAATTAAAATTAAAGCGTTCTTCTGCCAAACGATACAGGGGGCGCCAGATCAGTTGGTTGAACACCAGTACGTACACGCACATCATGCCCGTGCCGAGGGCTATTTTCGGAAAATCGCCCGCAATGGTGCTGGCCTGAATGTATTCGCCAAGGCCGGTCGCACGCAAAGTCGTGCTGCCCCAGCTCACCCACTCCGCCACGATACTGGCGTTCCAGGCACCGCCGGCGGCTGTGATGGCGCCGGTAATGTAAAAAGGGAAAATCCCGGGCAGCGCGAGCCGCTTCCACCATAACCAGCCTTTCAAACCAAAATTGTCAGCAGCCAGATACAAATCGCGCGGAATGGTGGAGGCGCCAGCGATCACGTTAAATAAAATATACCACTGCGTACCGAGGATCATCAAAGGTGTTACCCATATTTCAACGCTCAGGTGAAAGCGCACAATGGCGATCACAAACAGGGGATAAAACAAATTGGCGGGAAAAGCGGCCACAAATTGAATCACCGGCTGGATTTTCTGGGCTATGCGTGGCCGCAAGCCAATCCACACGCCGACTGGAATCCAGACCATGGAGCTGATCACAATCAATACGATAACCCGGGTGCCGGTGGCAGCGCCCAGAAAAAACACGTGGAAAATATCACTCAGTTTTAATTCAGCCAAAATAAAACGCAACAATCCCCAGGCACCGATGGCGATGGCGATCCAGACCAGCGAATTCCAGATCCAGTCGATATGGCGCTGTCGTTGCGGATTAACCTCTTTTACCAGTGTGGGCGCACGTCGTCCCAACCAATGAGCATTCACAAATTTGTCGCGCAAAATACCCAACTGATGGCCAACCCGCTTCATCAATTTGCTGCCGCGTAACCAGTCAATCAGCCAGGATTGCGATTCGCTTTCGTCCGGGGATTGTTCCATTTTGAATTTTTCCGACCAGGCGATCAGCGGGCGAAACAGAATTTGATCATAAAGGAAAATGACGATCACCATGGCGATGATGGCATAGCCGAGGGCATGTAAATCGTGTTGCTCAATGGCGAGCGCGATATAAGAACCCACGCCCGGCAAGCGGATATCCTGATGCGACACCGCGATGGCCTCGGACAGCACCACAAAAAACCAGCTGGCCGACATGGACATCATCATGTTCCACAGCAAGCTGGACATGGAAAACGGCACTTCCACTTTCCAGAATCGCTGCCAGGCAGACAGTTGAAACACCGCCGCCGCTTCTTTCAAATCGTGGGGCAAGGTTTTCAGGGACTGGTAAAATCCGAAGACAATATTCCAGACCTGAGCGGTAAAAATGACAAAAATCGAAGCGCATTCCGGCCCGAGCAGGCTGTTGGGGAACAAATGGATAAAGCCGGTGACGGTGATGGAGAGGAAGCTCAGCACGGGCACCGATTGCAAGACATCGATGGCAGGAATGATGATTTGTTCGGCTCGACGATTTTTTGCAGCCAGCGTGCCCACCAGAAAAGTAAAGAGGATGGACAAAGTCAGGGCGATAAACATGCGCAGCACGGTGCGCAGACTATAAAAAGGCAAATGTGAGGGATCAAGGGAGATCGGCAGCGGCTTGCCCAACTGATAGGGGCTGGCCATTTGTTGCCCGGCCCAGCCGAGAAAAAACAGCACGGACAAAATCAGAATCAAGAGCAAAAAATCCCAGCGATTGACAAATCGTCCAACGCTTTCCCGGTTGGCAAAGTAAAAACGAGTATTACGCATCTCTGCCCCCCTTTTTTGCTTGTTATGGATTACACTAATGAATAAGATCAGATCGGACGTAAGCACCGCCCAAGCGGCCAGTATATCATATGGAGCGTTTAATCGACAGATATTCGATGCCGTTCCAGACCAATTAAGGATACCAACATGTCAAACATCAAGGCTTTTGTATTCTCGATCTTTTTTCTGTTTACCGGCCTGTCTCAGGCCGCGCCGGACAGCACCCAGCTTGCGGTGTGGGTGAATGAAGCGATCGTGGCGACTTATACCTTTAACGCCAGCAATTATCTGGACCGGCAGCGCGACATTGCCAAATACTTCACCGCCCAGGGCTGGACCAATTACATCACTGCCTTGAACACATCAGGCTTGCCGGATACGGTGAAGACGAATTCCTACGCCGTTTCGGCGGTAGCGCTTGCGCCGCCGGAAGTGTCGGTCAGCAATGATGGTCAGTCGTGGAAAGCGAGCATGCCGCTGCTGGTGGTGTATAAAAATCCGCAATTTAAGCAGCAACAGACGTTGCAGGTCGATATTACGTTTGTGGAGGCCGCCTCCAATCAGGGCGTGCGTGGTTTGGCGATGAACAGCTTGCAGGCCAAAGTTAGCACCCCGCCCTGTCAATGTATGCCCGTAGAACCTACAACAGCAGCCGCAACAGCACCAGCAGGTGCAGACCAATCAGGAACAGTAAAAGCGCAATAATAAAGTTTAGTTTGGTGGGAATGCGGACATCAAGTGCCGCCTGGTTGGGGTTATCGGGGTTGTAATACACGTCGATTTCCTCGTCTTTTTCGAAAGCCATGGCGGCGCGATAAGCAACCTGACGAGCGTATTTGCTGTTGGGATTGTTGTGGGAGGTGTCGAGGAAGAAGTATTCGCCGGTGAAGTCTTGATCGTACAGATGATAGCTGTATTCAATTTTCGCCCAGAGCTGCGAGCCTTCGCGGGTCCAGATGAATTGCGTCATGCGGCCTTTGGTGATCAGCCAGTCACGGGCTTGATTGAGGAATTGGCGTTGGCTCCAGAAGTGCTTTAACAAGACAAGCAGGAACAGCAACCAGGCGATATCGACAAGGCCTTGCCATGAGCGTAACCAGGTTAGAATGGGCATGTTGTGGGGCTCCTGTGTTGTGAAATCACCCTCAATGCGCCTCATCCCAATTATTCCCCACCCCTATCGACACCTGCAAGGGCACTGCCAATGACACCGCACCTTCCATCAAACCACGAATTTCTTCACTGGCCCAGTCGATCAACGGCTCCGGCACTTCAAAGACCAGTTCGTCATGTACTTGCATGGTCATGCGGATTTTGGGTTCGGGTAAGGCGTTTTGCCAGGCCGAAACCGCCAGCATGGCTTTTTTGATGATATCGGCCGCAGTACCCTGCATGGGTGCGTTGATCGCGGTGCGTTCGGCGGCGCGTTGGCGCATCATGTTGCGGGTATTGATTTCCGGTAATTGCAAACGGCGGCCGAAAATCGTTTCGACATAACCCTGTTGATGTGCTTGCCGGCGGGTGCGTTCCATATAATCGAGCACGCCGGGATAACGATGAAAATAACTGTCCATATAGGTTTGCGCGTCTTTTCTGTCCACCGACAATTGCTTGGCCAGACCAAAAGCCGACATGCCGTAAATCAAACCGAAATTCACCGCTTTGGCGCGGCGGCGCAGCTCGCCGCTGACCTCTTCCAACGGCACCTGAAAAATCTCGCTGGCAGTGGCCGCGTGAATGTCCAGGCCTTTGGCGAAGGCATTCAACAAACCGGTGTCGCCGGACAAATGCGCCATGATGCGTAACTCAATTTGTGAATAGTCGGCAGCCAGTAATTTATGCCCGGGAGGGGCGATAAAAGCCGTGCGAATCAAGCGCCCTTCCTCGCTGCGGATGGGGATATTTTGCAAATTGGGATCACTGGACGACAAACGCCCGGTTGCCGCGACCGCTTGATTGTAAGAGGTATGCACCCGATGCGTCACCGGATTCACCCGTTTGGGCAAGGCATCGATGTAGGTTGAAACCAGCTTGTTCAAGCCGCGGTATTCGAGGATCACCGCCGGCAGCGGATAATCATAAGCCAGCTCCTGCAACACCGATTCCGCTGTCGATGCTTGACCGCCAGGCGTTTTCGCGAGTATCGGCAATTTGTGTTCGTCAAACAGGATTTCCTGCAATTGTTTGGGCGAATTCAGATTGAAGGGTCGTCCGGCCAGTTCCAGCGCCTTGTCTTCCAGTTCTTTCATGCGGATTTTCAAACGCTCGCCATGACGCGCCAGGGTACCCGTGTCGATCAGCACTCCGTAACGCTCCATCTCGGCCAGCACGGTCAACAGCGGCACCTCGATGTCGTGTAATACGGTTTTTAACGGCGCATCCAGCAGAGGATAAATCGCATGGTGCAATTTCAGGGTGATGTCGGCGTCTTCGGCTGCATAAGCTGCGGCCTGCTCTACCGGGATCTGATCAAAACGCAATTGCTTCGCACCCTTGCCGGCCACGTCTTCATAAGAAATGGTCTGATGTCCCAGATACTTGAGCGACAGGGTGTCCATGTCGTGACGGCTGCCCACGCTGTTGAGCACGTAGGATTCCAGCATGGTGTCGGAGACTATGCCTTTTAAAGTAATGTCGTAATTACGGAAAACGTTGTAATCGTATTTCAAATTTTGACCGATTTTGCCGATGCGTTCGTTTTCCAGAATGGGTTTCAAGGCAGCTAAAACGTGCTCGCGCGATAATTGCTCACTGCCATCGCGATGGGCAACCGGAATATAAACCGGGTCGTTGACATCAATGGCCATCGAAATGCCAACGAGTTCGGCATCCATCACGTCCAGACTGGTGGTTTCTGTGTCCACGCAGACCTGCTGACAGGCAGCCAGACGTTGCAGCCAATCGGCGAATTGCGCTTCGTTGGTGATAACGGTGTATGACAGGGCGACTGGTTCGACTTCAACCACCACTGGCTGTGCGACCTTTTCCTGACTGATCAAATCGTTTAACCAGGATTTGAATTCCAGTTCGCGGGTTAATTCTATCAGGCGTTCACGCTGGGCTTCTTTCGCCCGCAGATCCGCGAGGGTCATGGGCAGTTCAACGTCCAGCTTGATGGTCACCAGTCTTTTCGACAGGGGCAGATAGCTCAGACTGTCGCGGAAATTTTCACCCACTTTGCCGGAAATGTCGGCGGCATGGGCGATCAGATTATCCAGCGTTTGATATTGTTCCAACCATTTCACCGCCGTTTTCGGGCCGCATTTGTTGACGCCAGGCACGTTATCGGAACTGTCGCCGATCAGCGTCAGGTAATCGATGATTTGTTCCGGCGAGACGCCAAATTTTGCTTTGACCCCGTCAACATCCAGTACTTGATTGGACATGGTGTTGATCAACGTCACGTGCTCGTTAACCAGCTGCGCCATGTCTTTGTCGCCGGTCGAGATGATAACGGACTGCCCCTGCTCGGTCGCCTGTTGCGCGAGGGTGCCGATGACGTCATCGGCCTCCACCCCTTCGATGATCAGCAGCGGCAAGCCCATTGCAGCCAGCAAATCCACCATCGGCGTAAATTGCGAGCTTAATTCCGGGGGCATGGGCGCACGATTGGCTTTGTATTCCGGATACCAGTCGTCGCGGAAGGTTTTGCCTTTGGCGTCGAACACCACCACAACCCGTTCGGACTGATAATCTTTAATCAGCCGCTTGACCATGTTGGTGACGCCGAAAATAGCGCCGGTCGCCTGACCTTTGGAATTGGTCAGCGGCGGCAGCGCATGAAACGCACGAAAGAAATAAGACGAGCCATCAACCAGAATCACCGGAGCCGACATCTTTTATTCCTCCACAAGTTCGTCCATTCGTTCATGTAATTTGTTCACTTTCTCGCTGAGCGCTTTGAGATTTCTACGCATCAAGGGAATGCGTGTGACCGACAGCTCTTGTTCCAGCGCTTTTTCGCGCGGACGGGCCGGGTTGCCGAGGTAGACGTTGCCTTTGAGCAAATGCTTTTTGGGCGGCACACCGGCGCGGGCGGCGAGAATCACGCCGTCATCGATGCGCACGTGATCACTGACGCCAACATTGGCGGCAAAAATCACGTTGTCGCCGCTGACGGTGCTGCCAGCGATGCCGGTGAAGGCGCAGAGAATATTGTGTTTGCCAAGTTTGACGGAATGGGCGATTTGCACCAGGTTGTCGATTTTGGTGCCGGCACCAATAATTGTGGCACCCAGGGTGGCTTTGTCGACCACGGTGTTGGCGCCGATTTCCACATCGTCTTCAATCATGACATGACCGACATGGGGAATTTTCATGTGATGACCATCAACGAAGGTGTAGCCAAAGCCATCACTGCCGATGACGCTGGAAGCATGAATGCTGACCCGTGCGCCAATTTGACAACGATCATAAATGGTCACGTGAGACTGGATAATGGTATTCGCACCGATGTTCACTTTGGCGCCAATGGTAACATGTGCTTTGATGACGCAATGCTCGCCGAGGACAGAACCGGAATCGATGACCACGTAAGGTCCGATATGACAAGTCGGCGGTACGATGGCATCAGCGGCGATCACGGCTGTTGGATGAATGCCGGCGGCGGGTTTATGTTCGGGGTAAAAAATACCCAGCAACTGGATAAACGATTTAAAGGGATGCGCCACCTGAATAACCGGTTTGACGCTGCTACTGGTTTTTTGATTCACCAGAATGGCCGCGGCATCCGATTGTTCCGCGCGCTGCACATTGTCCGCCCCATCGGCAAACACGAGCGAACCGGCAACGATATGATCGATGGGAGACAGGGAAGAAATCATCACAGATGAGTCGCCCACCAGCACGCCCTGCAGGGTGTTTGCTATTTCGTTCAAAGAAACATTCATTAATTTATCGTCCACTCACGCAAAATGGGTCGATTATAACGTGATATGCGTCGAGTTGCGAATGCTGATTTTGGGGGGGAATATTGAGGTTCTATGCCGTCAACAAAGGCGTATCATCCTCATCACTGTCGTCGAGCACCTCAATCAACACAATATTCCCGGCTTGCCTCCTCTTTTCTTCCTGCAAACACTTGAAAAAATGACGCATGCCGGTTTCTTTATTTTTTCTGGATTGATCCAGAAATGCCCTGACAAACATCTCTGGACAGTCTATCTCTGCCTCACGGGTAAAACTGAGCAGTTCGGCAAAGCAATACGGCGGAAAATAAAATAACTGGCTGCGGTTTAATGCCGCAGGAGAACGCTCCAGCCGCCCTTTTTGTTGCGTATCATTTTCGGACGAAACCAGCAGAAAGCCGGGTTTGTCGAGGAGGGATAAATATTGCAGCAGCAAGGCTTCCAGGCTGGGATCGATATTCGATTCATCAAGAATGACGCAAGCTTCCTGCGCCCAGGCCTGCGCCAATATGTTGCCGGCATCCGAACTGCCGCCGCTGGCCAGATATATCTTTTTGCGCAGTTCCCGCTCAATCAGCTTCGCCTCAACACCCTGTGCCTGGCGCTGTCTCAATTGCAGAAAATAAAAGGCTAAAATCGCGCGCAACAAAGTGGATTTGCCTACGCCAGGCTCGCCTTCCAGCACCATACATTTTTTGTGATCGCCTGATGTTGCCGGGGCGAAAAAACGTGTTTTTGCGGCAAGCAAGGCCGCAAACCTCATCTCCAGATTCATCATCAGCGTATCAACGATGTAAGCCTTTTCCCGCGTTGTTGATACGTCTGGCGTTAAACGAATCAGCGGTGATTTTTCCCAGTGCGGCAATCGATACGGCTGTCCTGTTTGTTCTTCCATCTCATGGATAAAAGCACTGCGTTTGGCACCTTCTTTGATCGAACAGGCGAACTCGCTGACGCAGGCGCGCAACAAGGCCTGTCTGAAATCGGCCGGTTCTACATTGCACACATGCAGAAAGCGTCTGCTCAGGCTGCTCATATCGCGAATAGAGGTCGGTAACCAGGGATTGTATCGGCTGATCGCATGATAAGCCGCCAGCAAAACGGGAATAAAAGCGTGCAAATTGGCCGGCAAAATCCCCTGGGCATGGCGGGTTAAAAACGCATCATCGGGTTTTTCAAAATACACATACTCTGCATAATCCTGAATGGCCGGGTGATAATAACGCCCCGGGAAGCTTTCATGATTACCGGTTAAAATCATTTTCTTGTTATTGCCGGCCACGTGAAACACTTGCCCCTGATAGACGATGACGCGCTGGCCGCTGCATACGCCCTTGATCAGTGGATCCAGACTGCCGGGCGCCAGCATATTGGCCTCGTCACCCAACCAGACGCAAGGGCCGTCGCGGGTGTCGGCCAGCCAGGCGCCGATTTGATCGTCGCCTTCATAATAATCACCGATGAGCGTTCTCACCGTCCAGGTTTTACCCACGCCGGGCAGGCCTTTTTCCATCAGAATTTTTTGCCGCGGATTCTGCAGAAAATGATGGACCTGGCTCAAAGATTTTTCAACGCTGCTGCGTTTGGATTGCCTGTCTTGCGGGTATTGACGCTGACAGGCCTGGAACAAGCGATCCAAAGCCATGGCAGTCAAGCCCGGCATGCCGGAACGATAGACCACTTCGCTTAAATCAGCCCCCAGCATGTCTTGCAAATCGGCACCATTGAAGCAATTAAGCACCGTCCAGACACAGCGGCGCAAATCGCTCAGCGTTTTGATGGCCAGACTCGCCAGCTTACGGGCGCGCACGGGGCTGTGGTCATCGGGTTTGAAACAGTATTTACCCAACACATTCAAATAAGCCTGTTCTTCACTTCTACGCGGATAATCGTACAGAAATCGGCCTTTAACGGGATTATGCGCATGCAAGGAACCGCCATCTTCCAACGCCGCCAGCAATGCACACAAGCGTGCATGATTCATCCTCACCCACTCTGGGCGCCCCCGCCCGCCATGCGGCAATTTGCGTGCGCCCTGATAAAATTGTTCGATCTGCTGCAGATGCAGGGGGTTGGCATGCGGCAGCGTCAGACGATAATCTGCCATCGTGAATGGGCAATGCCCCTGAATAAAGGGCAGCGAATGCCCTTGGGGCAACACCAAAAACAATCGCCCCGGCAGCTCAAGCCGCTGGCCGTTGCTGATCAGATGCGGCGACTCCGAACATAAGGGCATCAATTGCAGATACAGTTCCAGAGACAGGCTGCCACTGAGGATAATCGATTGCCCCGCCAACAAAGCATCCAGAACCATTTTTCGTTGATAGACAAAGCGATTGACCGACGCTTTGTCTTTATATATCAACTCGATCAGATCGGTGAAACGCGTGGATTCATTGGTATAAATCACCATTGGCTGGTGCAGGGATGCCGCCAGTTGTTGGGTAACATAATCAGGATCAGAACTGGAAACAATGCGCTTCGCCTGCAAAGGCTGTGGCGCAGGCGCGGACTCGGATAGAAGGTAGCCTTCGATTTCGCTGCCGGGCGACAACACAAAGCTAAACGGCTTGTCGGGATAGTGTAGCCAGGCGTGTTCCAGCAAGGCTTCACAGCTGGATTTTGTGATATTGCCGATGATATAAAACACATCCCGACCCACCTCAAAATCAGCCAGCAAACCGCCGGTCAGACTATGCGCCTGGCCTTGTTCGTCGATATGCAGACCATGATACAATTCATGAATATTATGCATGCCGATCTCTATCGGCCTTTTTCCTTCAAACGCATAGATATCGTTGCTGTAAATACGCAGCTTGCTGGCCTGCATAATCTGCTGCAAATACAGTTTGTCTTCCGGCACGATGACGATACAAACCTGATCAGGCACCGTTTCCATTCGCCCGGACTGATGCGACAGGATTCTTTTTTCGACATTAATTTGATGAACCAACAAGTCAAAGGCCGGATCTTGCGGCGGCTCGCAAACCAGCAGCGAACGCCCCTCGCGAATCGCCTTGATCAAGACACCTTCGCCCGGAACCATCCCTTGCGCTGACAAATGCAGACGCCCGAACAGGATTTCACGCCAGGCCGTTGTGGCAAACAGATGCACCTGTATCGGCTGCGCTGTCGGACTGGGCTCATCGATGATCTGCAATGCTTGTGCAAAGGCCTCGCTCAAGTTCCAACGCTGCAGTCTGGATAAAAAAGCCGCGCTGGCCTGATGCTGATCGCGAATCAGCCCCAGCACCAGCAGATTATCCGGCAGCTCTAAAGCCTCATCCCCGATAAACAGCATGCGCGGCCTGTCCATCAGGCTTTGATAGCTGGCCATCTGGGCATGGCTGAAGGCCGACCAGTCAATCAGTAAATACGCGGCTTCTGTCGAGGGCTGCAACAAGGATCGCAAAGGCCCGTTGCGCTGCTCGACCATCTGACCGTTTTTCAATCGATACGGTTTTAAATAACGTAAAAACGCCTGTGGACTGTCGATAAACAGATGGCATGCTCCCTGTCTGTTCAGACTACGAACCAGTTCGGCGTTAAAGGCCAGGGGCGATACCGCGTTCAATATGATCAAGGGTGATGAATGCGGCTGGCTGTTCAAAAGAGGCGTCAGGGAATCCAGGCTTTTCAAGGCCAGAAGCCGTTTAAAGCTGGCGGAATAATCCTGGTAATACGGATCCTCAATGACAATAGCGTCCAGTTCGCTGGCCGCGTGTTCCCGCAGCTCGCGCTCAAGCTGCCTGAACACATTATCCCCCCAGGTCAAGCCAGACAACAAAGACAAATCCAGACGCCTGTACCCGTCCTCCCCGGGCACCTCACAAAACATATGCCCGCCATTGGCAACAATGCGCACCGGGCAACCGATGGCATGCGCCAGCAACATAAAGGCTTCGCTTCGATGCCGGCACACGCCTTTTTGCTCGGTGATGATGCTCAGAATGGCATCCAGTTGATCAGCTGATTGTTTGCTCAGATCCGCCACGTTGAAGGCTCGGAACCAGACGGTCAAGTGATGAATTTTTTGTTCCAGCGTGTAAGCATCATCAAATAGAAAGGCCAGGGGCTGATGCGTTTGCAAAACCGTTTTAATCTGCTCGAGCACGCGTGCAGGCAATAAGGGCCCAGGGTTTTGATGAAGCGCTGTCTGCTCAATCGCCTGGAAATACCCAGGGACTTTTTTCAACTCATAAAACAAATTTATCGTCTGATCAGGCCAGCCAGGCAGCAATCGGATATATGCCTGCTGGGTGAGCGGATGGTAATAACAGTCGATCATCAGCGGATCGGTCATATACAGTCCGATCACATCCTCCGCACTTTCGATCGGATACCAGGCGGGCAAGGGGCATAAAACGCCAGCTTTTAATTTGCCCTGCAGATGAATCAAATTGCTGTTTTTGTCCTGCTCCACCCGCTGCATCAACTCACGCAAGTGTGAACCGCCTGGTTGCAGAACGTGCGTGTCGGGAGAGATGGGGATCATATCGGCGTTTGAGCTCGAAAAAACCAACTTGCCCCGTTCGTAAGCCAAGTCATGTTTGACAAAAACCCGGGCATGCTCGGGTCTTTGGCCATCTTCGGGGTAAACATGGAAGGTCAATGGGTAAGGACGCGTGTTGCCGTCCAGCGAACCGGTGTTGGTATCCACCTGAAAGCCGGGATCGCTTTCTATCACGTCTCCCCTGGCCGCACAGCTCAATTTTGCGCGCATGCAATACAGCGTGATCAGCAGAGCGGACAAGGTCGTGGCGCCGAGCGCTATCAACACAATATGCCAGATTTCCAAAGCACTGCCGGCGTTTACACCGCCGAGCGTGGTGCTCATGGCGGTCGTGGTGCTGGTGCTCGTCAATGCAGCCGTGGTTTCCGGGGGAGGCGGCGGCAGATACTCATCTGATTCATTATCAAGCAAGCCGTAGCTATCCATCACAAAAAGGATAACAGCGCTCAAGGAGCCTGCCAGCCCAAACGCGCACAAGATACCGAGGAACAGCGGATTGCCTATACAATTCCTGATCCGGGAGGACGCGCTTTGCGGATCGAATGACTGGGCGTCTGGCTGATGAAAATGCGTCACGCAATCCGGCGCCAAATCCCAGGCCATCAGCTCGCGCAAGGTGGCGGCATTGGGGGCGCATATTCTCAGATGCGCCAGGCGCGTCAAAGGATCATGACGGATTTGCACGGCATGAGCTGAATGAATATCCAGCCGACTCAGATTACCCAGCCCGTTCAGCGTTAAAGTCAAAGGTGCGTACACCTTGCCAAGGACCAGCGACTCAAGTTTGGGACAGGCAGATAAATCCAGCTCCAGCACGTCCGTATTGATGGTTATATAGCCAATTTTAATAAATTTTGCTTCAGGCGCAACGATTTTGAACGCGCCATCGGGCTGTTCGCTTCTAAATTCCAGCCGCTCAAAGTGCAAGTAAACGGCCTGATCAAAACAGCGAAGCGGCTCGCTGATTGTGCACCTTGCGTCGGAAAACTTCTCCAGATGCCAAACATCGCTCTTGTTGCCCTCGTCATGCTGGAGATATTCATGACCATCAACACGCCAATAATGAGATCGTTTTTTGGGAACAGCCAGTGGCGTGAGCGGTATTACTTCAAGACCCTCGGGAAGACATTCCTGATCAAGGTTGATAATGTCGCGCAAACCCAGACTGTTGAGCCCTGTCGCCGTGCGTAAATCCATGTTGATACATACGTCACGCCCAACATGGTCAACATTCAGGGAAAACGTCTCCAGTGAGGCCAGGCTCGTGCGTGTTGGCACGAAGCAGGGGAAACAACGCTTGAGTACAGGGGATGGATCCAGATAAACAGACAGCGAACCGACCTGTGAAAAATGCAATATCAGGGAGCGCAGAGCGGGATTGGCAGCAATATAATGATCAAGCCAGAGATTGGCGTTATGCAAAGCCAGCCTGTCCAGACTCAGGGCCGCAAGCCCCGGAGGCAGCACAATGGGATTGGTATTCAGATCATCAGACATAAAATCCAAAGACCCGGTTTTGCTTCCAAAACGCCAGCTGCTGTTTTTCAATGTGAGCACGTTTAGACCGGCCAGATTGCCAAGCTGTACTTTCGTATCATACAAGCCGCTTACGCTCAGGCTGTTAACCTGTGCGCCCTTTTCTGCAATAAAGCGTTTCAGGACAGGGCGTTCGGGGAAACTGATACGCAAGGCGTTGAGGCGGGCAGACGCCGGTATTGTAAAGGTATGATCCGTCATGAATTGCGATAAACGGACACTCAGGCCGGCCAGGCGATCAAGATTGTCCGACAACCATCGGGTATTGGCGCTGCGTATGTTCAGGTTTTCAACATGAGGGAACAGGCTGAGAACGGTGTTCAGGGCGGCCGTATTAACGGGATTGATTGTTATCGTTTTAACGGCGAGGGGATTCACACAGTCAGCCAGCGCATGGAACTGATCCGGCTGCATACAGGACAGATCCAGGCTGCTCTGCGTATTGCGTTCCAGATACTTCCAGGTCGAACTGCCGAAGATAAACAGCTGATGCGCTTTTGCCGTTATCGTTTTATAGGCTGCAAAATCAATAATGATCACATTGTCCAGAGACAAGCTTTCTTTGCTCAGGGCATCGATAATGTCTTGTTTGGCAACCAGAGGCTGAAAGCGTTTGTTGTGCCAAAATTCGGCGGGATCACTAATTGGCCTGGCTTCGCGAAAGGGCTGTTCATCGTTCGGCCAGAAATACACATCGCAGTGCGCAATCAAAGCGGCAAAAAATTGCAACTCAAACAGCGACACCGGCCCCCGCCCTTCCAGCGGCTCGGACACAATGATTTGCTTTTTGCTGACAGAAGAATTGAGGCTGCTGTGCTGCCAAATGTTCTCACTGCGCTCCAGCAACAGCCATGAATCCAGGTAGCCGGGGCCAGTACTGTCATGATAAACCACATGCTCCACTGCCACTTGCTCAAGCCCCAATAAACGATAAATATCCTGCTTCGTAAAACGCATGTGGGATCCTGGCCGCGCAATTTAATGAGCAGTATGGTAAATTATTGCCATATCAAAGTAAACGGGGTTATTTAAGGGCGATTTGGGCAGGGGGGGACTGTCAACATGAATACAACGTGTACTATACAAGAACAGACTGACATGTTAGAATGCTCGAAATATTACCACTTTGGAGTACGATTATTATGCCTTCCTTTGCCGCCAAGATAAAAATTCTTCATGCCCGGTACCGTGAAAACGGCCAATGGGTAAACGACTATTATGCATTTCAGCAGCTGAAAGAAGGTGCGCTTGGTGCCAAGCTCAAGGATAAACCGATTTTTGGTAACCCGTATTTTATAACATGCGATATAAACCCCGAGGACTTGAAACCCACCAAAGTAAAAGAGGTCTATATAAAAGCGCTCTATAACAGAGCACGCGATGAGTACGATAGAGCTAACAAGGCGTCAACCCCTGCACCCAAAAGCACCGTGATTAAAGCCACCCCTGTGCCAAAGAGAGCGCCAGCGGTCATTGAACGTACTCCAGGGTTTACTGGTTTCACCGATAAGGATGCCCGCGCAGCGTACGACACGCTTTATCGAATATATTCCAGACTCAACGTTATCTATACGAACCAGAAGGATAATCAGGCGGGAATAGAAAAAAGAGTGGCGTTCAGAGATTTGTTGGCTAAATTCGAACAACTCGATCCTCAAACCACAACGCTGCAAAATATCGTTGACACGGTTAAAGTCTGGAAAACCGCGTCACTGCGTGGAATAGCAAAAACCAATTACGAAGCCGTTTCCACCAGCACCGGATACACCCATAACTTTTTCATCAATCCCACGTCACAAAGAGGACTGGACAGGGCTTTGGAATCGATGGAGAAAAAACTGACTCCCCCTGAACCTGGTTGCTTTTCGTTCTTGACTGGCAAGTAACAAACGCCGTCGTTTTCGCACCAGACCCACTGCCATTAAGTTAACGTTGAAGCCTGGCAAGAACGCGTAGGTTGGGCCCTGGCCCAACATGGGTGTAAACCGAAAGATCGTTGTTGGGCCAGGGCCCAACCTACGCGTTCTTGCCAGGATTTTCCTTAATGGCAGTGACCATCAGGCCCTCACCTTGAACTAAAAGTGCCACCCCATCGTTCAAGGTCAACATTGAATTGTTTTTACAAATACTGTATTATTAATTATCAATAACAGTTGAGATCTCTGATCATGCCAATATCCATTATTTCCACACCCGACGGAGGATATTCTGTGCGCGGCGGTGACAAGTCGCAGGGGTTTGAATACTACGAAACAAAGGGCCATCGCAACAGTCAGGAAGATGCGCTGGCCTGGCATGTTTTGCCAGCCGATGCTGTGCTGGATCTGTCGCCTGAAGACATAGGCTATCGCCTCTGGACTGCTTATCGATTGCTGGACAAAAGCATGCTTGAACAAGCATCAAAATACCAGGCTGGTACCACCGCCTCTACTACGGTTTATGATGGCCGCGGCAATCTGATTACCGCCACCCTGGCAGACGCGGTTGCATTCGCCGCCATTTATGATTCACAGAACAAGATTCGCCACGTTATTCGCCTGAACCAGGTCACGCATAGCCCGCAAAACCCGGATGAATGCAAACGACTTAAAAATATTGAGGGAAGCAGCTACCATGCTTCGGCTGGCAAAATTTATGCAGGTGATAGCTACCTGCGCGTTTCCCGTGCTATTGGAGATGCTACGTTTAAACATATGGCCTGTTCCGATGCCAGCATTGATATCACCACAACGGCCGAACTTGCAGCATTGGCGGGCATAGAGGAAACGGATATCGGATGCATCAAAATTATCACCACCTGCGATGGCTTTACTGAACCGGTTGATACAGAAGATCGCAAGAAAGAAAGAACGCCTGAAGAAATGAAAGTTGAGCATGAAAAATATCTTTTGGCCAAATTGCGTGATTATCAAAAGGAAACTCGCAGTGTAACGCTGCCTGAATTTCTTGCCGAAGCAGCTATTACAGACCAATCCGCCGACAATATCTCTGTTTCCATACAAACGCTGCCCGGGCCAAAAGAAGAACCGCTCGCCCTGCTACAAGGTGTTTACGATGGACACGGCGGTGCGCAGGTTTCGACTTTTGTCGCGAAAAATATGGGCGCCTGTTTTTTGGCGCAATGCCGATTGACACCGGAGCAATACGCGGCTCAGGCACTCAGTGTTATGAAGTTTCCCGATATTTATCAGCGCGATAATCCAAAATCCTCGCCGCTAGATCACGCTTCACAGCCTTCGTCATCGTCCGCTATTGCTGCTTCATCCTCATCCAGCCAGTCAACGGCTGAGCCTGAGCCTTATGATATGGCAACATTGATTACCCAGGCCCGGGTCGATTTGGAGGTCAACACGCTGGCCAAACAGATACAAACTGCGATCAACGCTGCGCACACACGATACACCGGTTATCATAGACTGAGTCGCGACCTAAAAAATCAGGACAACAGGGTCAATCGCGGACAAGGTGATGGGATGCTGAGCTTTTTCCGCCATTTGTCATCCGGATTGCGGATGGCAAATACCTGGAACGCGGAGTTTTCTAATATACAAGACGATGATCTTGCGTGCAATCATCTGTTACGCATGCTGCATCATCCCAAAACCAGTTTTCATCGCCATTCGTTTGGATCCTATGTGCTGGATGAAATGGACACGATGCTTCGGCCAAAGGGGGTCAGGATACTGCCTGGTGGAGACGGGATTTACAGAAATGTGCCGGTGTTGATTCAGGCTATTGAAACAACACTCAAAAGATCAAGCCACTCGTTTTCGGTTTAGGATTTAGCACTAATCTTGACGTACCGCGGCTAGTCCGCGGTACGTCAAGATCGCCGCAACAACAGCGCCGCATTCGATCCGCCAAAGGCAAAATGATTGGATAGCGCAATATCGATATTTTTCTTGCGTGCCTGGTTCGGTACATAATCCAAATCACAGGCGGGATCCGCTTCGTGTAAGTTGATCGTGGGCAAGAGGGTGTCATACTGCAAACTCATGGCGGTTGCGATGATGTCCATGACGCCTGCCGCACCTATCGCGTGACCAGTCATCGATTTTTGCGCGCTGATTGGGATATCGTAAGCCCCTTCGCCGAACACCGCTTTGATGCTTTCCGTTTCCGCCTTGTCGTTCAAAGGCGTGCCTGTGCCGTGGGCGTTGATGTATTGCACGTCGCCGGGCGACAAACGGGCATCGTTCAGCGCGGAATGAATGGCGCGGGCCTGACCTTCGGGATTGGGGGCGGTGATGTGATATGCGTCGCAACTAGCGCCAAAGCCGATGATTTCGGCGTAAATTTTTGCGCCGCGTGCTTTGGCGTGATCCCAATCTTCCAGCATCAAAATACCGGCGCCATCCGCCATCACCATACCATCACGATTTTTATCAAAAGGCCGACAGCCCAGTTCCGGCTGCTCGTTTTGGGTAGACATCACCCGCAGCTTGCACCAGGCTGCCATGATCGCTTCCCACAACAACGATTCCGTACCGCCACAAAGGGCCACGGCCAAACGCCCTTGCGCAATGTGTTGATATGCATTGCCAATGGCTTCTGCCGAGGACACGCAAGCATTGGATACGGTTGAATTGGGGCCGCCCAAACCAAAGCTGATTGCTATCTGGTTGGCGACCGAATTGGGCATGAAACGCAGCACGCTCAGCGCCGGTATTTTCTTCCAGCCTTCGTTTAGAAAGGTCCGGTAAGCATCCAGTTCCAGTTCGGCTGCGCCAGCAACACTGGTGCCGATAAAGGTGCCGGCTTGGGCCAGTTCGGCAGCTGTCAGGCCAGAGCGTTTTATCGCGTGATGTGAGCAGTACAGTGCGTAGCGGGTAGCCAGGGAATAGCGTTTGGGTTTATCAAATTCGGGTAGTGCGTCGAGAGAAAAATCGGTGATTTCGCCGCCGATCTGTGTCGGATAGGGGGAGGGGTCAAATTGTTGAATACGTTTGATGCCGCAACGCCCTTCTACCGCTGACTGCCAAAACGCCTCCAGTCCGCTTCCGATAGAGGACACGATATCCATCCCGGTTATCACCACTCGTTTTTTCATTCCGTACCCTTGAAACATCGTCCTTTTACCGTGAGCTGTTTATTAACACAATCTCACACAAAGCGTAAAAGCAGAAATTATGAACGCGCCACCGTGAGAAAGCAAGACTCAGGGCAAGGGAAATATACGCAACACTTTGTCCATGTCAATCTGCCAATATTCAAAGCGCGTTATCACGTCAAAACCCTGTTTCAAATACAAATTCAAAGCGGTACTGCGATCAACTTCCACATCGAGGTTAATAATGCCCTCTCCGCATAACAAGACCTCGCGGATGCTGTGGGTCAACAGCTCGCTACCCAGGCCCTTCCCCTGCCAGGCCGGGAGAATGGCGATATCGGAAAACCAGACTGAATCGGGATGCCAATGCAGATGGGCTTTGCCAATCACATGTCCATCTATTTCTGCCACCAGAATTTCATATTCAGAATTTTGCAGCAAACGGGTAAATCGTTCATTCATATCCGCCTGGTTGCCCGGGAAACAAGCGTTATCAAGAACGATCATGTCGGGTATGTCTTCCATACTGGCTTTGCGCATTTGCAGAACTGGATTGATCAATTCAGGCAGTCCCTGGGCATTGCGCCGCATATGGTATTCACTGTTGTGATAGACAAAATCCAGTGCGTGCAGCCAACTGTTATCACTCATGTCTGAAAACGAAAAAATGACACTTTGCATGCCTTTTCCGTGGATGAGGGGAACCATTGTTTTCAGCAGTTTTCGGGCAATCCCTTGCTGGCGCAAGGCGGGATCAACCAGCAAACTGACTTCGCAAGCGTCTTCATAAAAAAAGTACACGCTGGCAAAGCCTGCGAGAACATCATTTTGATAATATAAAAAATTACTGTCTGTATCACGTGCCTGATCCAACAGA
>Ga0075012_10000951_pt1 | contig 30275 bp, 29 predicted proteins | sample All_14_2_FD_71474 | JGI IMG/M metagenome (GOLD analysis project Ga0075012, IMG submission 71474) | Freshwater microbial communities in response to fracking from Pennsylvania, USA - Allegheny Zone_MetaG_DW_15 | ecosystem: Environmental > Aquatic > Deep subsurface > Groundwater > Drilled...
CCGCTCATCTCCTCGGCAACGATGCCCGATTGCGTGTTGCTGTGCGACTGCCAGTAAAGCCATCCGGCAAAGGCGACCAGGCCGGCGACCACCGCCGCGGCGATCCACACGCCAAAACGACGCCAGAAACCAAGAAGCTGGTCCTGGCGGACCGCATCATCGACTTCACGGACAAAGGCTTCACTGGATTGCGGCGGCAGGGCCAAGATAGTCTCCGACAATATTAGGCCGACAGGCCCTGAACGGCCACTGGATCGGCGGCGGACATTAGCCGCGCGTTCACCAAGAGCAAATCACTTTTTGGGGCGGTAGACCTGCTCTTCGGTCGGAAATGTGCGTGCACGCACATCGGCGGCATAGGTCGCTGCCGCACCGGATATGACTTCCGCCATCGCCTCATAGCGCTTCACGAAGCGCGGCGTCCGCTCGAACATGCCCAGCATGTCCTCCGTCACCAGCACCTGTCCGTCGCAATGCGCCGATGCGCCGATGCCGATCACCGGAATGTCGACACTGTCGGTCACCGCCACCGCCAGTTCTTCCATCACGCCTTCCAGCACCACGGCAAAGGCGCCGGCATCCGCCACGGCCTTTGCATCGGCCATGATCTTTGCATGCTCCTGCTGGCTCTTGCCGCGCGCGCCATAGCCGCCCAGCGCATTCACTGCCTGCGGCGTCAGGCCGACATGCGCCATCACCGGAATGCCGCGCTGCGACAGGAAAGCGATGGTCGGCGCCATCGCCTGTCCGCCTTCCAGCTTCACCGCCGCGCAGCCCGTTTCCGCCATGATGCGGCTGGCGCTGGCGAACGCCGCCTCGGGCGACGCCTCATAGGTTCCGAACGGCATGTCGACCAGCACGACGCTGTGATAGCTGCCGCGCACCACCGCCGCGCCATGGGCGATCATCATGTCCAGCGTCACCGCCAGCGTGGACGGCAGGCCATAGATCACCTGCCCCAGCGAATCCCCCACCAGCAGCATATCGCAATGCGGATCGAGCAGCTGCGCCTGCCGCGCCGTATAGGCGGTCAGCATGACGAGCGGCTCTTCCGTCTTGCCCTCAAACTTGCGCCGCTGGATCGCGGGGACGGTCAGCCGCTTCATCGGCGCGGGCGTGGGATTGGCCCGGCTGGTGGACGTATCGAGCGTGAAGGTCGTGGACATGGGGCCGCGCTTTACCCCGGTTCTGTGGGAAGGGCCAGAGCAGAGGGCGTTCCACGGCGGGACGGGGAAACCGCCCGTCAGCCGGGCTGGCGTTCCCGCGCCTGCGCGGCAAATGCATTGAGCTGCGCCAACGTCGCATCGAACCGCCCTTCCGCCTCGGCGTTCCGCAGGAAGCCGACGCGTTCCACCAGTATCTCCGGCGGTGTCGGCTGCCGGGCGAACAACGCCATCACTTCATCCGTGAATTGGGCGAGCGGTTGATAGCCCGGCCGGTTCTCCTGCCCCGGCGTCAACCCGGTCTGCACGGCGGGCGGGGCAAGTTCGATAACCTCGACCCTGTCCTTCAGCGCGTCGCGCAGCGCCACCGTATAGCTGTGGATGGCAGCCTTGGTCGCATTGTAGGTCGGCGTCGCCACCAGCGGCACGAATGCCAGCCCCGACGTCACATTGATGATCGCCGCGTCCGGCTGGGCCACCAGATGGTCGATCAGGGCATTGATCATCCGAATCGGCCCGAGCAGGTTGGTGGTGATCGTCGCCTCCGCATCCGCCAGGTCGCGCGACCGGTCCAGCGGCTCGAACCGCATGATGCCAGCATTGTTGATCACGACGTTCAGCGCCGGATAGGCCGCCAGCAGGCGCGTTGCGAAATCGGCCACACCCTCCGCACTGTCGATATCCAGTTCCAGCGCATGCATGTCCGCGCGTCCGGCGATTGCCTGCTCCAGCGCATCCCTGCGTCGCCCCGCGACGATCACCCGGTTGCCTTGATCATGGAAACGCTGCGCCAGTGCCGCGCCGATGCCGGAGCCACCGCCCGTGATCAGGATCGTGTTGCCACTCTGCTTCATCGCCATGCTCCATATTGTTTGAAGCGCCGATGTAGCGTGCTACGCACCATCGGTAAGAAGGCACCAAAAAGATTTATACTTACCCAAAAGAGAGTGAATGATGGCCAATCTGCCATTCGATGAAACCACGATCCGCCGTCACCGCGATATTGCCGGGCGCACGCCGCCTGATGACTGCGATCCGCGCGTCGAGGCGCTGGTGCACGACCTGATCGGCCGCGTGGCGGACAAATGGACCATGATCATTCTGGAAGTGCTGCACGATCATGGCGAACTGCGTTTCACGCAACTTGGGCGGAAAGTGCCCGGCATCAGCCAGAAGATGCTGACGCAGACCCTGCGCCAGATGGAGCGCGACGGCATGGTCACGCGCACCGTCCACCCCGTGGTCCCGCCCCATGTCGACTACCGCCTCACCCCGCTGGGCGCGAGCCTTGGCGCAGCCTTTTGTGGGGTATGGATCTGGGCGGAGGATAATCTGGCAAGAGTGGAGGAAGCGCGGGCCGCATTCGACGCGCGGTGATCGCGCACTGCCTCTTGCCTCATGCCGCCATCTGCGCTTGACCGGCATCCATGCAAGACGACATCCGCAATATCGTGATCCTGACGGGCGCCGGCATATCGGCGGAATCTGGCCTCGCCACCTTCCGCGGCCCGGACGGTCTGTGGGAGGGGCATCGGGTCGAGGATGTCTGCACGCCGGAGGCGCTGCGCCGCGACGCTGACCTCGTCCACCGCTTCTATGACGAACGTCGCGCAAAGCTGGCCGAAGTGTCCCCCAATCCGGCCCATCATGCGCTCGCGGCGCTCGACCGCGCGTGGCACGGCGATCTGTTGATCGTCACCCAGAATGTGGATGACCTGCATGAGCGCGCAGGCGCGAAACGCATGCTGCACATGCACGGCGAACTCATGTCCGCCCTGTGCGCCGCCTGCGGAAGGGCCACGCCATGGTCCGCCTCCCTGCCGCCTGCTTCGGTCTGCGACGGCTGCGGCAAGCCTGCCCTCCGCCCCGACATCGTCTTCTTCGGCGAGATGCCGTACGAAATGGATCGCATCGATGCGGCCTTGCGCGATGCCGATCTGTTCGTGTCGATCGGCACATCCGGCGCCGTCTATCCGGCCGCCGGCTTCGTCCAGACCGCGCGCCACGTCGGCGCACGCACGCTGGAACTCAATCTCGATCCGTCGGCCGGAAGCATCTACTTCCACGAAACGCGCCTTGGCCCGGCCAGCGCACTGGTGCCGGCATTCGTCGCGGACCTGCTGGGTTAGAGCCAACCGACATTCAGCCCACCCACACCCGTCGTTCCACGCCGACCGCGTCCAGAAACGCTTCATCATGGCTCACGACCAGCAGTGCGCCGTCATAGGCGCGCAGCCCCGCCTCAACCGCGGCGATCGAATCCAGATCGAGATGGTTGGTCGGCTCATCCAGGATCAGGAATGGCGGCGGCGCAGGCCCGCCCAGAACCGTGGCCAGCGCCGCCCGCAGCACCTGCCCACCACTCAAATCCCCCACCGTCCGCAATGCCGCATCGGCGCGAAACTGAAACCGCGCGAGCGCCGCCCGACAATCATTCTCGGTAAGGCCGGGGTGAAAAGCACGGAAATTCTCCGCGACCGATAGCGCCCGGTTCAGCAGCGCGGCCGTCTGATCCAGCATGGCAAAGGGCACGGCGCATCGCACGGCGCCGGACACAGGCGTGATCGCACCCGCGATGAGTCGTAACAGCGTCGTCTTGCCCGCACCGTTGCGCCCGATCAGCGCCACCCGCTCCGGCCCGGAAATTGTGAGCGACAGCTTCTCGATCACGGGATGCGCCGGGTCATGACCGCCTGTCACCTGATCCAGTTGCAGGACCATGCGTCCCGCGGGCAGGCCGGTCGACGGCAGGGATACGGCCATTCGCTCCAGTATCTCGATCTGCCCGCGCGCGATCTGCGCCCTTTCCGCGGCGTCCGATTGCTGCCGATCCGCCAGACGCGCCGCATCTCCGCCACTATTCTGCGCCCGCTCCCGGCGTGCGCCGATCAGGATGCGGGGCATGTCGCCGCGCGCGCCCTTGGCCGCGCCACGTGCATCCCGGCGTTGCTTGCGTTCGACCGCCTGTTGCGCGCGCCGCGCGGTTTCCCTGATCTGTCGCTCCGCGACCGCCAGATCATGATGCGCCGCATCCAGTTCCAGCGCCTTGCGCGCCCGATAGGCGCTCCAGTTGCCGCCATAGCGTGTCGCGCCAAGGCTGGTCAGTTCGACAATGGCATCCATGGTTTCCAGCAACGCGCGGTCGTGGCTGACGACAATTGCCCCGCCGCGCCATTCGCCCAGAATGTCCAGCACCGCGGCGCGCCCTTCGGCATCCAGATTGTTGGTCGGCTCGTCCAGCAGCAGAAAGTCGGGCCGGGCAAACAGCGCCCCCGCCAGTGCCGCACGCGTCCGCTGCCCGCCCGACAATGTGGCCAGTTGCGTGTCCGGGCCGGCATCAAGCCCAACCTTCGCCAGCGCGGCCAGCATCCGCGCCTCCAGCGTCCAGTCCGCTTGCGCCAGCGCATCCAGATCGGCCTCGCCCGCTTCGGCCCGCCGCAGCAGCGCCAGCCCCTCGGCCACGCCGAAAAGATCCACGATCGTCTCATCGGGTCCGGCCTGCACCGTCTGGCGCAGTACGGCGATCGTACCGTCTGTCGTGACCGTGCCGGACGTTGGGCGCATGTCCCCACACAACAGGCGCAGCAGCGTCGTCTTGCCAGCGCCGTTGCGCCCGACAATGCCGGTGCGTTCGCGCGCCAGGCTGAGGTTCAGGTCTGAAAGGACGGTCCGCCCGTCAGGCGTGGACCAATGGATTCCGGAAAGCGTAATCGAAGCAGGCATGATGGATTTCCCCGGCGGCAAGGCAGTGCGGCGTTGCTGTCAGAGTGAAATCCATGGCGCGCGGGGCTCCCGATCAGTGAGGGACGCTCTATAGCTCTCGGCAATCCGGTACTCAAGCGCACCCATTCCTGATCCAGATCAAGCTTTGATCCCAGCGCCCGGCTCCGCCTGTCCCAAAATGGGACTTGCCTCAAAAAACCCCGCTGGACCGAGGGTTTAGCGCGGTTAATCGCGTCTTAACGCCCGAACAGGGGGCGGTGGGTCTGCATGTGCAACCAGTCGATGAGGGGTACCATAACCTATGAAGGTGAAGAGCAGAATTTTGGCTGTCGGCAGCGCGCTGGCGATGGCGTCCTTTGCAACGGCCGCCGACGCCGCCGTATTGATCGAAGGCTATGGCCAGTGGCTATATACCGCCGGCACGGATCTGGCCCAGTCGAACACCCGCTTCGCCTTTTCGTTCGAGGTGCCCAATCCGCTGGATAGCAATCCGACGTCGGCCATATCGAACTTCAAATATTCGCTGGGCGGCGAGGCGATCAGCCTTCCCTCGCCCACGAGCGTGCTCTTCTACCCGAGTGATGATGGCGGCCTGTTCGATCTGAGCTTCGGCGCATCGATCCCGACGATCATCTTCGAGGGCAGCGGCGTCGGCAATTCCGACATCGGCAGCACCGGCGTCTTCACGCCCGGCGACTTTTCCGGCTTCACGGTGCGGTTCGGTGAATTCGGCCCGACGCTCCTGTCCGAATCCGAAGTCGTCAATCCTTACGGCTTCGGCCTCGGCTTTCTGACCGTCAGCTCCGTTGCCGCCGTCCCGGAACCGGCGACCTGGGTCATGATGGGTCTGGGCTTCGGTCTGGTCGGTGCTGGCCTGCGTCGCCAGCGCGTGCGCAAGACGACCGTCGCCTTCGCGTAACGCTACAAGTTGCTCCCAAGGCAGAAGCCGCCGGTCGCAAGGCCGGCGGCTTTTTTACGGGGCCGCTATTCCTTGTCGATCAGGCTGTGCGCCTTGCTGTCCTTCATCCACAGATAGGCGACCAGCGACACACCGATCATGCCGGTGACATACCAGTAAAACATCGGCTCCTGCCCGCGCGACTTCAGGAACAGCCCCACCGATTCAGCCGTACCTCCGAACATCGCATTGGCGATGGCATAGGGCAGCGCCACGCCCAGCGCGCGGATATGTGCCGGGAACAGTTCCGCCTTCACCACCGCATTGATCGCCGTATAGCCGCTGACGATGGTCAGCGCCGCCATCACCAGCAGGAATGCATGGAACGGCGTTCCAGCGGTCTCCAGCGCGCGGAAGATCGGCACCGTGCACAATACGCCCAGCACGCCGAACCCGACCATCAGCGGCTTGCGCCCGACGATATCGGAGAGCGCCCCCACCAGCGGCTGCATCGCCATATAGAGGAACAGTGCGATCGCCATGATCCACGTCGCCGTTTCGCGGCTGAACCCGGTCGTGTTCACCAGGAATTTCTGCATGTAGATGCTGTAGGTGTAGAAGGCGAGCGTGCCCCCGGCGGTCAGCGCGATCACCAGCGCCGCCTGCCCCGGATAATGGCGGAACAGCGAGAAGGCGCTGGATTTGGGCGCGTCGCTCTCCTGCGCCTTCGCGAAGCTCTCCGTCTCCATCAGCCGCCGCCGCAGATAAAGCACCGTCACCGCCAGCACGCCGCCGATCACGAACGGGATGCGCCAGCCCCAGCTCTCCAACGCCGCGTCGCTCATCGTCGCCTGCAACACCAGCTGCACCGCCAGCGCCACCTGCTGCCCCATGATCAGCGTCACATACTGAAAGCTGGAGAAGAAGCCGCGATGCCGGCTGCTCGCCATTTCAGAGAGATAAGTGGCGCTCGCGCCATATTCGCCGCCGATCGACAGCCCCTGCAACAGGCGCGCGACCACCAGCAATGCCGGTGCCACCCAGCCCACGCTCGCATAGGGCGGGATCGCGGCGATGATCATCGATCCGAAGCACATCAGGCCCACCGACAATGTCAGCCCCGCCTTGCGCCCACGCCGGTCGGCATAGACCCCCATGATCCACGCGCCGATCGGCCGCATCAGGAAGCCGACGGCAAAGACCAGGCTGTTGCTCAGCAACTGGGTCGTCTGGTCGTTCGGCGGAAACAGGACCGGCGCAAAATAGAGCGCAAAGGCCGAATAGGCATACCAGTCGTACCATTCGACCAGATTGCCGGCGGAACCACCGAAGATTGCGAAAATACGGGTGCGCTGCGGCGCGGGGGATTCAGCCATCAGCGCTCTTTTTCATATAAGATCGGTGGGGGAAAGCAGGATTGCACGCCGTCGTGCGCTCAACCGCCCGCCAGCGTGTCCTTGTAGAGCAGCATGATCGACCCGTCCTCGCCCGTCACGGCCTTGACCGGCAGGCTCAGCTGCAACGCGCCCAGAAACGCATTGCTGTCCGTCGTGCCGAAACGGCCACCGATCCGCAACGAGGATACGCGCGTGTCGCCGATCAGGATGGGCTGTTCGCGATAGCGGTTGAATTCGGCAACGGCCTGATCGACGGTCTCGCCGTTGAAGTCGACCATCTTGTCGCGCCAGGCGAGCCGCTGCTCGATACAGCCCTTGTCCAGCTGGGTCAGCGCCACGGTCCGGGGGCGGATCACGGCACCCGCGCCTGCACCGACACGTTCCGGCGCCGTCTGGCCCGATCGCACCTGCACCACGCCTTCGGTCACCGTCAGTTCCACCATGGACGGCCGCATCCGCACATTGAATGCCGTGCCCACGGCGCGGATCACTGCCGAATGTGCTTCCACGTCAAAGGGCCGCGACTTGTCCTTGGCGACATCGAAAGATGCCTCGCCTTTCAGGATACGCACGCGCCGTCCATGCTCGGTCAGGCGGACTTCGGCGACGGTATTGCCGTTCATGTGCATGGTGGAGCCATCGGCCAGCGCCACGTCGCGAACCTCACCGATTTCAGTGCTGTATTTTTCGACATCGCTCAGCGTCAGCAACGTCACGATCGCCGCCACGATGAACAGCGATGCGGCGATCATCGCGCCCGCCAGCATGCGCCGCGAAAAACGCGCCGACCGGCTTTCGAGAGGGATGGGGTCCGGATCGGTCGACACCGCGACCAGACCGGATTTCAGGCGGGCTGCGGCTTCCCAGGCGGCCTCCGCCCGCGCAAAGGCTATTGCGTGCGCGGGGTCTTCATCGATCCAGCGATAGATGGCTTCCGCTTCATCCGGCTCGGGATCAAGGTTGAGACGCGCGAGAAGACGCGAGGCTTCCGCCTCGATCGCTGCCCGTTCCGATGTCGGCTCCGCGTCCACGTCCGAAATCCAAATCCTCGCGCTCTGCCCAGGCGCGCATAACCAGCGCGATCGCTTTGGCCAGATGTTTTTCTACCGTAGAGACGGATAAACCCATCTCTTCCGCTATCTCTGCCATGGATTTTTCGTGAATCCGGCGCAAAAGGAAGACGCGGCGGCACTGCCCCGGCAGCGTTTCGATGATGGCATGCAGGTGCCGCAATGCGTCCCGTGCGACCAGTTGCGCCTCGACACTGCCTTCGGCGTTGAGCAGGTCGAGATCCGCGATCGTCTCGAAGCTGACGATCTTGTCGCGACGGGCGTTGTCGATCACCAGATTGCGGGCAATGGTAAACAGGTACGCGCGACCGGCAGTCACATTCTGCCAGCTCTCCGTAGCGTAGGCGCGTGCCAACACTTCGGCGACCATGTCGTCCACATCCTGCGACGCGGGCATCAAACGGCGCAAGCGCGCGCGCAATGCCGCCTCGTTGGGCAGGATAGTTGCCTTGAACCAATCTAGTTTGGCGCGAACCCGATTCACAGCGGCCCCCTATTCTCAGCCGTTGCCTCTCCCGGGATTCTTGTGTTTGTCACATTTCAATCATGGAATCCGGGGGCTGTCCAGCCGCGTTGGATTAAATTTTGGACGGGCGATTCAAATTGCGACCGGCTGCGCCGGACATGCCGCGAATTGATCCCGCAAAAGCCCAGCAAAACGGCGGCCTGCACCGCTCAACGCGCGCAGCCATGGCATTTGGTGCCATCGGCAACAAACTGTCGGCTGACCGACCCCGGTCGCAGCACAGCGCGACGGCCAATGCGTTCGCGCGAGTCAAACCTTCCTTCCGAAGGCCGCTGCCATCGGTTCCGGCTGACTCGCGTTCAGTTGATCGACGGACGCGTGCCCGCCGCGATCCGGGCCGGCACGATCGGCATACCGTCCGGCCGCACCGCCTTGGTAGACAGTATCGCGATCTGCCACTGGCTGGTGTGACGCAGCACAATCTCGCAATCCGCGAAGAATACGGGCTGGCCGCCATTCTTCCAGTCCGTCACGGTGCAATAGGCACGTACCTGCAATTCGCGATTATTGCCGGTCCGGTCGATCACGATGTTGGTGAATTCATGCCGCCAGAAGCCGCCGCCTTCCTCATGCATCTTGCGCGGCAGATCCATCAATTCCGCGCGACAGCCATAGTCACCGCACAGCGGCGAATGGAATTTGGCGTCGGCCGTGAACAGGCGGCCCCAGCCTGCCTCGTCCATATGGTCCACGGCGTGGCAAAACCGGCTCAACAGCTCGCGGACATCAAGCCGGGTCTGAACGTCCAGATTGGAAATCACTGCCATCACATTCTCTCCTGCGCCGAATCCGGCGCTGCGCGACATGCTTGATCATGCCTGTTTTCCTGGGACGGTATAGTTGAATTCCGCTAATATCAATTGCCTGCCGGCTCATGTCCCGATCCGGCGCGCGGTGTCGAACGATCGTTACAACAGCACCGCCTGCATCGTTCGGCTGGACTTTGATGCACAAGAACATATAGTGAGCAATTATGGCGCGACTCGATACGCGGCAAAAACTGGCGATCCTGGCGGATGCGGCGAAATATGATGCTTCCTGCGCATCCTCCGGCTCCGCGAAACGCGACTCCGCCGGCCGGAAATCCGGCATAGGGTCTACCGAAGGCATGGGCATCTGCCACAGTTACGCGCCGGATGGTCGCTGCATCTCGCTGCTCAAGATTCTGCTGACCAACAGCTGCATCTTCGACTGCCATTACTGCATCAACCGCAAAAGCGCGAACGTGCGCCGCGCCCGCTTCACGGTGGAAGAGGTCGTGAACCTCACGCTCTCCTTCTATCGCCGCAACTATATCGAGGGGCTGTTTCTCTCCTCCGGCATCATCCGCAACGCCGATTACACGATGGAGCAGATCGTCGCCGTCGCACGGTCATTGCGAGAGGATCATGAATTCCGCGGCTATATCCACTTGAAGACCATCCCGGACGCCGATCCTGCGCTGGTCCACGCAGCCGGGCTCCACGCCGACCGTGTCTCGATCAATGTGGAACTGCCGACCGTCGCCGGCCTCACCCGCCTCGCGCCTGAGAAATCCGCCGCCCGCATCGAGGGCGCGATGCGCGGCATGAAGGCGTCGATCGAGGACGGGACGGATGCGCGCAAACGCTATAAATCCGCGCCGAAATTCGCGCCCGCCGGCCAGTCCACACAGATGATCGTCGGCGCGGACAGCGCGAATGACGGCGACATCATCCGCACCGCCAGCAAGCTTTACGACCGCTTCGGCCTGCGCCGCGTCTATTATTCCGCCTTCAGCCCGATCCCGGACGCCAGCGCCATCCTGCCGCTGCGCCGCCCACCACTGATGCGCGAACATCGCCTCTATCAGTCGGACTGGCTCATGCGCTTCTACGGCTATGGCGCGCATGAAGTGGCGGACGCGGCCGACGCCACCGGCATGCTGCGCCTCGACATCGATCCGAAACTCGCCTGGGCACTGCGTTTCCGCGACCGCTTCCCCGTCGATATCAACCGCGCCCCGCGCGAAATGCTGCTGCGCGTCCCCGGCCTCGGCGTAAAGGCCGTGAATGCCATCCTCGCCGCCCGCCGCTGGCGGCGCATGCGGCTGGATGATGTGGGCCGCCTCACCGTGTCTGTGACGAAAATCCGCCCCTTCATCATCGCCGCCGACTGGCGCCCCACCCTGCTCACCGATCGCGCCGATCTCGAAGCAGCGCTGACACCGAAATCGAAACAGCTGGAACTGTTCGCTGCTTGATATCGGACCATGCACCGCATCTCCCTCGACCACGTCGATGATTTCGATGGCTGGCGTGACGCCGCCCGCGATCTCGCACTGGCGCGCATCCCGCCCGACGATGTCGTCTGGCAAGTGGGCGACGACGGCCAGGCCGAACTGTTCGGCGACGCAGCCCCTATGCCCGCGCCCGACGGCGGCGTCTTCTCCGTCCCCCGCGATTTCGTGGAACTGGCCCGCACCGTCGTCTGCCATAGCGACCCGGCCCGCTTCGCTCTGCTCTACACGTTGCTGGTCGGCGTCCGCCGCAACCCGCGCCTGCTGGAGGATCATGCCGACCCCGCCGTCCGCCGCGCCGAACAGATGGCGAAGGCGGTGCGCCGCGACATGCACAAGATGCGCGCCTTTGTCCGCTTTCGCGAAGTCGCGACCGACGACGGCCCGCGCTTCGTCGCATGGTTCGAGCCCGAACATCATATCGTCCGCTTGAACGCCGGCTTCTTCGTCCGCCGCTTTTCCACCATGCGCTGGTCGATCCTGACGCCCGAACTGTCGATCCACTGGGACGGCGAAACGCTCACCGAAGGCCCCGGCGCGACCCGCGCCGATGCGCCCGACGGCGATCTGCTGGAGGACACCTGGTCGACCTATTACGCCTCCATCTTCAACCCCGCCCGGCTGAAGATCGGCGCGATGTTGAAGGAAATGCCGCGCAGATATTGGAAGAACATGCCGGAGACCGCGCTGATCCCACAGCTCGTCGCTGGCGCGCAGGCGCGCGAGAGCGGCATGGTCGCGGCGTCGGACGGCATCGACCGCCGCCACGACCGCGCCGCATGGGAAGCGCTCCGCGACGAAGCCGCGCACTGCACCCGCTGCGGCCTGTTCCGTTGCGCCACCCAGACCATATTCGGCGAAGGCCCGCTCGATGCGCCGATCATGCTGCTGGGCGAACAGCCCGGCGATCAGGAGGATATTGCGGGCAGGCCCTTCGTCGGCCCTGCCGGCCAGCTGCTCGACCGCGCACTTGAGGACGCCGGCATTGATCGCAGCAGGGTCTACGTCACCAACGCGGTCAAGCATTTCAAGTTCGAGCAGCGCGGCAAGCGCCGCATCCATTCAAAGCCCGACGCCGGTGAGATTCAGGCCTGCCGCTGGTGGTACGATCAGGAACGCCAGATCGTCCGCCCGCGCCTGACCATCGCATTGGGCGCCACCGCAGCCCGTCAGATGCTGGGCAAGGCCGTCACCATCGCCGCCGCGCGCGACCACCCGCACGCACTGGCCGATGGCGGCACGGGCCACGTCACGGTCCACCCAAGCTACCTGTTGCGCCTTCCGGACCGCGATAAGGCAGAGGCGGAATATGGCCGCCTCGTCACGGATCTCAGGCTTGCCGCATCGACACCGGCCTGACACGCGCGGCTCAGGCGTCGAGCGCCGCCGTCATCTTGAAGATGCCCTGCGCATTGCCGCTGTCGAATTTCAGATCGAGCAGCCCCGTCGCCGGGTCGGCATCGCGCGAGATGAATTCATAGAAGCTGCCGGGCACGATCATGCGCACGGCCGCGCCATCCGCATCCACGAAATCCCGTTCCACCCGGTCGGCATGATAGGCCGTCTGGCGCACCCGCCCGCTGCCCGACACTTCGACACGATCCTTCATCGCCCGCCCAAGCGCACGCTGCGCATCGGCGGTGACGACCACATCCTCGACACGATCCGTGCCGTGGTTGAAGGCATTGCCTTCCGTCGCGATCCACGCCGCTTCCGCGCTCGCGGCCTTCAGCACTGCATAGTCGTCCAGCGTCGGCACATCGTGATGCCGGTCGAATGCCGCCACGATCGCCGGCATGGCCGCCTGCGCCTGCGCGACCGTCACGCTCTCGCCCGCCGAAAATGCCGACAGCACCGTGCGCGCAGCGTCATCGATCGGATCGCGTGTCGTACCGAACACATGGGCTGCGGCGCGCGCGAAATTGTCGTCGAAACGATCGACATGCAATTCGCTGACAAAGAACTGCGCAATCGCATCGGGCGCGTCCTGTTGGCAGAAGGCAAAGCCCGTCATGCGCAGCCGTTCGAGCGGATAGGTGTCGGCAACGCGATAGCCCAGCGGTTCCAATATCCGTGCGAATGCCGCGACCCCGCCCGGTATCGCGCCGGTCGGCGCGCCGTCCGGCAAGGCGATCGTCCGCAACGCACCGTGGTCCAGCAGGATGCGCCGACCCGCCGCACGGCAATCACCCGCATAGGCGGCGGCCGTCGGCACCCGCGCCAGCAGGCCCCAATGCAATGCCGCCGTCATCGCAACGGCAAACTCTCCACGCGTAACCCGATCCGGCGTTTCGTGCGGCAGGGATGGGAGGATGATGTCACCGATCGCCTGTTCCACGTCGATGCCGGGCACATGCGCGATCAGCGCGCGTACTTTTTCTCGATACAAGTCCATGTACCCGATATAGCGTTTGCCGATCATGATCGCGAGTCCGGCCATGATTGCACCCGGCATCCGCTGTCGGTAATTACGCCAGAGGGGGAGGCGTTCTTGAAATCAGCCGAAGAATCGCTGCATGATCGCAGCTCATCGGGCACATGCGCGACGCGGGGGAAGCGCAGATGAGCGGTGCCCCGACAAGACTGCGCACCATGCTGCTCGCCGCGTCCATCGTGCCGGTTCTTCTCGGCGCGCTGGCGATCTGGCTGAACCACGAATATGATCGGCAGGCGGAAATTGGCGCACGCGTGCGGCTCGCCTACCGCCAGCAGCTTGCGCTGGAACGCCTGGTGTCGCGCATCAAGGACGCGGAAACCGGGCAACGCGGCTATGTCATCACCGGTGACCGCGCTTTCCTGAAGCCCTATCTGGACGCGCGCGCCTTCATCCCACGCGCCTTCGACGAACTGGGGCGTGCCTTCGCGACGACATCCACGGAAGAAGCGCGCCAGATCGGCGTATTGGAGGAACTGGCGCGAGCCAAGTTCGTCGAACTCGATCGCGTTCTTCATGCCCGCGACACGCAGGGACTGGCCGCCGCGCAGCGGATTGTTGCCGAAGGCGCCGGCAAGCGGGTCATGGACGACATCCGGGTCCATGTCGCGGCCATGGGCAAGACCCGCGACGCGACGCTGCGGGCGGATCGTTCGCGCGAAAGCCGCCGTACCGATCTGATAGAGATCGCTTCCTGGACAATCGTGTTCGTGGGCAGCGTGGCTGCTTTCCTGACGACCTTTCTCGTCTGGCGCTATCGCACGCTGCGTTACGCCGCCCTGCGTGAACGCGAAGAGGCCGCCGCGCGGCAAAAGGCGATCTTCGAAAACAGCCTCGACGCCATCGTCCTCGTCAATCCCAGCGGCGGCATAGAAATCCTCAATCCCGCCGCATCGCGCCTGTTCGGCTATCCGCCGACGGACCTGCAACGTCGGGACATCGCACTGATTGCGAATATCGCGCCGGGCGACGGTACGTTCCTGCAACGCGTGGGACTGGTCGATGGCGCGATCGAACACCCGTTCCGATCATCCCTCACCGCCCGCCGCCGCGATGGGGAAACGGTGCAGGTGGAAGCGGCGCTGGCGCCCATGCCTCTGGACGACGGCATCCACATCGTGGTTGCCTTCCGCGACATTTCCGAACGCATCCGCACGGAACGGATGAAGGACGAATTCCTGTCCACTGTCAGCCATGAACTGCGCACGCCGCTGACGTCGATTCTGGGGGCGCTCAGCCTCATTCGCGCCGGCGCCACCGGGCCGATCCCGACCGAGACCCAACGACTCGTCACCATTGCGGAAAACAACGCCAATCGCCTGATCCGCCTGGTCAACGATCTGCTGGATATGGAAAAGCTGCAATCCGGCGGCATGCGGTTTTCGTTTTCGCCCATCGACCTTGGGCATGTGTGCCAGAGCGCGCTGGATGCGCTGCACGGACTTGCCGAATCCCGCAGCATCGCCCTGAAATTCTCCGCCCCGGCGGAAGCGATCATGCTGGAGGGGGATGATGAGCGGCTGATCCAGGTCATCAGCAATCTTCTGTCCAACGCCATTCGCTTTTCGCCGCAGGGCAGCGAAGTCCAGGTCCGTGCCGGGCTTCGCGACGGCCGCGCCCATGTTTCGGTGATCGATCAGGGCCCCGGCGTAGAGGAGGAATTGCGCGGGCGACTGTTCACACGCTTCGCACAGGGCAGCCAGATCAGCGGCGCCACACCCGGCACAGGCCTGGGCCTTGCCATCTCGCGTGAAATCGTCCGCACCCATGGGGGCGATATCTGGTGGGAGGAAACACCGGGCGGCGGCAGCACATTCACTTTCGCGCTGCCACTCAAGCGGACGGCCACGATGCACGGTGCCGCCCTGCTGCTGTTCGCGGACGAAACCGACGTGGCGGCGCTGGTCCGGACATTCAACGCCCAGTCCGTGGCGACGGATATCGTCACGTCTGCTGAGGCAACGGTCGCTGCGCTCCAGGCGCGGCGCTATCTGGCGCTGATCGTCGATTTTCAGTTCGCCAACGGTGCGGCGCTGCCGCTGATCGCACAGTTGCGCGCCGATCCCGAACTGCGCGGGCTGCCGGTCATCGCCGTTGTCGGCGAACAACCGCCGGTTCTGCCGGAGGAAGTGGCCGCGCTCGAGATCATCGACTGGATCGAAAAGCCGATCTCGTCGGACCGGCTGACGCAGGCGATGGATGCTTCCGTACAGCGCGCGATCGCCGACCATCCGCTCATCCTGCATGTGGACGATGACGAGGATACGCTGGAAGTCACCGCACGCGCCTTTGCCGGAGTCGCGCGCGTTGCCCATGCACGCGACGTCGCCACCGCCCGCGCCTTCATTGCCGCCAATCCGGTGGACGTCATCATTCTCGACATGGGCCTGCCGGACGGATCGGGCCTCGAAGTACTGGAAGGCGAACCGGGCTCCGCCCAGTGCAGTACGCCGGTCGTCATCTATTCCGCCGAGGATCGCGGCAATGCGCCCACCGCGGGCAATATTCGCGCGATGCTCACCAAATCGAAACGTTCCCTGCCCAGCTTGGTCGAAACAGTCGCGGCGCTGCTAGAAAGGTCGACTGGAAATGCCTGAACCCGTGAAAGTCCTCTTCGTCGACGACGAACCCGACATCCGCACGATCGTGGAGATTTCGCTGGGGCTCGATCCCGGCATCGACCTGCGATCCATCTCGTCCGGGTCGGAAGCGATCGCGCTGGTCGATTCCGGCGGCTTCGCGCCCGATGTCATCCTCATCGACATGCGCATGCCGGAAATGAACGGGCTGGAATTGATGACGCACTTGCGGCGGCGTGCCGTGACATCGGAAACGCCCGTCGTGTTCATGACCGCCAGCGCACGTCCGGCGGACATAGACAGCTATCGCGAGGCTGGCGCACGCGACGTCATCATAAAGGCGTTCGATCCGATCACCCTGCCTGCGAAGATCCGCAGCTATTGCAATTGACCCGGCGCCGCGCCTGTCAGTCGGCGTTGCTCTGGAATTCCAGCACTGCGGTTCCGTGTCCCGGCACCTGCGTCGCCCACAGCCACGCGCCGTCGCGACGACGCAGCTTCGCGCCCTTCGCTGTCAACTTATAGGCCAGCGGCAGCGTGATCTCGGCATTGGCGGTGCGGGCATTGGCGTTGGTCAACGTCAACCGCCAGCGCGCGCGATCCCCGCGCTGTTCCAGCTTTTCGGCCTGATAGGATAGCTGCCCGCTGTCGCCTGCCTGCAATTCCACGGTCTCGCCCTCGGCATGGTCGCGCACCTCGCCTGTGGAAACCAGCAGTGGCTGCTCGCCCGCAATCTCGAACAGGGCCGTTCCGCCCGACGGCAGCGGCAGGCCCAGCCCGGAATCCTTGCGATTCTCCATCCGTATCCTGCGCAAAAGCGGATGCGGGCCTTCATCGCTATAGTCATAGCTGCCGATGTCGGCCGCATAATAGAGGTGGAACGGCACGTTCCGCTTCTCCAGCAGCGCGACCTGCTTCTGGCCACTGGCGTTGACGTCGACACGCACCGGCAGCCGATACAGCTTCAGGTCGCCCAGTTCCTCCTGCACCGCCATCACCGCGACAGGCGCCGCCATCAGGCTCTCGCTCCGCCGCTGCGCCGTGACGACGATGTCGTAAGCCCCTTCCATCATCGGGGCGGCCGGCGGGGGTGGGGGTGGCGGCAGTGGCGCGTCATAGCTTGGCAGGGGCCAGCAACGGATCGCCAGCGTGAAATCCTCCGGCACGGTCATCAACTGCCGAAAGTTCGACTTCACGGACGGCTTGCCTGCTACCGCCAGCAATTCCGCCTCCGGAAAGCTGACGCTGTTGCCGTTGGCCACGGTCAGCCAGGCGAACAGGTCCAGCGTCCGCCCGTCCTCCGCCACCCGCGCCACATAGTTGGCGCCCCAGTCGAAACCGTTCGCCAGATAGGTCAGCGTCACCTGTGCGGTCGCCGCGGCCGGGCTGCTGACCGACACCGAAAAGGTCGGCCGTGCCGACAGGTCGGCCGGCACCGTATTGTAGGAAAGCCCTTCCGGTAGGCCGGAACATTGCAGCCCTTCAAACCCGCCGGCCGTCTCCACCACCAGCGCGTTGGCGGATGCGGACCGCACGGTCACATCTTCCTCCGTCACGCGCCCCGTCGCGGGATCAGTGCGGCGAAAATGCACGCGATTGCCCAATGATCCGTCCAGCAGCGCAGCGGGGGACAGCAGCCGCGCATCGCGATTCTTCTGCGCCACCTTGCCCGGCAGGCCGGTGACGACCGCACTCACGGCGATCATCCCGTCCGCCACGCCCTCGAACCGTATCACGGCGTCGCCGGCCGGCACGCGCACCGTCCGCGTCTCGGAAATCAGCGCATAGCCCTGTGGATAGCGCGCATCGATGCCACCTGCTCCACGGTCCGGATCACGATAGGCGGTAACGGAAATCGCATCGGGTTTTTCTGATATCACAGTGACTTGCGCGTAGGACGGCGTTGCCAGCCCCGCACAGGTCACGATCAGGATAGCCCAAATCCGGCGCATGCGTGCCGCGTCAGTACCGCGTGTCGAAAACGGCCGTCACGGTCGCGCCGCCATTGCCCGGCACCGGCACCGTCCATCGCGTCGAATCGCTGTTCACACGCTTCGACACGATGCTCTCGCTCACGATCCGCGTATCGTCGTTCCAGAAATCCAGGCCGGCCTGGGTCAGGTCCACCGTCACGGCTTCCTTGCGCGCATTTGTCAGTTCGTAGCGCATCGTCGTGCGCCAGCGCGTGGACGACAGCCGCTCGCGCTTCTCCACCACCGGCTTTACCTTGACGTCGAACGCATCGCCCGTCGCCAGCGCCAGTTCGCTGCCCATGGGTGTATGGCCGATCGCATTCTCGCCGATGAACTGCGACGCGCCCGCCGCATCCTTCATGTAAAAGCGCACCGTGCCCGCAGGCAGCGCGTCGCCCAGCCCACCACTGCCGGAGGTCGAAAAGCTGACCATGCTCTTCGCGCTCTGCGGCTGATCGGCGCTGTCGAGCCAGCCGACACGATATTCATAGCCCGCCCGCGCCGGCACGCCCTGCACGTCCAGAAAGCTGACCTGCTTGGTCTGCTGGTTCGCGATCGTCGTCCGCGCAGCGATGGGATAGAGATAGAAGTCGCCCAGCTGCTCGCGGTTCGCCGTCTCCGTGCCGGCCCTGCGGAGCACGGGCGGCTGCGCACGATACGGCCCACTCCGATAGCCTTGCCCGCCGCTGGCATTGGCTTCGCCCGCCACCAGCAATGTCTTGGCGGCCGTATAGGTCGTGCCCGTGGCGTTGGTGAGCGTCACCCACCCCTGCACATCGATCTTGCCGGCCTTGCGATCGAACAGGGCGACATAGTCCGCCGACCAGCCGAGGCCTGGCGTCAGATAGCGGATGGAGGCCGGCCGCGTTCCCGCCCGGCCGCTGTCCACCGTGACCGACAACGTCGGCCGTGCGCGCAGGTTCGGCGGCACCTTGTCGAAGATGACTCGCACCGGCAACCCGTCGTCACGCAGCACTTCGATCCGACTGCCGATCTGCAGCACGACCCCGCCGTTCACCGCCAGCACCTTCGCCTGCTCGCGCGTCTCCGCACCCGTCGCCGGGTTGGTGCGCACGATTGTCACTGTCTGCCCCACCGCCTTTTCCATCAGCTTGGCGGGAGAGAGCAGGTCGAAATCGAAATTCTGCTCGATGATCGCCGTATCAGGCGCGGCAAAGGATAGCGTCTCCGGCCGTATCTGCGCGGACACGTCGGGGAACTCGATCCGGGTCACCCCACCTGGAATGGAAAGCTGGCGCACGTCCTGCACCAGCGCCAGATCATTATTGTAGATGGTGACGGAAACATCCCCCTGCGCCGACGGTGCAACGGGGTTGGCGCTGTCCTGTGCAAGCGCCGATGCGGGCAGCGCGGCAAGCAGGAAGGGCATCAGGCGGGCGGGCGTCATCTTCTCTCCTGCGTCTGTTTCCGTGCGATGTGCCCGATATCGCCAGCCATGGAAAGACCATGCGAAAGGGGCGGAACCTTGCGGCTCCGCCCCTTTTCTGATCGTCTTATTCTTGACCCGTAATGAACGCCTATTCGGCGGCTTCGGGCGCTGCGGATGCGCGTGGGCGGCCACGACGGCGACGCGGCGCTTCCACTTCAGGCTCGGCATCGCTGTCATTGTCCGCACGGCTGATCGCCGGCGGCAATATGGCTGCGTCGAATGCAGGCTCCGCCACATCGGCTTCCGGCTGCACCTTGCGCGGGCGTCCCCGACGACGGGGCGCCGCTTCCTCGGTCACGGCTACGACTTCAGCGACAACCGGCGCAGGTGCCTGTGCTGCCGGAGCAGGCTGCGGCTGATATTCGGCAACCTCGGCCTGATTGTCGTCGCCACGCGGCTGGCGGTTGAAATCGCGATTGCGGCGATTGTCGTTGCGATCGCCCCGATCATTGCGGTTATCGTTGCGTTCGCCGCGATCCCGACGACCCTCATCGTTCCGCTCACGGCGACCTTCGTCGTTCCGATCGCGGCGACCTTCGTCGTTCCGATCGCGACGGCCCTCGAAACGCTGGCCTTCGTCTGCGCGCTGCGCATTGAACGGCTGCGATTGGCGATCGCCGCCATCGCTTTCGCTACCATCCTCGCCGGCGTCGAAATCGTCGCCGTCGAACAGATTGTCGTCGTTGCGGCGGAAGCGCTGCGGGTTCTGCTCTTCCTGACGCGCACGATTGTCGGCGAGCACGCGGAAATAATGGTCCGCGAACTGCAGATAATATTCCATGTTGACCCGGTCGCCTGCCAGCTGCGCGTCACGCGCCATGTTCCGGTATTTTTCCAGAAGCTGGGCAGCATTGCCGCGCGCGCGGCTGTCGATCCGGTTGCCGCTTTCGCCGCCCCCACGGTTCTGACCGTTGGGGCGCCCATTGTTCCGGCCACGATTCCGGCGGCCGGCCTGACGATTATTCATCAATGAAGGGTCCTTAGCTTTTGCACGTAATCCCTATGCGCTGCTCCGCGTGCATGGCTTCGCTGGCCCGATCGGCTCGACCTGCGAGTCGCCGGAGCCCCAGCCTGCAGCGATGCCCATCCTTAAGCACCGCCATCACTTTGGGAGCAGGTTCGGCCGATCCCTAGGATCAGGGCCACCCCTGCGAGTGGTCCTAGACGGTCTCTCTCAAGAAACCAAGAAAAATCGGCTTTGCATCGGTAAAATGATGCTGTCAGCGCGTGATTTCAAGGCAGCGATGGTTACCGCCCAGATCGCGTCGCAGGCCCACCCGCAGACCTGTAGCCTGAAACAACGCTGCGGCCGATTCCCCCTGATCGAACCCGATTTCGACTGCCGCAAATCCAGCCTCCGCGAGCAGCGACGGCAACTGCGGGGCGATCACCCGATAGTCGTCCAGACCATCCGCACCGGCAAAAAGCGCGCTGTGCGGTTCGTGCGTCGCCACATCCGCCGGAAGCGTGGCGCACGTCGCGATATAGGGCGGATTGATCAGGATCAGGTCGAACCGTTCGTCCAGCCCATCACCCCAGTTTCCAATGCGAAAATCGGCACGTTCGCTCAGGCCCAGCCGCGCCGCATTCCCACGCGCCACCGCCAGCGCGCCCTCCGACCGATCGATGCCCAGCCCGGTCGCATCCGGCCAGTGATCCAGCGCCGCCAGCAGCAGCGCGCCCGATCCTGTGCCCAGGTCCAGCACGCGCTTCGGCGCCCGATCGCGAAAATGCGCCACTGCCGCCTCGATCAGCGTCTCGCTGTCCGGTCGCGGGATCAGCACGTCGGGCGTCACCGCCAGAGTCAGCGTCCAGAAATCGCGCGTCCCGACGATATAGGCGATCGGTTCATCCGCCATCCGTCGCGCGACCAGTACATCGAAATCAGCTGGCACGATCAGATCGGAAAGCCGCAGCAACATGTCGGCACGCGCCATTCCCAGCGCATGCGCCATCATCAGTTCCGCATCCAGCCTGGGCGTCGCACTGACGGACGCAAGGCGTGCAGCCGCGTCGCGAAGGGCCTGGCCAGCGCTCACCTCTCCCGCCCCTTTCACCGGGGGAGCGGCCGCATGGTCACCCCACGCCGTCCAGCTGCGCCAGCCGCGCCGCCTCATCCTCCGCGATCAGCGCATCGATCACTTCGGAAAGGCCGGGTCCTTCCAATATCTCCGGCAGCCGGTGCAGGGTCAGGTTGATGCGGTGATCGGTCACGCGCCCCTGCGGGAAGTTGTATGTGCGGATACGCTCGGATCGGTCACCCGACCCCACCATCGCCTTGCGCGCACCGGCCTGTTCGGACTGCGTCCGCTCGCGCTCCGCTTCGTACAGGCGCGCGCGCAGCACCTGCATCGCCTTCGCCTTGTTCTTGTGCTGCGATCGCTCGTCCTGTTGGGTCACCACGATGCCGCTCGGCAGGTGGGTGATGCGCACGGCGGAATCGGTCGTGTTCACATGCTGCCCGCCCGCGCCGGACGCGCGATAGATGTCGATCTTCAGGTCGCTGTCCGCGATCTGCACATCGACTTCCTCGGGCTCGGGCAGCACGGCGACAGTCGCGGCGGATGTGTGGATGCGCCCGCCGCTCTCGGTCGCCGGCACGCGCTGCACGCGATGGACGCCACTCTCGAACTTCAGCCGCGCGAACACGCCCGTTCCGGTTACGGAGGCGACGACTTCCTTGAAGCCACCGACTTCCGAAGCGTTGGCCGACATCATCTCCATCTTCCAGCCCTGCGCGTCGGCATAGCGCTGGTACATGCGGAACAGGTCGCCCGCGAACAACGCCGCCTCGTCCCCGCCTGTGCCGGCGCGGATTTCCAGCATCGCCGGCCGCGCATCGGCGGCGTCGCGCGGGATCAGCTGCAGCGCCAGCGCCCGCTCGGCCTCGGGCAGCTTGCCCCGCAGGACCTGCATCTCCTCCTGCGCCATCTCGCGCATCAGCGGGTCGGCGTCGGGATCATCCCCGTTCGCCATATATTCCAGCGCGCCCAGCTCCTGCCGCAGTCGCCGGACTTCATGCGCCGCCTTCGCCACCGGCTCCAGCTCGGCATATTCCTTGGACAGCCGAACAAACTCTTCGGGCGGCAGGTCGGGCCGGGCCATGCTGGCCTGCACTTCGTCATGCCGCCGCTCGATCTGGGCGATACGCTCGGGGGAGATGTGCATCAGGCCGCGCTCAGCTTCGCAATCAACCCCACAAGCGGGATATTTTGCTGTTCTCCGGTGCCCAGATTGCGCACCGCAGCCTCGCCCTTTGCCAGCTCATCGTCGCCCAGGATAACGGCCCATTTTGCACCACTGGCATTCGCCCGCTGCATCCGCTTCTTCATGTTACCGCGATAGCCCATGTCGCAAGCGACCCCGGCTCGGCGCAATTCTGCAACAATGCCTGTTGCTTTAACTTCGGCCGCTTCGCCCATCGGAATGACGGTCACCGCCGGCGCGTCAGTCGCAGGTGCATCCACCAGCATCGCCAGCCGCTCGATCCCCGCAGCCCAGCCGACCGCCGGCGTGCTCGGCCCGCCCAGATTCTCGATCAAGCCATCATAGCGCCCACCGCCCAGCACCGTGCCCTGCGCGCCCAGCCGATCCGTCACGAATTCAAACGCAGTGTGGCGATAATAATCGAGGCCGCGCACCAGCCGCGCATTGCGCTCCCACACGACACCCGCCGCGTCCAGCCCCGCCGTCACCTTGTCGAAGAACGCCCGCGCCTCGTCCGTCAGGTATGCGTCGATGTCCGGCGCGCTGTCCGCCACCGGCCGGTCGCGCGGATCCTTGCTGTCCAAAATGCGCAGCGGGTTTTTGCTGAGGCGCTCGATGCTGTCCTCCGACAGCGCGTCGCGATGCGCTTCGAAATGCGCGATCAGCGCCGCCCGCCACGCCTCGCGGCTGGCCGCATCGCCCAGCGTGTTGAGCGTCAGCGTCACGCCCTCGATCTTCAGTTCGCGCAGCAACTGGTCGCCCAGCACCAGCAGTTCCACGTCCGCGCCCGGCTCGCCCGCGCCGATGATCTCCGCGTCCAGCTGGTGGAATTGGCGGAACCGCCCCTTTTGCGGCCGCTCGTATCGGAACACCGGCCCGTCCGTCGCGAGCTTCAGCGGCGTATATTGCTGCCACCCCTCAGTGATGTAGGCGCGGCACAGGCCCGCCGTAAATTCGGGACGCAGCGTCACGCTGTCCCCGCCGCGATCCTCGAACGTGTACATTTCCTTGGACACGACGTCCGTGCTCTCGCCCAGCGATCGCGCGAACACGGCGGTGGATTCGAACACCGGGATTTCCACGCGCTGGAACCCGTACAGCCGCCGCACGCGGTCGAAGGTCGCGACGACATGCGCGAAGCGCTCCTGAAACGCCTCCGCCGTACCGCCCAGCATGTCCTGTGTCCCCCGGATCGGCCGGGGCGTCTCGATCTTCGCCATGGGGCGCGCTGTTAGCGGCAATCGCGCCTCAAGGAAATATGCGGTTTTTGGAGCAGTCATCGCGCCGGAGCGCGCGCCCGGATGCACGGCAGGATGATAATGCGCACGCCGTTGATCCCCGCTATACCCCGTGCCGCAATGGACGTGCCCGCAATCCTGTTCTCCGCCATCGCCATGACGCTCATCGTCGGCGGACGCTACCTGCTCGCGAGCGGCGGCTTCGCGCTCGCCACGCGCATCCGCCACCCCAGCCTCTATACCGGCCTCAAACCCCAGATTCGCAAGGAAATCGGCTGGTCGCTGCTTTCCGCCGCCATCTACGGCATCCCCGCCGGCATCGTCGCCTGGGGGTGGCAGGCGCACGGCTGGACGCGCATCTACACCGACATTCACGCTTTCCCGCTCTGGTACGCGCCTGTTTCGGTGCTGCTCTTTCTGTTTGCGCACGACACATGGTTCTACTGGACCCACCGCTGGATGCACCGCCCGCGCCTGTTCCGCGTCGCCCACGCCGTCCACCACGCCAGCCGCCCGCCCACGGCATGGGCCGCCATGAGCTTCCACCCGTGGGAGGCGCTGACGGGCGCGATCGTCATCCCCGCGCTCGTCTTCCTGATCCCCATCCATGTCGCGGCGCTGGGCATGGTGCTCACGATCATGACCGTCATGGGCGTCGGCAATCATATGGGGTGGGAGATGTTTCCGCGCTGGCTGGTGCGGGGCCCGGCAGGGGCGATGCTCATCACTGCCAGCCATCACCAGCGCCACCATCAGGCCTATAATTGCAACTACGGCCTGTATTTCCGCCTGTGGGACCGGCTATGCGGCACCGATCAGGGCCTCGGGACATTCGATCGGACATGAACACACGACAGATGACCGCGCGCTTTGCGGCAGGCCTGGGTCTGGCGGCGACGCTGATCGGGGCGGCCCCCGTCGATCAGCCGCAACCGCTCACCCTTTCGGTTGGCGGCCTGCGTTCGCAGCGCGGCTTTCTACAGATATGCCTCACCCGCCTGCCCGATCATTTCCCGGATTGCAGTGACGATCCGGACAAGCGTCATTTCTCGGTCAATGCCGGTGCGTCGAACGCCATCAATCTTGGGACGCTGCCGCCGGGCGACTACGCCATCGCCATCATCCATGATGAAAATGGCAACAAGAAACTCGACACCATGCTCGGTATCCCGCGCGAAGGCGTCGGCTTTTCGCGCAATCCCCCCATCCGCTTCGGCGCGCCCAGCTTCCGGTCCGCCGAATTCCCCGTGGCGGGCGGCGCGGTGCAACAGGCGATCAGGATGAAGTATTTCCTGTAAGCCCTGCGCCATTGACCGTCATCCCGGCGCAGGCCGGGATCTCCTCCAGAGCGCGCGACTTGGCATTGATACGGCGGCCTCACCCGAATGGAACTTGTCTCCGCCGCGAAACATTGGCCTAAGATGTCCGCAACCGATCGGAGAATGCATGACTTTGCTTCGCCTGACCTGCGCCGCGCTCGCGGCAACGACTGCCGCCATCGTCCTACCCGCCGCCGCTCAGGAAGAGGAACAGCATTCCACGCTCACCGTGGGCCTCGGCGCGGCCTATGTTCCGACCTATGAGGGCTCCGACGACTATCGCGTCGTCCCCATTCCCCAACTGCGCGGCAAGGTGCATGATTTCGCTTTCTGGACGCGCGGCTCGGGCATCTATCTCGACCTGATCCCCAATACGGGCGGCACGGACATCGATCTGGAGGCTGGCCCGGTGGTCTACGCCCGGTTCGACCGCAATGGCGGCATCAAGGATCCCGTCGTCCGCGCCCTTGGCAAGCGCGACATTGCCGTCGAAGTCGGCGGCTTTGTCGGCATTCGCAAGACCGGCGTCATCACCAGCGACTTTGACAACCTGTCTGCGCGCATCGCCTGGACAAAGGATGTCGCCGGCGCCCACGGCAGCTACGTCATCACGCCCGCCATCGAATATTCAACGCCGCTGTCCAGGACCGCGATGGTCGGCATCGGCATTTCGGCGGACTATGTCGGCAAGGGCTATGGCCGATACTATTTCGATGTGGATGCCGATGGCAGCGCGGCGAGCGGCCTGCCCGTGTACACGGGTGCGGGCGACGACAGCGGTTTCAAGAAAGTGTCCTTCGCGCTCTCCGGCGCGAAATCGCTGTCGGGCAACTTGCGCAAGGGGTGGGCGCTCTTCGCTGTCGCCAGCTATCAAAAGATGCTGGGCGACTATAAGCGCGCGCCGGTGGTCGCCATTCGCGGCGACAGCAACCAGTGGATCGGCGCAGTCGGCATCGGCTATACCTTCTAGACCGAACCTGCAGTCTACGCCCGATCCATCCCGCCCGCCTGCATGATCTGGCGCTTGTAGCGCCGTCGCAGCAGCGTCGCCACAAACAGGAACGGCACGGCCAGCGCCACCGCGCACAGCGCCAGGAAACGCGGCGACCATCCCCACAGGCTGTGCATTCCGCCAAACGGCATCGCGCCCAGCATCATCGCGATGGCCAGCAGCACCAACCCTACGCGGCGCGGTCGCACTGCCACCATGCGCAGGTCGTGCTTCCACGCCTTGCGCCCTTGCTTCGTCGTCAGGTCCGGTTCGGTCATCCGCTTCCCTATAGTGGCTCGCTACGCAGCGCATAGCCGCTATCATGCTCCCCGCTGGACTAGCCCCAGCAACATGTCTATCGTCGCGCCCATCCCCGGGGGACCGCGCACACGTGGTTGAGAGGCGGCTGATGTGGCTGCGACCCGCTGAACCTGATCCGGCTTACACCGGCGGAGGAAGTGGAGCGTGGCCGTCACACCGCCCGCATTCTCTCTCTCCGTCCTGAGGAGAGAATAGACATGGCAGACGTCCCCGCCCGCACCGAGCTTAAGGTCACGACCGGCCCCATTCGCGGCAGCCGCAAGATCCATGTACCGGCACAGGGCAATCCCAATGTCCGCGTCGCCATGCGTGAAATTCATCTGGAGCCGTCATCCGGCGAGCCGCCCGTCCGTGTCTACGACACGTCCGGCCCCTATTCCGATCCGGACGCGCGCATCGACATCATGGCGGGCCTGCCCTCGCTCCGCCGCGACTGGATCGTCGGGCGCGGCGACGTCGAAAGCTATGACGCGCGCGAAGTCCGTCCGGAGGATAACGGCCTGAAGGGGCCAGACCGCTCCGCCGGCGTCCCGCAATTCCCCAATGTCGTGAAGCGCCCGCTGCGCGCGAAAGCCGGCATGAACGTCAGCCAGATGCACTATGCACGCCGCGGCATCATCACGCCGGAAATGGAATATGTCGCCGAGCGCGAGAATCTGGGCCGCGCGCGTCTGGCCGAATATGTCCGCGACGGCGAAAGCTTCGGCGCATCCATCCCCGACTATGTGACGCCGGAATTCGTCCGCGAGGAAATCGCGCGCGGCCGCGCCATCATTCCCAACAACATCAACCACCCGGAATCGGAGCCGATGGCGATCGGCCGCAATTTCCTGGTGAAGATCAACGCCAATATCGGCAACAGCGCCGTCGCGTCCGACGTCGCGTCCGAAGTCGACAAGATGGTCTGGTCGATCCGCTGGGGCGCGGACACGGTCATGGACCTGTCCACCGGCCGCAACATCCACGACACGCGCGAATGGATCATCCGCAACAGCCCCGTTCCGATCGGCACCGTCCCCATCTATCAGGCGCTGGAAAAGGTCGGCGGCGTCGCCGAGGAACTGACGTGGGAAATCTTCCGCGACACGCTGATCGAGCAGGCCGAACAGGGCGTCGACTATTTCACCATCCATGCCGGCGTACGGCTGGGCTACATCCCGATGGCGGCCAAGCGCGTCACCGGCATCGTCTCGCGCGGCGGATCGATCATGGCGAAATGGTGCCTGGCGCACCACAAGGAGTCGTTCCTTTACGAGCATTTCGACGACATCACGGAAATCATGAAGGCCTATGACATCGCCTACAGCCTTGGCGACGGCCTGCGCCCCGGCTCCATCGCCGACGCGAACGACGAAGCGCAATTCTCCGAACTCTACACGCTGGGCGAACTGACCCACCGCGCGTGGGAACAGGATGTGCAGGTGATGATCGAAGGCCCCGGCCATGTGCCGATGCACAAGATCAAGGAGAATATGGAAAAGCAGCTGCAAGTGTGCGGCGAAGCGCCCTTCTACACGCTCGGGCCGCTCACCACCGACATCGCGCCGGGATACGACCATATCACCAGCGGCATCGGCGCGGCCATGATCGGCTGGTACGGCACGGCGATGCTCTGCTACGTCACGCCCAAGGAGCATCTGGGCCTGCCCGATCGCGACGACGTGAAGGTCGGCGTGGTGACATACAAACTCGCCGCCCACGCCGCCGATCTGGCGAAAGGCCATCCGGCGGCGAAGGTCCGCGACGACGCCCTAAGCCGCGCCCGCTTCGAATTCCGCTGGCGCGACCAGTTCAACCTGTCGCTCGACCCGGAAACCGCCGAACAATATCACGACCAGACGCTCCCCGCCGAAGGCGCGAAAACGGCGCACTTCTGCAGCATGTGCGGCCCGAAGTTCTGCTCGATGAAGATCAGCCAGGAAGTGCGCGACTTCGCTGCCAAGCAGAACCAGCCCAGCGACCAGTTCCTGGCGGCCGAAGAGGTCGAGGCGGGGATGAAGGAAATGAGCGTGGTGTTCAAGGAAACCGGCAGCGAACTCTATATGGGCTCCGGCGGCAGGGAGCATGATTGATTTACAAATTCGCGGCACAAATGAAAATATGGCTCTGATGGAAAGCCGCATATCCCTTAAAGGATTGCGGCTTCTCCGTCAGAGCCTGCGACGCAACTTTCAGGCTCAAGGCGATATGCGTCCATTTGTCCCCTAATCACTGTTTCATTCGCATTTTCAGATCATGCGAATGATGTTATAACTCCTGTATGAACACTTCGCTCAAAATCACGAAAATCGGCAACAGCGCCGGCGTGATCCTGCCCAAGGAACTGCTTGCGCGCCTTCGCGTCGTCGCGGGCGACACGCTGTACGTCACCGAAGCTCCGGATGGCATCAGGATCACGGCAGCCAATCCCGAGTTCGAAAAGCAAATGGCGCTCGCCGAACAGATTATGCACGACGACCGCGACATCCTGCGCGCTTTGGCCAAGTAGCCCATTGGCATGGACAAAACGGCGCGGGTCGAGCCGGTTTGGATCCAACGAGCCGTCGTGCTCGCCATCCATGATCGCCAACTGGCCGAGCATGGCGGCCCGTCCGGCCTTCGCGACGAAGGCATGCTCGACTCTGCGCTGATGCGCCCGGTCAACCAGTGGCTCTATGGCGAGGATGATCGTTGCAATCTCGCGGCCGCCTACGCCTTCGGCTTGGCGCGCAATCATCCCTTCGCCGACGGCAATAAGCGCACGGCCTGGATGCTGGCCCGCCTTTTCCTCGCACGCAACGGCATCACCCTGACCTTCGATCCGGCCGATGCGATCCACATCGTTTTGGCGCTGGCAGCCGGAACGCTCACGGAGCCTAAACTGGCGCAATGGTTGAGGGAACGCAGCGCTACGCCATGACCAATTCCCCCGAACTCGCCATCCGCGCCCGCCGCGCCACATTCAACCGCGCCATTGCGGAAGGAGACGCCGCGACCATCGGCCCCATCCTTGCGCGCGACTGCGTCATGGTCACGGGCACCGACAGCGCCGTCATCGCCGGTCGCAACGCACAGGTGAAAGTCTGGAACCGCGAATTCGCCGCACCAAATCGCCTCATCTACGACCGCAAGCCTGCCACCATCACCGCATCGCCCGTCGAACCGATCGCACTTGAACAGGGCGAATGGCACGGCCATGAAAAGGCGACCGGCGCCTTCGCCGCATCCGGCCTCTACACCGCCAAATGGCGCGAGGCGGCCGGTCAGTGGGTGATAGAGGCGGAAATTTTCGTCACCCTCGCCTGACCATCCCGGATTGCGCGCCCGCGATTGCGCAGGCGGCGTACATGCCACCGCGCGAATCATCCCCACGGTTTTCATGCCGCGCGGCGCCACGCGAATCGCCTTCCCCGAAATTGCGCTTCCGCAACGACGCCGGAGTCAGGCCGGACACAGCCCGTTTAACCAGTTTTTATAGGCTTTTCAGCCACTAACACCATGGTTCTGCGCCGTGACGTCGATGCCCGCCCCGGCGCTCCGTCTCCCTTGCTGGCGCAGTCATGGAGCTTTTGCCAGCGTGCTCGACAGACGATCTTTCATGGCCGAAATGATGGCCGGATGCTGCCTTGCGGCCACGCTCGGCGCCTGTGGCGGCGGCGGAGGTGGCAACACCACACAGCCTTCCTCCGGTGGCGCCAGCGGCGCCGCCGGACCGACGCCCAGCCCCACGCCGGCGCCTACCCCCACGCC
>Ga0075012_10000952_pt1 | contig 30273 bp, 30 predicted proteins | sample All_14_2_FD_71474 | JGI IMG/M metagenome (GOLD analysis project Ga0075012, IMG submission 71474) | Freshwater microbial communities in response to fracking from Pennsylvania, USA - Allegheny Zone_MetaG_DW_15 | ecosystem: Environmental > Aquatic > Deep subsurface > Groundwater > Drilled...
ATGTTCAGCAGATTATGAATAAGCTAGGTGTGAAGGCGAGCTTTGCCCGAGGGGGGAGCACCAAGTATTTGGTGGAGATGTTGGAGAGTGGTCAGATCGGGGCGATATTGGATGGTCAAACATTTGATTTGGAGGGAGTGCGGAGTTTGCGCGAGAACTCAAATCATGTTATGACGACCCCTTTTAATAGTTATTGTTATCATACGAAGGGGAATTTTGCTTCGATTTTGGACTGTGCGGTTTTGGGGGCGACGGAAGTTGACGTGAACTTTAATGCGAATGTTGTGACGCATTCGGATGGTCGGCTATTGCACGGGATTGGGGGTTGGCAGGACGCGCTTTTTAGTCAGTGTACGATTTTGGCGGTGCCTTCGCTCCGGAATCGGGTGCCGATTATTCGGGATGAACTGACGACAATTTGTGGGCCGGGGGAACTGATTGACGTTATTGTTACGGAGCGGGGGATTGCGATTAATCCATTGCGGGAGGACTTGATCGATGCGGTTCGGGGTTCGGGTTTGCCGATTAAACGCATTGAAGAGATTCAGGAAGAGTCGGAGCGAATGGCCGGGGGGAAACCGGGCACGGTTCAACTTGAAGACGATTTGATTGGCCTGGTCACCTGGGTGGACGGGACAGTTATTGATACGATTCGCCGAGTGAAAACAGAACAATGATATCAACCATTCTTGCCGCCAGTTTATTGACCGTTCCGGACTATCGGATTGACCCCGCGAAGATGCGGCTTGCGAATGATCGACTGAGGTCGCATATTCATGTGGGTGACCTGGCGGGAGCGACGACACTGGTGATGTTGAATGGCAAAGTTGTTGCGCATGACGCTTTTGGGTGGTCGGATCTTGAATCGAAGAAGCTGATGAAGCGGGACACGATTTTTCAGGTGATGTCGATGACAAAGCCGGTGACGGCGGCGGCGGTGATGGTTTGCGTGGAAAAGGGGTTGCTTGGGCTTGATGATCCGGTGGAGATGTATTTGCCGCAGTTTAAGGACATTCAGATTAAGGGTGAAGATGGGAAGTTGCGAGCGGCGCGGACTCGACCGACAGTGCGGCATTTGTTGATGCACACGAGTGGGATTGCTTCGGATGATCCGGGGGGGATTTCGGACGAAGAAAAGGCGAGGATGTCTCTGAGTGAGTATTCAAAGAGGTTGGGCAGTGAACCTTTGCGGACTGAACCGGGCACAGTCATACGGTATTCAGGCGTGGGTTTCTCGACGGCGGCGGCGATTGTTGAGATTGTGGCGAAAGAGGGTTTTGACCAATTTGTTGAGCGGGAGATTTTTAAGCCTTTGGGAATGAAGGAGACTTATTTCTTTTTGCCGACTTCTTTGCGGCCCCGGTTGGCGCAGGTCTATATGAAAGAGAATGGGAAGCTCACTCCATTCAAACACGACCTCTATCGTGAAGGGGCGAAGTTTGCGAATGGGGCAGGGGGGCTTTATTCGACAGCGATGGATATGGCAAAGTTTATGGATTCGTTTCGGGTTGGAACGGATCGCGCATTTTTATCACCGAATTCAGTGAAGTTAATGACTTCTTTGAATACGGGCGATTTGATGAGTGATGGGAATAGCGCGCGGGGATATGGGATTGGTTGGTCGGTGATTCGGAGCCCGTTTGCGCAAGGGACGTTGCGAGGGATTGGTTCATTTGGGCATACGGGAGCGTTCGGGACAGAGTATTGGCATGACCAGAGTACGGGGTTGACGGTGGTGTATTTAGCGCAAACATTCTTTATCTCGGAAGATGCGCGCAAGCATTACTCAACAATGGTGAATGCGAGCCTAAAAGAGTAGTGGATAGGTCGCCTTATTTGAGGCGTCCTTCACCAATCTCGATTGTTTGGTTGTAGTTTGAACCTCCGAACGCCTTGAGAAGATCGACGGTCTCTTTGACTTCGGATTTATTTTTGCTGAATACGCCAGAGCTGATGGCTTCTAGTCCCCCGAGAGAGGCGATTTTGGATCGGAGATTTGCGGGCACGGATGCGAGGACTTTGCGGGCGGCGGCTCTCGCTTCGGGTTGCTTTTTGATTCCGAGGAAGTGGACGAGACTGATGACCATTTCGGGGCCGGGGGTTTCTGATTCCTTCATCCAGTTGGCGGCGAAAGTGGGGGCTGATTCCATTAATTTTTTGGAATCTTTGGACCACAGGATAGGAAGAGCCCGAGTTAAGCCACTGATGCCGCAACGGAAGTCGGCGATCATATCGAGGGAGATGTTTGCGTTCAGTTTTTTGCGCTTGTCGGCGGAGATTCCCCCTTTGAGAACCCGATCAAGTTCCAAAAGATAGGTCGATTTTGTGACCATCGGGTTGAGCTTCTTTTCGATTTCCGAGAATGTTGCGGCGTCGGTGTACATCCAGATTCGGGCCTGATCCCACGGGCCGCGAAAGCGTGATTTGGCGGTGTAATCGGCGAGGCGGTTGAGGTTGCCGTCGTTTGCGCTCGCGATGGCGAATTTGGTTTTTGGGGACGGTTCATCTTTGCCTATTTCGGTGCAGGCGGCTCGTACCAATTTGGGTGCGGGGAACAGGCTGGCCACGAGGCTGGAGTTGTAATCTTCCATGAGCATCATGACTTGGGCGTTGCGATCGTTGGGGACGAGGAGGGTTCCGGCGGGGAGATAGAGCTGAGCCATGGGATCGCCAGAGATTTCGAAGGTGCATCCATTCATGCTTTCGCCGAATGCAGAGATTTGAGTGTCGCCTCTTTTCATGTTGCGGGCGATGGTTTCGAATCCGGCGGATGGATTTGAGATTGGGATTGTTCTCCAGTTATTGCCGAGTTGGAGTGCGGGCTGATCTTCCATGAGGGCGGTTTCTTCGGAGCCGCAGAGGCATCGAATCGTCGTTTCGGTTGTCACTCCGGAGATTGCATCGCTGCCTTGGGAAACGGGGATTTGCACGTCTTCACCCATGGGCATTTCATAGACCGTGGCGTATTCGCCGTTTACAACATCTTGGAAAACGAGGTCTTTCATGATGTTGGCCATGACGCGTTCGTTGCGAGATGTAACTGTGAATTTTCCGGTGAGACATGGGGCATAAGGAGTGCGACCGATGTGTTTGGGTTCGAAAACAAATTTTTCGTTGGTCGCTTTGTCGTTTGCTCTAGAGATGTATTCGTCGCGCATGTGAGTGAGCCAATCCATGTTTTCATCGACAGGCATGCCTCGCTTTTTGAAGAGGGTGGCGGCTTCAGAAAATGCTTCGGTGAACGGTTGTGAGACTTGATCGAGAGCCCATCCGCTAAAGCCTCCGTGAGCTAACCCTTCAAACTTATGCGTTGTTTCACATGGCGCGTCGCAGAAGCGGTCACATTCTTCGTGGGTTTTGTGAGTGGGGGGTGGACCTTGGCATTGGTTGCCGCAGGTGTTGCTCCAAAGCTCGACATTTTGGCCGTACTGTTCGATATAGAATTCGACATTGATGCGAGCGAATACTCGACCTCGGTTGCTGAGTTTGATATCTTTGTCTTCGGGAATTGGACCCTCAAAAGGCATTCCGTTACTGGAGAAGTTTGCGGTCATATTGAACTTGTCGAGCGGTCCATTTTCACCGTTTATTGTCCAGTCGAATCCGTATTGAGTTGGAAGTAATGTGAGGCCAACCAGCATTGAGATCATGCATTTAGTATAACTAGAATGAGCCTAAATTGTAATTTAGTAAAAATTTAATGTGATGCTTTGAGGGCGAGTTGGAGGGAGGCTTCATCGGTAATGATATGAGCTTGGATTGATTGGATGGCGGAGTAATAACTGTGAGTTGCGCGGCCGCCGATGAGGATGGGGATGGTCGGTAGGAGTTCGCGGAGTTTGCTGAGCTCGTGGGCGATTGATGGGTCGGCTTCGGGATAGACGAGGCTGAGACCGATGACTTTTGATTGGGTTTTTGAGGCGGCGGTGGCGATTTCGTCGGCGGGAAGATTTGGGCCAAGGTATGTGACGTTCCAGCCTTGACGGGCGGCGGAGATCGCGGCGAGGAGGGCGCCGAGTTCGTGAATTTGTCCGGATGGGGTTGTTATGAGGATTCGAGGTGCGGTTGGCGGGACTTGAATGGAAAGCCGGACTTTGTCGAGTTGAGTGCGAAGCAGGGCGGAAGCGAGATGCTCTTGGGCAATGGAGATTCGGTGTTGTTCCCATCCCTGGTCGAGTTCTTGGAGGAGGGGGACAACGACTTCGGCGAGGAAGTGATCGACGCCGAGCACGATGGATGCTCTTTCGAGTTCGTGTTCGAGGGCAAGAGAGTCAAGTTCCATCATTGCGGCGATGGAGGTTTTGAGGTAGTCGGTATTCGGGGACGGTTGGGCTTCGGCGTTGGAGCTGGAGACGAGGCCTTGAAGTTGGGAGGTTGTGAGTCCGGCGATCATGCTGATGCTGTGTCCGAGACTGATAGCGCGTTTGAGGAGCTTGAATTTTTCAACGTCGGTTTCGTCGTAGATACGGCGGTTTGTATCGGTGCGATTGGGGGAGGTGACAGCGTATCGTTTTTCCCACGCCCGTATGGTGTGGGCCGTAAGTCCGGTGGCTTTTGCGACGGCGCTTATCGAGAAAGTGGAAGCCACAGGTTCATTATTGACCTATTGTCTAGGCATTGTCAACGAAATCGGGACATGGCGGCGGAAAGTGTGAACAATAATTAGACAAATAGTGGACAATCATTGGACACGGGGCGTAGGGAAAAGAAATCCCGAGCGGCGCGAGTTGTTCGGGCGAGATTCTGCACTGGATTGGCGTTAGCCGTTATCTGGTGATGAGCAAGGGCACACGACATGAAAATGAAAATTACATCAGTCATCGTAGTCGCGGCACTCGCCGCCACGTTTGGAATTGCATCGTTGCAACACAAGCCCGTTCAAAAGGACATTGTTGATACGGCAGTTGGAGCCAAGACTTTTACGACTTTGGTGAAGGCTGTTCAGTCTGCGGAGTTGGTTGACGCGCTGAAAGGGAAGGGCCCTTTTACGGTCTTTGCCCCAACGGACGACGCTTTTAAGAAGCTGGAGAAAGCAAATCCGGGGATTCTGGCGAGCCTTTTGAAGCCAGAAAACAAAGACAAGTTGACAAAGATTTTGACTTATCACGTGGTTGCAGGAGAAGTGAAAGCGGCAGATGTGATGAAGTTGAAAGATGGCACGACGGTTAAGACTTTGAACGGGGCGACGATTAAGGTCTCGAACAAGCACGGAGTGAAGATCAACAGCTCAAAGGTTACGAAAACGGATATTGACTGCACAAACGGAGTCATTCACGTTATCGACACAGTCTTGCTGCCCCCGCAGTAATTGATGTTGATGGAGGCGCAGCGAACTTTGGTGGTTGCGCCTCCGATTGAAAGAAGTGGGAAATGGACATTGAAGTTGGAGTTGAGGTGAGCACGTGAAACTTGCGGTCATTGGATCGGGAGTTTCGGGGCTTGTTTCGACTTATCTTTTAGGTCGGGAACATGAAGTGACGCTGTTTGAAGCGGATTCGCGGATTGGGGGTCATGTGAATACGGTTTCGGTTAATGGGGCAAACGGAGAACTGGATATTGATACGGGATTTATTGTTTTCAATCGACCGAATTATCCGGGTTTTGTGAAGTTGATTGAGCAGCTTGGGGTGGAGTCGCAGCCTTCGAGAATGTCCTTTAGCGTAAAAGATGAACGTCATGGGGTTGAGTATTCGGGATCAAGTTTGGGGACGCTTTTTGCTAGTCGGCAGAATTTGACTCGGGCGGATCATTGGCGGATGCTGAATGATGTCCGGCGTTTTATCGGGTTGGTGTCGAAGCTGAGTGGTGAGGATTCGACAATGACAGTCGGGCAAAGTGTTCGGCGGCTAGGTTTGTCGGACGAGTTTTTGGATCGTTTTTTGAGCCCATTGGGGTGTGCGCTATGGTCGTGCCCGCATGAATCGTTCGTGGAATTCCCGGTTCGGTTTGTAGCGGAATTTTTGGAGAATCATCAGCTCATTAACTTGACGGGGCGTCCGGAATGGCGCACGATTCGAGGAGGTTCGAAGCGGTATGTGGAAGCATTGTTGAAGCAGACGACAGCAGAGATTTTTGTTGATCATCCTGTGGAACGAATTGCCAGAGGGGCAACGGGGATTAGTTTGTTTAGTCGGGATCGGGTTTTTGAATATGACGAGGTAGTTGTGGCGAGCCATGCCAACCAAAGTTTGAAGATGCTGTGGGATCCGAGTTCAGTTGAGTGCGAGCTGTTGAAGTGCTTTCCGTATCAAAAGAATGAAGCGATTTTGCACACAGATACTTCGGTTTTGCCGGTTAATCGCAAAGCGTGGAGTAGTTGGAATTATCGGGTTCCCGAGGATCATCAGTTGGCGGCGACGGTGACTTACAACATGAACTTGCTGCAGTCGATTGAGGCTGATTCCACCTATTGTGTTTCTCTCAATGAGTCAGCGGTTATTGATCCGGCGAAAGTAATTGCGCGTTTTGACTATGAGCATCCGGTTGCGACGGTCGCGGGATTGGCGGCGAAGAACCGCCGGAATGAGATGATTCGGCATCAGGGAATTTCGTATTGCGGTGCTTATTGGGGAAGTGGATTCCATGAAGCGGGAGTGCAGAGTGCGCTCGATGTTTGTTCGGCGTTTGGAGTGGAGTTATGAATTCTGCGATTTATCGAGGGGAGGTGATGCACCGTCGCCGTGTACCAACTTTGCATGAATTTAAGTATCCGGACACGATGTTTTATCTGGATTTAGCGGAATTGTCTTCGGGCGAGGGAGTTTTGAAAAAGTGTTCGGGGCGATTTAGAAAAGCGGATCATTTTTCGGGTGACGATGATCTTGCGGGGGCAATTCGGGACTTGGTTCGTCGGAAGTTGGGCTTTCGTCCGAAGGGGCGGATTGGAATATTGACGCATATCAGACAGCTCGGCTACGTGATGAATCCGGTGAGCTTTTATTACTGCTGGTCGGAGGATGACTTGCGGGTCGAGGCGATTGTTGCAGAGGTTCATAACACGCCGTGGGGGGAGACGCATTGTTATGCGTTTCGGTGCATTGATGGGGAGCCGAGTGAGTTTCGTTTTAGCAAGGGGTTTCATGTTTCGCCCTTTATGGGAATGGATCAGGAATATGTTTGGCGATTTGAACAACCGGGGGATGAACTTGTTGTTACGATGGAGAATTGGGAGGGAGGAAAATTGATGTTTGAGGCAAGGTTGGCGATGGAGAGGGAGGCTTTAACGGAGCAGACTTTTCGCCGGTTGGTTTGGGGGAATCCTTTTTTGACAGTTGCAGTGATTACGCGAATCTATTGGCAGGCGGCGAAGATTTGGGTGAAAAAGGTGCCTTATTTTGCCCATCCGCGCAAGGCTTTGAAGGCGAAGGTAAAGCGATGAGGCTTTGGGAAATGCGGGAATTGAACCGTGCGGTTGTTGGTCGAAAGGCGACTTCGGTCGATCTCTTTTTTAGAAGACTCTTGGTGGGGGCACTCGGGACAATTCGCCAGGGAAGAATTGTGCTGAGTGATGATCTCGGCGTATTGAGCTTAGGAGAATCGGACGAGGCGGGGATTGAAGTCTCGATTCGGGTGAATGATGCGCGGTTTTACCGGTTGGCGGTTTTGGGTCACTCGTTGGGGGCGGCGGAGGCTTATCGGCGCGGCTATTGGGAAGCGGATGATTTGACTCAGTTGATCCGTATTTTTGCAAGACGACGGGGCCATGAATCGCGAGGCGAGAAGTTTGTGGCGAAGATTTCGACGTTGCCGCGTACGATTCTGCACTTTTTGAACCGGAATAATCGCGCGGGGAGTAAGCGAAATATTCAGGTTCATTACGATTTGGGGAATTCGTTTTTTGAACTCTTTTTGGATCGGACGATGACTTATTCGTGCGGAGTTTTTGAGTCCGCGGATTCGACGATGGAAGAAGCTTCGCTGGCGAAGCTGCGGATGATTTGCGACAAGTTGGGGCTTGAGCCGGGGATGTCGGTGGTGGAGATTGGGTCGGGTTGGGGGAGCTTTGCGATTGTTGCGGCGAAGGAGTTTGGGTGCAAGGTGGTTTCGGTGACGCTTTCGGAGGAGCAGTTTGAGGAAGCGAATCGACGGATTGCGGCCGCGGGATTGAGTGACCGGGCCGAAGTTCGGCTGATGGATTATCGAGATTTGAGCGGCAATTTTGATCGGCTGGTTTCAATTGAGATGATCGAGGCGATTGGGCATACGCGGCTGCGGGAATATTTTGCGAAGTGTGCGTCGCTTTTGAAGCCGGACGGGTTGATGGCGATTCAGGCGATTACGATGCCGGATCAGGGGTATCGGGATTATCTGCGGCGCACGGATTTTATCCAGCAGTATGTTTTTCCGGGAAGTTGTTGCCCGGCGCGGACGGCGATTTTGGAAGCAGCGCGAAATGCTTCGGACTTACGCGCGGTCGATTTGGAAGAGATTGGACACCATTACGCAACGACCTTGAATCATTGGCGGGAACGGTTTGTCGCCGCCATTCCTAAGGTTTTGGAACAAGGTTACTCAGAGGAATTTGTGCGGGTTTGGCACTACTATTTATGTTATTGCGAAGGCGGTTTTGCGGAGGGATATGTGGGGGATGTTCAGATTGTTTTTTCGAAGCCGCTTTATCGGAAGGAAGTAGCCGTAGCAAGGAATGGACTTGCTCGTTACAGGGATGAGAATCTTGAGCCGGCGATGAGTCAGGGGGATCGGAACTAGATCATGCTTACACCAACTGTTGAGACTTTGTCGGAGATTCGAGAGCCGTTTTTTGATGCGCTTTTAGAGCGATCAAAAGACCATCAAGTGTTTCTGGTTTTTCTGCGGCACTTTGGGTGTTTGTTCTGCCGGGAAATGGTGGCGGACTTAAAAAGTGTTGAGCCGACATTTGAGGCTCTGGACATCGAGATTGCTTTTGTTCATGTTGGGACAGAAGAGCAGGCGTCGGTGTTCTTTCGGGAGTATGGTTTTCCGGATGCGGCGCGGTTTTCTGACCCGGAGTCGCGGATTTATGAGCTTTTTGGTTTGAAGGAGATTTCGCTGGCGAAATTGGCTACAGTTGCGACAATTTCGGGAAGTATTCGGGCGCTGAGATCGGGGGCGCGTCAGGGGAAGATTCAGGGGAATCAGAAAATGATGCCGGGGATTTTTGTGATTTCGGATGGTCAAGTTGTGCGGAAATTTGTGCATGAAAGTCCGGGGGATAAGCCGGATTTGATGGCTTTGATTGAGGAGGAAAATTAGTGAATACTTGGGTTGCGATTGGTATTGCGTGGGCGGCGATGGCGGTATTGATGTCGTTGCTTTGGTATGTGCAGTACAAGCGGCACAATGCGGGGATTGTTGACATTGCGTGGAGTTTTGGAACGGGGCTCTCGGCGGTGTTCTTTGCGTTGACGGCGACCGGTGATCCGGGTCGGCGGATTTTGGTGGCGGTGATTGCGGGGCTGTGGGGGTTGAGGCTCGGGTCGACATTGGCTGTGCGTGTGCTTTCGGAGAAGGAAGATGGTCGGTATACGATGCTCCGGGAGAAATGGGGGGCGAAGGTTCAGCCGTTCATGTTTGGGTTCTTTCAGATTCAGGCGGCTTGGGCGGTGCTTTTTGCATTACCGATGCTCGGAGCGAGCACGAGTGGACTTCCGCTTGGAATTATTGATGGGATTGCCGTCGCTGTGTGGTTGATTGCAGTTGGTGGAGAGAGCATTGCGGATGCACAATTGGCAAAGTTCAGATCTGATCCGGCGAATAAGGGGAAGGTTTGTCGGGACGGACTGTGGGCATGGTCGCGGCACCCGAATTACTTTTTTGAGTGGGTGCACTGGTTTGCCTATTTGATTTTGGCGATTGGCAGTCCGCTGATTTGGCTTTCTGTGATGGGGCCGATTGTGATGTTGATTTTTTTGACGCGGGTCACGGGGATTCCGATGACGGAGGCGCGTTCGGTGAAATCGAAAGGGGAGGCTTATCGGGATTATCAGCGAACGGTTTCGCCGTTTTTCCCGTGGCCACCCAAACGAAGGGAGAGTGAGTAATGGCAGAAGGATTGAACACGATTGCAATTGATTTGGCAGAACGAGGATTGGTGCCGGATTCGCTATTAAGTATGGGGATTGAAGGGGCATGCGGGCGGCGACTGAAGGAAGTGAGGGCTCAGTATTCGGATGATCCGGCGGCGGAGATGCGGCGATTTGTTGAGGCACTCAATGCGTTTTCGATTGCGGAATCGACGGATGAAGCGAACGAGCAACATTATGAGTTGCCGCCAACTTTCTTTGAATTAGTGCTTGGCCCCCGGAGGAAATATAGTGGTTGCGAATGGCCAAAAGGGGTTGAAACGCTTGCGCAGGCGGAGGTTGCAGCATTGGAAACGGTGGTAGCGCGCGCGGATATTCAGCCTGGTCAGCGGATTTTGGAACTTGGATGTGGTTGGGGATCACTTTCACTTTATTTGGCGGCTCAGTTTCCGAGTTGTGAGATTGTCGCGGTTTCGAATTCGGCGGGTCAGCGGGGTTATATTGAGTCGGTTTGTGTCGCAAAGGGCATTGTGAATTTGACGGTGATTACGGCAGATATCAATGAATTCGTTCCGACGGGACAGTTTGATCGGATCGTGACGATTGAGATGTTGGAGCACGTTCGTAACTACAGTTCCCTCTTTGCCAGGATGAAAGCTTGGTTAAAAGAGTCGGGGAGGTTATTTGTGCATGTTTTTCGGCATAAGGACTTTGCTTATTTGTTTGAGACCGAGGGGAGCCAGAACTGGATGGGACGGCACTTTTTTACGGGGGGAGTGATGCCGAGTCATGATTTGCTGGTGCGGGCTCAGGATTCGATGGAGTTGGTTGAGAGTTGGCAGATCAATGGAACCAATTACGCGTTGACGGCGGATGCTTGGCTTGATAATATGGATCGGAATCGGGCGAAGATTTTGCCGATATTGGCGGCGCATTATGGCGAGGGGCAAGAAAAACTTTGGTTTCAGCGGTGGCGGATGTTTTTTATTGCTTGTCGAGAGTTGTTTGGATTTGATGACGGCAAGGAGTGGGGGGTCTCTCACTATGTGTTTCGGTGATTTGAGTTTGGTTAATTGTGGCTAGTTGGCGGATGCTTTCGGCATAATGGGGAGACCATGTTGCGGTCTGTTGGAGTTGTTTTGGGATTGGGGTTCATTGCGGCGCAGAGTTTTGCGGAGGCGGCGGAGGCGAAGCCGATTTTTGTGGATGGACAGGCGCAGATTGTTCCGGCCTTTGCAGTTTCGGAAGATTGGATTCTGGAGCGGCTCTGGGTGGAAACCGATTTTGATTCGGACAAGGACGGCAAGCTTGACCGCGTTCATGTTGATGTGACGCGACCGAAACAGACAAATACCGAGGGATTGCGGGTACCGGTGATTTATGAATCTTCGCCTTACTTTGCGGGGACGGGCGATGGGGGTTCGATTTTGTGGGATGTGAATCAGGAAGTTGGAGCAGAGCCGCCGGCTCGGAAGTCGCACCCGACGATTGTCTTTGATCCGAATCGGACTCGGGTATCGAATTCGCTGGTACGGCAATGGGTTCCACGGGGTTTTGCGGTGGTTCATTCGGAGGCTCCGGGAACGGGGCTCTCGACGGGGAGCCCGACGGTTGGCGGACGTGCGGAGCGCATGGCTCCGAAAGCGGTGATTGATTGGCTGAATGGTCGTGCGAAAGGATTTACTTCTTTGAATGGCGTTATTGAGGTTAAAGCGGATTGGTGCACGGGCAAAGTTGGGATGACGGGGACATCTTATAACGGGACGCTTCCGGTCGCGGCGGCAACAACGGGGGTGAAAGGATTGGAAGCAATTATTCCGGTTGCGCCGAATACTTCTTACTATCACTATTATCGTTCGAATGGATTGATCCGGCATCCGGGTGGATGGCTTGGGGAAGACATTGACTCACTTTACGATTTTATTAACAGCGGCGATCCGGCGATTCGGGTGCGGAGTAATCAGCTTTATCGAGATGGTGAATTTGTAGCAGGGCGGGAAAGAAAAACTGGCGACTATAACGAATTTTGGAAAGAGCGCGATTTGCTGAATTTTGTTGGGGGGATTAAGTGCGCGGTTTTGATGGCCCATGCATTTAATGACTGGAATGTTGTTCCGGAGCATAGCGTTCGGATTAGTGATGCCTTGAAGGGGAAGGTTCCCCTCGTTCAATACTTCCATCAAGGGGGCCACGGCGGTGATCCACCATTTGAGTTGATGAACAAGTGGTTCACACGGTTTTTGTATGGGGTTGAAAATGGAATAGACAAGGGGCCGAAATCTTATATTGTTCGGGAAAGTGGCGGGGCTCCGGTTCCTTATGCGGACTATCCGCATCCTGATTCGGGGCAGGTGACATTTTATCCGGTTCCAGGTGGGAACAAAGTTGGTGAGTTGACTTTGAAGGGGCCATCTGAGAGAGCGGTCGAATCGCTGTCGGATGATGTTGCATTTTCGGCGGGGGCGTTGGCGAAGCTGGGTGAATCGCAGAATCGGCTGCTGTATGCGACTCCGGAACTGAAAGCACCTTTGCACCTTTCGGGCACGGCCCGGGTTACGATTCGGCTGGCATCGAGCGCGGCGGCGGCGAATCTGTCGGTGTATTTGGTTCAGTTGCCTTGGGTGGATAGTCGTTCGGGCACAGCGAATTTGATTACACGCGGATGGGCTGATCCTCAGAATGCAAAATCTTTGACGAAGGGCGGGAATTATAGCTCGATGGATCCGGGGACGCCTTTGAAACCGGGTGAGTTTGTGACGTTGACGTTTGATCTTCAGCCGGACGATCAAATTATTCCGGCGGGTAAGCGGATTGGGTTGATGGTTATTTCGAGCGATCGAGAGTTTACGGTTTGGCCGAAAGCGGGGACGAAGTTGACGGTGGATTTGGGTGCGACGAAGGTGAGTTTGCCGGTGGTTGGGGGTTTGTCGGCTTATGAGGGGGCGGTGAAGTAGACCATTTTTTGTATTGGTGGAAATTCCGGGTCGCGTTTCGCAACTCAACACTTTCAGATTGAGCTATGACATTAGGAAATCACCGATCGTGAACGGGAGGGGGATGGTTACGGAGGCGTCACGGATGTTTGGTTCGTAGGCGTAGATGCGCCGGGCCATAAAAGCGATGTGACCGTCGCGGTTTTGAGCGACACCACGGATGGTCACGAATGGATGGCAGATGACTTTGTGTCCATCGCGTTGGTAGACGTCGTCGAAGCAGGTGACGTTGAGGAGGCCTGTCTCGTCTTCGAGGTCGAAGAACATGACGCGCCGTCCGCTTTGTGTGGGCGGGAAGCGGAGACGGATGGGGTTTCCGACGACAAAGACGGGTTCAGCATGGTCGAGGTTAGATGCTTCGGCGGCGGTGAGCCCACCACGCGCAGTAATCCGAGCACGTTCGAACGCCATGAGGTGGTGGGCTATATCCATGCCGAGAAGGCGACGTTCGGCAATGGCTTTTTCGATTATTTTGAAGTCTGGGATGTCGAGGGGGAGGGGTGGGTCTTCGAACTCAAATGGTAGGTTATTTTCCGTTAGTGGACTTCGGGTTTGGGCTACTGCTTGATTGATCATCCAGAGGAGGGCGCGGCGATGGGGGCTGAGGCTATCGAATGCCCCAGCGAGTATCAAGTTTTCAAGTTCGTCTTTTTCTGGTTTCACACGGTTTACGAAGTCAAAAAATGAGCGGTAAGGGCGGTTTTCGAGGGCTACTTGCAGAGTTTGGACTGAGATGCCGGAAATCTGATTGAGGGGGACACGAAACCCTCCGGACGGGATGACGAGTTTTGGGTCTTCGGTGGCTTTGATATCTTCTACATTAAATCTTTCTTCACTGAGGTTGATATCGGGGGGTAGGACTTTGACACCGCGGACGCGGGCTTCGTTGGCGATGGTGGCGGGGCCGTAATATCCGGCGGGCTGGGCGTCGAGTAGGGCGGCAAAGTAGGGGGCGGGATAGTTTTGTTGGCAGAAGATGGAGCGAATCGAAATTTCTGCAAAGGAGAGGGCGTGGCCCTCGGCAAATCCATACCCTTTGAACCCGGAAACCAAGGTATAGACCTCTTGGGCAACGTGAGGGGCGTATCCGTGGGCAACGATGCGACCGATGATTTCCTGGCAGGCTTGGCCATCGCGGTTACGGTCGTGGTGTTTTTGAACAGCCTCGCGCATTTCTTCAGCTTCATCTCCGGTGTAGCCGCCGAAGGTTTCAAGGAGTTGGTCGATCTGTTCTTGGAAGACAACGATGCCAAGGGTGGGGCCGAGAATTTCTTCCAGGTCGGGGTGGATGAGTCTATAGGGTTTACCTTGGCGGCGGGCGATGTATTCGTTAAGCTTGACGGCACCGCCGACTCCGGGGCGGATACCGGCTTGGACAATTCCGGCATCTTTGAGATTTTTGGTGCCGATGCGAATATGGGCTTGTCGCATGGCTGGGGAGGCGGATTGAGGGATGCCGATAAGTTGCCCTGCACGCATTGTGCGGTAGACCTCGTCGTCATCGAGGGGGATATCGCAGACGTCGAGGTTGTCTACTCGACGCATGGTGCCGCCGAGTACATCATTGCCACGCAGACAGAGGACATCGAATTTGTCGAAGGAGTGTTTGGCACTCCGTTTATCCCATTGGATGATCTTGACACCGTCGGCTCCGGAAAGCTGGACAGGGACGGTGTCGGCAACCGGGGTTTGGGAGATGATGACTCCAGAGGAGTGGGCACGGATGTTTCGGGGGAGGTCGGCGAGGCGTTCGGCGAACTCGAAAATCCAGTTGTATTTTTCGCGCGGGATGTTGCTGTCGCGGAGTTCGGGACGGCTATCGAGCGCAGTGAGCAGGCGTTCAGGGGAGACTCCGCCATGGAGGCGTTTGGAGAGGAACGAGATATGGGATTCGGGGATGCCCATGACTTTGCCGACTTCGCGGAGGATGCCCCGGGTGCGGTAGGTGCCGATGGCGGCGACGGTGGCGACGTGAGCGTCGCCATACCGTCCGACAAGGTGTTGGCGGACATCTTCGCGGCGAGCGGCTTCGAAATCGATGTCGATGTCGGGGCGTTTACTGCCATCGGGGGGGAGGAATCGGTCGAAGTGGAGTTTGAAGGCGAAAGCATCGATGCGGGAGATGCCGAGGCAGTAGGCGACCATGGAATCCACAACCGAACCACGACCACTGTAAAGGATACGTTCACCCTCGGCCCACTGGCACATTTCCCAAGCGATAAGGAAGTGGCGTGACCAACCCAGTTTGACCATACGGTGGAGTTCGAGGTCGAGACGGGCTTTTTGTTGTGGTGTAGTTTTGCCGTAGCGCATCCAAGCCCCTTGTTCGACAATTTGGCGGAGGGCGGCATCTTCATTTTCGCAGAAGCGAGGGAGTTCGGCGCGGCAGGGGAGGACATTGGGGGAGCAGGATTCGGCGAAGCATTGGGCGTTGACGAGCAAATCGGAGTAAAGCGTGCGGTGTTCAGGGGCAGGTCGGAGAAACCGTTCACGGTTAAGTGAACGGCGGGGGAGCTGGTGTCCTTGTGGTTGGGCAGGGTCGCGGGGTGGTTTGCGGCCCTCTATTTCTTCAACGAGGCAGAGTGTATTGATGCAGACAAGTACATCGTGGGCAGGAAAGTGACTGGGTTCGGCAGTGAGGATCGGGCCGCCAGGGACGCAAGCCACATTGCATTTTTCAGCGAGTTGGCGGAGGTATTTGCCATTGGCGGATTGCCAGGGAAGTGCGGTAAGTTCTATCTGCACGAAAACGTTTGCCTTTCCATAAAGATTGACCAGTTGGTTGAGGATGGTTTTTGCTTTAGAGAAATTCTTTTGGATCAGGCACAGGTCAATGAGGCCGTTGCTGCCACCGGTGAGGCAGGCGACGCCATTGGTGTGGCGGGCGAGGCGTTCCCATGTTGCGAGCGGGTAGGTGCGCGGCTCTTCGAGGCAGCAATCGGTGACGAGGCGGGAGAGAGAGCGGTAGCCGACGGCATTTTTGGCGACAAGGACAAGGGTGCCGCCTTCGGCGAGTTCGAGCGTGATGCCGAGGATGGGTTGGACTCCGACTTCTCTGGCAGTGCGGCAGAATTCGCGGGCTCCGGCTAGGGAGAAGCGGTCGGCGAGAAGGACGGCGCAGTACCCTTTTTCGGCGGCGAGGGCGGGAATTTCGGCAGCGATCATGGTTCCGCCTAGGGAATAAGCGCTGAGAGTATGGAGGAGGATGCCGCCCTTTTCGGTATTGGTTCGTGTGCCGTAGTTGGGGGGAGTGAAATGGCCGGTGGCGAGGCTGACGGTTTCGTCGCGGATAACGCGCACTCTCACCTCAGAATGGGGGCCTTTTTCAACCTCTGCGAGCGGGGTGAAGGTCTCTCGCCGCACTCCTTTGGCATCGATGAACCGGTGGATTTCGCGGTCGGGTTCGCCTTTCCACCATTCGCCGGCTTCCCGCCATTTGGCGAGAGTTTTAGTTCCAGCCGGTTGCATTTCGCCATGCTTTGAGGACTTGCTCGCGGCGGGGGGCTTCGATTTCGCTTGCGAGGACGATGGATTTGTTGCCGAGGGCGCATTTGAGGGAATCAATTGCGGCTTGGGAATCGGTTCTGCTGGCGGCGATAAAGAGGTCTTGCTGGGAGGTTTTGTGAGGTTCGAGCCGATTGAGGCGGGCGGTAAGACGGACGATATTGGGGCAGGTTTTTTGAAGTTCAGTGGCGAGGTAGGCGAGTGAGGCTTGTATACGGTCAGGGGTGTGGAGGGGGCGGTTGTAGGGGCGTTGGAGGGTATGCTCGGTGCCATCTTCACACTCGGCGGTGAGGATCGCGAGGCCAGCTTGTTGACCTTTGATTTTTTCGGCGAGGCGATGGGCCAGGGTATCGGTAGCTTTTTCGAAGCTGAGCGAATCGTTAACCGGGGAGTCGAAACTCATGGTTTCGACGGTCGCCCGAGGGGGATAGAGGGGGGTGATTTGGTCGCGAGTTTTGCCCTGGGCAGCGGCGATGATACGGTAGGCAGATTCTCCAAATTGCAGATGTAACTGTTCGGGAGATGTTACGGCGATTTCGCCGATGGTTTGAAAACCAAGACGCTGCAACCGTTCGCGGTCTTGTTCAGGTATGGCGAGCAAGTGCTCTACGGTTAAAGGGGCGAGCCTTTGGGCTTGGTTGAAGGTGAAGCCGAAGGGATCTTTTAGTTGGGTCGCTAGCTGGGCGATCCAGAGAGAAGGGCCGGTTCCGTAGTTAAGAAATCCAAAGTGTTCTTTGGTCAGCTTCGTGATGATTTTTCCGGCAATATCTGCTGGATCAGGATGCCCGGTGAGGTCAAGAGCGGCAGATCGGCAGTCGCAGGGCTGGATGGTGTTGGAGTACGGTAGCAGGAGATCTAGCCATGCTTTTTGGCGTTCTGAGTTAGGGGCAAACGGCGTGACGCGGCAGTTTGGAACAAGCGGCAAGACATGCTGTAGGAGCATGCCGTTAGAGATTCCATGAGTTTTCGCCGCGAAGTTGTGGTCGACGACTTTCTTTTCGTGAATGACGATTTCGGGTTCGGCAGTTTGTGTGGCATGGAAGCCTTCCCATTCCAACCAAAGCCGGTTTGCCGATTTCTTTGACGTCAATCCGGTTTCGATTTCGGTGAGGGTGCGCCCGGTGAGCACCGACTGGTGGGAATCGGGGCTTGGAGTTCCTGATAGCCGTTGGATCCGCCAGTTTTTGCCGCGGCCATCGATTCGAAAACGTCCGTGGAGCCGGATGCCTTGTAGACTTATTTCCAGGCTGCCCTGGAGGAGTTGTCGGTAGATATCCTCTTCGGTGCCGAGGTTTGATCGGTAGATTCCATGATCCCAGACAAGAATTGGTCCGGCGCCGTAACAATCAGGTGGGATACAGCGTTCGATGTAGATATTTTTTGCGTTGTGGTCGCTGACGCGGGTGATGGCGGCGGAGGTCTTCCAGCAATCTTTGAGATCGTTGATGGTGAAGGAGAGGAGGCGGCCGTAAAGCTCGAAGCGGAGATCGTAGTGCAAGCGGGTTGCGCGGTGAAGTTTGACGACGAACCGGAGGAGACGTCCGCCTTCAGGCCCGTGATTTGCTTGGATAACGGGTTGGAAATTGTGTTCAAGAAGCTGGATAGGCGAAAGCTGCACTTTGAAATAGTATCATAATGTCTACTATTTTTTCATCGGGATGCAGCACTGCCTGTGAGAAAATGAACAATGTGTAGAGTGACAGAATGCGAGAGAAGTTCGAGTCCGGCAAACACTTCCATTGATCGTGTGAAATTGTTGAACCTAGATTAAGACGTTATTTCGTGGTGAAGTTACTGTACGCATTTCGCAACATTGGAGTAGCGAATCCCGTCCCCTTATCTTAAGTTTGGTGGAGATCGCGGGTTGCGATTAGCACATATGGCTAAGGCGATTTTGAGATGATGCGGTAGCCGACCCCAATTTCCGTGCGAATGTTTACGCTCGGTTTTAGCTTCTGTCGCAGGTTTGCCATATGGACACGAAGGGTGTGGGTGGAGTCCTCATATGCCGGGCCCCATACCTGGAGGAGAAGTTGCTTTTGGGTTACGACTCGGTCGGCGTTTTGAGCGAGGATTGCAATTAATTTGAATTCAATTTGAGTCAGCGAGATCTCTTTGCCATCAAGATGTACAAGGTGCGAATCAAGGCCAATCACTAGGTCACCTAGATCAATGGTGGCGACATTTGGTTCGACACTGGCCCGAGAATGTCGGAGGACGACCCGGATACGCGCCATGAGCTCGGGAACGGAAAAAGGCTTGGTCAAATAATCGTCGGCTCCGCCATCCAACGCGGCGACTTTATCGGCATCCTGGCCCCGAGCGGTCAAGACAATCACTGGAACTTGCGACCAAGTACGGAGTTCGGCGAGAACGGCTAATCCGTCCTGATCAGGCAAGCCCAGGTCAAGCAAAACAACTTGAGGGTTCTGACGCGCAATCAATGTCAGTCCTTCATGCCCTGTCTCCGCTTCGAACAACTCGGTTTCCGAGTCCCCAAAGGATGCTCGCAAAAAACGCCGGATCGGCTTCTCATCTTCAATAATCACGATACGGATTGGCTCAGGCATTCGTTTTCTCCCTCCCAACCGGTAGACGGATTTCAAACTTTGCCCCATGATCACCGGCAATCAATTCAATTGTTCCACCATGCGCTTCCACCGCGGCCTTTGCAATGGAGAGCCCTAACCCTGTCCCTGTCAACCCACTGGAATGGAATCGGTCGAAAATTCGTGATCGTTTATCAGGCGGAACTCCCGGCCCAGAATCTTCTATGACCGCAATTGCATAACCATCTGTCTGGTTCAATCGGATGGTTACGGTCGTGTCTCTCCCCGCATGGCGAGATGCATTCTCCAATAGATTCACTAAAACTTGCTCAATCAGCAATCCGTCGATTTGGACCATGATCGGCTCGCTCGGAGAATCAACCAGAACCGCACGATCGAACAACTCAGCCGTCCGCGAAACCGCGCTTTCCACAATCTCATCCAACGCATACCAATCCAGCTTGAGATCAACCTTTCCTTGAACGCGGGTCATGTCAAGCAAATTGCGCACCAACCGTTCGAGCCGGTTGGACTCCTCCCGAATTGTTACCGCTAACTCACGGCTTTGACCGGTTAATTCTGGCTGGACTTCGAGCACTGAAGCAGAACCAGTGATCGAAGCCAATGGCGTACGCAAATCGTGCGAAACCGAACTGAGCAAGTCACTTCTCAGCTGCTCCGATTCTGCCCTCAAGGTGGCTTGATGCGATTCTTTCGCGAACTGAGCGCGCTCAATCGCCGTCGACAATTGGTTCGCAATCGCCTCCACCAAATGGCGTTTGTCAATGCGCCAATCCTCTGCCTTTTCAACCCGAACCGCAATCGCGCCAAACGTTTTGCCCGAACCCTTAAGAGGCAAATACCATCCTGCCGATCCCGCCAATGTGTTTGTTGTCGATCCTGCCGGCTTTCCGTGTTCAATCACCCATTCGCCAACCGCCCTTTCCTTGGCGTTGTCTTCAAATCCAGAGGCCGACTTCCCCAAAATTTTGGTTGATCCGCCTGAGTCAACTCTTAAGACCGCTGAATCCGCCCCGGTTAAACTCCGAATCGCTGCCACTGCCGCTTGTGCCATTTCTGACTTGCTCCGCGTTGCCGCCAGCGATTGACTTAGAGAATACAGTGCACCGGTGTTGCGTTCACGCTCCGATAATGCGCGATTTTGTTCCTTCAGCCGGGCGGTTAATGAACTTAAAATGAGCGAAACTGCAAGCATCACCCCAAACGTAATCAAGTGCCGGAAATCGTAAATATGCAGCGTATAACGGGGTTCAGTAAAAAAGAAATTGTAAGCCAATACCGAACCAAGGGCGCATATGATCGAAGAGAGCCGATCATGCCTTAAAGCAACTGCAACAACGCCGATCAAATACAACATGATCACATTGGCCGGTTGCACCTCGGATTCAACTAAAACTCCTAGCCAAGAAGAAATGCCAACCCACAAAAGTGCCTCAACCGAACCTCGCCAATCCCAAGTCACTTTTCGGCTTACCTGCCGATTATCGTCTTTCTCAGCGTTTCCCGTCACGACCAAAACATCAATATCTCCACTCGCCCGAACCGCATGATCAACGACTGATCCAAACAGATATTCCCGCCAGCGTGGTTTGATTGGTTTCCCCATCACGATCGTCGTCACATTCTCCGATTGAGCGAAGCGAATGAGTTCTCCCACGATGTCACCACCCGCCAACGTCGCAGTCTTGGCTCCGAGTTGCTCGGCAAGCGTCATCGCCGCTTCTAACTCTAGTTTGCCTTGTTCCGAAGCCGATTGCCGGGGAGAAGAAACACTCACCGCCAAAAAATCCGCTTTCAGGCTCGTTGCCAGTCGTCTCGATGCCCGAACAATTCGTCGAGCCATGGAATTCGGAGCGACGCAAACTAAAATACGTTCGCGCGTATGCCAAGGTTCAACCGCAAGCTGAGTCCTCCTCGATTTCATTAGCTCGTCGTCGACCTGTTCGGCCGTATGACGCAGAGCTAGCTCCCGCAACGCTAATAAATTGCCCTTAGCAAAAAATTGAGCAAGCGCTTGTTCAACTTTTTCTGGTGCGTAAATTTTCCCTTCTCGTAACCGTTGTTGCAAGACCTCAGGCGGAATATCAACCAGCTCAATCTCATCAGCGCTTTCAATAAAGCTATCCGGCACTGTCTCTTGTACAAACACTCCGGTGATCTGGGCAATGATGTCCCGCAAACTCTCGATGTGTTGGATATTAACTGTGGTCCAAACTTCGATCCCGGCATCCCTCAAATCCTCGATGTCTTGCCACCTTTTCGCGTGACAAGAGCCTGGCGCATTGCTATGCGCTAGTTCGTCCACCAAACAGATTGATGGGCCCGCCGCAATCACCGCCATCGCATCGAATTCTCTCAGCAAAACTCCTTTGTGTTCGATCTCCCTTAAGGGAATTTCGGGGAGCTCTTCGGCAAGTGAAGCCGTATCCGGACGATCGTGGGGTTCCAAATAGCCAATTGCTACATTGATCCCCCGTTTTTGAGCCTCCCGAGCATCCGAAAGCATCGCGTAGGTCTTCCCAACCCCCGCCGCCATTCCTAAATAGATTTTTAACCGCCCACGACCATCGCTAGCCACGGTTGCAAGCAGGTCGTCAGGATCTGGTCGACGGGTTTCCATGGCTATTTCTTGGGATTCGCCCGATCAAGGGCCAGGTTGAGTTCTAACACATTGACGACTCGCTCGCCAAACAACCCTAAATTCGGCCCATGAGAGTTTTGGACGACCAAAGCCTGTACATCCTTCTCCGTCATCGACCTCTCTCGCGCAACTCGAGAAACTTGGTACTCGGCCGCGGCAATCGAGATATGCGGATCAAGTCCACTTCCGCTTGCCGTCACCAAATCGGTCGGTATCGGATTCGTGTTTGATGGATCAACCACTTTCAAGGCATTAGCCCGTTCCTCAATCGCACTCAATAAGTCGGGATTGGTCGGCCCTAAATTGCTCCCCGAAGACGACGCCGCATTGTAAGGCTCGGGAGAAGTCGCCGAAGGACGACCCCAAAAATACTGTGGATCATCAAAGTGCTTTCCAATCAATGATGAACCCACCACTTTGCCACCTTCTCGGATCAACGAACCTTTCGCTTGGTGAGGAAACATCACTTGAGCCATGACCGTAATGAGCAACGGATAAACAATGCCCGTCAACACGGTCAGCACGAAAAACACCCGAATTGCAATTGTGATTTCTTTCATTTGAAGAATCCTCCTATGAGGAGGTCAATAATCTTGATGCCGATGAACGGCACAATCAGTCCGCCTAACCCATAAATCAGTAGATTGCTTTTCAGCACTTGATCTGCTCCCACGGGACGATAGCGCACCCCCTTCAAAGCCAGCGGAATCAGGAACACGATAACAAGGGCGTTAAAAATGACCGCGCTCATGATCGCACTTTCCGGTGTCTTCAACCCCATAACGTTGAGCACTCCCAGTTCCGGGTAAGTGGCGGCAAAGGCCGCCGGGATAATCGCAAAGTATTTGGCGATATCGTTCGCAATGCTAAATGTCGTCAGCGAACCCCGCGTCATTAACAATTGCTTCCCGGTCTCGACAATCTCGATTAACTTGGTCGGGTTGCTGTCCAGATCGACCATATTTCCCGCTTCCTTTGCCGCCTGCGTTCCCGAATTCATGGCAACTGCGACATCCGCTTGGGCCAGGGCAGGTGCATCGTTCGTACCATCCCCCGTCATCGCCACCAGACGCCCACCTTGCTGATACTCGCGTATCAGTTTCAGTTTTGCCTCTGGGGTTGCCTCGGCAAGAAAGTCGTCCACTCCCGACTCAGCCGCAATTGCCGCCGCCGTTTTTGGGTTATCGCCGGTCACCATCACGGTTTTGATCCCCATCTGGCGGAGTTCGGCAAACCGTTCTTTGATCCCGCCCTTGACGATATCCTTTAGGTAAATCGTGCCGAGCACCCGACCCATTTCAGCAACGACAAGTGGGGTTCCTCCGGCCCGAGAAATCTCATCGACATCCGATTCGACTTCCTGGGGGAACCGAGATCCTGCATCCTCCACCCATTTTCGAATCGCATCCTGAGCCCCTTTTCGCAACTGCCCACCCTCAAAATCAACGCCCGACATTCGGGTCTGAGCGGTGAACGGAACAAATGTTTCCGCTCCAACATCCCGCCCTCTCAACCCGAACTTTTCCTTGGCAAGCACAACAATGCTTCGCCCTTCCGGCGTCTCATCGGCAAGACTGGAGAGCTGTGCCGCTGTCGCCAAATCGCTCTCCGAGACACCCGGCGCGGGGCGAAACTCAACCGCCTGACGATTCCCTAAAGTAATCGTGCCCGTCTTATCGAGGAGCAGTACATCGACATCCCCGGCTGCTTCTACAGCTCGACCACTCGTCGCGATCACGTTCTTTCTCATCAAGCGATCCATCCCGGCAATCCCGATCGCACTTAGCAATCCGCCAATCGTCGTTGGAATCAAACAAACCAAAAGCGAAATCACGACCGGAATGCTGATCACTGATCCTTTGCCCGAAGATTCAACCGCATATTGAGAAAACGGCACGATCGTCAAACAAGCCAGGAGAAAGATAATGGTCAATGCGGCCAACAAAATGCTAAGGGCAATCTCATTCGGAGTTTTCTGCCGTTTCGCCCCCTCGACCATCGCAATCATGCGATCCAAAAAGCCTTCGCCTGGATCGGCCGAAACCTGCACAACAATCCAGTCGCTTAGCACTTTTGTACCTCCTGTTACCGAACTCCGGTCACCCCCGGCTTCCCGAATCACGGGTGCAGACTCACCCGTAATCGCACTTTCATCAACCGTTGCAACTCCTTCCAAAATCTCTCCGTCCGCGGGAACGTATTCGCCTGATTTGATGAGAACCACATCCCCCTTCCGCAACGTACTCGCCGAAACTTGAACCGGCGATAACATCTCAATGTTCTCCAGCCCTTTACCTCGAGAAAGCTTGTAGTCTATCTTCATCGCTGGAACATCTTGCTTCGAAGACCGCAGGGATTCCGCCTGCGCCTTGCCCCGACCCTCTGCCATCGCCTCTGCAAAATTGGCAAAGAGCACCGTAAACCAGAGCCAAAGCGCGATCCCGAGCACAAACGGAGAAAAATCAGTCAGGCAGATCACCGTGGTTGCGACTGACCCGACGAAGACGACGAACATTACCGGATTCTTCAATTGAAGCCGGGGATTGAGCTTGCTGAACGATTGCCAAACGGCTTTTTTCATCAGCCGGGAATCAAAGAGTTGTTGAGTTGCTTCTGCCATTATCGGGCTCCTTGCATTTGAATTTGTTCGACAACCGGCCCCAATGCCAAAGCCGGAATGAAAGTCAAGGCGCCGACGATAAGCACCGTCCCGCACAAAAGGCAAACAAAGAGCGGGGTATGCGTCGGTAGTGTTCCTGGCCCGGCGGGTGTCACCCGTTTCTTGGCCAGAGATCCCGCGAGCGCCAACACAGGCACGATCAGCCAAAACCGGCTAATCCACATGATCGCCCCGCCCACGTAGTTATGGAACGGTACGTTCGCCCCGAACCCGGCAAACGCCGATCCGTTGTTGTTCCCCATGCTCGAATAAGCATAGAGAAGTTCACTGAACCCATGCGCTCCTGGGTTCGCCATCGAAGACTGCCCCGACCCATTTATCAGAGCCGCTGCCGTCCCCAAAAGCACAACCGCACAAGGGATCAAAATCACCAGCGACGCCATCTTCATCTCGTAAGGATTAATCTTTTTGCCCAGATACTCTGGCGTTCGACCAACCATCAATCCGGCTATGAACACGGCAATGATCGCAAACACCAGCATCCCATAGAGCCCAGATCCGACCCCGCCAAAGACAACCTCGCCCAACTGCATCAACAGCATCGGCAACATTCCCCCAATCGGCGTATACGAATCGTGCATTGAATTCACCGAACCATTGCTCGCCGCAGTCGTTGCCACCGCCCACAAAGCTGAACTCTCAATGCCGAAACGCGCCTCTTTTCCTTCCCAGTTCGCAGCACTCGCCAAACCCAATTCTTTAAAGGCCGGATTCCCTTGTTGCTCTGCCAGAACCGTCGGAATTAAAAATATGAGCAGGAGTGCCGTCATCGCCGCAAGTACCGCCCAGCCCTGTCGCCGATCCTTCACCATCTCACCAAATGTGAGACAAAGCGAGGCTGGTATCAACAAGATTGCTAAGCATTGCAGGAAGTTAGACAGCCCCGTTGGATTTTCAAACGGATGCGCCGAATTCACATTAAAGAACCCGCCTCCATTTGTCCCGAGCTGTTTAATCGCGACCTGAGACGCTGCCGGGCCAAGCGGAATCGACTGCCCAGAAACCGTCTTAACCGCTGGATCAAACGTTTGCACAACCCCTTGGCAGACCAAAACCAATGCAAGAACCATGGAAAGCGGCACAAGCACGTAAACTGTCGCCCGCGTCATATCCACCCAAAAGTTGCCTATCGTTAAAGCTTCTTTCGATCTCAATCCTCGAATCAATGCGACCAGCACCGCCATCCCCGTTGCCGCACTCAAAAAGTTCTGAACCCCCAACCCCACCATCTGGGTTAGATAGCTCATCGTTGATTCGCCTCCGTACCCTTGCCAGTTTGTATTCGTCGCAAAGCTCATCGCAGTGTTAAATGCCGAATCGGGCGAAACCCCCCTCATCGCATCCGGATTCGCCGGCAGCATCCCCTGCATTCTTTGTAGAATAAAAACAACCAACGCCCCAAGAAGATTAAACGCTATTACTGACCATGCATAGTGCTTCCAATCCTGCTCTTTCTCTGGATCAACGCCTCCAATCCGATGAACCAGCCGCTCTAACCACCCCAGCGGTTTGGAAAGCAAATGCCGATCGCCATCAAACACTCGCGCCATATATCGGCCAAGTGGAATCGCAAGGCCAAGGAGTACGGTCAGATAAATCGCAATCTGAATCCACCCTGGCATCGCTAAAACTTCTCCGGTCGCAATAAAGCAAATCCCAAGTAAGCCAAAATCAATGCCCCGATAATCCCGAGTACATCGACCTGAGTCATTCCTGAACCTCCGAAAGCCGGGCGCACAAAGCCATCAGACCAAACGTCGCCAAAGCCGATCCCGCGATCAATGCCAAAGACAAAATGTCCATGACACCATCGTGTAACTCCACCCCGTCAAGCCCGTGTCAAGAACAGTTGCCGTCTATCAAGTCCGTATCAAGTTAAAAATCAAACGATCACATTCGATGTTTTGGACAGCGTGGACGAGGTCTTGTTAGTCTAGTCTCGTGATCAGGTAGCGAAATTTTGTTTAAAATTTGAACTCAGAAATTACTTAAAAGTACTTTGGTGGAGGTAAGGGGGGTCGAACCCCTGACCTCTTGCATGCCATGCAAGCGCTCTCCCAACTGAGCTATACCCCCACGTGGGAACTGATTAAACCAAATTCTGATGTGAGGAATCAAGCGGGATGAGGCGATTGGAAGTTAACCAAGTAAAAATTGGCGATATTGCGGCGAACTTTGGGTTGAAATCTGCGTTTAACTTCTTTATGATGCGCCGTTCGCGTTGGTTATTAAGTGCCTTGATGTTGGCCTCGTTGGTTCTTCCTGGAATTGCTTCTGCTCAATTTAAGACGGGCGCGGAATTGGTGAAGAAAGATGTTGCGTTTACGGAAGAGATTCGCGTTGAGATTCTTGACGGGTTGACGAATATATTGCAGACGCGGGCGTTTGTTCCGGGCCTTGACTTTAAGAAATGGGATGATTTGCTGGCGACCAACAAAGCAGATCTGATTAAGATTGAGACGGAGAATGGATTTACGTCGGGCGTCAATCGGTTGCTTCGCGATTTTGGGATTACGCACATTGGTTTGCAATCGCCGCGATCGGCGACATTCCGGCGAACGGGTGTGACGAGTGGACTTGGCATGGGGGCGCAGTTTGCGGATGGCGCGATGGTCGTTCGCACGGTTGCAGATGGCAGCCCGGCGGCGAAAGCGGGTTTGAAAGTTGGGGACAAGATTCTGACGATCAACGGAGCGACGGTAACGGAGAACTCTCGATTGACGGCGGAAGGCGACAATGAGTTGAAGCTGACGTTTGTTCGAGGTTCGGATTCTCCGCGAGAAGTTTCGATTAAGTCGGGCGAATATCAAGTGACTCGGTCCGATAGTTTGACCTGGATTGGAGATGACGTTGCCGTTTTGAAAATTCATTCATTCAGCCGTGGTTATGATGTTCAGGGCATTAACAAGATGATGTCGGAAGCGGGCAAAGCGAAGGGTGTTATCGTTGATTTGCGAAACAACGGCGGCGGTGCGGTTAGCAATTTGGCGCATTTGATGGGTTTGTTTATTGATTCGAATGAACCGGTCGGTACGTTTGTGAATCGGCAGATGATGCGAGCGTTTCTTGAAGAGAAAAAGGTTGAAACGGCAGATGTGAAAGAGGTTGCCGCTTGGGGGCAGAACAAGTATCGGCCCCAGTTGCCATCAGTTCCTCGCTTTGACGGGAAGGTCGCGGTTTTGATTAACCGAGGATCGGCAAGTGCGAGTGAAATTTTTGCGGCGGCGATGCGTGATAAGCGCAATGCGTTTATTGTTGGACAGACGACGCGAGGTGCGGTTTTGGCCTCGACTTACGGTCGACTGGCAGGTGGATTTGAGTTGCAGTATCCGGTGAGTGACTATGTTACGATTTCGGGTCAGCGACTTGAAGGTGATCCGGTTAAGCCGACGATGCCGGTTGAAGTTGGTTCTGGGCCGGGCGATCAGGTGATGGATGCGGCGGTGAATGCGTTGCGGACAGGATTGTATTTGGCGTTCAACTGAGAGTTGAACCTAGATCATGGCATCTAGCTTTGTTTTGACCTTTTGCGATTGATGATTATCCCCTCCCCTTCCCCTCCCCGGGGGGGAGGGAATTAATGCGGCAGGTTGCGGGGAGCTTTAGCCAGCGGCTGATTCGGAGTCGGTTTTTGGCGATGACTCTGTATGCAAGTCGGGCGATCCAGATGAATGGGGGGATGCGGAAAATTTGGAGAGGGCTCCACGGTTTGAGTTGGCAGTAGAGCCGGAGGGCGCCATCGGCTCCACCATAAATTTGATTATCTTGAAGAAGGATGACTTCGTTGAGTGATTGTTTTTGAAGGTTTTCGGAGAGGTTTGGGTAGACGTGCGATTGGACGTAGTCGAACCGATTTTGAGGATCGCGTTTGCGGAGTTGGTCGACTGACCACTGGCAGAATCCGCAATCGCCGTCGTAGATGAGGGTTGGTTTTTCCACCTTATTGTTATTCTACGGCGATGAACGGGCAATTCGAAGGGCCAGGTCGATTTGGGTGAGTGTTTCGGCGAGGTTTGATTGGTATTTCTGTCGGGCGATGTGGGCGTCTTCGAGGGTTGTGGGGGCGAGCGTGATATGTTGATTGGGCCGAAGTTGGGCAAGGATTGGGAGGTCGGCTTGGATGATGACGCCGAGTTTTGGGTAGCCGCCGAGAGTTGGTCCGTCGGGGCCGTGGATAAGGAGTTGTTGATCGGGGGTGACTTGGATTGCGCAGTGGATGCTGGGTTCGGATCGGGGTAAAGGAGTAATATTTTTTGTGAACTCACCGGGCCCCGGGGCGGTAAGTCTTGTACCGATTCGGCTGATGTGGGGGGTGACTTGGCATGGGATTTCGTGGTGATCTACTTTGTCGAGTTCAGGGTTAGGAATGTAGTGGATGGTTGATGTTGGTGGGTTGAATATGGGGGGCGCAAAGCTGAGGAATTGGGGATTTGAGCTTTCTTCTGCGGGAAACTCTGAATTGATAGTGATTGGTGTGGGGAACCGTGATGGGCTTTGGAGTCCTGCCCATGCGAGGTAGAGCCGATATCCGGTTTGAGGGGATTGGATTGTGAGTGGTTGGTTGGGGAGGAGGGGGATGAGGGCGAAAGAAGTGGTCGGCTGGTGGGCTAAAGCACGGGAGTTTTGGGGAGATATGAGGAGGATTTGGGTGGGTTTGGGGGAGTTTAGGGTGATTGGCGATGTGATTTCGAGGCAGGTGTTGGTTTGGGCGAGATGGAGGGCGATTTTGGAGAGAAAGGGGTCGGCGGGTCCGCCGGGGGGAATTCCTTGGCTGCGGCGGTTTTGGATTTCGGGGGGAATGATGAAATTACCCGCGTACGTTTGGGTGATCGTGATCATTTTGCTTTGATGGTGTAGCCGTCGTTTTCGAGGGCTAGGCGGACTTTGGCGAGGAGTTTTGGGGCGTCGGGGCTGTCACCGTGGACGCAGAGGGAATCGCAGGTTACGGCGAGGCGGAGGGCTTGGTCGATCGCTTCTTGTTCGTCGTGGATGATGGCGTCGGGGTTGGATCTTCGGAGGAGTCGGTGGTTGTCGTCGTAGCGGCGGTCAATGAAGCCTTCGCGGATGAAGATGACTTGTGAGGCCATTGCCGTGGCCATGTGGGGTGAATTTTTGGCGAGACCCATGAGGGGGAGTTTGGTGGTTTTAAGGAGGGTGAGCAATGCGAGTTGGACGTACATGAGGATTTGCATTTTTTGGAGTGACTCAACCCCGCCCTGCCCTCCCCAGTCTTGGGGAGGGAATCCTAGTTTCATAGCTTCAAGTCGAACGTTGTTGACGAAGTCAGGATCGACAGTTTCGATGCCGGTAGCGGTTTCGTTGTAAAAGGCACCATGGGGTTTGATGTAGATGGCTTCAGGGATAAGGGCAAGTTGGGACCTGAGGTTTTCGTTGAGTTGTTGAAGAGTGATGTTGAGGGATTGGAATGGACTTCGTCCGAAATTGACGGGATCGGGGTAGCCGGGGTGGGCGCCGATACGGATTCCGAGGGCGAGGCAGGATTCGACGGTGGCGCGGGTGATTTCAGGGGAACCGGCGTGGGCGGCGCAGCAGATGTTGGCACTGCTGATGAGAGGGAGGAGTTCGGGTTCCCAGGCGATGCCTTCACCGAGATCGGCGTTGAGGTCGATGATTTTCATACTTCTTGATTGACCAAATGGTTGAATTCATGTTGCCTGATTGGGATGAACTCAATGGTGTCGCCGGTTTGGAGGGGAAAGTAGTCGGTTTCGGGATTGACGAGGGTGAGGGGAGTTTGGGCGATGAGGTTCCATCCGCCGGGTCGTTCGAGGGGGTAGATGCAGCATTGGTCGCCAGTGATGGCGATGGTGCCGGGTTCGACTTTTGTCCGGGGGGTTGGGCGGCGGGGTATGTTTTGGAG